>OLPV01002784.1_pt1 | contig 11078 bp, 4 predicted proteins | sample 1671961 | NCBI WGS metagenome assembly OLPV01 (sample SAMEA3136630, study PRJEB25190) | human gut metagenome | biome: human gut; feature: human-associated habitat; material: faeces | place: Austria | collected 2013
TAGCCGTCGTCTCCTTTGCCGCGGCAGCGGCGATCACCGCGCTGTGCTTTCGGCTCAGAATCAGAGAAAACCAGAAAAAAGACGGGGCGGACAATACCGAACCGCAGAAACAGGAGGGAAAGACGTCATGATGAAACGTTTTTTGGCGCTGGTGCTGTGCCTGTGCATGACGCTCACGCTGCTGCCAACTACGGCGTTTGCAGCGTTGAGCGATTCGATGGGCAACACACCCAAGGAAAATCAGGCGATTTTGGAGCAGCTCTCCGCCCTGACTGGCGGTAGCAGCGACCAAGTGCTTTCCATGCTGAACGCTTTGGGGCTGCTGGACGAAGACGGCAATTTCAAGGTGGATCAAACCATCACGCTGGACGGCCGGGTGTTGACACTGGCGGCTGTCATGGAGCTGCTGGAAAATCCCGCCACGGATCTCACCCGTATAGCCGACGTGGATGGGACTCCGGTGGCGCTGGGCGATTTGAAAACCATGATCCAAATCGAACAGGAGCTGCAGCGGATCAAGGACACCTATTTCTCCGGCAGGGAGTTTACCGGGGAAGCTCTGAAGAATCTCAATAGCCTGATGGAGCAGCTGGAGCTGCAGGGCATCAGTTTGCAGTATTCCGCCTCTGCCACAAATCCTGAGGGCGTTGAGACGGTGGATATGAGCAGCATGATGAGCCAAACGCTGGGGAATAGCGTAACCAACAGCTGGAGCTCCGGGACTTTTACTGTATACCGCGGAAAACCGGTCGGCTTTTCCTACCGCATTCAAAAAGGCCAGCTCAGCAAGTATATCACCAATGTGGAGGTCTCGATAGGCGAGACGAGTAAGGTCGTCGAGCAAAGCGACGGGTCCTACAAGCTGACCTATGACGTAGGCTCGACGTTCAGTTTAGGTGGTTGTAAAATCACTATCAAGGTTACAACCAAAGGAAGGAACCCAGCCTGGCTCGAGAATTCTTATTCCTATGGCGACCTGCTGGGGATGATTGAATTTTACGATGCGGAAAATCTGGTGTTCTATGATGGCGCCAGTTATGCCGACCACTGTCAGCTCAAGCTAATAAAGATGGTTGGCGTCCCCACAATAAAAACATCAATGGACGCGCCGAGCTATGAGAAAGAACTCAAAAATACAACCGTATTATATGATGATTTGTTTATTCCTTTGCTGGCAGATAAATATACTGTCGCCAACGGTGCCAACAATCCGGACTTCGTTGCGCTAAGCGATACCATCAGAATTTTGGAGGGCGCCCGCAATTCGGTGCTTCCCAGCGGCTCCTCCCCATTTTATCAGCCATACCAAATCGACGCCAGCATCGAGTTTGACTGGAGTACCAGCGTAGAGGCCTATACTGGCCCTGCGCCGTATGGCAATAGCGCCACACGACCCTATGCCCCGTTCTATCTGACGGAGTACAAGTTCAATGGAACATCTCTGGAGCTCAGAGGCGACAAAACGAGAGCGCTGAACTGTACGATTAGCAAGGGCAGTACGGTCGACATCTCCCTGCAGTCTACCACGAAAAACAGAGGGAATCAGCAGTACTATCTGCCCTTCGAACTGTATCTGAAGAATGTAAATAAAGATGTCCAAAATTCCACCACCACCGCCAAGACCAGCAACGTCACCGCCAGGCTGGTGGACACGGACGCCCCCACCATTCAAAGCGTCACGGCCCCGGCGGGAACCTATGCCAGCGGGCAGCACGTGCCCATCACAGTTACCTTTAACGAGTTCGTGGATCTTAGAAACGCCAGCGTGACCATCAATGGCAAAGAGTATACCGCCGCTGCGCTTTCCATGAACGACTACGGCGTCACGGCAATGCTCTGGTACCCGGTGCAGGATGCGGATGCCACCACGGTCACCGTCAATGGTATGACCGGTGTGGAAGATGTTTTCGGCCAAATGCTGGATACCACGCCCTATCAGAGCGACTCGATTACCGGCGTTACGCTGGAGAGCGTCTTGATGCGCAACGCCCCCACCGCACTGACCGCCGACTACGGCAACGGCAAGGCATCGTTCACGATGAACGCCAACATGGCGCAGGCCTACAAGACCGTATACAGCAATTATCACACCCCGGCAAGCACAGACCCGAAGGAGGCCCCTTTCCGCCTCGAGCTGAGGGACGACTCCGCAGTTGAAGCACCAGCCTATCTGCAGGTCTATCTGGATACAGAGAGCGGAGGTTTCACCGTTAGCGACTACGCAATCGCACCCGCGGCTTACACCCGCACCTATACGGTGACGCTGCAGGCCAACGAGGGCACGAAAGCCGATCCTGACTGGGTGAATGTTCTTCCCCTGACCCGGCAGTTCACGGTGCTAAAGAAAGTTTCCGCGCACACGGTGACCATCGTCCCGGAAACGAATGACGCCGACTATACGATCTCCCTCGGCGAAACCACCCGCCCCACGCTTAGGGCTGAGGTTTTTGGGGAAAACGGTGAGCCAGCCAGCTACACCACCGGTAAATGGAGTAGCAGTGACCCGCTCATTGCCACCATCGACGAGAATACCGGCCTTGTTGCCACCACAGGAACCAAGGTGGGAACCGTCACCTTTACCTTTACGGCGGACAACGGGACTGTGGACACTGCCGATGATGTGACGGGCAAGTCAAAGCCCTATACCGTGACGGCAGGCGATTCCCTGGCACTGGTGATTCCCGGCGGCGCGTCCATCGTGACGCGGGTAAATCAGCCCGCCACCGTGCTGTGGAGCTCCAACGCCGCGCAGATGGCACCGAACAAAGAGTTCAATTACCAGATTGACCTGTATGAGGGCAACTACGCGAATGAGGCGGCGCTGAGCGGACTCAAGCCCGTTGCGACTTATACCGCCGGCAAGGATAAAAACAGCGTGCGGATCGAGGAGAATGTGCTCTCCAAGCTCTCCAAGGAAAATACCCCGGCCTACACGGTGCGGGTCTCCATGCCGCACCCCAACGCCGGGGGTGAGAACGTCCGCCTGTCGGCACTTGCCTGGATCATCGTGCAGGCACCACCTGCCACAGCCAAGCTGACACCGCCCCAGAGCATTTACCTCAAGGATACCGACGGCGCCGTCAATATCAACTGGTCGGTGGAAAACGCCACTGTCGGTGCCTCTCAACCACCCACGCTGACCATTACCCGGGTCACAGAGGACAAGAACACCGAAGAGGTGGCCAAAGAGAGCCTATCCGGCACCTCCGGAAGCTACTCCCTGTCATTACGGAGTGTGACAGCCGGCAATCTGAAGGACACCTATCAAGTGGTTTTGAGCGTGGAGAATCCTGGTGAATCTCCCAGCACCGACTCCTTCCCCCTGTATGTCTACGATGCCGACGCACTGAAGGTGCAGAACGACAAAGGAGACACGATTTCTAAGCTGACCATGGACAATACCTCCAAGGTCAGCGGCAGCCTGCCCACCGAAACAGATAAAATTTTGCAGCTGCGCCAGGAGCTGGGGCTGATCGAGTACATCGGCATCAACTATAACGAGTACGGTTGGAACTCCTTTAAAGACGGCATCGAGTGGGCCTCCAACAACAATGCCATTTCCGTCAACTACAAGCAGGGCGGACTGTATGAGGACATCAGAAACTTCTCCTTTAAGTCCTACCTTCCCGAAACCAAAATGGCGCTGTCCGGCCGGGCCAACGGCACCGCAACCGTCACGGCTATCCATGCCGCCACGGGCATGAGCGCCGCCGTACAGGTGACAGCGGAGACGCTGCAAAATAAGTTCTATCTCTTCCAGCTGACGCCTGCAGCGGAAACTACGCTGCAATACACCGACGGCACAGGCGCGTCCAAAACGGTCACGACCAACAGTGATGGCGTGCTGGCGCTTTACGAACCCAACGGAATCGCCAGTGAGGTGTCTCTGCGGTCCGGCTCCGGCGCGGATATTTATCTGGGCACCATCTATAAAGAAAATCTGCGTTCCGGCGAGCGGGATGCCACAAAACTGCAGCTTTATCCCTTGAATACCTTCAGCCTTCGGCGAGTCGCCCGGGCATCTGTGACGCTCATCACGCCGGGCGGCGATCCGCTGGCGAACAAGACGGTGACCGTTCGCGGCGGCGTTTATAAAAACGGAGGCTACTGCCAGACAGCTCTGCTGGGCTCCAGGGCAGGAGCACTTGTCAGCGGCATCACCGGCGACACCTATACCACGGATGCGGCGGGAAATATAACCGTCTATCTGGATTCCACCCAGTTTTGGTCGGCCGAAAAGGGCGAGAGCAACACCACGGCGCTTTCCGCTCTGGATCAGCTGGAGTACATTCTGGAGATCAGCGCAATTGACGGCGACAAGTACTATCCGCTGCTGCTGACCGTCAACGGCAAGCTGGGCGTGGACGATGTCATGCGCACCGCAGAGGGCGTTGTCTCTCTGGAGAGCGTGCCGGAGGGGGAGAAAAACAAACCCTTCATTGTGGCGCAAAGCGTTGATTACGGTCTTGCCAACGGTCAGAAGGTGGATGTCCGCAGCTCGACTGGGAAGATCGGCCCTAACAGCAGCTTTAAAACAGCAAGCCTGCACACCACCATGTTCCTCTGGGGCGAGGAGATTGCCAACGCGAAAAATTACAGTCTCAAGCTGGCGGACGAATACGGCGTTCTTCCTGCCGCCCAGAGCAGCAGTACCAAGCAGTATCCCTTCTCATCCATCCCCGTAGCGGAAAACGATCTGACCCTCACCGAGGCCACCATGACCACCTCTGGATGGATCGCCGACGGCAAGGATGTGGGTATGAAAACGCAGCTGAGCCTGAACGGCAGCCTGCTGCAAGAGAAAATAATGCCCTTCCGGGTCGTTGACCTGACCCGAGTGCCCAAGGTGACAGAGGATGACCGCGTCACCGGCATTCTGGCGACGATGGGAGACTCCAGTGGAGTGAATCAAGTCGACTTTGGCGGAGTGGGCGACAGTAACATTCTCAAGGTGCTGACCGGACGGCTGGATAATCTGAGCGGTCCGGTGGACACATCCGTGTTCAAAATGATCATCACCCCCAGCGAAGACCCCTCCGTGTTCCGTGCCATGATTTGGGCCGGGTACAATACGCTGGAGATGGAGGACATGGACTATTCCGAGGACGGCGTGGCCTTGGGTGCGAATGTGCTGACGCAGAACCTGGATGTGGGTGTGCCCGGGACCGGGGACCTGAGCCAGATGGCCAAGGGCACCTATGATCCCAGGGGGGACTACAAAGCCAATTCCTTGGCCGACAATGTCACCAGCACGGATCTCAACTTGCAGTTGGAGGGCTTTTACGAAGCGGAAATCCGCTATAACGCCGAAAAAAAGGAGTGGGAGGTTTTCACCGTAGGCGGCGGCTTTACCGCCGGCGTTGGCGTGGGCTTCTCCTTCAGCGTGAACGCCATGGCTGGCCCCGTGCCGTTGACAGCAACCTTTGAGCTGGGCGGTGCCATTCAGCTGGATTTCCGTACCGCAGTGCGCTACGGCCAGCAGGGACAGGGCACAGAGCTTGCCTGGAGCGACACCACGGCCACGGCAGTGAATGACTTTTTGACCACGCTGCGTATCAACGCCTATGTCCACGCGTTTGGCGGCATTGGCTTTGACTATTCGGTCGTGGCGCTGAAGATCGGCCTATTCGGCAATTTGGATGTGGACAGTCAGAATAAGTTCCTTTCCCGCACCTATCTTGCCGACAAGACAAAGCGCCAGATCAACGGTCAGGCCCTGGGGATCACAAGCGAAGTGGGAATCAAATTTGTGGCCAGCTTCCTGTTTATCTCCTACGAGGCGGTGATCGCCTCCGGAACCTTTGGAGCCACCAGGACTTTTAATGACTGGGGACCAATCGACGACTACTGGAATAGCGCCACCAGTGGGCTGAGCCTTGCCTCGCTGCGGATGGCGGCGGCCCAGAGCGGAATGCAGGTGGCTTCTGGCAGTGCAACGCTCCAAAGCCGGGACTATCTGGAGCAATATGCCCGTACTTGGGGCCAGCCCCGGCAGCGGATGATGCTGTTCTCTCTGAACTCCCCCAGTGGGCTGGAAAACATCCAGACCAATGCCAACCCCGCATCCTATCCACAGCTCAGCGATGACGGGAAGGTATTGGCCTACATCAACGACGGCAACAGCAGCAGTATTTACGCCAGCCGGGCACATTTCTCCACCCTCAATGGCGGCGTCTATACTCCCTCCAGTGAAATTGACGCTTCCACAGAGTTCCCCGGCTACGGCGATACGAGCGTTTCTTTGTCCGGCACTGACAGCTTCGCGGCGGCGGCTTGGGTTCGCATGGGCACTGAGCTACCGGGTAAAGATGCCGGTGATCCCGTGACATTGGAAGAGCAAAACCTGCTGATGAACAGCACGGAGATCGTAGTGTCCGTCTATAACGGCTCAACCTGGACATCCACCCGCCTAACCAACGACGGCACGCCGGATCTGGCCCCAGCCACGGCAGTGGGCGGCAACGGCAAGGCCATCGTGTTCTGGCGCAGCGTCTACACCCCCGATCCCGGTACGCAGGGCAGCAACAACCTGCTGAACTTCACGACCAGAGATTGTATCATGTACCGTTGCTATGACAGCACTAAGGGCACCTGGAGCGATGCCAAAATGCTTTATAACGGTGCTACTGGCCGCGTGAAGGCGTTGCAGGCGGCCATGCTGCCCGACGGGACCGCTATGGCGGTTTACTCGCTGGACCGCAGCGGAACCGGAGATACCTCCGACTACGAGATCGCCTATTGTACCGTGGCTGCTAACGGAACGCCCGGTACAGCCATGCTGGCGACCTGTGACAGCAATCTTGACGAAAACCCCCAGGTCGTTGCAGCCAACTTCAGCAGCGGGGATGACCGATTTGTCATCGGTTGGCACAGTGTCTGAGACGGCAGCAGCGATATCCAGCTGTTGGCTGTGGACGGCAGTGGCACCATGTCCAACAGTTTCCCCGGCTCTCTGTCTGCCCTGACCAGCAGCGGCAACGCTGTCGTGGGCGGAGACTTCCGCTTCGCTTCCCTCAGCGGGAATCATCGCAGCCTCAATGACCTTACCATCGTCTGGAATGAGACTGTCAATGACGACAAAGGCGCGGTAGATCACGGCATTTTGAAGGCGGCCAAGCTGCGCTATGCCGCAAATACCTATACGCTCTCCGCACCATTGAAACTGGCAGAGCTGCCGGATCGCACGCTGGCTGACCACTTTGATGCCTATGTCAGCGGCACCAATCAGGTGCAGGCTGCCATTCAGGCCACCCGGTATAACGATGAAAACCAGGAGGTAATCGGCGGCGTGACCGTTCCGGGTGAGGAAACGATCCTCTATACCGCTACCTCTGATTTTGTCACCGATGCGGTGGCAGTGGAACAGATCGGTGTGGATTATGCAACGCTGGCGTTGAACAGCCTGACACCCATTCGCTTTACCATCCGCAACACCGGGCTGAACGATGTGACAAACCTAACGGTCAAGCTTGGCAGCGGGGAAACCGCCACCCTTACGGAAAAACTGCTGCCCAATGAAAGCACCACCCTTACCGTCTGGCACCATGTGGAGGACCACGTGACCAACCCGAGCTATACCATCACCGCCACCGGCGGCATCAACGAAAAAGGCACAGTGTATCTGGATTATCCCGACATTGGCATCTCGCAAATGGAAGTGATTGCGGAGAGCGCCGGCAAGCGCACGGTGCGCATGACCCTCTATAATTCCTCTGCCGCCACGCTGGCCGGCAAAAAGGGTCGCAAGGTGAAGCTTGCGTTCTATGCGGATGATCTGCATACCAAACCTGCAGTGGTAGCCTGCACCACAAACGGCGTATCGGTTCTCGATAATGAAATCACCATTTCCGAAGACAGCGCCCTCGCCCGCATCGATCAGGGAACCTTTACACTGGACCTGACCTATGATCTGGGCAAGTATATGAACTCCATTGGCAAAACCGAGATCCCCAATGTGGGTACCTATCTGTACGCCGAGGCGTGGGCGGAAGGCAAGATCGGTGGAACGGGAAGCAATCAGCGCCTGCCGGAGTATGACGGCAGTGACAGCGAGGCCAGCGTCCATATGACCGGCGCACTGGCCCGCACCGGAGAGAAGCTGACGATGGATGTGACACAGGGGAACGACGGCAACGGTCGCAGCACCGCCGCCATTACCCTGCGCAACAACTGCCTGCAGTCTCAGAATAGCGCAGAGCTGGTGGCCACGCTGCTGGATGCTGCCGGGACCGTTCTGGAAACGAAAAAGACCAGTATTGGCGGTGCCATCTCCGGGGAAACCTTCCGGACGGAAACCGTCACCTTCTCCCGGCTTGGCACCCGCGTAGTGGTGCGAGCCGCAGTGCCCGGTAATGACCTTCTGACCTTTGAAGGTCTGGCAGTGGGGCTCGGCGATTTTACCGCCAACGGAACGAACTATACCTATACGCTGCAAAATGATAGCGGAGCAACATCTACGCTAGTCACAGCGGTGTCTGGAAATGGCGAGCCCGTGAGCATCAACGGACAGGCTCTGTCCACCGGCGGCAGCGCAACCGTTGCCATCCCCAACAGCGGCACAACCGACATTGTCGTGGGAATCGGTGCTAAAACCTACACGCTGACGATTCTGCGCAATAGCGGCACAGGCGGCAATCAAGGCGGTGGCGGCGGAGCGACCAGCTACACGCTGACCTTCGATACCAACGGCGGCAGCGCCATTTCCAAGGTATCTAAGACCAGCGGCACCACGGTTGACCTGACCGGCTATACGCCTACTCGTGACGGCTATACCTTCGATGGTTGGTACAGCAATAGAGAACTGACTATCAAAGTCACTTCTATCAAGCTGACTTCCAATACCACCATTTACGCAAAGTGGACGGCAAAATCGGATATGTCTTTCACCGATGTGGCAGACAAAGCATATTACAGAGATGCCGTTGCGTGGGCTGTTGAGAACGGCATCACGAAAGGCACCACCGCAACGACCTTCAGCCCGAACGCTACCTGCACCAGAGCGCAGGCCGTGACCTTCCTGTGGCGTGCCGCTGGCAGTCCCAAGCCCGAAACCCGCACCATGCCCTTCACCGACGTTCCAGTGGGCAGCTACTACTACGATGCTGTGCTGTGGGCGGTGGAAAACGGCATCACCAAGGGCACCAGCGACACCACGTTCAGTCCGGATGCCACCTGCTCCCGCGCCCAGATCGTCGCGTTCCTCTGGCGTTCTGAAAAATCCCCGGCAGCGGGTACAGCCAATCCCTTTGCCGATGTGAAGTCCACCGCCTACTATGCCGATGCGGTTCTGTGGGCGGTCAAGGAGGACATCACCAAGGGAACCACCAGCACGACATTCAGCCCCAACGCGGATTGCACCCGCGCTCAGATCGTGACCTTCCTGTATAGAGCGTTCAACAAGTAAACAGCGATCGAATAACAGGGCGGCGTGTCTACTGACACGCCGCTCTGTATCGATCGGACGGTCAAAGAAACCGGCGCATTGTTTGGGGAAAAATCAAAGACGATACGGAAGGAGTTGCGACTATGTGCAAGGCTATTGAAGATATGAGAAACGAAGCTGCGCGTGAAGCCGATAAAGCCAGAATGGTCAAGATTGCGCGGCGTATGTTGAACTTCGGCCAATATACTTATGAAGATATTGCCGATGTACTGGAAGTCAGTGTTGACGAAGTCAAGACTCTGACTGAGAACAGGCCAGCCTGATGTGATTTTTTGCGAAATGCTCCTGCACCCTCAATGCCCTGAACTTGTTCTGCCACCTTTCGGAGGCTGTTGAAGTTCAGGGCATTTTGCTTTTCCAGGAGCTGGACAGCAACGTAGCTGTCGGTCCCGATGTGCGTCTTGGGCAGGTTTTTCGACCGCTGCAGAAGTCGGTCGTCGAATGGGATCAGAGTGTCAAGATCGTAGGTTTTGCCGCAAAGTTCACAGGTGAATTTGGGTTCTTTCATTGTAAAAGTAATGACTTCGTGCTACAATTAAAAGAAATAAACTTATTGAATCGTTGGCCGGATGATATTATGAACTTAGCATCTGAAGCTCTATATCACTTATTGTAAAATGGATGTAAATGATAGTGTGATATGGTATTATACAGGCAAGTAAAAACTCTGGACAGAGAGGAGCATCGCCCATGAAAAAGCTGAACATCCCCGTCGGCATCTCCGACTTTGCAAAAATCCGGGATCGAAAGTATTACTACGTCGATAAGACGAAGCTGATCTCCGATCTGCTGGAAGAGGAGACGGCGGAAGTGACTCTTATCACCCGCCCCCGTCGCTTCGGCAAAACGATGGCGATGAGCATGCTCTCTCACTTCTTCGACATCCGCAAGGACAGCAAGGCGATGTTCCAGGGCTTAAGAATCTCTGAGGATAGAGAACTGTGCGATGAGTGGATGAATCAGTGGCCGGTGCTTTTCCTGACCTTCAAAGATGTAAACGGGTTGACGTTTGCGTCGGCTAAGGAGATGCTTCTCAATCGAATCGCAGAGATCTATAATGACCACAGCTATTTGTTGGAGGGACCGCAGATCAGGGAAAATGACCGAAAAGTTTTTGAGCAGCTGGCGGACGAGGTCAGCGGCAACCCCACAGATGCGATGTTGAAAACGTCGATCGCACTGCTGATGAAGCTGATGTGGGGATACTATGGCAAGCCGGTGATCCTGCTGCTCGATGAGTATGACGTGCCCATCGCCAAAGCCAGCGCCAACGGGTATTATGCAGAGATGCTGGAAATTATCCGTGGAATGTTGAGTACAGCGCTGAAAGACAATGATGCGATGCGCTTTGCCGTCATTACGGGTTGCCTGCGCATCGCGAAAGAGAGCATCTTCACCGGCACTAACAATTTTGTGTCTGATACCATTTCTTCCTCCCATCTGAATGAATACTTCGGATTCACGCAGGAAGAAGTAGACCAAATCCTGATCGATGCAGACCAGACGGACCACGCTGAAGATGTGAAGGCTTGGTACGACGGCTATCACTTCGGGGAGCTGGATGTCTACTGTCCCTGGGATGTGATGAACTATCTGCGGGATTTGCAGAAGAATCCAAAAACCAAGCCGGCGAGTT
>OLPV01002790.1_pt1 | contig 11065 bp, 6 predicted proteins | sample 1671961 | NCBI WGS metagenome assembly OLPV01 (sample SAMEA3136630, study PRJEB25190) | human gut metagenome | biome: human gut; feature: human-associated habitat; material: faeces | place: Austria | collected 2013
TGCGTACCATAAAGGCAAACTTACATGGCTTTCTCTATATCTTTTCGCATGTGCCTCACACATCGTCCGTCCCTCACGCTGTGCAAGGGATTAATGCTCCATCTTCCAGTAGGCGGCTGAGTATGGCGGCAACTCACTGCCTCCTCCAAAATCATGCGGTTGTCCACTGATCAGATCTTCCGCCATTCCACAGCCTGCATCAAAGTGTGCTATATATGGCTGATCCGATGCATTGATCGCAACCAATACCCGTTCCCCATCACATGCACGTTCAAAAATGCACTGATGATTGGTCAATACCACATTTCGGAAATTACCATAATTTAATGCTTTGCTTCCCTTCTTTGCTTTGGCAAGCTTTGCAATATATTCAGAAAGTTCATTGAATTCCGGCTTTTCAAAGCAGGCGCGGAGCGCAGGATCGCCCTCACTCTTATTGGCTTTTGCTCCCCATTCGCTTCCATAATACACGCACGGAATACCCGGCATACCAAACGCAAGTGCATAGATCAACGGTAAATGCTTCTCGTTATTCAAGTTACTTGCAATACGGGAAACATCATGGTTATCCACAAAAGATAACAAATGTTTGCCCTTATATAACGTCCAGTTCTCCGGTCCAAACTGTCTGGCAAGAGAATGACAGATCTCAAACATATTCATACTGTTAAAGCTTGAGAACAGCCCTTTATAACACTCATAATTCGTAACCGAATTGCACATGGCATCATTCATCCACTGGTTGTAATCGCCATGTAATGTCTCTCCTACAATAAAGAAATCATCCTTCAAACCGTCAACATGCTGACGCAGTCTCCGGAGAAAATCATGATCTAAACAATATGCAACATCCAATCGCAGACCATCAATATCAAATTCATCAATCCAGCCTTTCACTGCGGAAAAAATATGCTGAATAACTTCTTCATTTCGAAGATTCAATTTTACCAGATCGTAATTTCCTTCCCAGCCTTCATACCACAGACCATCGTTATAATTGGAATTACCACCAAAATCAATATGGAACCAGTCACGATATCTGGATCCTTCTCTATTCGCAAGAACATCCTGAAAAGCCCAGAAACCTCTTCCAACATGATTAAATACTCCATCCAGCACTACTTTGATTCCTGCTGCATGCAGTTTGTCACAGACCAGCTTGAAATCTTCATTCGTTCCCAGTCTGCAATCAATCTTTGTATAATCTCTTGTATTATATCCATGCGTATCTGACTCAAACACCGGCGAGAAATAAATGGCATTTGCACCCAGCTTCTCAATATGAGGGATCCAATCGATCACCTTCAAAATACGCGATTCCTGTTTACCATCATTTTCAAATGGTGCTCCACAAAAACCCAATGGATAAATCTGATAAAAAACACTCTCGTATGCCCACATCATTCTGTCCTCCTTATTATCCGTAAATATTGCAGATGTCACACCGTCAGAACCTGTTGCTTCATCGTCCGGATATAAGACCTCCAAAAGCCTTACTGTTCGCGGCTAACACTAAATAGTATAACACACCCGATAAAGTGTTGCAAATCCGACATTTTTTCATCCCGTGTCTATTGACCGCTTAATGCATCAATCTCACCATATGCTTTCCCAAGTTCCAATGTACGTCCTTTGTATTGTGCCATCTGACTTACCGACACGATCTGATATCCCATTTCCTTTAACTTAGGAACCATAATCTCTACTGCTTCCGCTGTAGACTCATAAATATCATGCATTAATACAATATCCCCGTCCTTTACGGTTGATAATACTTTCTCCGCAATGTCCTGTGCATTCCGGCTGCTCCAGTCCTCTGTATCCAGATCCCATAACACCACTGGTTCCGTTAATAATGCCATCACTTTATCATTATATGCGCCATATGGCGGACGGATCAAGGTCGCCTTTTCCCCTGTTGCATTCTTAACCGCACGGTTAACATCCGATATCTCTTTTTCAATCGTATCATCATCTGCTTTTGTCAGATTAGCATGATGATAAGTATGATTGCCGATCTCACTTCCGGAAGACAAGATATTCTGCAATGTTTCCGGATAACTCTCTGCATTATTGCCTACCACAAAAAAAGTAGCATGTGAATAATTGGCATTTAACACATCTAATATCCGTTTCGTATATTCCGGATTAGGACCATCATCAAACGTAAATGCAACCATCGGAGCTGTTCTATCCACATCATCCGGATCACTGGCACCAAATGTGATATGTCGGTAATAGGTCAGGAACTGACCTCTTGTCTGAGTCAGATCCTTTTCATTTACATCCCTTATAACGCCCTTGTTAACAACCTCCTGATGTGTCAAATGCCGATGCCATACACGCATTCTTCCATAAGGAGATAATTCAGCCGCTAAAATACAGACAAGCGTTACAGCCACTACAAAAAAAACTTGTGTTCCCATTGAGTGTCTATAACGATGCCTGTATCTTCTCACCTGTTTTTTAAGTTTTCTTGTTAATCTATATATCAATCTTCTAACGTTCATTTCCTGTTCAATCCTTTGCTCTATTACTTGATTATGTAAACCAAGTTTACTCATTAAAGTATATCACATCACAAAAAGATTGCTATCCTTTTTTTCTAAAAAAAATCTTAAGTTTTTGTTACTTTTTTCTTTCAATTATAAGCTAACTATTAAGGTACGATATCCCTGATTGCGCAGATCCTTTTCTAATATCTTCGCCCCTTCTAACGTATCCTCTCTTCCGATCACAACTGCATACAGTCCATTCCAATCTCTGATCTGTGCATAATATCCTTTATTGATCAATTGACTGAGCTGATACTGTGCATTCTCATATCTTCGATACAGTCCGATCTGCACACCATACTGTTTTTTCATCTGCGCCGAGCCAACCGTTTCCTCAATTCCCTGTGCAATCCCTTTGGCAATTGCATCAAAATGATTATCAAATGTTTCATTATCCGCATCCGTATTGATAAAGCCTGCCTCAACCAAAACCGCCGGCATTTTTGTACGCTTTAATACGATCAGGTCTTTCCTGACCGGTACTCCCAGATTAGCAAAACCTGCCTTTTCTAATTGTGCATTGATATTTCTCGCCATTTCTCCGGGAATTCCGGAATCATTGTAAACCAACGTCTGCACCCCGCTATATGTGTTTGGTTCCGGGCTGGAATTCCGATGAAATGACACAAAATAATCCCCTCCACTTTCATTTGCAATCCTCGCTTTATCGATCGGTCTTTGGTAAACATCTGTTGTTCTGGTATACACAACCGGATATCCATCCTTTTCCAACTGACTTCCAACAGCCAGTGCCAATCTTAGATTATCGTCCTTTTCCTTTCGTCCGTTGTACGATGCTCCATTATCATAACCGCCATGTCCGGCATCAATTATAATTGTCGGTTTCATAGCCAACCTCCACATTCTCTCTCCTTACTATATGCAGTATTTTCTTTTCTGTTCCATCCTGCATTATTCCTCTGTCTTTGTCTGAAGGTACGTTCCACCTTTCTTTTTCAGCCAGTTTCGTCGTTCTCTGTAATCCGGAAGTATCTTCTCTACCTGACTCCAGAATCGCGGGGAATGGTTCATTTCCAACAAATGACACAACTCATGAACCACTACATAATCAAGAATATTTTCTGGAAGGAGTATCAGATGCCAGTTATAAGAGATTGTTCCCCGGCTGCTGCAGCTTCCCCACCTTGTCTTCTGATCTGCAATCCGTATTCGGTTATAGGTTACTCCGATCAATCGTCCATAATACTCTGTCTTATCTGTTAAGATTGCCCTTGCTTTTTCTCTGTAAAATATTTCCTCTTGCCTGCTATAGGTAACCATATTCGCTCTATTTTCTTCTACTTTTTTCACCTGCTTATAGATCCAGAATGATTTTTGTTTCACAAAACGTATGATCTCTGTGTCTGACAATGAAAAAGGCGCCTTTACCTTAAGCGCCCCTTCCTGTGTAATTCCGATTGCAAGTGTCTTGCGTTTGCTTCGTTCTAAAACAATCGGAATCTCTACATCCTCAATGATCAGATATTCAGGTATACATGATCCGTTATTCATCCCATTAGTCCTCTATCTCTGCATATTCTGTAAATGTACCTTTCTGTCTTTCCTTGGCACGGTACAGAGCCTTGTCTGCTAAATGCAATAATGCCGTAATATCCATTTCTGAACGTGTTGTACATACATATCCACCAGACGCCCGGATTGCTTTCCATTCTTTTAATGCCAGCTGCACCGGTGTTTTTTCTAACAGCTCCCAGAACTGCCGTAACTGTTCTTCTATCTCTTCCTTCGTCCTATATCCATAGATCATCATACAGAACTCATCCCCGGAACGTCTCGCTGTAAGGCAATGGTCTTCTGACTGACTTTGCAATAACATTCCAAAGTTCTGTAAATACTTATCTCCGACATCATGGCTGTAATTATCATTGATCTGTTTAAAGGAATCCAGATCCATCATAACAATTGCACACATCTCTCCGGTTTTCATCATCTGCATGATCTCTGCTGCCTGTTGTTTAAAATACTGATATCGGCACAGTCCCGTCAGCTGATCGTGATTGTTCTCATAGTTCATCCGTTGCCGTTCTTTTACCTCTGCCGATACATCTGTAATCACACCTAAATATCCATTTTCTTCTGTCATAAAATGAATCTTTACATACTGATCCTTTGTTACACGATAGATATCTTTATCGCCCTTGATCGGATGACTCATGATCTCCTGCAGCCGGTTTATAAACAACTGCTTATCCTGATAAAAAGAATCAATATCCATATCTGTCAGATTCAATATTTCCTTCAGTCCCTTCGTTACGTATACATGCCCCCATTCTTCCTGATATTCAAACGCAACCAGTGGAACTTCACTCATTTCAAGTATCTTCGCTAACCGGTCAGACGAATGTCTTACACTCTTGACCATCGTGTTAATCCCTCTGCTTAACTGCTCAAATTCCGGATTGCCGCCAACTTCAATGGTCATATCATAATTTCCATCTGTAATACGATTCAGCCCATTCAGGATCTGGTGGATTCCTATTATAACCTTTTTGTTCACGAGATAATTCAGCAAAACAAGCATTATAATCTCAACGCACACAAGACACAACAATGTTGCCAGCAGATTAAATAACAATTTGAAAAACAATACCCTGACGGGAATTGAAGCACCGATCAACGTGTTGTTGTACTCTTTTGTCACAACATACCAGTAAGTTCCGTCCTTTTTCTGACGCAATCCGCCTTGCGTACAGTCCTGAAAACGTTCTAACGTATATCGCTTTGCAATGGAATCGTCTGGCATTCCTCCGGACAACGCAGTCAGCGTATCTGTATCACAATCAATTGAAAATAGTTCTTCTCCTTCATCAGTTGGAAACAACGAAAAAATGTACTTATATGTATTACGTTCTGTCTCCTTTTTCTGACGTTCCGGATCTAAACCAACCTGAACAATGCCTTTTTTTCCACGTCTGGCAACTGCTACATATTTCATTACTTTTCCTTCTGCGGTATTGGGCTGTTCATCCTGTACAAAATAATTGCTTTCTTTGTAATCTTCTAATATGGATAAAAACTCTGACGTCTGCTTTCCCTTTCGAAAGTCAACCCCGACATATTTGCCAACTGACGAATAGATGATCACACCATCCTCATCTGTCACATGAATCTCATCTACATCTAATAACCGGGCTAATCTCTGCAATTCCGCAACTCTTTGAAACACTTCTTCATTATGTTCTAATATATATGCAGTTGCTTTTGCCCTCGTAACATAATCCACATCCAGATTGGCATTGATCGCTTCAATCTCTTTGTCGTTGTTCTTCATCGTCTGAATAATCTGATCGATCTTACTCGAAAACGTATGGTATTGCTGCCGCTTCACGGAAAACAGTGTCACTACGCTGTTTCCTGCAAACAATATTAAAATTGCAATCGTTACAATCATTACTGCATTCTTTCGAAATATCTTCTGCATCGACATACCCCCATTTGTATTCTCTGCTCCTAGTAGTGTAACTTTGCGTTTTATTTTATCACATTTTTTCCCAAAGAAAAAGTGACTTTTCATTCACCCCGTTTTGCAGTCCATTTTTTCTTTCCTTTGAACGCTGTTCAATCTTATTTCAATCCTTTCATGTTATTGTGCTTCCTGTATAATAAAAGAAATGTAAAAATGAAAGAGGTGACAGGCATACGCTATCCTCCACCGCCTCTGAACACGGAACGATTACCATTACATTAAAAAAGGAATCGCATCATATACGATTCCTTGTAAGTACTTCCGGTAATACCGTTCAGGCATTCTTTTCTGCCTTGATCACATTTTGAAATTCTTTCATGTCTCTTGCAATCTCACCACTTAAAAGCAGAAGGCAGATCAGATTCGGGATTGCCATTAACGCATTTGCTATATCGGACAGATTCCATACCAGATCCAATGTCTGAGTAGCTCCGATATAAGCTACTAGCGAAAAGATCACCCGGTAGATCATGTTATATTTATGCGTTCCTAATATGTACTCAAATGCCTTTTCACCATGATACTCCCATCCTAATATAGTTGAGAAGGCAAAGAGGGTAATCCCGATTGCAACCAGCCAGCCGCCGGCAGAACCGAGTACCGTCTTAAATGCCAGAATCGTAAGTGATGACCCGACTACGAGATCATCCCGGATAAAAGAACCATCCGTGCCAAAGTTATATATGTTCTTATCATCACCCTGCCAGGTTCCACAAATCGTATCCTCTCCAATCTGTGCCTGTGATACACCGCTTGCGATCCGGTCCGCATCTCCATCATATGGAGTAAGTACCAGCGTTGTCTGTCCATCTTTTAATGTAATCTCATTTTCTCCATCGGTTGCAATATCATACTGTCCGGTGATCACTTTATTTCCCTGCTTTGCTTCGATAACAAGTTGGGAATTACTGATCTCATATGTTCCAACCATACTTTCTGCCGTCATTCCCAGCACACCGGAAGAAGCAATTGCAAGTCCTGTGATCGTACATACCACGATCGTATCCCAGAACGTTCCGGTCATGTTGATATAACCCTGACGAACCGGATTGTCGGTTGTTGCTGCCGCTGCCGTAATTGCAGCAGATCCCATTCCTGCTTCATTTGAGAATACACCTCTTGCCACACCATATCGCATCGCACCCATCAAAGAAGACACAATGGTTCCCAATGCACCACCGGATACTGCTTTCCAGCTAAATGCCATTGAAAAAATTGTAGCCATACCGGATGGAAGATTTGAAATATTTCCAATGATAACAACAACGCCGCACACCACATAAAAGATTGCCATAACCGGAACTACAACCGAAGATACCTTTGAGATACTCTTAATACCTCCGACAATGATCAATAAAGCACATACCGTAATGATAATTCCGACCACGGAAATTGGAATATGAAATGTCTCATTCAGCGCAGAAGCAATGGAATTGGCCTGGGTCATATTACCGATACCAAAAGAAGCAATTACCGCAAAAAATGCGAATAACCAGCCCAGTATACTTCCAAACTTCTTATGCTTAAATGCTTTCTTCATAGTGTACATCGGTCCACCGGACATCTCACCTTTTTCATTCACTTCACGATACTTGATCGCCAACATACACTCTGAGAACTTCGATGTAAGTCCAAAGCATGCAGAGATCCACATCCAGACAAGTGCTCCCGGGCCACCGGATACCATTGCCGTTGCGACACCAACAATATTACCGGTTCCAATCGTTGCCGCAAGTGCTGTTGTCAGGGCTGAGAAAGGGGAAACATCACCCTCCCCTCTGCTCTTTGTCCGTGCCTCTTTACTCAAGGTACTCTTTAATGCATATGGAAGATTCCTCCACGGAAGAAATCCCGTCCGTATCGTCAAAAAGATACCGGTTCCTACTAAGAGCACCAGCATAACCGGTCCCCACACAAAATCGTCTACTAAACTTACTACATCTGAAAAACTCATTTTCTTTCCTCCTCTCACAACAGAACCGACTGCATCTGTCCTGTTATATATACATAGAAAAAGAGGACACTACCAACGTAATGTCCTCCTTTGGATAACTTAACTATACTCAATTTTACATCTGATTGTCAATAAAAAAATTATAAAAAACGCATCTTTTCTTTCATTTATTAATTGTTTAGATGAATTTTTGTAATCACTCCACTGATTTTAACGATTCTGCCATATCAATCGCTTCCAGTTTCCTTGACATGAAAACATTCACAATCTGATTGAACAATAACGTCAACAGCACACTGATCACATAACTTACCTTCGAGACATGCACATCAAATGCGATCGCATCGATCTGGATCTGACTCATGATAAATGCGTGCAGATAATGTCCGATTACCAGTCCGACCAGACTTCCGATCAATGTTAATATAATATTTTCACGGAATACATATGCATTTGTCTCCTCTTTGTAAAAACCTAATACCTTAATCGTTGCAATTTCCCGGATGCGTTCCGTTATATTAATATTATTAAGATTATAAATAACAATAAATGCAAGCATGGCACCGCAGGCAATTACAAGCATCACAACATAATCCATACTGACCATCATATCCGAAACCTTATCCCGCAGATTTTCGCTGACATTAACGGAACTGACACCGCTTTCCTTCATAAGTTCTGCCGCAACAGTATCTGCATCCGCATCATCCGATACGTTTACAAACGCTGCATTCCAATCCGGTTCTTCTCCAAACAGACTCCGGTAAGTTGTCTGACAAAGAATCACATAATGGTTAAAATAATTCTGATATATACCGCTAACCGTAACTTCTCCTCCGGATAAATCTGCATTTTGCAAAAGGAAAGTATCTCCAATCTGCAATCCCAGACTATCGGCTAACTTATAAGAAATGACAACCTCTCCTTCTCCCGGCAAGGCTACCTTCTCGCCTTCCTTTGTGTGAAGATCCATATAAGAATCAAACGAATCCGTCTGCTCCGGTACAAGAAGACTCACACTCTTCACCGTTCCATTATATGTTACGTCCGCACTGCTTTGTGCATTTATCAATAATGATTCCATGCCATCTGCTTTTCGGATATCATCACCTCCGACCACCATGTCATACAGTGAAATAGTCTGAAACTGTGCATCTGCAATCGTAGCGATGGAATCTCTGACTCCCTGTCCTGCTACCAGTAACGCGGTACATCCACTCACACCAATGATCATCATAAAGAACCGTTTCTTATACCGGAACAGATTTCTGACCGACACCTTATCCAAAAACTTTAAATGATTCCATACTGCCGGAATCTTTTCTAACAGCACTCTTTTTCCGACTTTCGGTGATTTTGGTCGCATCAGCATAGCCGCCATTTCCTCTAACTCCTGCCGGCATGCAACAAATGTGGTTCCGGCAGAACATAATAATGCAACCAGCACAGAAATAAATGCCAGTGTCCCATTCCATACATAATGCAGATCACCCATATCATACAACATTTTGTATGCAACCCAGATCACATTTGAAAATGCTTCTGTCCCTGCGAAAAATCCTGCAATTCCACCAATGAGTGCCGCACTGCCGGAATAGACCATATATTTTCCGATGATCGAAGCATTCGAATATCCCAATGCCTTCAGGATACCGATCTGTGTCCGTTGTTCCTCTACCATCCTCGTCATCGTAGTCATACATACCAACGCTGCCACTAAAAAGAAGAAGATCGGAAATACTTTTGCTACACCGTTTACAATTGCGGAATCATTTTCAAAATTAGCATATCCGGTATTGGATTCCCTGCCTAATACATACACTTCCGGCTTATCCATATCCGCAAGCTCTTCCCTTGAATCTGCAATCTTTTTCTTTGCATCACTTATCTTCCGGTCGTACTCCTGCTTTCCTTCTTCATATTCCGCCTGTCCGGTCTCTAAGTCCTTCTTTGCATCCATAAACTGCGATTCTTTCGATGCAATCGTCTGTTTTGCCTGTGCAATCTTATCTTTTCCTTCCGCAAGCTGCTTCTTTGCTGAAGTAAACTGTTTTTCCGCTTTGTCTAACTGTTTCTTTGCAGCTTCCAATTGCTTTTTGGTTGCATCTAACGTATTCTTATTCGTTGCGAATGCTGTTCCTGCCGCATCTAACTGCTGCTTTGTTGCCTGTAATGTTGCCGCCGTTGTATCCAGTTGCAATTTAGCCGCAGTTAATTTCTGTTCCTGCTGATTTCTTTCACTTTCTTCTAAATAATCTTTTACAGCATCAAATTTCTCTTTGGAAGATTCATATTCTTTGCGTGCTGCTTCATATGCATCCGCACCATCCTGATACATCTTTACATTCTTCTCATATTCTGCATACCGGGTATTGTATTCCGCCAGTCCTTTATCATATGCTTTCTTCCCGGCATTATACTCTTTCACGCTTTTCCGGTAAGCGGCATATCCCCTTTTGTATTCTTTTCCCTTTTCTTCTAATAACTTTTCCTGATCTGCAATCTCCTTCTTTGCTTTTGCGATCGCCTGCTGTGCATCCGAAAGCTGCTTTGCTCCGTCTGTAATCTCCTGCAATGCATCCTCTAATTCCTTCGCACCATCTGCCGATTCTTTGGCAAGAGTATCATCCGCATCATCAATCTTCTTCTCTGCATCCGCATATATACTGTTATATCTTGCATCCGCCTGCTCCTGTGCATACTCTTTCCACAGTTCTTCCTTGTCATCCATAATCTGATCGTATGCATCTGTATAGATTGCTGCATCCTTCCCCTTTTCAAAGCTTACATAAATGTCTGTATCATAATCCATATCAAACGCTTCCGGCATTATATAGATAAATGCATCCAATTTTCCGTCTCCGACCGAGGTAGTTCCTCTATCGTACATCGTATACAATGGAGAACGGCAAAGACCTACGATCGTATATTCCTTTTCCGTCAGAAGCTTACGATCATCCTTATCATTCGCATCGGATATCCGAATGGTTTGCCCGATCTGTTCCGTCTTAAAAAAATGTTCATCCACCAGACATTCATTTGCCTGTTCCGGCATTCTTCCTTCAGTAA
>OLPV01002793.1_pt1 | contig 11045 bp, 8 predicted proteins | sample 1671961 | NCBI WGS metagenome assembly OLPV01 (sample SAMEA3136630, study PRJEB25190) | human gut metagenome | biome: human gut; feature: human-associated habitat; material: faeces | place: Austria | collected 2013
TCTTGGGCAGCATGCCCTTGACGGCCAGCTCCATGGCGTAGTCGCTGCGCTGCTCCATCATGTCACGAGCCTTGGTCTCCTTCAGACCGCCGATCCAGCCGGACACACGATAGTACTTCTTCTGCTCCAGCTTCTTGCCGGTGAGAACAGCCTTGTCGGTGTTGATGATGATGACGTTGTCGCCGCAGTCAACATTGGGGGTGAAGTCAGACTTGTGCTTACCGCGCAGCAGGTTCGCGGCGGTGACGGCAGTACGACCCAGAGGCTTGCCGGCAGCGTCGATCACATACCACTTGCGGTCCAGGGTCTCCTTCTTCAGCAGAGTAGTGGACATTATGATTTCCTCCAATTGGATAAATTATTTTGACATTTTCAGGTGTCTGGTGTACAATGACCCCCAGAACACCAGGATTTTATATCACATTGGAATTCAAATGTCAACCGCATTTTTGGGAATTTTTGCGCAGTCCGAAGAAATCTCTCGTTTTCTTCCAAATGCTCACGAATCCTTCCAAATGCTCACTTGCTATTTTTCAGGATTTTAGGAGAGAATATCAGAATGCAGAAGCTGATGGGTCTGGTTCGCCGGTGCGTGGACGACTATAATATGATTGAAGCCGGGGACAAAATCGCGGTGGGCGTGTCCGGGGGAAAGGATTCCCTGGTGCTGCTGACCCTGCTTGCCGGACTGCGGGAATACCATAGCCAGCCCTTCCAATTGGAGGGAATCACCATTGACATGGGACTGGGGATGGACTACTCCGGGGTGCAAAAAATGTGCGATGAGCTGGAAGTGCCCTATACCGTGGTCAAAACGGAAATCGCCCCCATTATTTTTGACCACAGGAAGGAAAAGAATCCCTGCTCCCTGTGCTCGAAAATGCGCCGGGGGGCATTGAATCAGACCCTTCTGGAGCGGGGGTTTAACAAGCTGGCTCTGGGGCATCACTATGACGACGCTGTGGAGACCTTCGTCATGTCGCTGCTCTTTGAGGGACGGATCAGCTGCTTCCAGCCGGTGACGCGGCTCGACAGAACGGGCATTACCCAGATTCGTCCCATGCTCTACATCCACGAGAAAACCGTGGACAACTTTGCCGCCCGGCAGGGTCTTCCGGTGCTGACAAATCGGTGCCCGGTGGATAAGGTGACCAAGCGGGAAGAGGTCAAGCAGCTGATTTTCACCCTGAGTCAGACCTATCCCGACCTGAAGGAGCGTATCTTCGGAGCCATGCAGCGCTATCCTCTGCCGGAGTGGGAGCCTCATGGCCGGTATAAGAGACCGAAAGAACAGGAATAATTTTCTTTTCCTGGGGCATACTTCCTCCGTAAGGAGGCGGTAATGATGGTAAAAGGCATTTCCCGGCAGGTGATTGTGGTGCATCCGCCGGAGCAGAAGCTCTTCGAGCAGGCCATCTTCATTCTGAAGGACGGAGCCGTGGGTCAGGGAATCACCGATGAGGCGCTATTAAAGGAAGCCCAGTGCGCCATCCGCAGTCCGGAAAAATCGGCACGAAAGCGGCGGCTGTACCTTTCCGGGGCGGTGTGGGCTCTGGGCGGAGCGGCGGTCACGGGGCTTGTGTGGCTGGCCACGGTGCTTCTGTAAAAGAGGAATCAGAAGCGCGGCATCGGAAAACGCCGGTGCCGCGCTGGAAAGAGAGAAACGAATGAAAATCGGAAAGATACAAGTGGATAACCCGCTGTTTCTGGCCCCCATGGCCGGGGTCACGGACTGGGCTTTCCGGACAATCTGCGCCCGACTGGGAGCCGGGGTAACGGTGACGGAGATGGTTTCCTCCCGGGCACTATGCTACAAGGACGCGAAAAGCGCAAAGCTCCTCCGGAAAAACGATGGAAGCGTCTGCGGAGCCCAGATCTTCGGCAATGACCCGGAGATTATGGCAAAGGGCGCAGTGCTGGCTCTGGAAATTTCCGGCTGCGATTTTATCGACATCAATATGGGCTGCCCCATGCCGAAAATCGCCGGCTCCGGGGACGGCTGCGGCCTGATGCGCACCCCGGAGCTGGCAGCGGACATTGTCCGCTCGGTTGTCCGGGCGGTGAATGTGCCGGTGACGGTAAAATGCCGCTTAGGCTGGGACAAGGGCAGCATCAACGTGCTGGATTTTACCAAACGCATGGAGGACGCGGGAGCGGCCATGGTGGCCGTCCACGGCAGAACCCGGAGTATGCTCTATTCCGGCACTGCGGATTGGGACATGATTCATAAGGTCAAGGAGCAGCTGTCTGTTCCGGTGATTGCCAACGGGGACATTACCGACGGCCAGGCGGCGGTGCGGTGCTTGAAGCGCACGGGAGCCGACGGCCTGATGATCGGAAGAAGCACCTTCGGCGATCCTTGGATTTTCGGGGAAGTTCAGGCGGCTCTTCGTGGGGAGGCATATCCGGGAAGACCGATTCTTGCTGACCGGGTGGCCGTGGCTCTGGAGCAGTTCCGACTGTCGGAGCAGGATCACGGGGAGCACATCGCCTGCCTGGAGGCTCGGAAGCACTTCGCCTGGTATCTGCGGGGGGTTCCCCACAGCAGCTACTATAAAAATCAGATCACATCCCTGACCACCATGGAGGATATCTATCGGGTGGCCAAGGACGTGGTTCGGGATTTGTCATAATCATGTATAATATAGAAGGCCGCTTCATATCCTAAGCCGAGAGGTGAGGATATGAGGCGGTTTTTTACGGCGATTTTGCTGATTTTTGCCATGGCGGTTCCGGCAGCGGGGGAGACCGTCCGCTGGGTGGATTTTGACGTGCCCTATGAATCCTTGGAATACGCCCTGAGCCAGGACATTCTGACGGCGCAGCAGGAAAAGCACATTTCCTGGATCGACAGCCTGGCTCTGGCGGGATGCCGCACCGGGGGAAAATGCGGCCTGTCTTCGGTGAAAAAGGCGGTTTCCGATCTGAAAGGGGACAAGTCCCCGGAGGAACTGCTGGGAAGCAATGATCGCTACTATGACTATTACCACCGGGCCTACGAAGGGGTTCTGGGCGGTCTGGTGGGCAACTATGCCATCGAAAAGGACGGAAAGTGGGTTCCCACCTACGGCCTGAAGGCCTTTTCGCCCATTGCCGCAGGCTATGGCTACAGTCACTATAACGATTTCGGAGTGGCCCGTTCCTTCGGTTTTCGCCGAAAGCACCTGGGAAATGACCTGATGGGCACTCTGGGAACGCCGGTGGTGGCGGTGGAGGGCGGCCTGGTGGAGGCCATGGGCTGGAACCGGTACGGGGGCTGGCGGATCGGCATCCGCTCCTTTGACAGCCGCCGCTACTATTATTATGCCCATCTGAAAAAGGACACGCCCTTTGCCCCAAATCTGCGGGAGGGGGACATTGTCCAGGCGGGAGACTTGCTGGGCTTTATGGGCAGAACCGGCTACTCCGACCGGGAAAACGTGAATAATATCGAGACGGTGCACCTGCATTTCGGCATGGAGCTGGTCTTCGACGAGAGCCGGAAGGAGTGCGATTCGGAAATTTGGGTAAACGTCTATCCTCTTGTGCGTCTGCTGTCCGCCCACCGAAGCAGTCTGACCCGGACAGGGGAGGGCTGGCAGAGAGAATACCCCTACCGGGATCTGGATATTGCGGACTATCCGGGAGGATAAGGAAGTAGGATATTACGAAAATTTTTCGCAATTTTTACCCTGAAAACAGCCGATTAAGAAAAATTAAAGGGCATATTAAACGATTACGGAACGGTAAATTTGTGGAAATTGCAGAAAATCCGAAAAACCATTGAAATGGCCAAAAAACATGTTATAATGAAACAAAATAAAAATGGCTTACAATACAACCAGGGCAGCACAGGGCAGGCTTCCGCGGAGACAGCCTCCGGAGGAAGAGGCTCTTTCACCGCCGCTGGAGACAGAAGAGGTTAGATACCATGACGGAAAAGGAACTCAGACGGCTTTCCCGGGCGGATTTGCTGGAAATGCTGGTTGACCAGAGCGTAGAGCTGGAGACGGTCAAGAAAAAGCTGGCGGCGGCAGAGGAAGCTCTGGCCAGCCGGGTAATTGAAATCAATTCCGCCGGTTCCATCGCCGAGGCGGCTCTGCGGCTGAACGGAGTTTTTGAGGCCGCCCAGGCGGCCTGTGACCAGTATGTGCAGAACATCAATCTGCTGAACGAGCGCAGTGAGATGGTCTGCCGCCGGATGGAGCAGGAAAGCCGGGAAAAGGCGGACAGGCTTCTGGAGGAGACCCGCCGGAAATGCCAGATCATGGAGGCCGGGGAGCCGGAGGCGGATTTGCCTCCGGAGAGCGTCCAGCCACAAGAGGATTTTACATTTCGTAAGTGAGGAACCTGTTTTTTATGAAGGGCAAGGTACATAAGGATGTCCCGGATGTCTCCATGCTTCGCAGGGAGCTGAAGCGGGAGCAATACAAGTTCCGTTACGCCGCGGTGCTGAAGAGCACGGTGTACACCCTGGTGGTGGTGGCGGCCTTTGCGGTGCTGGTGGCGACTCTGTGGATGCCGGTGCTGCAAATCTACGGCAACTCCATGACCCCTACCTTGAAGGAGGGGCAGATTGTGGTGTCCGTCAAGGGTTCCCACTTTGAAAAAGGCGATTTGGTGGCCTTTTACCTGGGCAATAAGCTGCTGGTCAAGCGGGTTCTTGCCGGGCCGGGCCAGACCGTGAATATTCTGGAGGACGGAACCGTGTATGTGGACGGGCAGGAGCAGATCGAGCCCTATGTCTCCGAGAAGGCATTGGGCGAGTGCGATCTGAAAATGCCCTACCAGGTGCCCGAATCCCGATTCTTCCTCATCGGCGACCACAGAAGCACCTCTGTTGACAGCCGCAGCAGCGCGGTCGGCTGCGTGGCGGAGGAGCAGGTAGTGGGAAAAATCGTTTTTTGTGTATGGCCCTTTTCTGATTTCGGAAAAGTCAATTGATGACTGCGGGAGAGAAGACCTATGGATATCAATTTGGACAGACGTGCCCAGGGCTACAGCGCCCGGCACCGAAGAAATCGAATATGGAAAAAGCTGGTAACGGCTCTGGGCTGCCTGGTGGTTTTCTGCACCACCTACGCCCTGATTCTGCCTGCCATTACGATGGAGCGGGAGAGTGTCTGCGGCCTTTCGGAGCATGTGCACACGGACAGCTGCTATAGTCGGCAGCGGGGTGCCTTGATCTGTACCCTTGCCGAATCGGAGGGGCATACCCACACCGATGTCTGCAAGGGCACGAAGCGGGTGCTCTCCTGCACGACCCCGGAATCCGACGGCCACACTCACGGGGAGGGCTGCTATGATGCGGAGGGAGTTCTGACCTGTACTCAGCCGGAAACTCAGGGACATCACCATTCGGACAGCTGCTACTGCACGGAAGAAGTCTTCGTCTGCGGCAAGGCCGAGAGCGTCCCCCATCACCACGCCGATGAATGCTATGCCTGGGAAAACGCAGCGACCTGCGGAATCCAGGAGCACACCCACACCGACAGCTGCTACCCTGCAAAGCCTGCGGAAACCACATCGGCAGGGGAAACGGGTGCGACTACGGAACCGGTCCTGTCTGAGCAGGTCACAACGCCGGAGGAAACCCTACAGGTCACGGCGACCGAGGAAACGCTTCCGGTACAGGAAGAGGCACTGGCTCTTTTTGCGGAGGGCACGGAGCCTTTGCCCAATGTGGAGATTACGGCGACTTCTACCCCAAAGGCCAGCTATGATCCGTCTGTGAACAAATTCAAGACGACAATCCACGTCGATTTCCGGATACCCGGTTCTGCATTCAGTAACACCACCACCTACACCTATGATTACCCGGAGGGAATCGAGATTCCGGAGAGCTTGCTGAATCGGGAGCATCCCCTGGAGGATAACAGAGGTACTTACCGATTTGAAAAGGTGAACGGCGTTTATCGGCTGTCGGTGATTCTGTCGCATGTCAACCAAACCCAGGACGATGTGACGGGCTTCGTGAATTTTAACGGCACGCTGGATGCCACCAAGGTTCAAGAGGACGGAAGAATTGTATTGGGCGGCGGGGACAACCAGCTGATCATCAATACGGATGAAATTAAATATCCCAGCGGCGAAACGGAGAAATACGATATTTCCGCCAGTAAATCGACGGACGGCAATATCGATGACGGCAAGCTGACCTATCGGGTGACCATCAGCACCAAGAAGGGAACCCCCAGTCCCATTCAGTTCACGGATACCATTCAAGCCGATGGCATGACCCTGGGAAAGCCTGTGGTGAAGGTGGACGGACAGGAGCGCCAAGCTACTTGGAATGCCGACACCGGCACCATCACCATGAATGACCTGCCTGGGCTGAATCCGGGACAGACCCATACAATTGAATATACCTATGACGTGACCAATTATCCCGCCGCGGTGATGAATCCGAACAACACCCTCACCGTCAAAGCCAAAGATGATGGACGGAAGCAGGAGGTTACAGACGAGAAGAAGGTATCCACCAAAATCGACAAGACCCACACCGCCGCCAAGGTCGGCAAGCTGGAGGGCAGCCGAATCAAGTGGACGATTACGCTGAACGACCACCGTTCGGACATTACCGGAGCCACCCTGACGGATGAGATGTTCCAAACCCTTTCCGCCGGGTCGGAGATCACCGTCAGCCCTGCCGGCGGCTATACCCTGGAAAACGGGAAAATCACCTTCAATGAGGTGGACGGGAAAAAGAACAATCAGCGCTATACCATTACCTATTATACGGATGCCCCTGAGGACGAGAATGTGAAGGAGGTCATCAACAAGGCGTCCTTCGACCCGGATCCGGATAAACCCGACGATGAAATCAAGATGGAAAAAAAGGTGGGCGTAGGCATCGATGCGGCCAAGTCCGGCACCTATGATGCCAGCCAGGGAACCATCACCTGGGTGATTACCGTCAATGCCCAAAAGCGGAACATTGCCGGAGCAGTGCTGACGGACGATATGCTTACCCACGCCCTGGAGAACTCCATCCAGGTCAGCCCCGACAGCGGCTACGAGCGGAACACGGACGCGGACGGTAAGGTTTCCATCACCTTCCAGCCGGTAGATGGCGAGGTGAACACCAACACCTATAAAATTACCTACACCACCGCCGCCGGCCCGGCGCTGGCAGCCAGAACCGTCTCCAATACCGCCCACCTGAAAAAGGGTGACCATGAGGAAGAGGTGACAGCCGAGGTTAAAATTGACAGCGGTGGCAGTGTGGAGAAATCCAGTGGCACGTTGACCCTTTCCGAGGACAAAACCACCGGCGTTCTTCCTTGGACGGTGACCATTCACGTCCCCACCGGCGGCATCCCGGCGAACACCCAACTGGTGGATAGGATGGACGAAGACACCGGCGTGTACATGACCAATCTCCAGGTCGAGGCTGCGGTGGAAGCATTCTGCCAGGCTCTGGGCATTCAGACCCAGGATGTAAAGGTGGACATACAAGATCATGCCTACTGGAAGGAAGACGAATATGATTACAGCAAGATTGACAGCTACACGCAGGCCAAGTTCTGCAAGCTGACCCTGACGCTGCTCAAGGATTGGATTCCGGCGAACGGACAGGCTCAGGATATTTCCGTCACTTACGACACGACTCTGAAAATCGACCCTGCCAAGATGAACCAGGTCTATTACAATTATTTCAAGGCAGGGGAGAAGGAAAGCAGTGCTCAGTTTGAGTACTGGCGATTCGGTGTCGAAAAAACCGACGACGACGGACATACCGGAACCAGCACCGTCACCAGCCAGGGCGATCTGATATGGAAGGTCATTGTCACCCTGGACGACACCTCCCGTCAGTCCCTGGACATTACGGACACGCTGCCCTCTGACGTGACGCTGGAGGAGCTGGTGCTGATTCGACCTATCAATCAGTGGAGTAACAGCACCGTAGGCATGACCATTGGGGAAGACGACACCATTTCCGGGCAGGATGGCCTGTATCAGGTGGCCGGAACCTACGACAAGACCACGGGGAAGGTATCTCTGAAAGTCACCGCCGTGAACGGCGGCGACCTGCCTACGAAAACCAAGCTGACCTTTGTATTCGGCTGCCGGACGGACTACACAGATAAGGATACCCATACCTTTACCAACAGCGTGGATGTAGCGGGAATCGGCAGTGCCTCCCAGACCCAGGAGTGGACTTACTACAACCAGGATACGGAAACGACGGTTTTGGGCAAAATCGGCGCTTGGCACAACGACAGCCGGATGCTGAGCTACTCGGTGTCCATCAATCCCGAATGCAAGCAGCTGTCTGATGGTACCGGGAAGCTGACCCTGGTGGATACCCTGACCTACAAGAAGTGGGTATGGGCTTACTATACGGATGAGAATGGGAACTATCTCGGTGACAACGTTCAGGTGGATGTGTCTCTGGTGCAGAACTCCGTAAAGCTGTACCAGGTGACAAAAAACGAGGACGGTACCACAACGAAGATGCTGCTTTCGGTTCCCTGGACCTTTGAAGAGCAGCTGGATTCGAATAGCTGCATTCTGCGCATGTCCGATGTGCCGGACGGAACCCATCTGCTGCTGGAGTACAAGTACCAAGTGGAAACCAATGCGCCGAAAAATGGCATTATTGATGACCTTTCCATTGGAAACAAGGTTACGCTGGAAGGAACGGACTACGAGACGGCTGCCAACAAATTCGAAAAGAAGTGGCAGGAAACCCAAACCAGCGGTCAGGTAACTTCCGGCAGAACCCTGGCAATCTACAAGGTGGCCAGAGGGGACTACGGCACCGTTCTGCCGGGCGCAGAATTTACCGTGTACACGGTGGATACCTCCGTAACGCCCTATGCCTTCACGGAGTACACCACTCGGCCGGACGGCTCGGCGTTCCCCAATCCCATGGTCACCGATGACGCTGGTCGTCTGACCATCCGGATTCAGGACAAGGCGGACGCACCGGTGAACTTCGCCTACGATACCCTCTATGCCCTGAAGGAGACCAAAGCACCGGCAGGCTACCGGCTTCCGGATACCCCTCAGGTGTTCTACTTCTACTTCTCCAATCCTGAGGGCGCGGCGCGCACCCTTCCGCAAAATCTGCCGACAGGGGCAATGGACTTGTCCCAGACGGATCAGCAGAAGTTTGTGGAAAACGAACCGATACCCACATATGAGCTGCCGAAAACCGGCGGCGGCGGCACCCGGGGCTTCACCCTGGGCGGCGCGCTGGTCACCGTCGGCGGGCTGTATCTTCTGACGCGGAAGAAACGCAGAAGGAGGGACGCCTGAGCACAATGAATTCCGCAATCCCAATTCTGAAACAACCGGAAAAGAAAGGAATGTCACTATGAACAAGCTTAGAAAACTGACCTGCCTCCTGCTGGCGCTGGTCATGGTCTTCGCCCTGACCGCCACCGCCTCCGCTGCCGAAACGACTTACACCATCACCATAACAAATGAGAAAACCGGCCACACCTATGAGGCGTATCAGGTTTTTGCGGGCGATCTGGCCGAAAAAGATGGAGTCAAAATCCTGTCCAACATCGTCTGGGGCAGTGGCGTGAAAGAAGCGGGCAAAACCGCATTAGGCAATGCGGCCGATAAGGCGGCGAGCCTGAAGACCGAGGCGGAAGCCAAGGCCTTTGCGAAGGAAGTTGCCCCGTATTTGCAGACCCCGACCGTGAGCACTGAGGGAACCGGCAACTACACCATCTCCGGACTTTCCGCCGGCTACTATCTGGTCAAGGACAAGGATAACACACTGAGCGATCAGGACGATTTCTACACCGCCTATATCATGCAGGTGGTCGGCAACGTGAATGCTACGCCGAAGGGCGATAAGCCGACTCTCGACAAGCAGATTAAGCACAACGACGATGGCACTTGGGGTGTTGTGGGCGATAACCAGATCGGAGATACCGTGGAGTTCCGTACCATCTCCACCGTGCCTGATACCGCCGGCTATGAAACGTATACCTACTGGATTTGCGATACCATGTCCGCTGGCCTGACCTCCAACGTTAAGAGTGCTGCTGACGTGACCATCAAGGTCAATGACCAGGGGACTCCGCTAAGTGAAGCGTACTACACTGTGACCGCCAACGGCAACACCTTCACCATTGATGTTGATATCCTGAAAGCTGTGGCGGATAACGTGATTACGACAAACGATAAGCTGTATGCTTACTACACTGGCGTGTTGAATGAGAATGCCAAGGTCTATGACGATGGCAAACAGGACAACGCTGCCCATTTGGAGTACAGCAACAATCCCAACGACGATGGCAAAGGCAAGTCCCCGGACAAAAAGGTCTACGACTGGACCTTTAAGATGGGCATCAACAAGGTGGACAAGAGCAACAACACTCTGACCGGCGCAAAGTTCGTACTGTCCAAGTCTGGCACAATCAAGGTTACGGATCTTGCGTGCGATGATAACGGTGTGCCGACCGTTACCGCAGATTTGATTGGTCTGGTGAAGACTGGCGGAGGTGCATACCGCATTGCATTGGCGGGTGAAACGGACATCGTCTACGCCATCGAAGCCGGAAGTCCCGTCATCAAAGGCCTGGACGATAGTGTGAACTACTACCTCTATGAGACGAAATCGCCTGCAGGCTACAACCTGCTGAGCGAACCGGTTTCCTTCAGAATCGCGGCGGAGTATAACACTGACGGAAGTGCGTTGAGTGCTGGCAATCCCACGGTTACGATTGGCAACGGAGAACCTTCCAGGACTCTGTCTACCAACGTGGTCAACCAGTCCGGCGCAGAGCTTCCCTCTACCGGCGGCATGGGCACCACCCTCTTCTATGTCCTGGGCGGCGTGCTGGTGCTGGCGGCGGTGGTGCTGCTCGTCACCAAGAAGCGGATGCGTTCCGAAAACTAAGGAACTTTCCAGATAGACCGATTTCTAGCCTACAGAAATGCCCGGAATCTCGGAGATAATCCGAGATTCCGGCAAGACTGTCAAAAATCTTTGATTTTTGACTGAGGGATTGTCAAACTGCGTCAATGAGAGCACACAAAAAGATGGGAGTTCTGATCCCCTCAGTCTCGTGCTTGCGGGGGACGCACGAGACAGCTCCCCT
>OLPV01002795.1_pt1 | contig 11043 bp, 9 predicted proteins | sample 1671961 | NCBI WGS metagenome assembly OLPV01 (sample SAMEA3136630, study PRJEB25190) | human gut metagenome | biome: human gut; feature: human-associated habitat; material: faeces | place: Austria | collected 2013
TAATATATAATTATAATAAATAGAATTAAGACAGACCGCGCGCGTAGCTGACAGCGCGTTAGCGCGTGTCTGGTTAAGCGCGCTGATAAAACCAAACAGGAATTGCAAAGAATAATAGGGATAACAGTAAAGGGATAGTAATGAAAATAATAATAGGAATAATAAAGGGGATAGTGTAAGGAATTATATAAGAGATAATACAAGAAGAAATATAACGATATAAAGAGAATAATATAGAAGAATTAAGAGAAGCAGAGAAAACAGGCAAAGAAGAAGTAATAGAGAAAGTGTCTCCGAACATACAGGTAAGAATATAGTAAGGAAACTATAATGTGGGATACTGATGTTTTGTTTCAAGTTCTACATGGAATAGTCCCAAACAAGAGAAGAAACGACCTTGTTGTTTAATTGCGGAAATAGAAAAAATTGCGCGCTGTTTTCTCTGTCCATTTTTGAAGTATATAGAGCGCGCGCCGTATATAACCAAAAGATAGGAAAAGTAATTTTGTCGATTCTGCGCAGCGAAAATCAAAAGAAAAAAAGCGCGGTCTGAATTAGGACACGAAACGGCAAGAAAAAATAGCGTAGAAATAAGGATTTTAAAGCAGCAGGAACATGCAATTCAGAAGCGAAGAACAAAAACTAAGGAAAACTAAGGTTTGCAAAGAAATAGACGATAATTGGAAATAAAACAAAAGTAAAAAAGTTCAAATATCGTGTCAAATTCTTATATATAGTACGGACTATGGGACACGCCATGTGCTATAATATAAGTAAAGAAAGGGAAACAAACCCGAAAGAGACAAGCACAAAAACGAAAGGAAGAAAACATTATGTCTAAGTTTTATACCGTAAGCCTCCAGAATGAAACCATCATCTTCACCGCTGCATTTGAGAAGAAGCTCAACAACGGCAACAAAGAAGCCTATGACCTTTATGTTGAAACGAAAGCCAAGTTCCCCATGTTCAAGATTGAGGTCGAAGAAGCTAAAAAGCGCGTTGGCAAGTATGACCATACGACTATGGACGATATTGAAGCCTACATTGGTGACGATGAACACAAAGAATGGAAGGTCGAGTTTGACAAGCTGTTCGGTGAGAAGATTCCCAGCAAGACCAATTCGACCAAGAGTGTCCGCAAAGTCAAGTTTGCTGTAATTCGCAAGTGGTTTGTTGAAAAGCGCGAAAAGGAAGAAGCAGACAAAGCTAAGAAAGCGCGCGAAGAGGAAGAAGCAAAAGCCCAAAAGGAGCGCGAAGCCGCCGCGAAGAAAGCCAAGCGCGCAAGCAAAAAGGTTGCTGACGAAGATAATGCAGCAGAGCAGAATGTGCCGCTTGAAGTAGCTAATAACTCCCAGCAGGAGCAGCTTGACCTTGTTTCCTAATAGAAAAGGCGCGTGTATCGGTTAAAGATACACGCGCCCATTGATTTCAATAATATTTTTCTAAAGCGGTTTTCGCTGACTTTGCAATATCTAATATAGCCTTTGCCTGTTGAGCATTGCAGCCATCAAGAAGCTGCTGTAATTCATCACCTGTTGAGCTAACGCTATCACGCGGACTGTCAAATAGAAGATCGTCAACACGAACTTCCAAAGCGTCCGCTAAGTCAACCAGAACAGGCAAACTCAATTTTGTGTTTCCCGTCTCAATATGGCTCATGTGTGTAGTTGAAATGCCTACTTTTGAAGCTAATTCGTCCTGTGAAAGTTTATGAGCCTTACGGATTTTACGGATTCTTTGACCGATTTGGTAGTAGTCCATGCTATAAATCACCTACACAATACATTTCTACTTGAATTATATAGGCAAATATGCTATATTTTAATAAACTGCATGGGCTGTTTATTGTCTATATAGTTCATATAGGCGGCTTTTGCAAAAATAAGGAGGATTTCAAAGATGAAAACCCGAAAATTACTTGCCCTAATTATGACAATAGCGCTTGCTTTGTCACTGTTTGCTTGTGGAGCAAGCGAAGCAGGAAAGGACACGCCGCCATTTTCAAAAGTTTCTCTGGATTGTTCCGAAGATGATGTAGTGAAAGCCTATGGTGAGTGTAGCAACATTTCAACCAACGACCAAGGCGGAAATGTATATACTTATTTGTCAGACTATAAAGGAAAAGACGGCGCAGTTTATATCAGCTTTGGAGCAGATGGAAAGCCGATTAGTATTCAGTGGATTTCTTTGCCTAAAACCAGTGATGAATACACTGAACTCTGCAATACACTTACTTCTGACTTGAATAAGCAATATGGAGATGCTTATTTTACCAACGAAACGGCAGAAGTAACCGTATGGAAAGATGATAGTAAAGCGGTAACGCTATTTACAATTAATAGCAATGACAGCTATACAGTCAGTGTCAACTATGCAGCAAAATCCGCCGAGGAAATCGCAGAAGCGTTTAAAACAGATGACGCAAATGCAGAAGCCGAACTTGAAGCAAAGTCGAAAGTCTATCGAAAAGGCGAAACCGCAGAGACTGCAAACTATAAATTGACAGTTGATACTGTTGATGCAACGCCTGAATTTGAAGCGTATACGCCATCTGACAGTAGCCAAGAATATTTCTTTGTGAGTTTTGAACTGGAAAACACCTCTGATGAAGCATTAGCAACTCGGTCTTTCCTCTCCATCGTAGTAGATGGTGAAAGGGCATCTACAAGAAGCACTTACGAAAAGTACAACGGCGTTGATGAATTTGATGAATACAGTGATTTACAGGCAGGACGCAAAACGGTAGCGTATATTTCGGCAACTATTCCTGTTGATTGGAAAGAAGTTCAGCTTATTACCTCTGACGGTGTAACATTTGCTTTTGATCATAATGATTTGGATGCGATGTCAAGAAAGAACGGCAGTAATGAATCTACAATTTATTACATTGGCGACACAATGTATCGCAATGGATTAGCAATTACTCTGTCCAGCGCAAAACTAACTGACTATGTGAGTTATAGCGCGTACTCGTATTTTGAGCCAGATCCAGGCGAACATTTCTTGATCCTGTTCTTTGACATTACAAACACATTGAATCAGCCGCAAAAAATCAAGTGGTTGTATAACTACGACACCTATATTGACGACTATGCTGACAGCTTAACATATTTCATTGGAACAGAAATAGACGGAGTGGATAGCCTATATGCGCAAGATGGTACAGCAATTCCAAGCGGTAAATCTATGAGTGGCTATATGGTTGTTAAAGTTCCCGATGGTTGGAACAAAGTTGAACTGCAAAGCCGCCAAGGGACTTTTGAAATCGAATACAGCGATTTCAATTAAACGGAGGAAGTCACCAATGAAATACTGCACAAGTTGCGGCGAAAAGTCAGGACATAAAATTTGCAGGTCTTGCGGTATAAAGGAAAACAAGGAACATAAGTATTGCGGTTGGTGTGGTGCGCCATTAAATGAAAATGCCGCTTTATGTACAAATTGTGGAATAAAAGTCAAGCCAAACATTGTAACAAGTGTAATTGGAACGATTATTGGTATTGTTCTGCTGTTCCTTGATGCTTTGTTTATCTATTGCCTAGTTGCCATAGAGCCAACGAGATACGATTATAATTTTTTGATTCTTACTTCAATTCTAACGACAATCGCTGCTATTCTTTGTTTCCCTTTTGTGGGAAGGTTCATTAAAAGGCTTTTTGTGAAAAACAAATTACTGCGCAGATTGGTTGGTATACTTCGCGTTGCTGCAATAGCTTTACTTCTGTTTTTTGGAATGGCTAGTTTTATCCGTTCGTTTTCTGGGCCAAGTTGGGTCACATCGGACGATGCAACCAAGGCTGCCGTAGTTGTTTTCCATGAAAATGTCCATTTAAAGAATGAAGATTCGTTTGTCTTAAATGGTTCTAAGGTATATAGCGATGATGAGCCATATGAGGGATATGACAATCTTCGTCTTGTGAATGTTGTTCTTGATTACTCGGCACAAAATGGATTTGGCGGTAACAACAGAAAAACTTATACGGTAACAATGTACTTTAACACAGCAACTAACCATTATTACCGTATAGACGGTACACAAATAGATTGAGTTTGTTTCCCGTTCCAAAAGGTATACTTAAAGAAACACCCTTCAGAAGCATTTTTGGAGGGCGTTTCTGCGTTTCAAAATATTATAAATTTGTTTAGGAGCGTTCCAATTATATATTTGACATTTTGATACGCTTGTGCTATAATAATATTAGAAAATGAAAGGGGCGCAAGCGATATGAAAAGAACAGTTTGGGGCTATTGCAGAGTTAGCAGCGTAGAGCAAAATTTGGATAGGCAGCTTGCCGCAATGCAAGAGCAAGGCATAGACGAACGCCATATTCGCTGTGACAAGGCATCTGGCAAAGACTTCAATCGCCGTGAGTGGAACGCGCTGATTGGTACAAAAGAATCTGCACCGTTGCTGCGTGAGGGGGATTTGTTGGTTGTCCTTTCTCTTGACAGATTAGGGCGCAACTATACAGAGATTCGCCAACAGTGGGAATACATCACAACAGAGATTGGCGCAGATATTAAAGTGCTTGATATGCCCCTACTTGATACAAGCACCTCAACAGAAAATCTTGACAAACGCTTTATCGCTGATTTGGTTTTGCAGATTCTAAGCTACACAGCAGAGAAAGAACGCACGAACATTCACAAGCGCCAAGAGCAGGGGATAGCAGTAGCAAAGGCGCAGGGCGTGAAGTTTGGACGGCCTACGACAGAGTTTCCCGCTGACTGGAATGAAGTATACGCACAGTGGAAGAACGGCGAAATTAAGGCCGTAGACGCTATGCGAGTGCTGAATCTGACAAAGCCCACATTTTACCGTCTTGTGAAGCGTCACGAAGAAAGGGCATAATAAAAAAGAACGGCGTTCAATGCGACACCGTTCTTTTCTCTTTTGGTTAAACAACGCGCTTTCTGATTTTGCGTCCGTTGCCTTTTGTTTTGGCAATGACAGCGTGTTTCTCTGCCTGCTCTTTAATGTCAGAAGCGTATAGGTTGGAGTAATGCTGTACCATCTTCAAACTGGACTGCCCTAGCATTTTCTCAAGTTGCAAGAGGTCACCGCCGTCAACGATCCACTTCTTTGCAAAGGTGTGACGGAACAGATGGACAGAAGTCTTTTCAACATGGCGGTTTCTATTGTAGTTTGCAATCGCTTTCTTAATTGCATTTTCTGACAGCTTTTCGCCTATGATGCTGCAAAACAATGGTTCATCTTCTCCAACGGGAATACCATCAACTTCTGTCCTATAGTCATCTATGTAATTACGCAAGATTCGTGTGATCTTTTTGACAAGTGGGATGCGTGTAGGTTTTCCGTTCTTTTGACGGTTGACCGTGATATACCCATCATCGAGGTCGACATCGCCAATGTGTAAATCAGCAACGGAAGAAACACGGTTTCCTGTGGCAAGAAAATAATTCACTAATACCCAATTTCGATTTTCTATAAAATCGTCTGTCTTTGGTTTTCTCAAAAGGCGTTTGATTTCTTCATCTGTGTAGCAGTTCTTGATTGGTGGCTCTGGCTGCTTCACTGTGATTTTGCGGCGCGGTATCCAGCCTTCTTCCATTGCAAAATAGGCGATGGCACGATAAGAACGAAAATAGGATGCAATAGTTTGCTCATTGACACCCAAATCGGCGAGATATTTTCTATAATCGCGCTCAAGACCATCAACTGTCAATAGAGAAATTGGTAACTGACCGCCTGCTCTACTGAACGCTTCTTTTTCTGAAATGTCTGACAATGGTGTTTGTTTAGGCGGCACAGGTAGGCTAAGTTCTTTAGCGATAGGTGCTTTGATATAAACAGTGTCCATAAAGTCGCACAGCTTAAAATAGCCGCGAAGATAAAATTCAATCGTTTTTTGTGAGTTGCCTTTGTCCTCTTGCGCGGTTTGGAAGTCGGTGAACAACTCCAAGAGGGAAGTGTTGTCCGCTGTGCGTTCACCTTTGCCGCGTTTTGTGATTTCAACAGCAACGCCATTCTTTCCGTTTATTTTGGTTTTGCGTGTGTGTATCTGTGCCATAGTCAAACAACCCCTTACAGATTCAATTATAGTGGCAAACGATTCTTTTGTAAAGGTAGCCACGATTTTCGCTGTGAGAATAGCCACGATTTCGCCGTAAAAGTGTGAATCAAAAATACACGATTGGCGCGAAAGCAATTTGCAAATAAAAAGCAAAAAAGACCAATTTCAAACGATATATCGTTCAAAATCGGTCTTTTGAAGTGTCTAAGATTTCCAAAAATGGGGAGCGTGATTTCCAGTCGTGCGCCTTAGACCAGCTCAGCCATCTTTCCATATTCTTTTTGCGCAGCGCCTGACTGCATGAGCTATTATAACAATGTGCGCGGGAAATGTCAAGCATTATTTTGCGGTTTTTTAAAAGTTTTTCGCGGCTGTGGGCGGCATGGGCAAATTGTATGCAAATTGTGCGCTCAAACTGCATATTTTGCGCGTTTTATCCTCTTGCAAACGGCGGCGTATAGTGCTAAAACTATAAGGGCGTCATCGCGCTCGGCGTATCGGCAGCGGGCATTATGCGGTCATGCCGGAGAGAATTACCATGCTGTAAGGAGAGAGGATAGTTCATGTATTCCATTTTTCGCGATTTGGCGATCATTATCCTGAGCGCAAAGTTCTTTGCGCTGGTCGCCCGTAAATGCAAGGCCCCGCAGGTTGTGGGCGAGATCCTTGCCGGCCTGCTTATCGGACCCTGCCTTTTGAATCTGGTGCAGACCAGTGATGCAATCTCGACCTTTGCGGAGATCGGCGTTGTGCTGCTGATGTTTACGACCGGCCTTGGCACAAACTTGAAGGAGCTGCTGCGCGCAGGCCCCATTGCGACCCTCATCGCCTGCATCGGCGTTTTTGTGCCGCTGGCGGGCGGCACGCTGCTCTACAGCGCATTCTATGGCTTTTCGGCCGTGGGCAGCCCGGAGTTTTACCGCGCGCTGTTCATCGGCACGATCATGACGGCCACCAGCGTATCTATCACGGTGGCCACGCTGCAGGAGCTGGGCCACCTGAAAAGCTTCCTCGGCACGACCATTGTCAGCGCGGCGGTCATTGATGATGTCATCGGCATCATTGTGCTGACCTGCGTACTGGGCGCCAGCTCGGGCGAGGGTACCGGCATCGGCGGCGTGCTGATCCAGACGGCACTCTTCTTCCTGGTTGCTGTCGGCATCGGCCTTGTCATCCACTATGTGATGAAGTGGCTGGACGCCCGCAACCCCCATACCCAGCGCATCACCATCGTCAGCATTGCGTTCTGCTTTGCCATGGCCTACATCGCTGAGCAGTACTTCGGCATTGCCGATATTACCGGCGCGTACATTGCGGGCATCGTTCTTTGCACGATGCAGGACGCACCGTATGTCGAGCGCCGCGTTGACATCAGCAACTATGTCATCTTTGCCCCCGTGTTTTTCGCCAGCATCGGTCTGAAAACCGACATCAGCGGTCTGACGCCGGAAATTTTCCTGTTCTGCCTCTGCTTTGTTCTGGTGGCCCTGCTGACCAAGATTATCGGCTGCGGTCTGGCGGCCAGAGTCTGCCGCTTCAACTGGGGCGATTCCCTCAAGGTCGGTGTCGGCATGATGACCCGCGGCGAGGTCGCCCTGATCGTGGCCCAGAAGGGGCTGGAGGTCGGCGTCGTCGATCCCGTCTATTTCACGGCGGTCATCCTGCTGATCGTGGTGTCCAGCGTTGCCACGCCGCTTGTGCTGAAGGCATTGTTTACCAAGATGCCGCCTGTGGCGCATCCGAGCGAGGCACAGGCGTAAAAGATACCCAGACAATAAACCTGCTGCAACGAATAATCCGGCAGACGCCTCAAAAAGCGCCTGCCGGATTTGTTTTTTTATTCTGCGCTGTGCAGGTGATTGTCTACCCACTTGATGAGCAGCTCCAGCGCAACGAGGTTGCGCCCGCCCTCGGGCACAATCAGGTCAGCCTTGCGCTTGCTCGGCTCGACAAACTGCTCATGCATGGGCTTGACGGTGGTCAGGTATTGGCTTACCACGCTGTCCAGCGTGCGGCCGCGCTCCTTGACATCGCGGACGATGCGGCGCAGGATGCGCACATCGGCATCGGTGTCCACAAAGACCTTCATGTCCATCAGCTCGCACAGCTCGGGGGAGTCGAAGATCAAAATGCCCTCAACGATGATTACCGGTGCGGGCTGCACCAGCACGGTCTGGTTGCTGCGGTTGTGGATGGTGTAATCATACACCGGCACCTGCACCGGATGCCCGGCGCGCAGCTCCCGCAGATGGGCGATCATCAGCGCCGTGTCAAAACTGTCCGGGTGGTCGTAGTTCAGCTTGCAGCGCTCCTCATAGGGAAGCTCGTCATGGCGCTTATAGTAGCTGTCGTGGTTGATGACGCTGACCTCATTGCTGCCGAAATGCTCCCGCAGCTTTTCGGTCAGGGTGGTCTTGCCGCTGCCGGTGCCGCCGGCAATGCCGATGATGATGGTATCCATAAGCTGTTGCTCCTTATACATCCAGTTTGATCTCGCGCCCGGTGGGCTGGTAGGCCCGGCACACAACGCCGGTCATCTTGAACATGCGGCGGCTGGCCACACAGGCGTGGGTGTCGTGATATTTGTCCGAAAGGTAGATCAGTTCCTTGATGCCGCTCTGGATGATCGCCTTGGCGCACTCATTGCAGGGAAAGAGCGTCACATACATCCGGGAGCCGCGCAGGTCGTGGTTGGGGCTGTTCAGAATGGCGTTCAGCTCCGAGTGGCAGACATACATGTATTTTGTCTCAAGGTCATCGCCCTCGCGCTCCCAGGGCATATCATCGTCATTGCAGCCGATGGGCATGCCGTTGTAGCCCAGCGACAGGATCTTGTTCTCCGGGCTGACGATGCAGGCCCCGACCTGACTGTTGTTGTCCTTTGACCGCATGGCGGAAAGCAGGGCAATGCCCATAAAATACTCGTCCCAGCTGATGTAGTCCTGCCGCTTCATAGATGCACCGTCCTTTTGATTACTCTTTTCTTTATTATACTGTGCCGTGCGGGCCTGTGCAAGATGATTGCCGCAAATATTTGCGGCGGGTGGCCTCGCCGCCGCGCAGATGCCGCTCGGCCTTGTTTTTCTGCACAACAGCCTGTACCTCGGCCCAAAGGCCGGGATTCTGGCGGCGCAGGCGGTGCTGGTCCTTCCAGATCGTGGATTTGCTTACGCCGAACACGGCTGCCGCCGCCCGCACGGTCGCGCCGCTCTGCACAATATACCGCCCCACCGCAGCAGCGCGCTCCTCAGGGTCGCCTTTCATAGCCTGACCTCCTCGCATAGAATTTCCTGTCAAATCCTATGTGAAAAAGTGCGCCGATATGCCGGAAAAAATGGGCTATAAAATAGAAGGGTCTTAGTGAATCTTATACACCCGGCAGCCGCCGTTTTCGTACCACAGGGGGTACCGCTGCGCATACCATTCCTCGTTGGCATCAGCAAAGCGGCTGTAGACGGAGGAATCGAACACGACGTACTGTACGCCCCAGATCTGCAGGGTGACAGTGTCTGGCGTTTCATACAGGGCGCGCATGGCGTTGTATTCATCGGCGTAGTCCATGCCGTGGTAGTAGACATAGCTGCCCGACCCGCACAGAATCTGCCGCCCCGCCAGTGCAAACACCGGCGTCAGGTGGCTGTCGCTGGTCAAAAACAGCGCATCGCTCTCGGCATTCTCGTCAATATACGCTGCCAGTGCAATGTCATCGGCGCTCCACTGCTGATAGTCGCTCAGGGCCTCCCGCCCAAGGGTCAGCACGCTGCCGAACATCGCCGCAAAGCAGCACACCGCCAGCCCCAGCGCCCGCCATGGCAGGGCACGCACCTTTGCAAACAGGTCAGCCAGCAGTTGGGCTGCCAGAACACATCCCAGCATATGCCAGACATACAGCAGCTTATTGTTGTCATAATTGTTGGGTTGGAATACAACGAGCTCCGCCAGCGCTAAAATCGCCAGCCCGCCGCCGTACAGCCACCGCTGCTTTGGTTTGGCATGTACAAACGCCGGAATCAACAGAAGATACACAAGGCCGATGTTTTTGATGTAGAACCAGAGATAGCTGTCCTTCAGGGTGCCGTCATTTTGGCCGTTGATCCAGTTGAAGTGCAGCCGCAGCATCTGCTGACCGTCCAGACTTTGCGCCAGCACGGTCGGCAGCATCTGGAAAAGCCATGCCGCGCCGCAGACGGCGGCCAGCCCCAGCCAAGGCAGCAGCGTCTCTTTGCGTGCGCCTTGTGTCAATGTGTAAAGCCCGCTCACCAGACAGAGCAGCACCAGCGCCAGTGCGCTGTGCGTGTGCAAAAGCGGCAGAGGCAGCACCAGTAAAGCCAGCCAAAGCCAGAGGCGGCGTTCGCCCTCATAGCAGAACCGCCACAGCAGATACAGGGCGGGCAGCAGCACGCACCAGCCAAAGAGGGTGGCGCGCTGCGGGATCAGCAGATCTGCGATGGGGTTGACCCACACGATGTTCTTCTCAACAAAATTGGTCGGCGTTGTGTAAAAACCGGTGAAGATGCCCGCAAAATCCGCAGCGGAGCCGAGAAAATACACAAACCCAAACCCACTGCCCATAAAAAACAGATAGAATGCAAGGCTTGCTTTGGCAGCGCTGCCCGTCACACGGCGGGCCAGCTGCCAGAACATGCCGTACACCGAGAGAAAGGCGGGCAGCATCGGCAGCAGATAGGCGGTGCGCAGATCCGCCCCCAGCAGAAGAAAGACGCTGGAGACCGTTTCGCAGAGGAACGGGTAGCCAAACCGGTGTGCGCCGCCCAACAGGGGATAGCGCGGCGGAAATTCACCGCTCTGCGCAATATAGCGGATGAACCCCAGATGCATCGGCATATCGCCGTAGCAGCTCTGCCCGGTGTGGAGGGTGCCGTTTACTGTGTGCAGCACATGGGTATGCAGCAGAAACAGCGTCACGGCGGCCAGCGGCAGCAGGCAGGCCCAGCTTGCCCCGCAGTCGGGATCTTTCGCAGCCCCACGCAGCGGGGGGCCGCACCGC
>OLPV01002800.1_pt1 | contig 11027 bp, 6 predicted proteins | sample 1671961 | NCBI WGS metagenome assembly OLPV01 (sample SAMEA3136630, study PRJEB25190) | human gut metagenome | biome: human gut; feature: human-associated habitat; material: faeces | place: Austria | collected 2013
TGCCGCATCCATCTGCCTGAGCGCCTCGCCGAGCGTCATCAGCCTTTGCGGCAGCGTGAACGCGCGCCGCTGCATGATCTCGATGAAATACAGCCGAATCCGCTGCGCCTTGCCAACGGTTTCAAAAAAGAACGCCCGCTCCGCGGCCTTCGGCGGATTCAGCTCCAAATCGGCGCGCACAAACCAAATCGGCTCCTTCTGCCCCATCATCAGCTCGATCACGGCCTCGCAGCTATTCGCGCAGGAGCACTCGTTTCCGTCCTCCACGCGAATCCCGCGCGGATAGAGCCGGCAGATGGCCGGCAGCGCGTCCGCGCCCAGCATCGCATGCACCGAACAGCGTCCGTCCGGCAGATGCAGCGGGCAGTCGCCCGCCCATGTCGGCGCAATCTGCGCGTAGGCCTCCGGCGTGGGATGCAGCGAAACGCGGACGGCGTTATCCAGCCGCTCCCGCATGGCCGGGCCGCACGACACGCTCAGCAGGCGGAAATAATCGTCGGTGGAGATCGAAATCGGCCAGCCCTTGCAGCAGGGATGGCGGCATTCGCCCATTTTACAGGCGAATTTCGGAAAATAATCCGGCACAAGATAGCTTTCTTTCATGGCCTTTTCGCGCTTACCAGCCCAGTCTGCGGTAATAATTCAGGAAGTTGTTGCCCGCGATATCGGCCAGCGCTTCCTCGCTGTACCCGCGGCGGCGCAGCTCGTCGAGGATCTTCGGCACATCGGCCGGGCTCTTGCAGTCCACCGGCGTGGTTTCAATGCCGTCAAAATCGCTGCCGAAGCCGACGTTCTTCTCCGCGCCGAGCTGGCACATGTAATCAATGTGGTCGCAGATCGTGGAAACGCTCGCCTTTCCATCCGGCGACAGGAAGGACGGATAGAAATTCACGCCGATCCAGCCGCCGCGCTTCACCATCGCGCGAATCTGCTCGTCGGTCAGGTTGCGGAAGTGGCTGCACAGCGCCATCGCGCAGGAATGGGAGGCCATTGGCGGCTGGCTGTGCTTGTCGATCAAATCCCAGAAGCCCGCTTCGTTCAGGTGGCTCGTATCCGCCGCCATTTTAAGCTCCGCCATCGCGCGCAGAATCTCCCAGCCGACCGGCTTGATGCCCTCTTTGGAGCCGCTCTTCGCGGAATGGCCGATCTCGTTTTCGTTGTTCCACGTCAGCGCAGCCATGCGCACGCCGTAGCCGTAAAACTCGTGCACCCGCTCGACCTTGCCCTCGAAGATTTCGCCGCCCTCGACGCTCAGCAAAATCTTCACCTTGCCGTCCTCCGCCTCCAGCGGCGAATCCACGCGCGTCCAGCCCTCGGTATCGCGCAGGTGCTCAAAGGCGCGGTATTCGGCCATCGCCTTGTCATACGGGTGCCCCGCCATGCCCGCGTTGCCCGCGTACAGCGTGCAGGTTTGCAGGCTCATGCCGCCTTTTTTCATGGCCTCCATCGTCACGCAGGGCGTTTTCTGCGGCTGGAGCGCGCGCATATACAGGGTATCGCAATGCGTATCGCAAATCATCATGGTGCTTTATCCTCCCGTTTTGCAAGTTAGTCTTGTTTGACCATCGGTTTAATCGGATTATGGCATGAGGATATCACAATTCTGCATGAAATGCAAGATACAAATGAAGGGGATCGCCGCGTTTTCTTTCGCCGGGCAATCCCCTTTTATGTCGTTTTGTGTGCCTGAATATCGCGCGGCGGTCTCGCCCGATCCGTTTACCGGATCACGGCTTCCACGCGATGCCTGCACGGCGCGGCGTCCGCCGGAATCACGCAGCCGTCAATCGGCTTGCCGTCCACGGTGAGCTGAATCTCGCCCTTTTCGTCCCCCGCTTGGTTGAGGATGTGCACCTCGTATTCGCTGCCGCGGAATTTGCGCGTCACGGTCAGCTCCCCGAGCTCCTTGGGCAGGCACGGGTCGATCTTCAGTCCGTCGTAATCCGGCTTAACGCCCAGAATCCCCTGCGACGCGGTGTAGAAGCTCCACGCCGCCGTGCCGGTCAGCCAGCTGTTCTTCGCCTCGCCGAAACGCGGCGCATAAGGCCCCGCGACCATCTGGCTGTATACATACGGCTCGGTGTGGTGCAGCTTCTGATCCTCGATATAGGCCGGGCAGGTGCGGCGGTAGACGTCATAGGCGCGGCCGCCGTGGCCAAGCGCCGCCTCTGCCAGCGCAATCCACGGGTTGTTGTGGCAGAAGATGCCGCCGTTCTCCTTATATCCCGGCGGATAGGAGCTGATTTCGCCCAGCTCGACGTGATAGCGCGTGTACGGCGGCGTGAGAATCGCTACGCCGTGCTCGCTGAGCAGCTTTTCGCGGACGGAATCCAGCGCGCGCTGCGCCAGTCCTTCCTTCACGCCCACGCCCGCCATGACCAAGAAGCCCTGCGGCTCGATGTAAATCTGCCCCTCGTCGCACTCGTGCGAGCCGACCTTGTGGCCGAACGCATCATACGCGCGCAGGAACCACGCGCCGTCCCATCCATGCTCGAGCACGGCCTTTTCCATCGCGGCCTTGTGCCCCGCGACGGCTTCCGCCTCCTCGTTCCAGCCGAAGCGGCGGCAAAGCTCGGCGTAATCCGGACATACGCCGACAAACATGCCCGCGATGAAGAGCGATTCCGCCACGCCGGATTCAAAATTCGCCGTCGTCTGGAAGCTCTCGCCCGGCGTCTTGGAGAAGCAGTTGAGGTTGAGGCAGTCGTTCCAGTCCGCGCGGCCGATCAGCGGCAGGCCGTGCGGGCCGAGGTGCTCCACCGTATAATGGAAGCTGCGGCGCAGGTGCTCCATCAGCGGCTCGGCCTTGCTCTCATCGTTGTCAAACGGCACCTTCTCCGAGAGAATCCCGATATCGCCCGTCTCCTTGACGTAGGCCGCCACGCCGAAAATCAGCCAGAGCGGATCGTCGTTGAAGCCGGAACCCACGTCGAAATTGCCGCGCTTGGTCAGCGGCTGATACTGATGATAGGCGCTGCCATCCGGGAACTGCGTCGCCGCGATATCCAGAATCCGCTCGCGGGCGCGCGCGGGAATCAGGTGCACAAAGCCGAGCAGATCCTGCGTGGAATCGCGGAAGCCCATGCCGCGGCCGATGCCGGATTCATAATAGCTGGCCGAGCGCGACATGTTGAAGGTCACCATGCACTGATACTGGTTCCAGAGGTTGACCATGCGGTTGAGCCGCGCCTCGCCGCTGTCCACCCGGTAGATGGAGAGCAGCTCGTCCCAGTATTTCGCCAGCGCGTCAAACGCCGCGTCAAACTGCGCTTCGCTTTCAAACGCTTTCAGCAGCGTATAGGCAGGCGCTTTGTTGACGACGTTCGGCGCGGAAAACTTTTCCGCCTCCGGGTTTTCGCAATAGCCCAGCACAAAGATGAAGCTCGCGCGCTCGCCCGGTTTCAGCGCGACGCGCAGATGGTGGCTGCCGACAGGCGCCCAGCCGCTGGCGACGCTGTTGCCGCTCCTGTTTTCAAACACGGCGCGCGGCTCGCCAAAGCCGTTGTACGCGCCGAGGAAGCGCTCGCGGTCGGTATCGAATCCGTCCACCGGCGCGTTGACCGCGTACACGGCAAAATGGTTGCGGCGCTCGCGGTATTCCGTCTTGTGATAGATCGCGCTGCCCTCGATCTCGACCTCGCCGGTGGAGAAGTTGCGCTGGAAGTTGGTCGCGTCGTCCTGCGCGTTCCACAGGCAGAACTCGACGAAGCTGAACAGCGAAACCTCCTTCGCCGCGTCGGAGCGGTTGGCCAGCTCGACCTTGGTGACCAGCGCGTTCACACCGCGCGGCACCATCGCGGTTTCCACCGCCTCAAGGCCGTTCTTTTCGCCCGTGATGCGGGTATAGCCGAGGCCGTGGCGGCACTCGTAGCGATCCAGCGGCGTTTTGACCGGCATGAACCCCGGCGTCCAGACCACGCCGCCGTCGTTGATGTAGAAATACTGCCCGCCCGCGTCGGTCGGCACATTGTTGTAGCGGTAGCGGGTCAGGCGCAGCATGCGCGCGTCCTTGTAGAAGCTGTAGCCGCCGCTCGTGTTGCTCATCAGGGTGAAGAACGCTTCGCTGCCCAGATAATTGATCCAGGGTGACGGCGTTTGCGGCTCGGTGATGACGTATTCCCGCGCCGCGTCGTCAAAATAGCCGTACTGCATGAGGTTTCCTCCTTTTTTATAGCGGCAACGGCTCGGCGCACCGCCGGCCGATGCGAAATCGGTTTCGTAACGTTTCATTTCTTTCCGATGGATTCTATGACAACTATATCCCATTTATGCTGAAAAATCAAGTATTTTCAGTGATTTTTCGTCTTTTGATTTTTGAGCTGCCTTCGGCGCGCCCGCCTTTTTTGAAAACGAATTCGCTTGCCTCCTATATATGCCCTTGTGAAAATATCAACGGATTTGAGCATTTTGACCATTCAAGCCGCTTGTTTTCAGAAAAAAATTCTATTTTTTGAAAAAGTGCTTGCAATTTTGGAAAACCCGTCGTATAATGAAACTACGAAAACGATTTAGAACATTTCGAATCCACCAAATTCAACAAACAGGAGGATGGAAACATGGCCGTAACAATCAAAGAGCTGTCCGCTCGGTGCGGCCTGTCTGTCTCGACCGTCAGTAAAGCCTTAAACGATTATCCTGACGTCAGCGAGGAAACCCGCCAGCAGGTTCGCGCTGCTGCAACCGCGCCCAGTGGGAGATCCGCGCTGTGGCCGACGAAATGGGCTACCGCCCCAACGCCATCGCGCGGAGCCTCAAGATCGGGCGCACGTTCAACCTCGGCGTGCTCTATTCGGACGACACCGAGAGCGGCTTCACCCACAGCTATTTCTCCCCCGTGCTGCAATCCTTCAAGCAGGAGGCCGAGCGCCGGGGCTACGATATCACCTTCATCACCCACAACATGGGGCACTCCAAGATGACCTACCTCGAGCATTGCCGCTATCGCAATGTGGACGGCGTTTGCATCGTCTGTTCCCACTTCGACGACGGCGAGGTGCTCCAGCTCGTCTCCAGCTCGCTTCCGCTGGTCACCATCGACCACGTTTTCAACAACAGGGCGTGCATCCAATCCGAAAACAGGCAGGGCGTCGAGGCGCTCACCCGGCACATTCTCTCGATGGGGCACAAGAAAATCGCGTTCGTCTACGGCGCGGAGGACACGGTCAGCGACATCCGCCTGACCACCTTCCTGCGGACGATGAACGAGGCGGGGCTCACCGTTCCGGATGATTACCTCGTCGCCTCCCCGTACCACGATCCCGCCTCCACGAGAGAAGCGACGGCGCAGCTCCTTGCGCTGGCGGATCGCCCGACCTGCATCCTGATGCCGGATGACTACTCCGCGCTGGGCGGCATGGACGCCATTCGCGCGGCGGGGCTGAGGGTTCCGGAGGATATTTCCATCACCGGATACGACGGCGTGGCCATGATTCAGATGTGCCAGCCGCAGCTCACCACCGTGGAGCAGGACGTCTCCCGGATCGGCCGCGAGGCCGCGCGCAAGCTCGTTCACCTGATTGAGCAGCCGCGCACCACGCTGCCGGAAATCATCTCCGTCCCCTGCCGCCTGATCGTCGGCAAAACCGTCTCGAAACTGGGGTAACACGCGATTCCCCCTCCGCAGGAACGAGGGTGAACAATAAAAAGGAGGTTCTTACCATGAGGAAACATTTGTCTAAGGCTTTGGCTCTTACGCTTGCGATGAGCTCTCTGGCCAGCGTCTCTCTCGCCGAAGGCAGCGTGCTGAACGTTTGGTGCTGGAACGACGAATTCCAGTCCCGCTTCAACGCCTACTATCCGGAAGTCAAGGAAGTTGCGGAAGATAAGTCCACCACAACTCTGAACGACGGCACGATCGTCAAGTGGACGATCAACCCGAACGCCGACAACAACTACCAGAATAAGCTGGACGAAGCGCTCCTCGCGCAGGAATCCGCCGCCGATGACGACAAGATCGACATGTTCCTCATCGAGGCCGACTATGCGCTCAAATATGTGGATTCTCCGTACACGCTGGATGTCCGCGCCGACATCGGCCTGACCGACGGCGATCTGGACGGCCAGTATAAGTACACGCAGGATATCGCGACGGCCGACGGCGTGCTCAAGGACGTGACTTGGCAGGCGACTCCGGGTCTGTTCGCCTACCGCCGCTCCATCGCCAAGGATGTGCTCGGCACGGACGATCCCGCCGAGGTGCAGACCTACCTGAGCGATTGGGATAAGTTCAACGAGGTCGCCGCGAAGGCCGCCGAAAAGGGCTACAAGATGCTCTCCGGCTATGACGACAGCTACCGCACCTTCTCCAACAACGTTTCCGCTCCGTGGGTGGACGGCACGACCGTTAAGGTTGATCCGAACATTATGAAGTGGGTCGAGCAAACCAAGGATTACACCGATAAGGGCTATAATAATAAGTCCATCCTGTGGGACAGCACCTGGGCGGCCGATCAGGGTCCGGAAGGCAAGGTCTTCGGCTTCTTCTACTCCACTTGGGGCATCAACTTCACCCTGCTGGGCAACTCTCTGGCCGTTCCGGTCGCTGAGGGCGGCGAGGCGGAAGTCGGCAACGGCATCTTCGGCGATTACGCGGTTTGCGAAGGCCCGCAGTCCTATTACTGGGGCGGCTCCTGGATGTGCGCCGCGGCCGGCACGGATAACGCCGAGACCATCAAGAACGTCATGCTGAAGCTGACCTGCGACAAGGCCATCGACAAGCAGATCACCCTCGACACGCAGGATTACACCAACAACATTGAAGCCATGAACGAAATCGCGAACAGCGATTATCAGTCCGCGTTCCTCGGCGGCCAGAACCACATCGCGCTGTTCGCCAAATCCGCTGAAAAGATCGACATGAGCAACGCCGGCCCGTATGATCAGGGTCTGAACGAGAACATGCAGACTGTGTTCCATGACTACTTCAACGGCGCTGTCGATCTGGAGACCGCGAAGGCCAACTTCGAGGCAAAGATCAAGGTTCTTTATCCGGAACTGACCGACTTTGTCTGGCCGGAATAATCCCCGGAATCATCCTCTAACCCATACAGTCAATGGGGCGGGCGCTCTGCCCGTCCCATTTTCTTATCCTTTAACCGCTCTTATCCCCTTTATCGCGTGGCGATAAAGTCCCTCGTCTACAATCTAAAAAAGAAAGGTGATTCGCATGCAAGCGCCCGCAAAAGGAACCAAGCGCCGCTCAATCAGCTACGCGAAATGGGGCTATATTTTCATCGCGCCGTTCTTCATCGCCTTTGCGATTTTCCAGCTGATTCCGCTCGCTTCGACCATCTATTACAGCTTCTTTGAGTATTATCGCAGCGGCTTGAAGGTTATCGGCCCCAACTTTACGGGCCTTAGCAACTATGTCAAATTGCTCAGCCTGAACCTGCCGAAATACATGGGCAACACCATGCTCATGTGGATTCTCGGTTTCGTGCCGCAGATCGTCGTCTCGCTGCTGCTAGCCGTCTGGTTTACGGATAACCGCCTGCGCATCCGCTGCCAGCCGTTCTTCAAAACTGTGATCTACATGCCGAACCTGATTATGGCTTCCGCGTTCGCCATGCTTTTCTTCGCCCTCTTCTCGGATAACGGCCCGGTCAACGCCGCGCTGATTTCCGCGGGCATCATCAGCGAACCGTTCCGCTTCCTTTCTACCGTGGTCGGCACACGTGGTCTGGTTTCGCTGATGAACTTCCTGATGTGGTTCGGCAACACGACTATCCTGCTGATGGCCGCCGTCATGGGCATCGACCTGAGCCTGTTCGAAGCGGCAGAGATCGACGGCTGCACGCCCAGCCAGATCTTCTGGAAGATCACCATGCCGCTCATCCGCCCCATTCTGGTCTACGTGATGATTACCTCGCTGATCGGCGGCCTCCAGATGTTCGATGTGCCGCAGATTTTGACCAACGGCAAGGGCAACCCAAACGATTGCGCTACGACCATGATTATGTACCTCAACAACCACATGTTCAGCAAGAACTACGGCATGGCCGGCGCGGTTTCCGTCATCCTGTTCATCATCTGCGCCGTTCTGTGCGTCGTGATTTATCGCTCGACCAATGAAGACGAGGGGAGGAAAAAGAAATGACTACGCAAGCCGTAAGGGATAAGGGCGCCGAGCAGAGCAAGCACGAGCTGCTGACGCGCCGCATCGTGAGCTATCTGGTGCTGGCGATTCTCTGCTTCCTCTGCCTGTTCTTCTTCTATGTGCTCATCATCAACGCCACGCGCAACCATTACCAGATTCAGCGCGGCTTCTCCTTCCTGCCCGGCAAGTCGTTCACGACGAACCTGAAAAACGTGCTGGCGGACGCGAACATCCCGATTCTTTCGGGCATCAAGAACAGCCTGCTCGTCGCCGCCCTCTCCGCGGTGCTCTCGATCTACTTCTCCGCGCTGACGGCCTACGGCGTGCACGCCTACGACTTCAAGCTCAAGAAGATCGCTTCCGCGTTCATCATCCTCATTATGACGATGCCGACGCAGGTTTCCGCGCTGGGCTTCCTCCGCCTGATGACGAACATGAAGCTCACCGATACGCTGATTCCGCTGTTCCTGCCGAGCATCGCCGCGCCGACGGTGTATTACTTCATGGTTTCCTACATGAAGAGCAACCTGCCGATGGAAATTGTGGAGGCCGCGCGCATCGACGGCTCCGGCGAATTCCACACCTTCAACTACGTCGTTCTGCCGATTATGAAACCGGCGCTCGCCGTGCAGGCGATTTTCACCTTCGTCGCCTCGTGGAATAACTACTTCGTCCCCGCCCTGATCCTGACCAGCAACAAGAAAAAGACCCTCCCGATTTTGATCGCCCAGCTTCGCAGCGCGGACTTCCTCAAATTCGATATGGGTCAGGTGTACATGCTGATCGCCATCGCGATCATGCCGGTCATCATCATCTACCTGTTCCTGAGCAAGTTCATCGTCGCGGGCGTCGCCCTCGGCGGCGTGAAGGGCTGACCTTCGTGCCCTTTGCCTCCCTCTTTTTCGAGGGAGGCTTTTTCGTCGCTGCAATAATTGAGCAAAAAGCAAATTCTGTACAAAACGCGGGCGCGCAATGCGCGCCCCTACGGGTACGCGGTTGCTTTTTTCGCAACGTTGTAGGGGCGCGCATCGCGCGCCCGTTATCGAAATTTGTGCAAAATTTCGAATTTGCTCATTTACTGGTTGCTGGTTTTAACGGCTGCACGACGGTTCTCTCTGCATCTCTGCTTATATGCATCCCGCTTGAGGGAGGGCGTCATTCCGCGTCGTAGCTGTACACGTGTGTGCCCGTCGTCTGCGAGGTCACACCGTTGATAAATGCGTCGGCGTTCCAGTGCGCGCCCGCTTCATCGATATATTCAAACATGAGGGTTACAAAGGGGATTCTCCTCCAATGGCCGTTCGCTTCCCCGTAATCGTAAGACGTATTCATATAGGTCAGCTCCATGCTCAGCGGACAGCCGTTCTTTTCCCGCAGCGCCAGCCGCGCGTTCCGCTCCGCCGCAGGCAGATCAATGGCTTCGCTTTCATTCTTAAATCCGCTGAGAAACAGCATATCCAGCAGCTCGTCGTCGTTCAGCCTTCGATACGGCGTAAGGATGAATTTTCCGTCATACGAGCCGAGAAACGAATTCTCGTCCAGCTCAACCGCCGTCATCGTCTCCGGCACGTCCTCCCGCCGGATGATACCGCGTTGAATCAATCCTTTCAGCCGCGCACGGCGTTCTTCATTATCCCCCTCGCTTGTGCCCATAAAGGTGTGGCCGCGCACGCAGTTTCTTTCGTTCAGCGTGTCCGGGTCGAAAGGCTCGCCCAACTGACGATACGCGTCCAGAATCGCCAGCATTTCCTCGTCCGTCAGGCAGTTGCCCGGCAGGAGCAGCAGCACCCGCTCCCCGTCGTATTCCGCCGGATCGAGCGCATACACGCCGACGCGGACGTTCTTTTTCGCCTCCAGCACGCTTGCGCCGTCGCCCGTCCGTTCCCCCGCCGCATAGGCCGCCATCAGCTTCTCCATGCGCTTTCGCTCGCCCGTCGTCAGGCGGCAGTTGCTCGTCAGATGCGCGCGGATATCGTCATACGACATCTCCCTCGTGTCGATCTCGGTATAGGCTTCCTCCAGCATCCAGCCGGTTTCCTCGACGACCACGCGGTGCATCGGCAGATAGCTGGTCTTTCTGCGCGCCTCCACCATCGGCGCATCCTCGATAACCCCTTCGCGCACCGCCAGCGCGACCATCGGCAGACAAAGCAGCGCCATCAGCGCGACCAAACCCATCCTTTTCATGCCCAAACCCTTCCTTTCGCCGTCCTTTTGCCGTCCTTTCGCTGTCCCTTTCGTGCCTTTATGCTACCCGATTTCGCGTTTCCATGTCGTCACAGGGATGTATCAAACCTGTAACAAACGCGCGTGCCCTTGCCGATTTCGCTCTCGATGCGAACGTCGCCGCGATGCAGCCGCGCGATCTTCCGGCAGAGCGAGAGCCCCAGCCCCGCGCCGCCCGCGCCCCGTGTGCGCGCCTTGTCCGCCTTGTAAAACGGCTCGAACGCATGGGCAAGCTGTTCCTCCGTCATGCCGCATCCGCAGTCCGTCACGTCAAACCCGTCGGGATGGAGCGTCACGCAGACCGGCGCTTCCCCGCCCGCGCGCTGAGCGTTCACCACCAGATTGCGCAGCAGCAGGATGGTCAGTTCGCGTTCTCCGACGAACGCCGCGCCCTCTCCCTCAAGCCGAACGCCGTCAAACACGCGCAGCGCCTCCTCGGCCATCGCCCGCGAATCAAATGTCGTCCATTCCGGCCGCTCGTGCCCGAGCCGCGTGAGCAGCAGCAGCCGCTCGTCCATCGTCGAGAGCCGCGCCGCCTCCCGCGCCATCATATCCAGCAGCTCGCTTTGCTGGCCTTCGCTCAACTTGGATTGCCCCAGCAGCCGCGCCCCGCCGAGAATCGCCGTCAGCGGTGTGCGCATCTCGTGCGCCAGCGCGTCAATGAGCGCCTGCCGTTCCTCCGCCTGCGCGCGAAGCGCCGCCTCCC
>OLPV01002801.1_pt1 | contig 11025 bp, 8 predicted proteins | sample 1671961 | NCBI WGS metagenome assembly OLPV01 (sample SAMEA3136630, study PRJEB25190) | human gut metagenome | biome: human gut; feature: human-associated habitat; material: faeces | place: Austria | collected 2013
GCACCTCGCTCGCCGTATCGGCACTTAGAATTATGCGGTATTGCCTTAGGTTTTATTGTTTTACCCCAAAAATTCAAAACGCGGCGCAAGCCGCACCTTTAACTCCTCACTCCTAACGCCTCGCTCTTCACTCCTGCCTATCAAAAATATGCAATTACGCAATCTAACCATTTCATATGCACAGCCTGCGGTGTTTGCGCCGATGGCGGGGTTTACGGATGCGGCGTGCCGGCACCTGATGGCGGACCATGGCGCGGCGTGGACGGTAAGCGAGATGGCCAGCGCCAAGGCCATTACCTTTGGCGATGACAAAAGCGTGCGCCTGCTGCGGGACAAGGCCTCCCACGGCATTTATGCCGTGCAGCTGTTTGGGGCCGAGCCCGAAACGATGGCGCAGGCGATCCGGATCATTCAGGAAAAAGGCGTGCAGTTTGATATTCTGGACATCAACATGGGTTGCCCGGCCCCCAAGATCATATCCAGCGGTGCAGGCAGCAAACTGATGCAGAACCCGGAGCTGTGCGGCCGCATGGTGGCCGCTGCCCGCGGAGCCCTGGGGCCGGATAAGCCTCTGACCGTTAAAATGCGCATTGGCTGGGATGCCGAGCAGCTGACCGGCGTTGCCGTGGCCCGGCAGTGTGAAGCAAACGGTGCAGACCTGATCGCCGTGCATGGCCGCACGCGGGAGCAGATGTACATCCCGCCCATTGATGTGGATGCCATCACGGAAATCCGCAAAGCGGTCGGCATTCCGGTGCTGGCAAACGGCGATATCACCACGGCGGAAGACGCAAAGCAGATTTTGGAGCAAACCGGCTGCGCGGGCGTGATGATCGGCCGCGGCGCGCTGGGCGACCCCTGGCTGTTTGAGCGCATCAACGCCGTATTGACTGGCCAGCCGGAGCCCGGCGAACCCAGCCTGAACGCCCGGATGAGAGCCCTGCGCGCCCAAATCTACGAAATGTGCGAAGAAAAAGGCGAATGGACCGCTATGCCCCAGGCCCGCGGCCAGGCCATGCACTATATGAAAGGTCTGAAAGGCGCCGCGTCCCTGCGCCGTTATTGTTCCATGCTGGAGCATTTTACCGATGTGGACAAGCTGATTGAGGCGGTATATAAGCTCCAAGGGTAGTTAGGAGGTAGGAGTGAGGAGTTTATGGTGTGCGCTGACGCGCACGATTTTGAATATTAACCTTTTCTTATTTTCAAATTTTCGAAAATGCGGCGCAAGCCGCACCTTCAACTCCTAACTCCTCACTATTTACTTACTTTTTCGTTAGCTCATCCAGGTTCTGCGTATAGCACGGCAGCATGTGCTCAATGAAATAATCGGCTTCGGGGCTGTGCATGGCGGCCAGATCGGCTTTTTGCTGGGCGAGAGCGGCGGTGAACTCGCGGTTGCCGCTTTCCACCTCCTCCATGCACTTGATCAGGGCCGAAAGCCGGTCTGCGGCTTTCAGCAGCTTGCGCTCGGCATCGTTCAGCACACTGCCGGTCAGGTAGCTGCCTTCGATCTCATGCAGTTCCGGCGGCAGCAGATCCGCCATGGCAAGGGCGCTTTCCCGTTCCACGGCTTTGTAGGCGGTGCGCAGGGCTTCGTTCTTGTATTTGACCGGGGTAGGCATATCGCCGGTCAAAATTTCCGGCGCATCGTGGTACAGCGCCGCGGCGGCCACGGTGTCGGGGCGGATATCGGCCCCGGTGTGGGTAATGTTCCGGGCGATCAGGCAAAGCGCATGGGCCAGCAGGGCGGTATCCGCCGTGTGCTCACTCAGGCTTTCCTGCCGCATGCAGCGCATCAGCGCCCACCGCGTAATATACTTCATGCGCCCCAAAAGAGCGTGAAAAGGGTATAGAGACAAAACAAAGCACCTCACTCTTGAAAAAATTAGGGCAATACCGCATAATTCTAAGTGCCGATACGGCGAGCGAGGTGCGGCAGTTGCTAAGCCAAAAGCGCAGATAATACTGGATGTCTTATCGAGCATTTTGGCAACGCAGATGCCGTGCCGCAGCCGCCGAAGCGGTGCTTAAGCCGCTAGGCGGGAATTGTGCGGTGTTGCCTTAGAAATTAGGAATTAGTAATGAGGAATTAAATGGTGGGCAATGGGGCAGACCTTTTGCTAAAATACGAGGAGCCAAAGAATGGCAGATAATTGCTCATTGCTAATTCCTAATTATAAAGTATATCACATCCCTTCAAAGGAGGGAATTGCATTGAAGATTGGCGGCAAGCTTTTGGAGCGCAAAACAGGCGGGCGGTCACGGTATTGGCAGGTGTTCTGGCTTTGCTTTGCGGTGGCGGCGGCGCTGTTTTTGCCCCACTGCATCATTGATGGCCTGAACGGCGACTTTTTCCACTACGCCGGGGACTTTAACGACCAGCAGATTTCCTTTTATTCCTATGCCAACAATTTTGTTAAGCAGGGGGGCAGTTTCAGCTGGGCAACGGACCTGGGCAGCGGGTTTGTGAACTCCTACAGCTTTTATCTGTGCGGCAGCCCGTTTTTCTGGCTCACCCTGCTGCTGCCCTATCGGTGGACGCCCTGGGCCATGGTGCCAATGCTCTGCCTTAAATTTGCTGTGGCGGGCGGCGGGGCTTACCTGTGGATGCGCCGCTGGGTAAAAGACGAGCGCTGGAGCATGGTGGGCGCGTGTCTGTATGCGTTCTCCGGCTTTACGGTGTACAACGTGTTCTTTAACCACTTTTTGGACGTTGTGGCGCTGTTCCCCTACATGCTCAAAGCGCTGGATGACGCCGTGCTGGACCGCAGGCACGGTGCATTCCCGTTTTGGGTTGCGGTCAACCTGCTCAACAACTATTTCTTTTTTGCCGGGCAGGCCGTGTTTTTGATGATTTATTTTGTCTGCATGGTGGCGGGCGGCCGGTACAAGCTGAACCTGCGCCTGTTTGGGGCGCTGGCGTTCCAGACGGTGCTGGGCTGCTGCATGGGCTGTGCGCTGCTGGTTCCGGCGGCACTTTCGCTGGTGCAGAACCCGCGCACAATCGATCCATTCAATGGGTACGGCTACCTTGTATACGGCAGCGCCCAGCAGTACCTTGCCATTTTTTACAGCGCTTTTTTGATGCCGGATGCCCCCTACCTGAAAGACCTGTTCCAGGAGGGCATCTTAAAGCACACCAGCATGACCGTCTACCTGCCGGTGGTGGGCATTGCGGGCGGGCTGGTGTTCTGCCGCGTGCGGCGGCGCCACCCCTTTGCACGCATCATGAAAGTGTGCCTTATCTGCGCCTTTGTGCCGGTGCTGAACAGCATGTTCTATGCCCTCAATTCCAGCTATTATGCGCGCTGGTATTATATGCCGGTTTTGGTGCTCTGCGCCGCCACGGCTATGACGCTGCAAAAAGCCAACCTGTGCGAAACCGAGTACCGCCGCGCGCTGGGCCTTGTGGCGCTGTGTACCTTGAGCAGCATTGCCTTTGCGCTGGTGCCCAATGAAAAAGACGGCACCACCACCATTGGCGTGGTGGAGGAACCGCTGCGCTACTGGGGCATTTTGCTGGTCAGCATGTTGGGCGTGGGGCTGTTCTGGCTGCTGCTGCATTACCGCAGGCAGCTGGCGGCACGGTTCCCGGCGGCGGTGCTGGCCGTGGTGCTGGGGTTCAGCTTTGTGTATGGGCAGGTACACCTTTCCATCACCAAATACGGCCAGTGGTACCACGATGCGGACTATGTGCAGCAGACCTGGCGCGAAGCCCCGGAGCTGAACGCCGTTCTGCCGGACGATGTCTTTTACCGGCTGGACGCTTACGACAGTTATAACAACCTTGGTCTGTGGCTGGACAAAAGCTGCATCCAGTTCTTTAACTCCACGGTAGCACCCAGCATTCTGGAATTTTACCCTACGGTGGGCGTTAAGCGGGATGTGAACTCCAAGCCGGAAGCCAGCCTGTATGCCCTGCGCGGTCTGCTGAGCGTGCGGTATACCCTTGTGCCGAAAGAAAAAGTTGAGGATTGGGAAAAAGAAAAGCTGGAAGGCTGGAACCTTGTTTCAAGCACCACAAGCTACCTGATTTACGAAAACGAGAACTGGGTGCCGATGGGCTTTACCTATGATTCCTATATTACGGAAGAGAACTTTGAAACGGTGAGCGATACCAACGCGGGCAATGTACTGATGAAAGCCCTGCTGCTGACCGATGAACAGGTGGAACGGTACGGCCGGATGATGCAGAACCTGACGGATGATGAGAAAAATAACATCAGCTATGAGGATTATGTGCAGGACTGTACGGCCCGGCGGGAAAGCGCTGTGACAAGCTTTACCGCAACGCGCACCGGCTTTACCGCGCAGGCGGATCTGGAAGCCGAAAATCTGGTACTGTTCAGCGTGCCCTATGACGATGGTTTTACCGCAACCGTGAACGGTGTGCCGGCGGAGGTGGAGAAAGTGGACAACGGCCTGATGGCGGTTGCCGCCCCGGCGGGCCACAGCGAGATCGTGTTCACCTACCACACGGCCGGTCTGCGGCAGAGCGTTGCCGTCAGCGCCGGCGCTATTGTGGTGTATGCCGTGTGGGTGGCAGTATTGCACCGGAAAAAGCGCCGGGAAGAGAGCAGTGTGGGGTAAATGATGCCCCGCCAAACCGTTGGGAGTGTGCACGGTCAAAATTAGGGCAACACCGCATAATTCCCGCCTTACGGCTTAAGCACCGCTCCGGCGGCTGCGGCACGGCATCTGCGTTGCCAAAATGCTCGATAAGACACAAAGTATTATCTGCGCTTTTGGCTTAGCATCTGCCGTACCTCGCTCGCCGTATCGGCACTTAGAATTATGCGGTATTGCCTTAGGATGTAGTCGGGGGCGGAAAATTGCGTTTTATCCCGATAGAGACCGTAGGGGCGCCCTACAGCTGATTTTTAACTATCTACTATAATTTATATATTAAAGTTTTTTCGCCGAAGCCTTTTTTCAAAAAAGGCTGGAAAATCCCTCGTAAAACAGAAAGTGAGAACAAAGATGCCGAACCATGCCGAACAGCTGGCGCAGGAACTGAACCTGAGCCTGAAAAACGTACAGGGTGCTATTGACCTGATCGATGCCGGGAACACCATCCCATTTATTGCCCGCTACCGCAAAGAAGCTACCGGCTCTATGGATGACCAGGTGCTGCGCAACTTGGGCGACCGCCTGGAATACCTGCGCGGATTGGATAAGCGTAAAGAAGAAGTGACCGGCTCCATTGAAGCGCAGAACGCCATGACGCCGGAACTGCAGGCCGCTTTGGCTGGTGCCAAAACACTGGCCGAGGTGGAGGATATCTATCGTCCGTATAAGCCCAAGCGCAAGACCCGCGCCAGCATCGCCCGCGCTCGCGGTCTGCAGCCGCTGGCCGATGCTACCTTGAAGCAGGATGCTAACTTTGACCCGCAGACAGCCGCCAACGACTACCTGAACGAGGAAGTCCCCGATGCAGCAGCCGCTCTGGCCGGGGCACAAGATATCATTGCCGAAACCATCAGCGATGACGCTCACTGCCGCGCCGAGCTGCGCCGCTACTACCATGCGTTCGGCATGGTCAAAAGCGTAAAAGCTAAGGACGAAGACAGCGTATACACCCAGTATTATGATTATACCGAGCCTGTCGCCAAAATCCCTGGCCACCGTATTCTGGCCCTGGACCGCGGCGAGCGGGAAGGCTTTTTGAAGGTGAGCATTGCCGTGGAAGCCGAGCGCGCCGGGGGCATTGTGGCCTGGATGTTCGCCCGCAAAAAGACCGGCGGCGCCAGCGCTGCCATTGTGGAAGCCGCGGCACTGGATGCCTACAGCCGCCTGATCCACCCCAGCCTGGAAAACGAACTGCGCGCCGAACTGACCGCCAAGGCCGCCGAGGGTGCCATCACTGTGTTTGGCGAGAATCTGCGCCAGCTGCTGCTGCAGCCGCCCATCCGTGGCAAAACCGTGATGGGCCTGGACCCCGGCTACCGCATGGGCTGCAAGGTTGCCGTGGTGGACCCCACCGGCAAGGTGCTGGATACCAACGTGGTATACCCGGTGCCGGAATTCAAGCGGGTGGATCAGGCCAAGAAAACCATCAAGAGCATGGTGCTGAAAAACGAGGTGGAGGTCATGGCCATCGGCAACGGCACCGCCGGGCATGAAACCGAGGAGTTTGCCGCCGCCGTAATCCGTGAACTGGCCGAGGAAAAGGGGCTGCACCTGCAATATATGGTCGTCAGTGAAGCCGGTGCTTCGGTGTATTCGGCGTCCAAGCTGGCGGCGGAGGAGTTCCCGCAGTATGATGTCAACCTGCGCAGCGCGGTTTCCATTGCGCGCCGCTTGCAGGACCCGCTGGCCGAACTGGTTAAAATTGACCCCAAGGCCGTGGGCGTGGGCCAGTACCAGCATGATATGCCCCAGAAGCGCCTGAACGAAACGCTGGACGGTGTGGTGGAAGACTGCGTGAACAGCGTTGGCGTGGATCTGAACACGGCGTCCGCCCCGCTGCTGGCCCGTGTGGCCGGCATTACCAACGCTACCGCTAAAAATATTGTGGCTTGGCGTGAGGAGGAGGGCGCGTTTACCTCCCGTGCGCAGCTGAAAAAGGTCAAGGGCCTTGGCCCCAAGGCATTTGAACAGTGCGCAGGCTTTTTGCGCCTGCCGGGTGCCAAGAACCCGCTGGATGCAACTGCCGTCCACCCCGAAAGCTACCCCGCCGCCAAGGGCCTGCTGGAAGCCTGCGGCTGTGATGCCAAAGAGATCGGCACGGACGCGATGCAGAGCCTGCCGGTACGGGTGAAGAACTGCGGCACCAAAGCCCTGTGCGAAGCACTTGGCGTGGGCAAACCCACCCTGATGGATATTGTGTCCGAGCTGTGCAAGCCGGGGCGCGATGTGCGCGACAGCCTGCCCAAACCCCTGCTGCGCAGCGATGTGATGGGGCTGGAGGACCTGAAGCCCGGCATGGAGCTGAAAGGTACCGTGCGCAATGTGATTGACTTTGGCGCATTTGTAGATATCGGCGTGCATCAGGACGGACTGGTGCATGTTTCCCAGATCAGTGATAAGTTTATCAAGAACCCGAGAGATGCGCTGAAAGTGGGCGATGTGGTACAGGTCAAGGTACTGAGCGTGGATACAGCCAAAAAACGCATTGCCCTGACCATGAAAGGCGTGCCCCAGAGCTGAAAACCTGGCCGAAAACCGCAAAAATCAGCACTTTTCGGCAGAGCATGGAATTATGTTGCCGGAAGGAAAAGCCAAATGGACAGTTTGAATGTGCAACCTGCCAAAACAGGAACAAAAACCGTTAAAATACAGAGCTGAAAAGACAAAAACAGAAACCAGAAAAGTCAAAAAATAAAGAAAATTCGTGAATAAAGCGACAAAATTTTGGCAGCCTGTACAAAGCGGAACATGAACAAATTTGTCTTTTGTGCATCCCGATGAAAAAATGGCAACAATGAATCTAACATAGGTACGCCGGATAGAATTATGCTATAATGCAGCTGTAAGGAAAAGGAAATGTGGGTTCCGCCCTTACCGCGCAGGCATGATGGCCTGTGCCGGGTTTTATTTATGGAGGTCATTATTATGGTAAGACAAGTCAAGGTTTCCAACTTCGCAGAAGTACAGGGAATCGTGTCTGCCGCTGCCAAGTGCTACAATGAGGTCGGCGTGCATGACATGAAGGGCAGCATTGCTGATGCAAAGAGCATTCTCGGTATGATGAGTCTGGACTACAGCCATCCGGTCAAGATCGTCTGTGAGGACGAACATGACCTGGACTGTGTGATCCAGGCACTGCGCCAGTAAATTCAGCTGCCCGGCGGGCTGGCTTTCAGCCCCGGAGGCAGGAATAAGGAAAAACAGAACAGGGCGGTTGGCCATTTTGGGCCGGCTGCCCTGTTTTTTTGTTGCTTGGCGGGCGATTTTGCCCCCACACCGTGCTTGCAATGGGCGGTCAAACGCGGTATAATGTTTTTACATTGCCATTTGCGGGTGGTGCCCGCGCGGCAAATTGAAAGTATAGTAAGGAGACCCCACAACATGAAACAAAAATTCATCAGTCTGGCTCTGGCAGTCATGCTGCTGCTGGGCGTAACGGGCTGTGCCATGTCCACCCCGGCCAGCGTGGGCAGCATTGGCGGCGTTGATATTCCGGCCGGCATCTACCTGCTGGCCCAGTATAACGCCTACAACACCGCTTCCGGCGCAGCAAAGCTTGCCACCGGCGAAACCGCCAGCAACGTGAAAGCCGTGCTGAAAGCTGAGTGCACCGGCACCATTAACGGCGAGGAAGTTACCACCGACGGCGCAGATTACGTTGCTCGCCTGACCCTGCGCAGCCTGCAGTATTACGCAGCTGTGGAAAAGAAGTTTGACGAGCTGGGCGGCACACTGGACGAAGCCGCTACCGCCGAAGCCGCCAAGACCGCCGATACCCAGTGGGAGAATAACAGCGATCTGTACGCAGCAAACGGCATTTCCAAGGCAACCTTGGAAAAGTACCAGCTGAACAGCAAAAAGGCAGATGCCTGCCTGAAGCTGATCTACGGCGAAAACGGCAGCAGCCCGGTCACCGAGCAGGAATATGCCGATTACATCAACAACGATTGCTACTACCTGGAGCTGGTCCAGCTGCCGCTATTTGACCAGAGCACTTATACCTTTGCCAGCGACGACCAGAAAGCCGAGATTGAAGCCTTGGCCAACCAGTGCCGTGATGACTTGGCCGCGGCTACCAACGAATCTGCCCTGTACAGTGCTGCAATGACCTATGTGCCGCAGGCCTTTACCGCACTGGGCAGCAGCGTGGAAGCAACCCAGGCACTGTATTACACCGGCAGCGGTCTGTTTACGCCTTCGGACCTGTCCAGCTACAACACCAATGACGGCGGCAACAGCATTACCGATGCGGTAAAAGCAGCCGGTACCGGCAACTGGACGGTGGCCGACCTTGGCATGAGCTACATGATCGTGCGCAGCCTGGACCCCATGGAGCAGGGCACGGTGGATGATTTTGTGAGCCGCTATAATCTGCTGGACGCTATGAAGAGCGATGCTTTGCAGGACGAGTTCTATGCAGAGGGCGCCGAGATGGAAAATAGCCTTTCCGCCAGCGTGATGAAGACCTACAGCGCATCCAAAATCAAAAAGACCGTAAAGTAATCATCGGGCACCAAAGCCGGAGCAGTGCGGGTTCAAAACCGGCACGCCCCGGCTTTTTTGATTTTACAGAACAGCCAAAGATGTAAAAAAAGGGGAACACTTACATGAAACAAACAAACATGCGTATGCTGGCATTGTGTGCGGCGCTTTGCCTGTGTGTGGCAACAGCAGCGCCCGCCTATGCGGAAAGCACCCGTCAGACCCCACGGACCAGCTTTGTGGAAACGCTGCTGGACATCCCGGTGCTGGGGGATATTCTGCGGTTTTTCAGCGGGGAGGAACCTTTGAGCCAGGCGGCAACGGCGGAAACCGCAACGGGTGAAACCGCTACGCCGGAAACCTCCACCCCGGAAACGGCAACCCCGACCCCGGCCCCCACGCCGGGCGGTTCCTCCACACCGGAAAGTGCGGCAACGCTGCCGCCCACCGGTACCCCGCAGGTGTACCCCGCGCCGGATATTGTGGTGATGCCTACAGCCACCCCGGCCATTACCGCGGCCCCGCAGCAGGAGGAAGAAAACAATACCAGTGACGAGCCCCCCGCTGCTGCCGCCGCATCGGCCCCCGCGGCGGCAACGGCAACTCAGCGCCCGGCTGCAGCCATGCCGCACCCGACCACGAAGGCTACCCTGAAAGACCCCACCGCCGCCCAGGCGGAAGCAACCCCCATGCCCACCCTGGAACCCACCGCCACGCCGGAGCCGACCGAAAAGCCGACCCCGGACCCGGAGCAGGTGCAGCGCCAGGAACAGGCCGCCCAAACCAGCAGCAAACTGCCGCTGTATGTGGCGGTGGGCATTGCCGTGGTGTGCGCCGGCATTGTGGCAGCCGTGCTGATCAGCCGCCAGCTGCAGAACACCCAGGCACAGACCCAGAAGCAGAAGGACGAAAAGTCTGCTTACCACCGCAAGAAGGGCGGCAAATAATGCCCGCTGCCCCCACAAATATACCCGCACAAGCTGCGGAAGCAGGAGATAGGATATGACGGATTCCCGCTGGAAAAACCTGGCGCTGGAGGTCATCGGCTGTTTTGTTTCGGCCCTTGGCCTGTACAGCTTTGCTGTGGCGGCCGGGGTGCCGGTAACCGGTGTGGCCGGTATCGGTGCCATTTTGTTCCGCCTGTTTGGTCTGCCCATTGGTGTGACCAACATTATTATGAACATCCCCATTGTGCTGATCTGCTTCAAGTACCTGGGCAAGGATTTCTTTTTCCGCAGCGTGCGGTGCATGGTGCTGTTTGCCATTTTTACGGACTATGTGCTGGCTGCGCTGCCGGTGTACCAGGGGGACCGCATGCTGGCCACCATCTGCGGCGGTGTGATCAGCGGCGTGGGGGATGCGCTGATTTATATGCAGAACTCCAGCACCGGCGGCCTGGATTTTATCACCATGGCCATCAAATCCCGCCACCCGCACATGCCGTTCGGCAACCTGACCTTTGCGGCAGCGCTGGCGGTCATCCTTGCAAACGGGCTGGTGTTCCATGATGTGGATTCCATCATTTACGGCCTGATCTTCAATTTTTTGAGCTCTTACATCATCAACCGGATGATGTTCGGTTTCAACGCCTGTATGATGGCTTTGATTGTGACGAGCGACGGCCCCGCCGTGTGCAGGATGATCGGCGAAAAAGTGGACCGCGGTTCCACGATATTGAAAGGTTACGGCGGCTATTCCCAGGATGGGCGCGATGTGGTGCTGTGTGCCTGCAGCTCCAAGCAGCTGTATATCATCAACCGCGAAACCAAGCGCATTGACCCCGGCAGTTTTATCGTGATGCTGCAGGCGAACGAGGTGGAAGGCGAAGGGTTTAAACGGCTGGAACTGGGAGAACAGAGTTAGGGCAATACCGCATAATTCTAAGTGCCGATACGGCGAGCGAGGTGCGGC
>OLPV01002804.1_pt1 | contig 11020 bp, 9 predicted proteins | sample 1671961 | NCBI WGS metagenome assembly OLPV01 (sample SAMEA3136630, study PRJEB25190) | human gut metagenome | biome: human gut; feature: human-associated habitat; material: faeces | place: Austria | collected 2013
AATTTCAAAATTATTAATTTTGATTTTATAGGAATAATTATTTTCTTCAATGAAATTTAAAATATCATTAATTTCATCTAAATATAGTTTTGAAAATTTATGATCTTTAAATCCTGTTGAATAAGTTCTTTTCTTATAACTCCTCCTCATACAACTTTTCTGCCGTTTCAAGATATTCTGTAAACTTCTCTATCGGATAATCTCTGATTGTTAGATTTTTTCTGTCTTTTACCCATTCAATCTGGTCTTTGGAATCTGTAAAAATTGTTGGAGCTGTGAATATACACTGGGCTGAAAAATTGTTTTCTGCAATGAAGTCTGCAAGATGCCTTTGAATCGGCCATATTTCCATCATTGTTTGGGTTCTGCCTTCTGACATTGTAACTTCAACTAAAATTCCGTTGCCGTTTTCAAAACATTCAATATCGCCTTTATTTCCTCCAGCAGTTGAAGTTGGAATTCCTGTATCATCGCTTGAATAATTTGGCTTTACAATAACTTTTTCCATTTTAGATTTTATTGCTAAGGCTGTTAAAAATTCCAAACGGATGGGGGCTGCAAGAAGTATAATAAGCCCTAGATTTAGACACAAAAAAGAAAAAATACCGAATTTGTGTTAATCTAAATTTAGGACAAATTCATGGGAAGAAAGAAAAAGGATTTTACAGACAAATTTAAAATCGAAGTAGCCAAGGAAGCACTTAAAAAACGAGCAAAAGAAGCAGAGGTTGCTGCAAAATATAATATTGCACCAAGTACTCTTTCAGAATGGATGGAACAGTTTCTAGAAGGAAAACTTGAAACAGACGAACAGAAATCATTGCGGGAAGAGAACGACAGACTTAGAGCTAAGCAGGAAGAAATGCTTGCTTCTTTGGGAAAGAAACAGCTTGAAGTCGATCTGCTAAAAAAAAAGCTGCATCTGGATTAGATTCATGGAAACTTGTACAGGAAAACTTATGCGATAACAATGGTGTCAGACTCACAATTCTTGAACAGTGTAAAATCTTGAAACTTTCACGGGCAACCTATTATGAATGCCGGAAAAATGAGGAGGAACGCCTTAAAAAACGGGATGAAGAGAATAAAGAAAGGCTTAAAAAAGCCAAAATTGTAATCAATGAATGGACTACACACAGCACCTATGGTTACAAAAAGATGTCAAAGCATCTGAAAAGGCTTGGATATAACTGGGCCGGGGAAAAATTAATCCGCAATCTGTATAAGGAGCTGGGAATTAAAGGTCAGATTCCAGTTTTCAAGACTACAAGAAGCGGAAAAGCACCTTATGGAAAGTTTCCGTATCTACTTAGAAATAAGTTTGTTGCATTTCCTAATCAGGTTATGGCAACAGACATCACATACATCAAAACTCCTTGGGGCATGATGTATTTTACAGCTGTTATAGATTTATACAGCCGTAAAATCTTGAGCTGGAGACTTTCAGACAGCATGAAGACAGATTTCTGTATTGAATGTGTCCGAGAGGCTTTCGAAAAATATGGCGTACCTGCAATTTTTAACACCGATTGCGGTTCACAGTATACCAGCGGAGAGTTTATAGAACTGCTTAAGTACTACAATGTTGAAATAAGCATGGATGGAATCGGCAGATGTAAAGACAATATTTTTGTAGAAAGAACATGGCGAACATTGAAGTACGAATGGATTTTTCTTCGGGACTACAGATCAAAAGAAGAACTCAGAAATCTGCTAGACAGTTTTGTTAAGTTCTTCAACAAAGAAAGAATTCACCAGGGGCTGGATTACAAGACTCCTGACGAAGTATACAAAGAAGGAAGTTTCCCTTCTGCAATTATTAAAAAAATGGTTGCATGAAATTCGCTATTTTTCAGACTCCGTGTCTGGACAAAGGGCTTAGCTTAAAGTTTCAATACAGAATCTTTTGATGTTTTTCGTGTTGCAAGATTTTTCATTTCAAGCTTTATTGTTTCCCAGTTATAAGTTTTTAACCATTCTAAAAGCAAATCATTGGTTTCTTCTTGCGTTACAGGCTCTGATTTTTGAGCGATAAGTTCTGTGTCAATTTTTGACATATACTTAAAATATTCGTATTCATCATCATAATGCTTGTAGTCGGAATAATTGTTAAGAATATAGTCAACTTTATTATCTTCATTGTGGTTAATATCAATAAAACGACCTGCGCCACGAATTGAAATAAGACCGCTCATTCTCATTTTTCGGATAAACTCATCTGTGTAATCTTGCATTATGGATTTTGCTTCAAACTTCTTGTATTTTCCTTCCATAATTTCGTTTATGCAAATATCGATGATAACTTCATCGCTTGGAGAAAAGCCGTGTTCTTCTCTGAGTTTTATAATTCTGTCATAGAGTGAGCTTGCATTGTTGTCTTTCCAAAAAAGCAAAATTGGCAGCTCTTGCCGAGAAATTCCTTTTCCGCCATTAAAATTAATCAGTCTGATAGTTTGCAATAACAGAAGCAATGGAATATTATCATTCAAAACTTTTACAAACGGATTGCTTCTTTGAGATTTTGCAAGAGACTGCAAGAAAACCTGCTGTTCCTTTTCTGGGTTTTCTAATGAAACAGAGATTTCATTGTTTGCAGTAATTTGAACTTTTACAATTGCCGCAAGAATATTTCCTAGTTCTGAAAACTCAATTTTTTCTCCAATTTTAAAATAAACAAAACCTAATTCCTTTGCTAAATCAAAAATAGTTGCAAATCTGCTTGGATAGCCCCAATCAAAACCAGCCTCTTTATGTTTTTGAGGATTATCTTTTTGTATTTTTTCAACATTATTTTTATCTAACAGTTTTGTGGCAAATTCTCCTGATGAGGATTCTTTCCAAATCTTTTTTACTTCATTGGAAACTTTCACAGGTCTGTAAAGTCCGTAGCTAATAAGTTCCCCTACGATTTTTGTTGCAAGGTCGTCAGTTAGAATTTGATTCTCAAATTTTTTCAGAACATAAAGATTATATTTTATTCTTTCAGGATTTCTGACAGTCGTTGTATACAGCAGTGGTTTATATTCTGCGTTTCTTGACTTCTTTTTACTCATAATTAGTTATCAAAACCTCCCTGAATGTTTTTATTGTATTATCGTGATAATTTATATAATTGCTTTTTATCGAATGAATATTATATTTTTCAGCCCATTTTAATAGTTCTGTATTTTCTTTTCCCTTGTAATCTATAACATTCGACATGGCGAAACGAATATTCTTTTTATCAAAAGCGTCTAATAAGTTGCAAAGTTCAATATCATCATTCTGACTCCAGCGTTTATTGTATTCACTTGAAGTAATTAGATATGGCGGATCAAGATAAATGAAATCACTTTCTTTAATATTGATATTTGAAAGAAATTCTTTGTAATCTGTATTTGACCAATGGGGATTTTTTTTATTAGTAAGTTTTATGTAATCTGTCAGGGAGTCAAATACATTCTGATTGAAATCTACATTTCCAACAGGAAGATTGAATTCTCCTTTTTGATTAAAGCGCAACATTCTGTTAAAACCATAAATTAGAAGCAGATATAAATCTGCAATGTCTGTGCGGTCAGAATTATTATACTTTTCTTTCAGTTGTTTATAAGATTCATTATTGTATTTTGCAAAATATGTTTTAACGTATTTCTTTCTTAATTCATCAGGAACTGTTTTTCCTTTGTATGAACAAGAAAATTCGTATTCATCTATTTTAGAAAGAAGAATATTCAACAAATCTTCGGAATTTGCAAAAGATGATATATATTTGTGAATTGAAATTATGTTTTTATCTATATCGTTTTCATAAAATTCATTTGCTTCAATATTTAAGAAAACAGAACCGCCACCAACAAACGGCTCAACAAATTTATCAATTTTGTCTGGAAAATATTTCTTGAGTTCTGGAATCAGTTTGTATTTATCACCTGTATAAAACAACGGTGAACGTATTTGCTTTATTTTTTTCATTTTACCTTTGTTATATACAATAATTCCTGATGATTTTCCAAATCCGTCTTGCCTGCATTGAAGAATCTATAATCTTTTGTAAATTTTTTTGTTTCTCCTTTTGCATTTAAAGTTTCTTCTATTTCTTCAAGTTCAATTTTATTTTTTGAGCTTCCGCTTTTTGAGTTGTATGTATTGTTGTAAGAAACTGCCAGATATTTTGCGTCCAGATTTTCGATTAAATCTGAAAATGCTTTTGGCGCTTGTGAAGTGCAGTATTTGCTCATATTTTCCGCAGGAGGTTTCATCGCAACTCCTGACAAAACCGGCTTGTCCCATTTTACTAGAGTTTCGTAAACGTGATAGAACCGTGAATATTGCCGTGAATTATATGGCGGGTCGATATAGACTAAATCTGACTTTATACTTCTTGCAAGCTCGTTTGAATCTTCCTGAAAAATTTGCAGATTAGAAAATTGCTGCACATCAATCAGCTTTAATTTTAGCGGGGTCGGTTTTATCGGCTTTTTTATGTAGGCTTCAAAGTGCCCTAATGTATTTGCCGTTTTGTCTATATTATAAATCAATGTTGCGAGAAGAATTGCATATTCCTTTTCTGTTAATTCTGATTTGCTATTTTCAATGTCTTCTCTGATAAATCCTATTAGTTTTGCCTTGTCATAGTCAAAATATTTGCCGCCAAAATTTACTGAAAAGTAGTTGTCGTTAATTTCTTTTGGATTTAATGAATTGTATTCGCTTAATTTGCTAGTGATTTTTTCCTTGCTCCATTCAGAATTCTCGAAAAACGCTTTGTAAATGATATGGTTTGAATATAAAGTGTCGTTCATCATCACATTAGGATAAAGGTGGAGCATTTTTTTTGTGATAACGCCTGTTCCTGCAAAAATATCAGTTGCTGTTTTTATATCGCTTGTATTTTCTTTGATAATGTCAAAAATCCAGTCAACCAGTTTTTGCTTGCAACCAATATATCTGCGGCTTTCAAGAGGAATTGTTGCTCCGGGAATTGAATCTGCCGCAACCGATAAATAATTTCCATTGGATTCCAGTTTTTGCTTTGCAACATCAAGAACCTGTCTTTGATTAGGAATATTTTTTATAATCTCTAAAACTTTGTCGCTTTCACGTTGAATCTGAAGTTGATTTGAATCTATGTTATAAAATTTTGCAAGAATAAAAATCTGGTCGTCAGTAGGAAAACGGATTCCTGATTCTATTCTGCAAAGCTGGCTTTCTTTTATGCCTGTTTTCTTTTGTATTTCCAGCAAAGAAAAGCCTTGCTCTTCCCTTATATTTTTTAAAACCGTGCCTATATACATATTAAAATTTCCAATTATTGTCAATTTTAATAGAAAATAACTCTTTTTGCTAGTGAAAAAGAACTTATTACTTCTTTCCTCCACTTCGTACTCACTACGAACCTTCCCCACACATTTTTCATTATTCGTACTGAGTACGAATCGTGTTTTTTGTAATTTTCTTGAATCATAGTCAGTACGAATGTCATTTTTCGCAATTTTCTTGAATCGTACTGGCTACAAACGCTGTTTTTTCAAATTCCGCAAATCGTACTGAGTACGAATGTTGTTTTTGCAGAATTCTAAAATCGTACTGAATACGAAAGCCGGATTTCAGTTTTTTAATCGTATTCATATTTTGTTTGTCGTTCTCCAAGAATTTGACTATCTTTAAATAATCGGTCAGGGAAATAAACAGAATTGCGCCGTTCAAAGACAGCTTGCAATTTTGCGGGAATCGGGTGTCGCCCGGAAACACGGAAAGAGCTTTGTTTATTTTTTTGCCAGTTTTTATAAGTTCAATTCAACATGGAGGAAAAAATGAACAAAGTAAAATCAACAGCACGTATCACCGAGGTGGACGGGCTTTCGGATTCAATCATCCGCATTTTCGGCGCGGACACAAAGGCTCAGGAAGACACCTTCCTAAAAGGCCAGATAGCGGAGCTTACAACTTTAAGCGACGCAATTACGGCTGCGATTTTGCAGGACAAGGCGGTGTCGAATCTTGACGAGGCGGACTCAATGCGCGACGAGGCTGTCAGAAATCTTGGCGCGCTTCTTTCGGGCTACGCGGTTTTTCCGCTGGAGGAGAAGAAAGCTGCGGCTCTTGGTTTGAAGACGGTTTACGACAAGTACGCGAAGTCGGGCATTTTGAGCGCGAGCTATGTTTCTGAAAGCTCGATGATTGAAAGCATGCTCGGCGACTTTACGGCGGCGGAAGCTAAGGCGAATATTGAAAAACTTGACGGCGTTGCGGAGATGGTTTCGGCAATCAGGACGGCGCAGGACAATTTTACGGCGGCGAACGACGCTTTTGTAAAGGCGGAAGGCAGCAAGGGCGCGAGCGCGTCAAGCTACAAGAAGCCGATTCTTGCGGTCATAAACGACAAGATTGTTCCGTACCTAAACACGATGGCGATTGTGGGGAACACGGCGGTCGCGGATTTTGCAAAAGGCGTTGAGAGCGAAATCAGCCGCGTGAACGAAACAGTCGCAAAAAGAGGAAAGTAGGATTTTATTTGCAATGCGCAATGAATAATGCGTGATTTTTATTGTGCGTTGTGTTTTTTCAGGCAGCTTCTGCTTTACGGTGGAAGCTGCTTTTTTATTTTCTTTTTAGGAAGCGTTAGGGGGTGTAGCGGTGAGCGATTTTGCGTCTTTTTTGAATGCCGATGTAAAATAAATTTTGTATTTCATAAATCGGCGAACGCTTCCTGTGCGGTGGCGTAGGTTTTTAGCGTGCCGTTTTTGACTGCGGCGTTGTACTCTTTTTCTCCTGCCTTGATTGATTCCACAAGTTCTGCCGGATATTCATCTTCTTTTACATAGGAATAAACTTTTTTGCTCATCTTGTTTATCGCGTCTATCATTTCCACAAGTTTGTTGTCCGCGTTTTTTATCACAAGAGTCATATTTCGCCTCCTGTTTTGAATATAGCACAGAAAATCGGAGTTTTCCATAAAGGAAGATGTGGCTTCTGCTTTTGGCAGGGGCTTTTTTTTAACTGATTGTCATTCCTTGCTTGACAAGGGAATCTATTACACGTGATTGTCGAATCAAGTCCGACAATGACAGATGGTTTCAAGTACGGCAATGACAAAATTATGGCCGATATTTTCTTTTTAGAAAGCGTTAGGGATTGTAGTGGCGGCGGAGACGTTGCGGAACGGAGCAGGGCGAAGTGAAGTAATGAAGCCGAAGGGCGGAACCACGAAAAGCCCGGCCTGACATATTCTTTCAGAAAAAAAATCTTTTTTTTCCCAAAAAAATTAAAACGACAAAGGCAAAACAAAAGTAAAAAAAGTCAGGAAACGCCCGAATACCAAAATTGACAAGGACGGCGGTAAAAGACAGAAATTAACAAGGATGTCAGAGAGTACACAAAAACAAGTCCGCTTTTGTACATAAAAAAAACACCCGCCAAGGACGGCGGTAAAAGACAGAAAACCGCAAGAAGCAAAGCTTGTTGCTTGACAAGGACGTCAAAGAATTCCCAACACGGGAAAAATTCGCTAGAATAAAACAATGAAAACTTTTGAAAAATTTGGGACTGCTATTCCGCAGATTCTTTTGCCAAAAAACATTGATTTGAAAACATGGTCGGTTATTGCCTGCGACCAATACACTCAAGACCGCGAATATTGGGAAAACGCAAAAAAAATTGCCGGCGAAAAACCGTCGTCGCTCAACTTGATTTTTCCGGAAGTTTATCTGGACAAGTCGGACGAAGATGCAAAAAATGAACGCATCCATAAAATTCAGTCTGCAATGGATGAATATCTCGAAAAAGGCGTTTTTGATTCTCCTCAGGAAGAATGTGTCTACATTGAAAGAAAAACTGCCTACGGCCGCACAAGAAAAGGTCTGGTTATGTGCGTCGATTTGGACAGTTACGAATGGAAACCTGGCTCAAAAGCCTTGATTCGCGCAACAGAAGCAACTGTTCCTGAAAGAATTCCGCCAAGAATGAAAATCAGAAACGGCGCAAAACTTGAGCTTCCGCATATCATGCTCCTTGCAAACGACCCGAAAGATGAACTTGTCGGAGGAGCTGGAAACCTTGCAAAAAAGCAGATGCCGGTTTATGACGGCGATTTGATGCAAAATTCTGGCCATATTACAGGCTGGGCGGTAAAAGGAAGCGACGCTGAAAAACTGCTCGAAAACGCGCTCTCTGATTTGGCAAAAGCCGGAACAGATTCTGACGGAAACACCTTCCTTTTTGCGGTTGGCGACGGAAACCACTCCCTTGCAACAGCAAAAGCCGTCTGGGAAGAAAACAAATCCCGTCTTCCTGCAGATTCTCCGGTACGCTATGCCCTTGTCGAAATCGTAAACATTTATGACGAAGGACTGACTTTTGAACCGATTCACCGTGTCTTGTTTGGAATTGACAGCGAAAAGCTCATTTTGACCGTTGCACAAAAACTTGGCGGAAAAATCTGCGGATTGAAAAATGAATCTGAACTTGAAAAAGAAGTTGCTTCCAGGAGCGCAGACGGCGCACGATACGGATTTATCTTTACAAAAAATGGAAAAACTTCGTTCAAAATGCTCGAAACTCCGGTCAAAGATCTGGCAATCGCCGCTCTTCAGCCTGTAATCGACGACTTCATGACCGAAAACAAGGCTCAAAAAACACAGATTGATTACATTCACGGAAGCGACGAAACTGTCGGACTCGGAAAAACCGAAGGCAATACAGGAATTTTGCTGCCTCCGATTGCAAAAGACTGCTTTTTTGCGACAATCAACGGCAGAGGTCCGCTTCCTCGAAAATCATTCAGCATGGGCGAAGCAAGCGAAAAAAGATTTTATGTTGAAGCGAGAAGACTTTTTTAGTTTTTAATTCCAATTCTGCACAAAACCGATAAAGCCACGGCGGAAAGACATTTTTCTAAGCGTGGCTTTTTTAATTTTAAAACTTTTGAATCTGCTCCAAAATTTCCTTTCCGAATTTTGCCGCCTTGTTTTCTCCGATTCCGTAGCAGTCCAAAAGCTCATCCATTGACTTTGGCTTTTTTGCCGCAAGCTCGTGCAAAGTCTTGTCGCCAAAAATTACATATGGAGGAACATTCATCTCTTCAGCCTTGTTTTTCCGCCATTTTTTTAAGCCGGAAATCATAAAAAGCGTATTTTGGTCAGGCGATTTTTTTTGAAAATTTTCCTCATTCCCCGCAAAAGAAGAATTTTCCGTTTTTTTGAGAAGAACAAAATCCGCCCGAAGAGAAGATTTTTTTGATTTTCCGTTTTTTCCAGAAGGCTTTGGAAAAAGAAGTCCGCCGGAAGAACCTGTGCCCGCCCGGTTTTTCGGAACAAAAGTTCCCGTAGCCTTGAGAGATTTTTCAGACGGCAAGGCATTTTCGAACGGAAGAAGAATTTTATCCCGGTTTTTCAGCACGCCAAGACCTTCTTTTGTGAGCATCAAAATGCCGTAATCTCCGGTTTTTACAAGATAGTTTTTTTCGATTAAAAGAGAAGCAAGTTCCATCCACTGGGCTTTATCAAGTTCCCGGCCAATTCCCCATGTCGAAATCATATTGTGCGAATTGTCGAGAATTTTTTTATTTCTAGAACCCAAAAGAACATCAGCAATATATGCCGCTCCAAAATGCGAATTTGTGCGGATTATACAACTCATAAATTTCTGGCAGGGAATCGTCATATCAGAAAGAACGGCTGGGCCTTTTGAGCAGATGTCGCAGCAGTGGGCGTTTTTTTCTTTTTCGTTGTCATAAGATTCGCCAAAATACGCCAAAAGTTTTTTTCGCCGGCATTCACGTGCCGAGGCATAATCCGTCATCGACTGCAAGAGATTTTCTGATTTCTGAGGGTCGGCGGCATCCGTAAAAAAATGCCTTATTTTAAAAATATCAGCCCCGGAATAAAGCAAAAGCGCTTCGCTCGGAAGTCCGTCCCGCCCAGCACGTCCAATTTCCTGATAATACTGTTCAAGAGACTTTGGCAAGTCGTAGTGAATTACAAAACGCACGTTCGGCTTGTCAATTCCCATTCCAAAAGCCAAAGTTGCCACCATAATCTGCACCTGATCGCGGATAAACTGGTTCTGATGATTTTTTCGCTCCTCGTCAGAAAGCCCGGCATGATAATTTAGAGCCGAATATCCAAGGTTTAAAAGAACCTGCGTAAGAGAGTCAACCTGCTTGCGGCTAAAACAGTAGATTATTCCGCTTTCGTCCCAATGCCTGCGAATACAATCAACAACCTGGCTCACAGCATCATTTTTTCTGGCAACCGACAAAAAAATATTCGCCCTGTCAAAACTCGAAATTTCAACTTCCGGTTCTTTTAACGCAAGGTTTTGAATAATATCCGCCCGAACCTGAGCCGTAGCGGTCGCAGTAAGCGCAAGACAAACCGCATTAGGAAACTGTTTTCTTACAGCAGAAATTTCAAGGAATTCCGGTCTAAAGTCGTGCCCCCACTCAGAAACACAATGCGCCTCGTCAATCGTAATGCAGCTGACTTTTACGCGGCTGTCATGAAGCAAATCCTGGATTTTTGGAGAACTCAAGCCTTCCGGCGAGACATAAAGAATTTTTGTTTCTCCGCGACGAATTGAATTCATCGATTCAAGATATTTATCCCAGTCAAGGGTGCTGTTCAAAAAAACCGCATTTACTCCAGAAGCCGACAAACTGTCCACCTGATCCTGCATAAGAGAGATAAGAGGCGACACAACGACAGTGATTCCGTCAAAAATCAAGGCAGGAATCTGGTAACAGAGGGATTTTCCTCCGCCGGTCGGCATAATTGCAAGAGTATCTTTTTTATTAAGCACATTGGAAATTATTTTCCGCTGTAAAAGCCTGAACGAATCGTAACCAAAAACTTCCTTTAAAACTTTTTCCGGTTCGCAGCCAATATAATCTTTATTCATTGTTATTCCGGGTCAATTATACAAAAAAATCGCATTATAGTGTTGCAAAAAAATATTTTTTTCTGATATAATAGTATCTGCATTTGCCGAAGTGGTGGAATGGTAGACACGAAAGACTCAAAATCTTTTGCAGGCGACTGTG
>OLPV01002805.1_pt1 | contig 11019 bp, 6 predicted proteins | sample 1671961 | NCBI WGS metagenome assembly OLPV01 (sample SAMEA3136630, study PRJEB25190) | human gut metagenome | biome: human gut; feature: human-associated habitat; material: faeces | place: Austria | collected 2013
TGTCTACGATCACTACTTCATAGCCTTCGTTCAGCAGTTCCACACAAGTGTGGCTTCCAATATATCCAGCTCCGCCGGTTACCAAAATTCTCATAGTATCTACCTCCTGATCAATTTGATAAATAGTTTCTTTATATTTATATTTTCGTGATAACAAAGTTGAAAGATGCCATACGAATTGTTCCGTACTTCGTACTCTCACAATTCTGTCATCACCGTTTTACAGTGTTGCGATAAATCTCATGAAGGCTTCTCTTCCTTCCGGTGTGCATTTGTATACACCGGCATCTTCCAGAACGCCTACGAATACATGTCCAACTTCTTCTTTCAGGATATCCATCACGTTGTCTTTGTTCAGTTCCGGATGCTTCGGCAGGAAGGCTTCTACCCAGTCTGCATGTTTTTCCAGAGCTTCGCTGGAACGGATGTCTTTCTTCTCAATGATATAATCTGCCAGATCCTGAAGTTCTGTTTTCAGTCGTGCCGGCAAGATTGCCAGACCCATAACTTCGATCAGACCGATGTTTTCTTTCTTGATATGGTGCAGTTCTGCATGCGGATGATAAACACCCAGCGGATGTTCTTCGGTCGTAATATTATTCCTCAAAACCAGATCCATCTCATACATATCACCACGTTTTCTTGCGATCGGGGTGATGGTATTGTGTGGTTCTCCGTCGGTTTCCGCGAAGATAAATGCTGCCTCGTCAGTGTATCCTCTCCACTTTAACAGGATCTTGTCTGCCAGTTCGATCAGACGCTCCGTGTCCGGACCGCTTATACGGATGACGGACATCGGCCATTTTACGATGCCTGCTTTGACATCTTCGAATCCCGGGATCACTACTTCTTTTTCCACCGGTGCTTTCGCCATGGCAAATTCATAATGTCCACCCTGGAAATGATCGTGGCTCAGGATCGATCCTCCTACGATCGGCAGATCCGCATTGGATCCAACAAAGTAGTGAGGGAATTGTTTTACAAAATCAAACAATTTCGCAAATGTCGCACGTTCGATCTTCATCGGTACATGCTGAGAATTAAATACGATACAGTGTTCGTTATAATATACATATGGAGAATACTGGAATCCCCACTCACTGTTATTGATAGTTACCGGGATGATTCTGTGGTTCTGTCTTGCCGGATGGTTCAGTCTTCCTGCGTAGCCTTCGTTTTCCATGCAAAGCAGACATTTTGGATATGATGTCTGTTTTGCCAGCTTTGCTGCTGCGATGGCTTTCGGATCTTTTTCCGGTTTGGACAGGTTGATGGTAATATCCAGATCACCGTATTCTGTCGGTGCTACCCATTTCATATCTTTTGCGATACGGTAACGACGGATATAATCGGTATCCTGACTGAATTTGTAATGTGCATCGGTAGCCTTTACCGGATCTTCTTTATACAATTCCCAGAAGCGACGGATCACATTGCTTGGACGGTCTACCAGAAGACTCATAACTTTTGTGTCAAACAGGTCGCGATAACCTACACTGTTTTCTTCCATCAGACCATGTTCATATGCATAGTCACAGATATCTCCCAGAATGCTTTCCAGTTCACCTACTACGCTCTGATCTGCTCCGTCAGACTCCAGAATCTGTTTTACATATTCTTCTTCGATTGCATCCATCTGCAGTAATTCCAGAATTTTATTCGTAGTATAACGCTTGTCTTCCTTTTCTACCAGACCGGTTGCCAGTCCATACTGTACCAGTTTCACAATGCTCTCTTGAATCATTCCTTTTTTCCTGCCTTTCCTTTTAATACCACGGTGCCGAACCGATCTATAGTGCCATCATATTTTCCAAGCCATACGGGATACTGTTCTACAGGCAACTTGACTTCTACCGGCTGACGGTTGAAGTTTTGTACAAATACATAATCTGTATCCTGATTCCGGCGCACACTTACTTCCACGCCTTCCGGGATGTGGGCAACTACACGTTTTACGCCTGCTTCTTTTACAATCTTACGATAAACTTCATCATAAAATCCCTGTTCAAAGTCTGCACAGACATGGTATGCTTTTCCTTTTCCGAAAAGGTTCACGGTAAGTGCCGGCATACCGGCATAAAAGTCGGTTTCGTAGGTCATCAGAGGCTGTGCAGTAGAAGTCTTAACCAGTTCACAAAGATGGTTACAGGTATAGGTTTTCGTCAGGCACAGCTCATTTCCCCTCACCGGTACTCCTCTATTATATTCCCCATCGTACAAACCGTCAATCTCTGTACTGCGAAGTCCCATCACATCCATCAGTCCATGGGGAGTTCCTTCCAGGAAACACAGATCGGTACTGTCTACGATACCGGACCAGTAAGTCAGGATAAAGGTTCCACCATTTTCTACGTATTTACGAATCTTCTCTTCAAATCCTTCCCTGAACATATAAAGCATAGGCGCTGCTACTACTTTATAACCATCCAGATCCTGCTCCATATCGATCATATCCACATTCAGTCCCTGTTTGCGGAATGCGTAATAGGATTTTTCCACAGTTTCCTTATAGAACAGTCCTTTATTTCTTGGTCCCTGGGCGTCTTCCATTGCCCAGCGGTTCTCCCAGTCATATACCACAGCCACCTGTGCCGGGTTCTTCGCTCCGGTAACTTCCTGAAGTTTTTCCAGACTTTCTCCTACTTCCGTTACCTCCTTAAATACTCTGGTATCATCCTTGCCATAATGATCGATCACTGCACCATGGAACTTTTCAGAGGAACCCTGGCTCTGTCGAAGCTGGAAATACAAAATACTGTCGGATCCGTGGGCAACAGCCTGCATGGAAGCTGCATGAAGCATTCCCGGTTTCTTTAATTTGCTTACGGACTGCCAGTTGGTTGCCGACGGACAGTTCTCCATCAGTAAAAATGGTTTTTTCTGAATACTTCGCATGATATCATGCTGCATGCCATTATCCATGGCTGTCAGGTATTCTTCTTTCTTGTGCCACTGTGGATAATTATCCCAGGATACAAAATCTACTACATCAGCAAATTTGTGATAATTTAATCCCTGGAAATCGTACATCATATTGATGGTGGTTGGTTTGTCGGATCCTGCATCCCTAAGAGCCTGGATCTCCCATTTTACAAAATCTACAGTCTGATCGGTCACAAACCGTTTCCAGTCCAGGTTCAGACCGTGAAGAGAGCTGTCTCCTCTTGGGGAAGGACTGTCTACCTGATCAAAATCGTTATAGCGGTGACTCCAGAATGTGGTTGCCCATGCCCGGTTCATCTTATCTGCTGTCTGATATTTGTCTTTCAGCCAGTTTTTAAAGGCTGCCTGACACAACGGACAATGACACTCTCCTCCATATTCATTGGAAATATGCCAGGCGATCACACCCGGATGGTCTTTGAATTTTTCCGCCAGTTTTGTATTCATAATTCTTGTCTTTTCTCTGTATACCGGAGATGTATAACAGTGGTTATGTCTTTCTCCATACAGATTTCTGTGACGGCTGGCATCTACACGAAGCACTTCCGGATACTTCTGTGCCATCCATCTTGGTCTTGCTCCGGTTGGGGTGGCAAGAATTGTAGAAATACCATTTTCATACAGACGATCAATGATCTTTTCCATCCATTCAAAATGGAACTCTCCCTCTACCGGTTCGAGTACTGCCCAGGAAAATATACCCAGGGATACTTCATTGATTTTCGCCTTTTTAAAATATTCGATGTCTTTTTCCAGAATCTCCGGGCTGTGAAGCCACTGTTCCGGATTGTAATCTCCACCATGGAGCATTTTTCCAAAATTTACTTCTCTTGCCATAAGTTCTTCTCCTGTCTTATCAAAAAAGCCTTTCTCCTTTCACATCAAGGAGAAAGGCTTTTCCTTTCGTTTAATTATTTATTTATAGGTTTCATCAGATTCCTTTGAATGTGAATGTAAATTCCATCTTTTCATCGGTTTTGATCAGATATTCCGGAAGTGGTTTTGCACCCCAGCTGTCATCTCCGGCAATACCCATCTGCTGTTTGGATACACGTACTACCGTGTAGTGTACCTGTGGCAGTTCAAATGGATGCATCGCATTTTCCATCTCGTGTGGTGTATATGGCAGTGCGGAGAATTCCATAGCATCACCGGTAAACAGCATTCCTCTGCCCTTACGGTCTGTTACAGATGCCCAACGTACGCCAACCTTGTTTCCGCATTCCTGCGGAACCATGTATTTTGCCATATTATCTTCCACTTTGTTCCTGTAGATACCCAGTTTTGCGCCTTCGCATCTGTCCACATAGGTTTCTTCCGGTCCCATGCCGTACCAGGTTACATTGTCGTAATCTGCATCGAACTTGAACATAACACCGAATTCCGGCATATCGCCCAGACCTTCTACCGGATCATAAGTTAGTGTGGTGCGGATGCTTCCGTCTCCATATACCTGATAACTCAGTTTGCACTCGGTTGCCGGAGTCGTTGGCATTGCATAAGTAAATGTAATCTTTGCACTGTCATCCAAAACTTCGATCTCAGGGATATGCATTCCCGGATAATGTCCTCCGGTTGGATATTTGTGAGACAGATACATGGATGCCAGTTTCCACTGTCCACAGCGCATCTGCATCAGACTTCCGTTATCGTTGTCAACCGGTGCACGCCAGAAGTTTGGTCTTGGAATCATCTGGATCATTTCCACTCCACCGTAACGGTAAGAAGCAAGACCGCCATTCAGGTAAGAGAAGAGCACATCGAAGTTTTCACCGCGAACCCCAAAGTCATGACCGGATCTGATCACTTCAAATCTTGCAGGTTTTACAGCTTTTGCAGGTGCTTCTACTTTGTAAACACCCTGTCCGAATGCCACTTCATGACCACGTTTTGCCCATACGGTATCTTCTTTCAGACGGAAGGATACGGTCACTGCATACTCACCCGGCAGTGTCTGTACCGGAATCGGCAGGGTTACGGTCTCTTCGCTTAACGCAGCTACATGTGTCTCCATCGGAACTTCTTTGATCTCTTTGCCGTCTTTTGCAAGAACTACAAAGCAATCATAGGTGTCGGTATTGATAAACAGGTTTTTATTGATGATTGTTGCCTGATCTTTGTCTACTTTTACGCTGATGTTCTGGTAATTGTATTTCACATCCTGCATCTTGGGAGATGCGTCTCTTTCTCCACCGTATGCGATACCGTTTCCGCTGAAGTTGTAGTCGCATGGACGATCATTGAAGTCACCGCCGTATGCCTGGAATTCTTTTCCGTAACGGTCTTTTTTGTAGATGGACTGATCGATATAATCCCAGATAAATCCACCCTGGTAGGACGGCTCGGTATCGGTCAGATCTGTGTATTTGTGCATACCACCGCAGGAGTTACCCATTGCATGCGTGTACTCGCAGCAGATAAATGGTTTGCTTCTGTCTTTTTCCAGGAATTCCTGGATAGCTTCTACAGACGGATACATCTGGCTTTCCATATCACTGGTATCGTTGTATCTTCTGTCATGGCAGACACCTTCATAGTGTACCAGGCGGTTTGGATCCATCTTACGATACAGCTGTGACATCTCGTAGATTACTTTTCCGCCAAAAGATTCATTACCACAGGACCAGATCAGGATCGCAGGATGGTTCTTATCTCTCTGATACATAGAGTTAACACGATCAAGCATCATATCCATCCATTCCGGACGGTCACATGGTACGACTTTGCTGAAGTCACCGGTCTGTTCTGCGCTGATGTCCCAGCTTCCGTGGCTCTCCATGTTACACTCTGCGATCATATAGATACCGTATTCATCACACAGTTCATAGATTCCGACTGCATCCGGATAATGACAGGTACGGATGGCATTGATATTGTTCTGTTTCATGGTTACCAGGTCTTTGATCAGTTCTTCTCTGGATACCACACGGCCGGATACAGAACTGAATTCGTGACGGTTTACACCTTTGAAGACGATTCTCTTGCCGTTCAGCATCATGATGGAATCTTTCATCTCAAAACGACGGAAGCCCACTCTCTGAGGGATCACTTCTGTTACCTGTCCGTTCTCATCCATTACTTCCAGCAACAGATCATATAAAACAGGAGATTCCGCAGACCACAGTTCAGGCTTCTCCACTTTCATCACATACTGGGATTCCTCTGCCAGTGTCTCTTCTACACTCTGCAGTTCTTTTCCGTCTTTGGATAATGTGATTTTCACTTTGCCGGCTTTGGTAGCTTTGGTATCGATCACCAGATCCGCTTTGGTGAAGGTATCATCCAGAAGTGTCTGGATCTTTACATCAGATACATGCACTTCCGGGATCGCATACAGATAGACATCACGATAGATTCCGGAGAAACGGAAGAAATCCTGGTCCTCACACCAGCTGCTGCTGGTCCATTTGAAGACCTGTGCTGCCAGTTTGTTTTCTCCTTCTTTCAGATAAGGAGTCAGTTCGAATTCGGACGGTGTAAAGGTATCTTCACTGTATCCTACAAAGTTACCGTTCAGCCATACAGCGATACCACTTTCTGCACCCTGGAAAGAGATAAATACTTTTTTGCCTTCCATCTCTTCCGGAACTTCAAAATATTTCACATAAGAAGCAACCGGATTGAATCTCTCCGGAATCTGACCCAGTTCTACTTCTTCTCTTCCTTCCCACGGGTACTGTACATTTGCATACTGCGGTACATCATATCCCTCCATCTGAATATGAGCCGGTACACGGATATCATCCCATGATTTGCAACAATATTCTGTTTTCTCAAATCCCGGGATCGTAGAGTTGTAATTTTTTGCGTAATGGAATTTCCACAGTCCATTCAGGCTGTGACGGAAGTTATCCACATCCTGTTCCATCGCTTCCACAGAAGCGTAATATTTGTGGTCTGAATGAGCAGCCACACGGTTGTCGTTAAAATACGTAGGATCTTTTACCAAATCGTAATTGAAAGTACCCATTCTGTTTTTCCTCCTATTTTTCAATCTTTGCTAAAAAACAGGCGGATATTCATATACTATAAATATCCGCCTTAATTTACTTATACATAACCATTCAGCATATGCACAGCTACTTTTTTATTATTTAACAGCACCTGTGATACCTTCTGTAAAGCTCTTCTGGAAAGCAAAGAAGATAATTGCTGTCGGGATTGTACAGATAAATACACCTAACATCAGCATACCATAATCTACGGTGTAGCCACTTAACAGGTTAGAAACCAGCATCGGCATGGTGATCGCATCTTTATTCTGCAGAATTACCTTTGGCCACAGATAGTTATTCCATGCACCCATGAATGTGATGATGATAGCTGCCGCGTATGTGGATTTCATGGTAGGAATGAACATACGGAAGAAGATACCAACTTCACTCAGACCATCGATTCTTGCTGCCTCAATGATATCATGAGGGAAGGATCTAGATGCCTGACGGAACATCATGATCATAAACGGAGTTGCAATGGATGGAAGCATGAACGCTGTCATGGTATTTACCATTTTCAAAGTAGAGAACATACGGAACATCGGAATCATGATGGCTGCAAAAGGAATCATCATAGCAGTCAGCAGGATGGTAAATACAACGTCTTTTCCTTTGTCGTGATAGATCTCAAAGCCATAACCGGCGATGGAACAAATCAGCAGACACAGGACAGTCAGAACCGTTGCATTTCGGAAGGAATTCCACAGGGCCAGTCCCAAATTCTGGTTCGCGATCAGTGCTTTGTAGTTTTCAATCAGATACGTTCCCGGAATCAGTTTACCTGCAATAACGTCAACGCTCTTGTTTGTAGATGCACAGAACATATAGTACAGTGGAAATACAGAAACAATTGACGCGATTGACAGTATAAGATACATGAAGAATTTTTTACCTTTACCCATTATCGTTCGTCACCTACTTTCATCTGAAGTATTGCCAGAATAGCAACCATAATCAGGATCAGGATAGACATCGCCGCAGCATAACCGAAGTTCGGGCTCTGCTTAAAGGAGATGTTGTAAATATAATGAGACATTGTCATAGTAGATTTACCAGGACCACCATTTGTCAGGTTCAGGGACTCATCAAACAGCTGCAGGGTACCATTCGTAGATGTAATGGCTGTCAGCAGGATGGTCGGTTTCAGAAGTGGTACAGTAATCTTGAAGAATGACTGCATCGGGCTTGCCCCATCAATCTTTGCTGCTTCGTATACAGAATATTCAATATTCTGCAGACCGGACAGATAGAATACCATGTTGTAGCCTGTCCATCTCCATACCAGCGCGATGATGATAACGGCACGGGCTGTCCATGCATTACCAAACCACAGGATCGGTGACATACCCAAATTACGCAGAACCATGTTAATGAAACCATCATTTGCAAACAAAGAACGGAAGATCATAGCATAAGAAACCAGGGATGTCGCACATGGTAAGAAGATACATGTACGGAACAGGCCCTTAAATCTCAGATCCTTGTTATTCAGCATAGATGCAAACATCAGCGCCAGCACCAGCATAATCGGCACCTGAACGATCAGGTAGAAGAACGTGTTAAATAATGTCTGTTTAAATGTTGGGTCTTTTAAAATACGTGTGTAGTTCGCCAAACCATTAAAGCTCAGGTTTACACCCATACCTGTCTGTAATGACAGGATGAACGCCCGAATCATCGGATAAAAACTCATCCAGCCAATCAACAGGGTTGCAGGAAGTAAGAATGCCCAACCGGTCAGGTTGTGTTTCTTTGCCAGTGTCAATCCTTTTTTCTTCTGATTGCTCATGAAATCCATCCTTCCTTTCTTTTGGAGATTTCTTAGAAAGAGAGGGTCTGCTCCGCTTTTTTCGAAGCAGACCCTCTTCTTATTTATTTTTCACTTCTTGGTTTTTAACTGTTCAGCTGAATCAGCCACCCATATTAAATTCTACAGTATCCTGTGCGGTTGCGATTTCATCGTCCATATCTGCACCACTCTGGATGATATTGGACAGTGCAACACCTACAGCATCACGAGCATCATAGTAGAATGCACCAGTGATATTGGAAGGAGTCTTTGTAGCAAAATCTACGATCTTAGCATAAACTGCTTCATTGCTGAAGAATTCTACAGGCTGAGCATATGCATCTGTATCGCCAGCTGGTGCCCATGTTGCCAGAGCTCCTTTGGAGATGATGTCATCGTACAGATCTGTACTTCCGGCAAATGTGGATTTCATAAAGTCAATTGCAAGATCCTGTTTCTGGCAGTTAGAGCTGATTGCCCATGAAGAACCACCGTTATTGGAGTAGTTAGTAGCTCCGTCAACGCCATCCAGTTTCGGCATATTTGTGATTGCCCATTTTCCAGACTGATCATCGTTAGCTACGATAGAGGCCATGATCCAGCATCCGTTGATAGTACCAGCTACTGTGCCGTTGTTGATAGATGCAATGTACTGATCCCAGTCAGTAACTTCTACTAATGTTCCGTCTGCAACCATCTGCTGATAGATCTCCAGGATTGGTTTCAGAGCTTTGTTGTCTTTGATGTTAACGGATCCGTCTTCGTTGAACAGAGACTGTCCACAGGACTGCAACATCTCCATTACCAGGTCAGGTGAACCAGCCTGAGATGTCAGGATAGGCTGACCGGTTTTCTCTTTAACAACTTTTGCTTTTTCCATGAAATCAGACCATGTAATGTCTGTGAAGTCGTCTATTGTGTATCCGGCTTCTTCCAGCATATCGGTACGCAGGCACTCGATAACAGCACCGTTATCAAACGGGATACCATAGTTCTTACCATCCAGTGTGGAGTAAGCAACTTTCGCCTGTGAGAACTGGCTGAAGTCGATTCCGGAATCTGTCAGGTCTGTGAAGATGTCCGGATAGTTGGTAGCATATTTCTGGAAGGAGTTATCCTGCATCAGGAAAATGTCAGGCAGTGTGCTCAGATCTCCTGCAGAAACAGCTGTTGTCAGTCTTGTTTCGATATCGTCGGATTTGATCTCGCTTACGTCTACTTTGAATCCAGGATGATCTTTTGCATAGATCTCTGCTGCTTTTTCAATTGCATAGATGTTGAAGTTCGGATCCCATGTCCAAACAGTCAGTGTGTTTTCATCATCAGAACTTCCTTCTGTAACGTTTGCATCTTCTGAACCGTCATCTGTTGCTGTGTCGTCTGTTGCTGCGTCGCTTCCTGTGCTTGAGGAATCGCTTGCTCCTGAAGAACCACAAGCTGTCATTCCGAATACCATTGTGGAAGCTAATACAACTGCTACAATTTTTCTTTTCATAAATGTATATCCTCCTGATATGTATTTGTTCACTCTGCCAAAAACCGGCATCTCTCACTCGCTTTTCCCATTAGTGAATGTGTACAGTTTTTGAACTTTCCGTGAATCATTATGTACACATTATACCATACTTTTTCCGCATGTGTACTCATATTTAACAGGATTCTGTGCATTTTCATCCATTTAAGGTATTTTGACGATTTTTACCACCCTTTTTCGACTTTTATATTATAATTCAACAATGTCCGTTCAAAATGTTCCGGAGCTTTCCTCCACTGTTGTGGCGAAATGCCCATAATCCTGTGAAAATTCCTGTTGAACGTGGATAATGTGGAGAAGCCACATCGTACGGCAATATCTCCCACCGTATCGTTTGTACGCTTCAGTTCCCCACATGCTGTGCGAATTCGAACCCAATTGATATATTCAACAGGTGACATCTGCATACAGTCACGAAATACCCTTCTCAGATGCGTTTCACTGATATGGCACATCGCAGCCAGTTCCTCCACCTTGATCGGACGGTCACAACATTCGCTGATATAGTCAATCGCCGGTGTGATCAGACTGGTATTTCCCGCCTCGAATTCTGCCTTTTCCGCTTCTTCCCGATTCCACCTTGCCACCTGTAAAAGAAAAGCCAGGATCAGTCCTTTCACTTCTTCCAGATAGAATTCCTTTCTTTCCCGCATACATTCAATAATCTGCTGCACCAGTGCCCCGATCTGCGGTTTATCCTGAACCCTCACAAAATGTGCTCTCTTATTCACGCGATCGATCACTTTCTGTGCCATCCT
>OLPV01002816.1_pt1 | contig 10984 bp, 9 predicted proteins | sample 1671961 | NCBI WGS metagenome assembly OLPV01 (sample SAMEA3136630, study PRJEB25190) | human gut metagenome | biome: human gut; feature: human-associated habitat; material: faeces | place: Austria | collected 2013
TCATGGAGATGCCCGACGGCTACGATACCTATATCGGCGAGCGCGGAGTGACGCTCTCCGGCGGGCAGAAGCAGCGCATATCCATCGCCCGCGTTTTCCTCAAGAACCCGAAGATACTCATACTCGACGAGGCGACAAGCGCGCTCGACACCGTGACAGAGCAGAGGATACAGAACGCCTTCGACAAGCTCAGCGAGGGGCGCACGACGATAATCATCGCGCACCGGCTCTCGACCGTGCGCAATGCCGACAGAATAGCTGTTATCGAGGATGAACATATCATCGAAATGGGCAGCCATGACGAGCTTATGGCGAAGAACGGAGCATACGCCGAGCTGTGCAGAGCACAGTCCTTGGATAAACATAGTGGGGGGAACGACAATGCTGAACATTAAAAAGGGCGGACACAGAGACCTTGAGCGCTATTTTACCCTGATCGAAATGGACTTTGACAGCGAGGAGCTGCTGCCGAAGATCGCGATCCACAAGGGCATGATGAACGGCTCGCTTGAGCTGCTGATCGCCTACGATGAGGACAGCGGCATGGACGCGGGCTATGCGCTCGTCGCGACGAAAAACCTTTACGGCTATGTGCTGCTGAAGTATCTGGCGGTCATGCCGTGGTGCCGCGGTCAGGGGCTTGGAATACAGATCATGCGCCTGATAAACAAGCGCTATGCCGACAAGCAGGGGATCATCGCGGAGCTGACGGAGTTTGAGGATCCGGATCCCGACAGGCTCAGGAAGCTGCGCAAATTCTTCAACCGCTTCGGCTATGAGGAGATCGAGAGCAACTACACGATAAGCGGCGTCAAGGCGAATCTGCTTGTGAAGCAGATAAAGGGAAAGACCGATATAACGCCGGTGGCGCAGAGGATCATTCCGGACTTCTATTCGCGCTTTCTCACCGTGTTCACGATGGAGAAAATGCTGGATATAAAACCGGTGAAATGAAAACAACAAACCTGCTTCTGTTTTGCGCGGAAGCAGGTTTTATGATTTTGGTGGGGGAGATGCGGGAGACGCGCCGTGGACTGGGCATTGCAGCGTTTTTGATATGGCTCTTTCGCGGTGACCAACTGCTGGTTGCTCCGCAGGGTGACTTTCTCGACGTGGAGAAAGTCACCAAAGACACGCACAGGGAGAGGGTGTTTCGACTCCCCCTCTCCCTGTGAACCCTCACCCGCAACGACAGAAGTGGGATTGCGATCCCCCTTCTGGAACCCCCTGAGGATGGTGCAATGTTTAACATTGCCGACAGACTTTTTTGCAAAAATAAACTTGGTAAAAAAAAACGACGCTGGTTAGCCTAAGCTTTGCCATCCTTGGAAGGAATCGAAGGGAAACCGCGCACGGTTTCTCTTCGGCGGTTCAAGGGTGGGGATTCAAAAGGGGCGGGGAAAACGCAATCCCCGCCCCTTTTGTGATTCTTTGCATACTTTCTGTTCATACAGAAAGTATGCCCACGGAGTGACCGGCAGTGAAACACTGCGAAAAGGCCGCATAAGAAAAACAAATGCCAAGGGTGCAGCCCTCAGTCAGTGTCATCCTCCTGCGAGATGTAAATTTCCTCGGTCTTTTGCTGTGCAGCAATAAGAATTTTTGCAGCGGGAGAATCCGCATCAATGTGTTCAAGCGCGTCGGTTATGGCGTTAAATAGAGTCAGGTACATTTTCTTATACATAGTAAAGCTCCTTTGTACACAAATTATGATTGCAAACATGTACATTATATATCAACCTTGTTGCAATTACAATAGAGTACACAAGGGGGCGATAGTGTGGAAGGCTTCAAAATCGATACAAAAGACGAAAAAATCTCATCTATCAGCAGAACGATAAGAATGAAAACAGAAACGTTTGATAAGATAAATGAGATCAACATGAAGACAGGTGTATCCTTCAACAAAATCGTCAATCAGTGTATAGAATATGCGCTGAAGAATTACGAGGAATAATCTAACAGAATGCCGCGTTCTCATGAATGTGGCATTTTTTATGATTGTTAACTAACTTTAACATTACCGCTTTCCCGTTGAATTTACAGCGCCGGAATGCTATAATACCGACGATATGGATATTCTTATAAACCAAATACTTGAACACAAGGAAGCCGCCGCCCTCCCCTCGCTGCTGGAGAGCGGAGGGCTTCCTGCGCTCGTTTCCGGGCTTTCGCCGGTACACAGGGCAAACCTCGCCGCGGCGCTTTACAATAAGCTCGACCGCCCGCTCTTCGTCCTGTGTCAGGACGACACGGCCGCCGAGAGCTTCGCGCGCGACCTGCACGCCATGCTCGGCATAGAGGCCGACACGCTCCTGATGCGCGAGTTTATATTCTACCCCGCCGAGGCCGCGTCGCGTCAGGCGGAGCAGCGGAGGATATCGACGCTCTATAAGCTCGCCAAGGGCGAGAGCCGCGTGTGCGCCGCGTCCGTTTCGGGCTTCGTGCAGAGGACGCTGCCGCCGGCGGCACTTCTTAAAGCCGCGTTTGAGATAAAGGATGGCGGCACATACCCGCCCGATGAGGTGGAGACGGCGCTCATTAGCTGCGGCTACTCGCGCACGGAGCAGGTCGAAGGACCCGGCCAATACGCGCGGCGCGGCGGCATTCTCGATTTCTTCTCGCCGCACGATACGGAGCCTGTGCGTATAGAGTTCTGGGGCGACGATATAGATTCGATGGCGCACTTTGAGATATCGAGCCAGCGCCGCACGGAGCACATGGACGAGTGCGTGATACTTCCGGCGACGGAGGCGCTGCCGTCCCTTGCCGAAGGCGGAATACCGGCGCTGTGCGGGGAGATAGAAAAATTCGCGCTGAACTACTCAAAGCGCCGCAGCAGCGAGACGGCGTCTACCCTCGCGGCGAACATGCGCGCGGACGCGGAAAGGCTCAGCCAGGGCATACTGATATCGGATGCGGACAGGTCCCTGCCGATGATATACCCGATGGCCTGCGCGGCGGACTACATCCCGCCAGACGCTTTCGTATTCCTCGACCAGCCGAACCACTGCGCTGAAAAGCTGCGCGATTATGAAAAGCAGCTCGGCGCGGACATCGCGGAGCTTCAGCGCCGCGGACTTATCGCCGCGGGGGCGGACAGCTTCAGGCTAGGGACGGATAAGTTTTTCAAGACCCTGCCCGAATGGCCGGTGTACATGGCCGATTCCTTTACGACAGGCCGCTGCCCCGTTGCGCCGAAAACGCTCACGAGCATTTCGGCAAAGCAGCTGCCGTCTTACGGTGGAAACGCGCAGGCCGCGGCGGATGACGTTGAGGCGTACTTAAAACAGGAGTACCGGGTCGTCGTCCTCGCAGGCGATGAGCGGCGCGCGAAGGTATTGCAGGAGCTATTCGGAAAGAAAAACATACCCGCGATCATATACACGGAGCTCAAAAAGCTGCCTGAGCCGGGGCGCTGCTCCATCGCGATAGGCGCAATATCTGCGGGCATAGAGTACCCGGCGCTGCGGCTCACGATACTTACGGACTCGCAGCTGCTGCGCGGCCACGGGCGCAAGGCGGGCACGGTAAAGAAGCTGCCGCCGAACCGCCAGCGCATTAACTCCTGCGCCGACCTCTCGATAGGCGACTATGTCGTCCACGAAAACCACGGTATCGGCAGGTTTGCCGGTATCATAAAGATGCAGGTGGACGGCTTTGAAAAGGACTATATAAAAATAAACTATGCCGGGACAGACACGCTGTACGTCCCAGCGACGCAGCTCGACCTTGTGTCAAAGTACACGGGCGGGGGCGAGGAGAAGCCCGTCAAGCTCTCAAAGATGGGCGGCAGCGATTGGGTGAAGACCCGCAGCCGCGCAAAGAGTGCCGCGAAGGACATGGCGAAAAAGCTCATCGCCCTTTATGCCGAGCGCCAGCGCCTGCCGGGGCACGCCTTTGCGCCGGACAGCGAGTGGCAGCGCGAGTTCGAGGAGAACTTCGGCTACACGGAGACGGACGATCAGCTGCGCTGCACGGCGGAGATAAAGGGGGACATGGAGTCCTCCGTGCCGATGGACAGACTGCTGTGCGGAGACGTGGGCTTCGGAAAGACCGAGGTCGCAATGCGCGCGGTGATGAAGTGCGTGCTCGACGGCAAGCAGGCGGCGATACTTGTGCCGACGACAGTGCTTGCCCAGCAGCATTATCAGACGGCGTTGCAGAGGTTCTTCGGCTTCCCGGTGAACATCGGCGTACTGAGCCGCTTCCAGACCGGCGCGCAGACGACAAGACTGCTCGCAGACCTCGCTTCGGGAAAGTGCGACCTTGTCATCGGCACGCACAAGCTCCTGCGCAAGGACGTGAAGTTCAAGGATCTCGGCCTGCTCGTCGTGGATGAGGAGCAGCGCTTCGGCGTGACGCATAAGGAGCACATCAAGGAGATGAGCCGCGGGGTCGACGTGCTGACGCTCTCCGCAACGCCGATACCGCGCACGCTGAACATGGCGATGAGCGGCATACGCGATATGTCCACCATCGAAGAGCCGCCTGAGGACAGGCTCCCGGTGCAGACCTACGTCATGGAGCATGACTGGGGCGTTATCGCCGACGCGATACGCCGCGAGATCCAGCGCGGCGGGCAGGTATATTACCTGCACAACCGCGTCGAGGATATCGAGCGCACGACGAAGAGGCTGCATGAGCTGCTCGACGATGTGACGATCGCCGTCGCTCACGGGCAGATGGATAAGGCTATGCTCTCGAACGTGATGGAGCGCGTGGTCTCCGGCGAGGTGCAGGTGCTCGTCTGCACGACGATCATCGAGACGGGCATAGACATACCGAACGTGAACACGCTCATAATCGAGGACGCCGACAAGCTCGGCCTTGCACAGCTGCACCAGATCCGCGGGCGCGTCGGCCGCTCGACACGCAGTGCCTCGGCATATCTGACCTTTCGGCGCGACAAGGTGCTCACGGAGGTCGCGGAGAAGCGCCTCAACGCGATACGCGATTTCGCGCAGTTCGGCTCCGGTATCAAGATCGCCATGCGCGACCTTGAGATACGCGGTGCGGGCAATCTCTTAGGTGCGGAACAGTCGGGGCACATGATCGACGTCGGCTACGATATGTATATGAAGCTTTTGAGCGAAGCGGTGCTCGAAGCGCGCGGCATAGAGGTGCCGACGCGCGCGGAATGCTCCGCCGACCTCGCCGTCGCGGCAAACATACCGGACAGGTACATTTCCTCGCCTGAGCAGCGCATGGATATCTACCGGCGCATCGCGCTCATCCGCACCGAGGAGGAGGCGGATGACCTGACAGACGAGCTCATCGACCGCTTCGGCGAGACGCCGCCGGGCGTCAATGCACTTATCCATGTGGCGCTGCTGCGCGGCGAGGCGGGGCGCGCCGGGATAACCGACATCTCTCAGAAGCAGGGGACACTGCGCTTTACCCTGAGTGATTTTGACATGGAAAAGGTATCGGCGCTTTACGCGAGGGAGGAATACAAGAACCGCCTGCGCGTGGAGGCCGGGTCGAAGCCCTGCCTCAGCCTGAAGATAAAGAACAAGAACCGCGTTATCGACGAGGCGCGCAGCTTTGCCGCCGATTGGGCGGCCTGCGGACAAACCGCCGAACAAAGCACTTGACAAAATGATTGACTGAGTTATTATTGAAAGCAGAATAAATCAGCACAAAATAACAATGATACGGAGAATAATATGAAAAAACTGATAGCACTGATAATTGTAGTGTGCCTGGTCTTCGCGTTCGCGGCCGGCTGCGGCAGCGTTGAAAGCACCGGAGATGCGGCATCCGCCGAGACAACGGAGACTCCTGTACAAGAGACTGCTGCCGTCGAAACTCCGGCGCTGGACTATGACGCGCTGCGCGCTATCCATGCCGACGATGAAATCGTCGCTACGGTGAACGGCCGCGAGGTCACATGGGGCGAGTACTACGGCTGGCTCTACATGAACGCAAGACAGATCGAGAACTATTTCTCCCAGATGGCAATGTACTACGGTATGAGCGCAGGCTGGAGCGACAGCATGGATGATTCGGGCACGACCTTTGCGCAGTACGCCGTGCAGAGCGCTGAAAACACGATCAAGCAGTTTGCCGCGATAGAAGCCTTTACGGAGAAAAACGGGATAAAGCTTGACGAGACGGCGCTGGCGGATCGACTTGCTGAGCAGAAGAAGACCGATACCGCGAGCATCTGCGGCGAGGGGGCGACTGAGGATGATCTTGTCGAGAAGCTCGGCGAGATGAACCTGACCATGGACGCCTACGAGCTTATGACGCTCTCGAACATCAAGTATCAGGAGAACTTCAAGGCGCTCTACGGCGAGGATTCCGAGCTCGTCTCCGATGAGGACGCACTCAGCTACCTCAAGGAAAACGGCTATATGTCCGCAAACCACATCCTCATTATGACGAAGGATCCGTCCACCGGCGAGGAGCTGAGCGATGCGGACAAGGCGGACAAGAAGGCCAAGGCCGACGAGATATACAAGGAGCTTGCAGCGATAACCGACCAGAGCGAGCTTATGAAGCGCTTTGCCGAGCTCAAGGAGGAATACTGCGAGGATACCGGCAAGACCACCTATCCCGACGGCTACACTTTCACTGAGGGCAAAATGGTGCCGGAGTTTGAAAACGCGGTAAAGGCGCTGGAGGCATACGAGGTTTCCGAGCCCGTGCAGTCCGACTACGGCTACCATATCATTCTCCGCCTGCCGGACGATCCTGACAGCGTTATCGATTATACCTCTCAGAACACCCCGATGACCGCAAGAAAATACTGGGCGAACGCCGATTACGCGGAGCGCATGGAGGCTGTCCTCGGCGAGACGAAGCTTGAGTATGTCCCCGGATTTGCGCAGATAGAGCTTGCGGACTTCATAAAGTAAAACACCTACCTATATATAATAATGCACCGCCTGAGAGTTTCGCGCTCTCAGGCGGTGCTGCTTATATGCTTTTTCTCATGCGTCCCGCGGCGTAGATGAGCGGGAGGAGCACAAAGAAGATGGGAAGGCTCACGTAGGGGACGATCGTCGCCGACCAGAAATCGAGCGAGGCGGAAGTCGGCGCGATGAACAGGGACGCCGCGACGCACACGGCGCAGCAGAGCCAGATCACCCAGCGCCCGCCGGAGAAGTCGGTCAGGCGCTCGCCGTTATATGACGGGTCCTTCCCGAAGATGAGCCGCAGGCAGTACTGCGCGGAGTAGAGCACGGCGGAGACGAGCAGGAAATCCGGAAAGATCCAGAGCATCACGACGAGCGCTTCTACGCGCTCCACGGTCTTGAAGAACACAAGGTTCCGTACCAGCGCAAAGAAGGGCTTTGTCAGGCGCACGCACAGCTCCGCGCCGAAGGAGCCGACGATTATCACGCTGAGCATCGTCAGCAGCAGGCAGGAGCCGGCAAGCCAGCGCGAGAACGCGCCGAAGTGCCCGGCGCTGCCGTCAGCGCAGCCGCCCTCGAGCATACATATATAAAATACGGCGTTTGTGACAACATCGACGGCGATGACCGAGCCGCGCATAACGGGCAGCACATCATGCACCGTGACCGGCAGGAGATTGGAGAAATCGAGTGAGAACAGAGAGAAAAACGCCACCAGAAACAAAGCGCCCATAAGTACGGGCTTTACTATGCGCGCGAAGCGCACCATCGTGCGCGGCTTCTTGAGCACCGCGGCAAGTGCGATGAGTCCCATCGTGACCGAGAACGCGGCGGGACCGCTGCTTGGGTAGATGGTGACGATGAATCTGTCAGCCCCGGAGCGCAGCACGAAGCCGCCGTATATCAGAAACCACAGGCTGAGTATAGCGAGAGTGATCTTACCTGCGATTGGACCGAGAGTGCGAAGGATAAGCTCCGGCAGGCCCTCGCCGCTCTGCCGGTGGGACATGAAGCTGCTCATAAAATACAGCCATGCGAGCAGGATAGGGACGGCAGCCGCCGCGCACAGCCAGCTTGCGCGCCCGGCCATGATGACGCTCTGCGACGGGAAAAGGCGCAGGGCGGGCGAGAGCATGATGACCGTGCCGAGGGCGAGCTGCTGCCGCCGGTTGAATCTGTTGTCGGAGTTCATACTGGTCCCTCCATTAAAAATCCCTCACGTCGCTAGTGTGCGTGAGCTGTCCGCTTACGCTGATCTGAAGCTCGAGAGAGGGGAGAAGGTCGGGGAAGCTCTGCGGCAGCATACGGAAAGCCGAGGGATCATCGCGCTCGACCGCCTGGGCGAGGCAGAGAAAGTCCGAGCGCAGCTCGCGCGAGGTGAGCATGACGCGGCTCACGTAGTCGGATATCAGCGCTTCGAGCTGTGCTGTGGTGTGATCGGTGTATTCCGCACTGCGCGTGTCGGAGCTGCCGCTGACCTCGACGATCGAGGCGCGCACGTCAACATTGATGTTCAGCCCCGTCAGTTCGCCAGCATCCGACCAGACGGGCTTAACTTCGCTGCCGCCCGAGTCGATTTCGAGCACGACGAGGGAGCCGTGCCTGTCGCGCACGGTGACGTTCGTGAGCCCGACCTTGTTCGTGAGAAAGCCGACCGCGATAGCCTGTTCGCGGTCGAGGAATTTGCAGAGCTTGCCGTCACGAATGACAGCGTAGCCGTAGACGACGGCGGTAAGCTTGTCGCTGCCCTCATCCTGTGCGGCGGAAGCGCCATCTTCGGAGGAGGACGGGCTGTCGCCGGCTGGGGCGCCGCTGTCGCTTTCGAGCGGCTCGGCCAGCTCCACCGCACATATCAGGGAGCTGCCGCAGCGGTCGAGGTTGCGCACCGTCTCAGCCGCGGTATAGAGACTGCTGTCGCCGAGGCGGCCGACGCTCATCTCAACGGAATCCATGATCTCGACAATGCCGCGGTTTCCGTCGCCGACCTTGAGCACCGCATCCTGCGCTGTGCTGCCCTTGACGACGAAGAGCGGGATATCAAGGCGCATTATCGGGGAGCGGCAGATGTAGGACAGATAGTCGTCAATGCCGCTCTCGGCGGCTTTTTCGCCGATGAGCACATGGCTGATGTGGGAACAGAAAAGAATGTCCTCAAAGGAATAGTTATAGATATGCTCAAGCGCTGTGGTGATAGAGTCGCCGGTGCCGTAGAGCCGCTTGGGTACGTCGCCGGTGCTTTCGTCCGACGCGGAGCACAGCGACAGCAGCACGCTACCGCCCTGCTTATCGAGCCCCATGTCCTGAATGACGAGAAGCTGCTCTATCTCTTTGAAGTTTGAATACACGCTTGTGCAGCCCGTAAGCGTGAACGCGGACGCGAGCGCAAGGATAACACAGATCGCTTTTTTCATTTCTGCCGCCTTTTATCCGGAGTTTTGAGATGCGGGTCGCGGAACTTGTTGAGGGGCTTCGGCTTTTGCAGCAGAAGCCGCCGGAGCGGGGACGGCTCGCCGTCGCTTAGTGGAGCGGTATAGTCCACACCAAAGCTGTCGATGTCCGCAAGGTGCAGCGTCAGCAGGCACAGTGCCGCGCCCACGCCGAAGAAGCCCGCGAGTATCGACGCGATGACGAGCACGAAGCGCAGCAGCCGTATCGCCGAGCCGAAGTCCTGACTCGGCAGGGTGTAGCCCGCAATCCCGGAGACCGCAACGACGATTATTGCTATGGGCGAAACGACCTGCGCCTCGACTGCCGACTGGCCGACTATCAGCGCGCCGATGATGGACACCGTGTCACCTATCGGGTTCGGCAGGCGCAGACCCGCCTCCTGAAGCAGCTCAAAGGAAATGAGCATGCCCATGATCTCCAGCGCCGTGGAGAACGGGACGTTCTGTTTCGCTTCAATGATCGACAGCAGCAGCGGCGTCGGGATCATCTCCTGGTGGTACATCGCGATCGCAACATAAAGCGCGGGGAGAAAGATGCTGAGAAAGAGCGCAAAGTACCGCAGCACGGTGAGCACTGTTGCGACGAGATAATTATTGCTCGCGTCGCCCGTCACCTTCATGAACTCCGCGAGCGTCACCGGCAGGGCAAGGCCGATCGGCAGCCCGTCAATGAGTATGCCGACGCGCCCGTCCATCAGGTACATCGCGAAGCGGTCTGGGCGCTCAGTGTGCAGCAGCTGCGGAAAGGGAGAGCGCGGCGCGTCTACTATATATTCTTCGAGCGTACCGGTTGCAAGGAGCGCGTCGACATCGAGCGCGTCGAGCCGTGAGGCAAGCTCACGGACGGTGTCTGGCGAGGCCACGCCGTCGACGAACATGATGGCAAGCTTCGTGTGCGATTTGCGGCCGATGCTGCTCTCAATGACCTTGAGCTTCGGCGAGCAAATCCGCTTCCGGACGAGCGCGGTATTGGTACGCAGAGTTTCGACGAAAGAGTCTTTCGCGCCCTTGATGGATTTTTCGAGAGTCGGCTCGGATACAGAGCGTGTGTTGCTTGTCTTGACCTCGAAGCATACCGCCTGCGCCGCGCCGTCGAATATAAGCGCGCAGAAGCCATGAGTGAGAGCGTCGACAACATCGTCAAGCGTGTCCCGCCGCTTTGCTGAGTGACTGTACACCGCGCCGGACATCACCTGCGAGATGCAGTCCTGCTCGGTCTGGACACCTGCGGAGCGCAGAAGCTCCGTGAACGGACGGATGATCCCCTCGGTGACTTCTTTGCCGGAGACAATGCCGTCGAGCCAGCAAGCGGTTATCTTTATCCCGCCGCGAAGACCAAAGCTAAGTTCGCGCGCTTCAAAGTCGCCGCAGTCGGAAAAGATGGCTTTAAGAGAGTCCGATGACAATATTGATTTGTATTCTGGTAAAGAGCGCCGGTGCGGAGACTCGGCCTTTAATGAACGTGGCGTATACATATTGCGTATTATAACCGGTTCTGAGCACAATATTTAGACCAGAAAAGAAACCGGAAAAAAGATTGCAGAAATTGGGAAAAAAGTGTTGACACAAGTCGTTTCCGGTGCTATATTAGTCAAACGCCCGAGAGAGCGGCAGACAACTTGAGAATGAGAACTTAAAAAATTCCAAAAGAATTTGAAAAAAGTTCTTGACAAA
>OLPV01002821.1_pt1 | contig 10971 bp, 9 predicted proteins | sample 1671961 | NCBI WGS metagenome assembly OLPV01 (sample SAMEA3136630, study PRJEB25190) | human gut metagenome | biome: human gut; feature: human-associated habitat; material: faeces | place: Austria | collected 2013
ACAAAGCGGACGCAGAAGAACAGCGAGCGCGTCTGACCGGCAGCGCGTATCCCATCTGGTTATACGTCCATGGCGCTTCGCTCATCATCAGCGCGGTGCTCAGCGCCGTACATCTCGTGATGTACCGCAGGCTGTCGCAATTGCGTTGACAAGGTCTCTCTTTTTGTCGTATACTGAATTTAGTCAGATATGACACAACGAGATCAAAGGAGGATTTTCCCATGAACGCAAAAGAATGCATCCGCGGCCGCCGCAGCATCCGTCACTACAAGGACACGCCGGTACCGCACGAGGTTCTCGAAGAAATTATCGCAGACGCAGCCTATGCGCCGTCTTGGAAGAATACACAGATTTCCCGCTACGTTGTCGTAGAGGGCAGAGAAGCCATCGACAAGCTGGCGGCAGAGTATGCGCCGTTCAACGCAAAGACGGTTTCCACCGCACCGATGCTCATCGTTCAGACCTTTATCAAAAACCGCTCCGGCTACGAGCGCGACGGTTCGTTTACCACCGACCGCGGCGAGGGCTGGCAGATGTATGACGCAGGCATTGCCGCACAGACGCTGTGCCTGTCCGCACATGACCACGGTCTCGGCACCGTCATCATGGGTATCTTCCACCGCCGCGAGCTGGAGAAATATCTGAACATTCCGGAGGATCAGGAAATCGCCGCGCTGATTGCCCTCGGTTATCCGGACGAGGAGCCGAAGGCACCGCGCCGCAAGGATGTAGAAACCCTGCTTTCCTACGCAGACTAATTGACCGTACATACAGCAAAAACGCAGTCCATTGCGGACTGCGTTTTTTTGTTGTTTCTGATATTTTGCAATGTTCTGTTGTCAGTAGATGACCACCGTACTGTTGTTCGGAATGTTCTTGTACAGATAGGTAATGTCGGTATCCAGCATGCGGACACATCCGGCGGAAATCGGGAAACCAATGCGCTTGTCCTTGAGTCCGTTGTAATTCGGATAGTACAGGCGCGAATGGAAGGCATATCCGGTATTCGGATAGAACCGCACCACCGGCTTGCAGGAATACGTGTCGTGATTCCAGCCCTTTTCCCGATAGGTGATGTACGTCACGCCCGTCGGCGTCGGTGTGGAGTCCTTGCCGGTTCCGCAAATAAAGGTTTTGATGAGCTTCCAATTCTGCTTGGAGCCCGAGAATACATATACCTTCTGGTTCTGTCTGCTCACCCAAACCAAATATTTGGTTTTGCTGGAATAGCCCTTTCCGTTGATATAGGATTCCTTGAGCCCATTGGCGTAATCCATATTGTATTTCTGCGTGTAATCTCCGCTGTAGGTACTCGTGATTTTATTGGTAATCTTGGACGCCGCCACAACACTGGTCGAGCTTTCCCACGAAACCGATTCGGTATACTTGTGCGTGTATTCGGACCACGCCTCGGCATCTCCGTTTTTCTTGTACGTGTGCGTCGTTGCCGCTTCCATAATCGCCTGATATCCCCAGAAGCCCTTGGACACATCACCAAAGGTATAGCGCTCATCCATCTGCTGTTCGGTCGTTTTATCTCCGGTGCGTCCCAAAATCTTGTTGTACACCGTCACGGCCTGCGCGCGTGTCAGCGGCTCATTCGGCCGGAATGTTCCGTCTCCAAATCCGCCAATCCAGCCCTGTGCCGCCGCCGTCACAATGGCATGATAATACGGGTCATCTGCACCGACATCGGTAAACTGGCTGTCTCTGTCGGTATATGCAACCAAGCGCGAAACCATTTCCACAAACTCTGCGCGTGTCATCGGCTGGTTCGGTTCAAATGCTTCACCGGTCGCCACGAATCCGCGCGATGCCAGCGTCTTTACCGCCTTTTCATACCACGCGCCTGCCGGAACATCCGGAAAATCACACGGATATGAGCCATACGATTGGTCTGTCAGCAAACCATACAGAATTGCACATGCCTGTGCGCGCGTCAGAGAATCCTGCGGGCCAAACTGATTCTTTCCATAACCCGAAATGTACTGGTTGTGCGCCGTCATCAGCTTGGGCGCGTACCACGCGACATATGCCGCCGCGGCGGATACCGGACGGTCAAGCGGGTCAGCAACCACGCCGTTCGGCGTCATCCAATGCGTTATATTCTTTCCGCTGTCATCCTTCTCCGGCACATGATAAGGTTTGGTGCCTTGGTAGATGTTCCGTGTCACGGTCTTTCCCGAATACGTCAGCGAAATCGGATACGACAGCGTGTAGCTGTTCCATGTCTCCGTGCCATCCTCATTTGCAGTGCCGTCATGGTCAATGGACGCTTCCAAAACAGCACCATATGCCCAATGACTCGCCGGCACATCGACAAACTCACGCAGATCCTGCGCCTGCTGCAAGACCTTCGTGTCCATTTTTCTGTCAAGCACGCGGCCGAACACAACAACCGACTCTGCGCGCGTCAATGCAGCATTGGGGCGGAACGTACCGTCGCTGTATCCGCTGATCCAGCCGCGCTGTGCCGCTGTCGATACCGACGGATAGATCGGGTCGCTTTGTTCCACATCGCTGAACGAGCTGACCGCGTTTTCATCGACGCCGACCAGCCGCACCATCAGGCAGACAAAGTCTCCGCGTGTGATGGTGTCATTCGGATGGAATGCGCCGCCCGCATCCGTCAAAATGCCGCGCGATGCCAGCGTTGTGACAGCCTGATAAAACCAGTCCGTCTCCTTCACATCGGTATAGGTGCACGGCAAATCACCCATCGACTGATCTGCCAGCAGCTGGTACAAAACCACGCTGGTCTGCGCCCAAGTGAGGGAATCATTGACGCCAAATTTGCCGTTTGGATAGCCGGACATAAACGCGCTGTGATCCGTGCGCAGTGCAACCGGCTCCTGCTGCGGCTTGTCCGGCGTCTCCGGCTGTTCCGGTGTCTCCGGTGTCTCCGGTGTCTCTGGTGTCTCCGGCCGTTCCGGTGTCTCTGGTGTCTCTGGTGTCTCTGGTGTTTCCGGTGTTTCCGGCTGTACAGTCTGTTCCTCCGCCTGCACCGGCTGCTGTGCCGTTGTCTCCTGCTCCGGCAGGCTGTTTTCTTCCTCCGCCGCCCAAACCTGCGGCATCATAGATACTGCCATGACGCCCGCGAGAATTGCCGCTGCTGCTCTCTTTGACCACTTCATAACGTTCCCTCCTTCTTTCAGCGAAATGTTCCATTCTGTAAATTTCATTATATCAGAGCGGCGTCTTTCCGTCAATCAACACAATTTATTCTTTATATTTTATTTTTCATTTATTATTTTTAGACAAAAAAGAACAGAAGCAGGTTTTTCTGCTTCTGTTCCGATATTTGCCTGTATTAGTATCCGATTTTTCCGCCCAGCAGCTCGTCGTTCTTCACCCAGTCCGCAACATCAATGACATCATAATTGTCATTGTCGCGCCGGATGACAACTTGGCTGATGCCGGCATTGATAATCTGCCGCTTGCACATCGGGCAGGAATCCGCATCGCGCATGATTTCTCCGGTCTGCGTATCGCGTCCAACGAGATACAGGGTCGAGCCAATCATTTCTTCCCGCGATGCCGCGATGATGGCATTTGCCTCCGCGTGAATGGCACGGCACAGTTCATACTGCGTGCCGCGCGGCACATTGCGCTGCTGCCGAATGCAGTAATTCAGGTCAATGCAATTGGCGCGTCCGCGCGGTGCGCCGTTGTAGCCTGTCGAGATAATCACGTCATTTTTTACAATGACAGCGCCAAAGCTGCGGCGCAGACAGGTGCTGCGCTCCAGCGCAACCTGTGCCATATCAAGATAATAATTCTGTTTATCGCGCCGAACCATTGTGTCCGCCTCCCGTTTAGTTCAGAAAATCCTTCAGCTTCTTGGAACGGCTCGGGTGACGCAGCTTGCGCAGTGCCTTCGCCTCAATCTGACGAATACGCTCACGGGTTACGTTGAATTCCTTGCCCACTTCCTCCAGCGTGCGGGTACGGCCGTCCTCAATGCCAAAACGCAGGCGCAGAACCTTTTCTTCGCGCGGTGTCAGCGTCTTGAGCACCTCTACCAGCTGCTCCTTGAGCAGCGTAAACGAAGCGGCCTCTGCCGGCTCCAGTGCGTCATCATCCGGAATGAAATCGCCCAGATGGCTGTCCTCTTCTTCGCCGATTGGCGTTTCCAGAGATACCGGTTCCTGTGCGATTTTGAGAATTTCACGCACGCGCTCTACCGGCATGTTCATTTCTTCTGCGATTTCCTCCGGCTGCGGGTCGTGACCCAGCTCCTGCAGCAGCTGACGGGATACACGAATGACCTTGTTGATGGTTTCTACCATGTGCACCGGAATACGAATGGTACGTGCCTGATCTGCAATGGCGCGGGTGATTGCCTGACGAATCCACCAGGTTGCATACGTCGAGAACTTAAATCCCTTGGTGCAGTCAAACTTTTCTACCGCCTTAAGCAGACCCAAATTGCCTTCCTGAATCAGGTCGAGGAACAGCATGCCGCGGCCGACATAACGCTTTGCAATGGAAACAACCAGTCGCAGGTTTGCCTCCGACAGACGCTTCTTTGCATTTTCGCCGCCGCGAATTGCCTTGCGCAGTGCCTGATATTCCTTCTCGTCAATCTGCTCGCCGTTGCGCTGGCGTTCGTCCAGCTCCTTGATTTTTTCCTTGGCTTCCATGCCCGCCTGCATCTTCTTCGCCAGCTCAACTTCTTCGTCCGGCGTCAGCAGATCGACCTTACCGATCTCCTTTAAGTACATGCGCACCGGATCATCAATCGCGAAGCCTTCTGCGAGAGACTCGGTATCTTCCAGTTCTTCCTTGGTTACTTCCTCTACAGCGTCCTCAGAAAATTCTTCTTCGGACTCTGCCGGAGCGGCCAGAGCCTCAGCGCCCTGCAGCTCAATGCCTGCCTTCTCCAGCTCCTCATACAGTCTATCCAGCTCATCCGACTCCATGTCGATGGACTCCAGCGCATCAGACATTTCCTTCAGCGTGAGCTTGCCCTTCTTCTTGCCCAAAGCGATAAGCTCTTTGATGGCTGTCTGCTTTTTTACATCCATGTCCTGTGTCATTCTTTAAGCCTCCAAATAAATTTATCATGTATTGCTTCTGATCTTATATTATGAAAACGGCACCGCGGCATCATTCCGCAAAGCCCTTATTCTTGCGCTGCATCTGCGCCTTTTGAAGCAGCGGATCTTGCTCCGCATCGGTCTGTGCTGTGCGCATCAGCTTCTGTTCCTGAATGATTTGGGTGTAATCCTCCAGTGCCTGCTGCCTGCGGTCAATGGGAATGTCCACACGCAGCGCCGACGCCAGCAAATCCATCTCCCGCGGCTCCAGTCTTCCTTCCAGAGCAGGAATCGAAATCGTGCGGCCGCTGTTGTACAGCGCTGAACAAAGACCGTATATTTTGCCCAGCTCCGGAGAAGAAAAATCATCCGGCGATACAACCCGCCGCATTTGTTCCATCAGCGAGGTATCTGCGAACAAAAGCGACAAAATTCCTTCCTCTGCGCGCGCAGAACGCACGTTGTCAAAATGTATCGAGCGGTCTCTCGGCTGCGCCGCCTGCGCAGGCGCACGCACTTCCCGATGCATCTTCCGCTTTGCCTGGGAGCGCAGACGAATTTTCGCCTGTTTGACCTCCTGCCGAAATGCCTCCGGCGTCACGCCCGCCAGCTTTGCCGTCGACGTCGTATACACGTCCTGTTCCACTTCACTGTCGAGCAGCGCAATGATGCCTGCCGCTTCCCGCAAAAACAAAATACGCTGGTCATCCTCGGTAAAGTCATACTTGTCCTTTGCCGCTTCGATGCGATAGCGCACATCGTTGTCCGACCGCTCAATCAGCTTGCGAAAGGCATCGGCGCCTTTGGTCTTTATAAACTCATCCGGATCCTTTGCGCCCGGAATTTTTAAGATTTTGACGCGAATGCCTGTCTTTTTCAAAATGTCAATGGCCCGCTGTGCCGCCGACTGACCGGCGGTGTCCGCATCGTAGCAGACAATCACGGTTTTGGTGTGGCGCGACAGCAGCCGCGCCTGTTCTTCCGTCAGGGAAGTTCCCAGAGAGGCCACTGCACTGTCAAAGCCTGCCTGATGCAGGGCAATGACGTCCATATAGCCCTCTGCGAGCAAGAAATACTCACTTTTTGTTTTTTTCGCCCGATTCATCGCAAACAAATTGCGCCGTTTGTTAAATACAATGGTTTCCGGCGAATTGAGGTACTTGGGTTTGCTGTCATCCATGACGCGGCCGCCAAACGCGATGACATCTCCGCGTATATCAATAATCGGAAACATGACACGATTTCTGAATTTGTCGTAATATGTACCTCGGTCGCTGCGCACGATGAGACCCGCGGCTTCCAGTTCTTCTTTGGTAAAGCCCTTTTGCGTCATCGCATCGAGCAGTGCGTGAAAGGAATCCGGCGCATATCCCAGCCCGAAATTATTCAGGGTCTTTTTGCTCAATCTGCGCCGCTGGAAATACGCCAGTGCCTGCGCGCCCTGCGGTCCATGCAGCTGCGCATAGAAAAAACGAGCTGCTTCGGTCAGTGCTTCCAGCGCCCGTTCGCGCACATGCCGCGTCTGCGGACTGCTTCCGGTCTCCGGCACTTCCATGTTGTATTCCTTGGCAAGAAACCGAACGGCGTCCGGAAAATCCAGTCCTTCTGCGTCCATAATAAATCGAATCGGACCGCCGCCCTTGCCGCAGCCAAAGCAGTAGAAAATCTGCTTATCCGGTGCAACAGAAAACGACGGCGTTTTCTCATTGTGAAACGGGCACAGTCCAAAATAGTTGCTGCCTTTCTTTTTCAGAGAGACATAGCGTGACACAATATCCACGATATCGCATCTGGCATTCAGTTCATCGAGAAATCGTTCATCAATTGCCAATCAACTGCCGCCTTTCCACATCAAAATGTATTGCATGCACACATTCTGCGTCCGGCAAATTGTGTACATAAATAAATACCAAGTGACTGTATGAAAATCCTCTTTTTTTCTGAAAAAATTTTATGTTTTTTCAAATTTTTTCGTTTCTCATTTGATTCGTCTGCCCATGAACTGCGTATCCATGATTTCCATGTCTGCATTTGCACTGGTGGCATCGCGCAGCGCTTGTTCCAGCGCCGCCGTGCCGTCCTCCGGCAGCGTCGCCGTCAGCGTGACATCTGCGGCGTAGTCGGTTTCTTCCACAATACAATTGTGCTCCGGCAAAAGATTCTGCACCGTGCCCAGCAGAGAATACGGGCAGGTGATGAGTACCACGGCATAGCGATTGACCTCATTGATGCCCGCATTTTCCAGCGCGAGCTGGGTGCTCTTGGTGTAGGCGCGCACCAGTCCGCCGGTTCCCAACAAAACACCGCCGAAATAGCGCGTCACCACACACAGAACATTGGTCAGATTCTCTCTGCGCAGAACATCCAGCATCGGCATGCCCGCCGTGCCCTGCGGCTCGCCGTCATCGGAATAGCGCATATAATTTCCCTCACGGATGATATACGCATAGCAATGATGCCGCGCATCGCGGTACTTCGCTTTGACCTCGTTGAGGAGTTCAATCGCCTGTTCCTGCGACTCCACAAAGTACAAATCTCCGATGAATTTGGACTTTCTGTCCTCATACCGGCCTTCGCCGTAACCTGCCGGTACCAGATAGCTCTCAGCCATCCTGCACCTCGTATTCCTTGAGCTGACCGTACAGCTTATCATCACATTCGATGTCGACAACCGTGCCGTCCGCATCGTAATCCGTCGAGAACACAGCTGCCTCCTTGTGAATGACATCGAGCAGATAGCCGTCTGCATACGGAATGCACAGCTTGACACGGTGCTTTCCCTTGCCGAGTGCCTTTTCCATCGCTGTCAGCAGCTCATCCAAGCCGCGTTTGCGTTTTGCCGAAATCGCAACGACGTTTTCTCCGGACGGAATCAAATCGGGATTTTCGCACAAATCCGCCTTGTTGCACACGAGCAGCTGCGGAATTTGCTGCGCACCGAGCTGAGAAATTACTTTTTCTACCGTTGCCGCCTGCTCGCGCCAATCCTCGCGTGACACATCCACAACGTGCAGCAGCAAATCCGCATATTCCAGTTCTTCCAACGTTGCCTTAAATGCAGACACCAGATGATGCGGCAGCTTGCGGATAAAACCAACGGTATCCGACAGCAGCACTTCCTGTGTCTCGGAAATGCGCAGCTTGCGCGTGGTCGGGTCAAGCGTATCAAACAGTCTGTTGTTTGCCTCAATGCCTGCATCCGTTAATGCATTGAGCAGCGTCGATTTTCCGGCGTTGGTATAGCCGACAATCGCAACCAGCGGCAGTTCCGCCTTTTGTCTCTGTCTGCGCTGCACGGCGCGGACACGGCGCACATCCTTGAGATCGCGGCGCAGCTTGTCAATGCGCTGCCGGATGTGCCGGCGGTCGGTTTCCAGCTTGGTTTCGCCCGGGCCTCTTGTGCCGATGCCGCCGCCCAACCGCGACATGCTCTTGCCCATACCGGACAGGCGCGGCAGGATATACTGATACTGCGCCAGCTCGACCTGCAGCTTGCCCTCGCCGGTGCGCGCGCGCTGTGCGAAAATATCCAAAATCAACGCGCTTCGATCCAGCACCGTTCGGCCGGTTGCCTCCTCCAATACGCGCATCTGCGACGGAGAAAGTTCGTTGTCAAACACAATCAGTGTTGCATCGTTGTCGCGCGCCAGCGCGATAAGCTCCTGCAGCTTGCCCTCGCCGATAAAGGTGTGTGCGTCCGGTGCATTTCGCGTCTGCAACATTTTGCCGACACATTCGCCGCCTGCCGTCTCCAGCAGCGCTTCCAGCTCATCCAGTGTCTCCCAGCTCGCGTCCTCGTCCTCTTTAAAGACCGACGCGTGCAGACCAACAAGCACGGCGCGTTCTGTCTCCATATCGTCCAGCATCCAGTCTTCCACTGCCTGTCCCTCCTTTCAGGTAAAGCAAAAACCCGTCCAAAATGGACGGGTTTATAATCACTTCTTGAAAAATTACTTGTCAAGATTGAATCTTCTCTTGAAGCGGTCAACACGTCCGCCGGTATCAACGAGCTTCTGCTTGCCGGTAAAGAACGGGTGGCACTTGGAGCAGATTTCTACCGAGATATTCTCCTTAGTGGAAGCGGTCTCATATACAGCACCACAAGCGCAACGAATGGTTGTCGGTACGTACTTCGGATGGATTCCTTCCTTCATTTTTGATTCACCTCTTTCCGCCAAAGCCTTACAGTCATAAAATCATAATATCACAACGACCTAACAAATGCAAGCACTTTTTTTATTTCGCGGTGTATTTTTATTAAAATCACGCTTGAAACACGGTTCCGTCCGTATTTCCTCAAGGATTATACCATAGACTCCCGCACAATGCAAGTGATTTCTCACAGTTCCAGCCAAATTGTCTGACGACTGCTGAGAAAGTACAGCGCGCAACCCGTGACCGGCTTGGCGAACACGGTCTCCGCCGCCCGTTTATAGGCGGACAGCTGGGCGCGGTATTTTTCCGCCCGCTGTGCGGCAAAATTTCGGGACACGCGGTCGGTCTTGAAGTCAATGACCGTCAAGCCCTGTTCCGTCTCCAACAGGCAGTCAATGACGCCCTGCATGAGCAATTGCTCGTCAAATCCCTCGGCTTCTTGATAATAATCGCGCGCAGGAACCAAAATAGAAAACTTAAACTCCCGACGGACGGTCGCTTGCCCAAACCGCGCATACAAATCCGATGCAAAAAACGCCGCAATCTGTTCAAGCTCTATGGCATCCGCCTGCTGCGCGCTGAGAATGCGTTTGTCGCGCAGCCGCGCAAGCTCCTGTTGTCTGCCCTCCGCGGTTTCACACCGCGCAAAGTCGCAGAACTGTAGGAACAAATGATGCGCCGTGCCGATTTCCGACGGAGTCAAGCCGCGTGCTTCCCGCTCAAAAAACGGACGGCGCAGCTCTGCCTGCTGCTTGGGCGGCGGCGTCTGCTCGCTCGCCTCCTGCGCCTGAAACGATTCGGTAATCGCCGTAGCGGTCAGCTTGGACGGTAAATCACGCAGCGCGTCCGCCGCATACGACTTGAGCTCCGGCGCCTGCAGCGGCTCCCGCTCCACAAACTGTCCAACTGACGTCTCGGCTTGTTGCGCGTCCTGTCCCTGATACGCAACCATGCGAACCGTAAAGCACCGCGGCGCATCGTTGTCCAGCTCCGGCAGGCGGCTCAGCTGCTCCCGCAGCGGCAGCGCATCGGGATGTCTGAGCAGCGGCACCGCCATCCACAGTGCATATTGATTGGCACCGGACAGCGCATACGGCGGAATCGGACGCAGGGCAGAAATAGCTGCCCATTTTTCCAGCTTGCCGCCTGCATCGCGCAGCGCCGCCGTGCAGATGAGCTTTTCTTTCGCACGCGTCATCGCAACATATAACACACGCAGCTCCTCGCTGACCATTTCCCGGCGCAGCACACTCGCCATCGCCAGCCGATCCAGCCCGTCATATTGCAGACCGCGCTGCATGTCGCGGCAGCGCATGCTGATGCCCATGCGCGGATGCAGCAGCACAGGCTTGCGCAAATCCATTTCATTGAACCGCTTGGCACAATTGGCGAGCAGCACAATGGGAAATTCCAGACCCTTGGCGGAGTGCAGGGTCATCAGCACCACAGAGTCCTCATCGTCGTTATAGGAGTCAATGTCGGACACCAGCGCCACATCCTCCAAAAAGTCGGACAGCTCAAAGTCCTCGTTCTCCTCCTGGTATTTAATGAACATGGAGGAAAGCTCCTTGATATTGTTCAGCCGATCCTCGTACTTCTCCGGGTCGTCCTCCTGGAGATAGTCCGTGTACTTGGTCTTTTCCAAAATCTCCTGGAGCAAGTCGCTCAGGAGCATACCGTCCTCCAGACATTGCTGGAAGTATGTAATCTGGGCGGCAAAATCCCTTAATTTTTGAGCACTACGGGCAGTTTTTTGGAACTCGTCTGCTCGCTGGCA
>OLPV01002822.1_pt1 | contig 10966 bp, 10 predicted proteins | sample 1671961 | NCBI WGS metagenome assembly OLPV01 (sample SAMEA3136630, study PRJEB25190) | human gut metagenome | biome: human gut; feature: human-associated habitat; material: faeces | place: Austria | collected 2013
TACATGATACAACCGGCTGCTTTGAGGATATCGAGACTGTTTTTAAACGTATCCAGAAACAGTTGAACGATGATATCCACAGTCTGCGGGAAATTGTCAAAAACAATCCACAGTTGCTTGAAGATTTTGAAAAGTTAACGCTCGCAGATTCTTCGATTTCCTCTGATCCGGAGCAGATCCTCCTTGAACTTTCCGAAAAAATATCAGCAGATTTTCCTTCTCTGTCTTCGGTTCCTCATACAGTCAAATATGTGGAAGAAGCACTTCAGGATTACTTAAGTCCTGCTTTTTACCTTACTGCACCTCTGGATGATCGTAACCAGAATGTTATCTACATAAATCCAAAAGCCGGTTACAAGGGACTCGAACTCTATTCCACTCTGGCACACGAAGGTTATCCGGGACATCTTTATCAGACTGTTTATTCTTCCGACTGCGGCATACAGCCGGTACGCAGTCTGTTAAATTTCGGCGGCTATGTGGAAGGCTGGGCAACTTACGTGGAAATGCAGTCTTTTTCCTATGGATGCAGCGACACAGATATTGCTGCTATTTACCGCCTGAACCGTTCTCTGAATCTTGGTATTTCTTCTTTCCTGGATATCCTGATTCATTATTATGGTTATGACCGTTCACAGACAGCAGAAGTTTTGTCCCGCTTTGGGTTGAACGGCGAAGATACGGCAGATTCTTTTTTCGATCTTATTCTGGAAGCCCCTGCAAATTATCTGAAATACTATGTGGGATATCTCTGCTTTGAAGATCTCAAACGTGCTGCCATGGAAAAAGAAGGTTCCGCTTTTTCGCTGAAAACTTTCCACAAAAAAATACTGGAAACGGGTCCCTGTCCATTTCCAGTATTATATAAAGAAGTGCTTTACGACTGATACTGTTCGAAAAACTGAATCAGATTATTCAATGCCTGTGTCAGAACCTTTTCTTCCTGCTCATTCATACTCTGAATGGTTGCCTCTATCATTTTTTTATGAAAAAGGCGATGATGCTCATATGCACGCCGACCCTTCTCTGTAAGAGAAATCAAAACAACTCTCCTGTCTTTTTCACTGCGTGTGCGGTTGACATATCCTTTCTTTACAAGGCTGTTGACCGCAATCGTCAGTGTGCCGACTGTAACTGAAAGTGTTTTTGCTATAGAAGACATATTGCGCGGTTCTTCGATCCCGATTGCCTCAATGATATGCATATCATTGTTGGATATCTCGCAGAACTCTCCCGTCCGGATTGCTTTCTCTTCCAGTGTCATAATATCATGAAACAAGCGAACCAAAACATCATTTAGGGTGTCATACGTTCTGCTCATAGACTGCTGCTCCTCTCTTATCTTCCTTATCTGTTTCTCTCTACCAGTTCCCGGTAAACATCTCTTTTCCCGACTCCGCGGTCTTTTGCTACCTTCTTCATCGCTTCTTTGCGATCCATTCCCTGATCAAGATACTTCTGCATATGTTCTTCAATATCCAGTTCTTTAAAAGCTGCCTGGCTTTCTTCTTTCATCTGCTGTCTACTTCTTCCTTCCAAAACAAGCACACATTCTCCGCGCGGTGCTTCCTTTTCATAATATGCCACTGCTTCTGAAAGTGTAGTGGCATATGACGTTTCATGCTTTTTTGTCAGTTCGCGCAGTACGGTCATGCGCCGATTTCCAAGTGCTTCCTGCAATTCTTTTAAAGTACGTACCAATCTGTGCGGTGCTTCATAGAGAATGATCGTCCTTGTCTCGTTTTTGAGTTCTTCGAGAATGTCCTGTTTTTCTTTTTTATCCGTCGGCAGAAATGCCTCAAAACAGAAACGCCTGGTCGGTAAGCCTGAAAGTGTCAGTGCTGTTACACAGGCACAGGCTCCCGGAAGAGAAGTTACTTCTATACCATTTTCATAGCACAGACGCACCAGATCCTCTCCCGGATCCGAGATTCCCGGTGTGCCGGCATCCGTGATCAGTGCAATATTTTTTCCTTTTTGCATTTCTTCGATCAACACATATGCTTTTTCTATTTTATTGTACTCATGGTAACTCGTCATCGGTGTATGGATATCGAAATGGTTCAAAAGACGGATGCTGTTTCTTGTATCCTCCGCTGCAATAAGATCCACTTCTTTTAAGATGCGCAGGACACGCAATGTCATATCTTCCAGATTTCCGATCGGAGTCGCACACAGATATAATGTTCCTGACATATAATTCTCCTTTTATTTCATCCCGTACAATTTCAGTACTTCTTCCGTATACTCCCCGTCTTTCGTGTAGACTATGAGCGGCGGGTCTACGGCGAGGCGTGGGTTTCCGCCTTTGAGGCCTTCGATAAGAACCATGTTTGGCTCTTTGTCTGCATATGGGTGGACGAGACGCATGCGTTTCGGCTCGATTCCGTAATTGCACATTTTTGTAAAGATTTCCGGCAGGCGGAAAGGACGGTGCACCATGTAGAAACGTCCTTTCATTTTCAGTACTTTTGCACTTTCTCGCAGAAGATCATCTAATGTGCATAACGCTTCATGTCTTGCGATATACAAAGCCTCGTTATCATTTTTCAGGCCGTGTTCTCCAATCATATACGGTGGATTGGATACAATGACTTCATATGAATCATTTCCAAATATGTGACTTGCCTCTTTGATATCACCGGTAACGATATCTATCTTGTTCTCCAGCCCGTTGTGTGCCACGCTTCTTCTTGCCATATCAGCACTTTCTTCCTGAACTTCCAGACCTGTATAATGAAGTCCCGGATTCTTTGCTTCCAGTAAAATCGGAAGAATTCCGGTTCCGGTCCCAAGATCCAGTGCACGTTCCCCACGTTTTACTTTTGCATAGGAAGACAGAAGCACGGCGTCCATGCCAAAGCAGAACCGACCGGGCTTCTGTATAATCTCATAGCCCTTCACCTGGAGATCATCCAGGCGCTCATCGGGCTTCTTATTAGTCATCATTTAACTTGGAGGCACCATTTTTCTCCTCCAGAGCTTTTAACTGTGCAAACTCCTCTTTCGAAAGCTTTGCATCTTTTTTCTTCTTTCTTGATTTGAATCTCAGCTCACCTGCCGGATATTCACGGATTTCTTTTTCATCGTTATCCAGCGTCACAATAACCTTTACGATCTGACGCAGTACGTGAACGGCCTGAACTTCACCATGAAGTCCTTCCGGCGTCGTCACATGATCTCCAACTCCCGGAAGCTGACGGTTCAGCTCTTCATAGGTCTCTTCTTCGTTAGTCAGACAGCACATCAGTCTGCCGCAGACTCCGGATATCTTTGTCGGATTCAGAGACAGGTTCTGCTCTTTCGCCATCTTGATCGATACCGGTGCAAACTCAGACAGATACGTGTGACAGCAAAGTGGTCTTCCACAGATACCAATGCCTCCACGAATCTTCGTCTCATCACGGACACCAATCTGACGAAGCTCGATACGTGTACGGAACACGCTTGCCAGATCTTTTACCAGCTCACGGAAATCAATTCTTCCATCTGCGGTAAAGTAAAATAACACTTTATTATTATCAAATGTATACTCCGCATCTATAAGCTTCATTTCCAGACCGTGTTTACGGATCTTCTCTAAGCAGATGTTAAATGCTTCTTTTTCTTTTTCTCTGTTTTTCTCTTCTTTTTTGTAATCCTCTTCGTTTGCAATTCGAATCACAGATTTTAAAGGCTGTGTGATCTTGTCGTCTTCTACTTCTTTCGGACCTGTCACAACCTTTCCGAACTCAACACCGCGAGCCGTCTCTACGATGACACGGTCTTGGGGTTTAATCTCTAATTTCCCCGGTGAGAAAAAGTAGATCTTTCCCGCCTGGCGGAATCTTACTCCGATTACTTTTGTCATAAATCTAGTTCTCCTTTATCGTCAGGAACAAAAGCTCCATGACCAGATCAAAGTTAACATTTGCTTTTAATCTGGCTTTTGCTTTGTCAAGGCTGTCCAGAATCGTCTCAATTCCTTCATAAGAACTGCGTCTTGCCTGCTCACGCATGCAGTCGATCTGATCTTTGAATACAACCTTATCTATTTCCCTTGTCGCTTTATATAACAAGACATCTCTGTACCATACCATGATCAGGTCAAGATAGTCGTTGATTTCAACTTTATAAAGAGTGCAGCGTTTCACTGCCTCCACAAGCTCACTGATATCCATCTCATTTATATGGCGCATCAGGTTCAGGACTTCGTCCTTGAGCTCATTAAAATGCTCGGAACCTGCCAGTTTGATAGCTTTCCCAAGGTTTCCCTGTGCAAATGCAGCGCAGACTTCAGCCTTGTAATCTGGTACTTCCATTCTCTCCATGAGATATTTTTTAATCAGTGCATCTTTGATGTAGCGAAGTTTTAACATGACACATCTGGAATTAATTGTCGGAAGCAATACGTCTGCATTTTCCGTCAGCAGAATAAATACTGCATACTGTGGCGGTTCTTCAATCGTCTTTAATAACGCATTCTGTGCCTGTACCGTCATAATATCAGCTTCCGGAATAATATAAACTTTATACGGGCCCTGATATGGCTTTATTGCAACTGTATTATTGATCTGTGTGCGCACATCATCGACTCCGATGGATCCCGGCTTCTCATGTGTCACCCAGATAATATCCGGATGGTTATTCGATTCTGCTTGTACACAGGAATGACATTTATTACATGGTTCCGGTCCATGTTCTTCACATAAAAGTGCCATGGCAAATAACTTTGCCAGCATCTTCTTTCCGGTTCCGCGCTCGCCATTCACAATGTACGCCTGCGATACCCGATTCTCGGCAACTGCATTCTGCAAATATTGAATTACATCTCTGTGTCCTACTACATCTTTAAAACTTCCCATATCGTATGTCCTCTATAATTTCATCTAAGCATCTTTTTTGGTCATCATTGTAATAACGCTTCTTTATTCCCGCAGCTCTCAGATGCTCCTCGGAAAAATCTTCCGTATCTGCGAGAAATCTTCTGCACATCTCCGCGTAACGTGGCACTTCCTGCTGCCGCTCTCTCGTAAGTGCACGGTTCAGCCGCTCGCCGTCCTCTACTTCGATGTACACCGGAACAAGATACGCCGCTCCGTAATATTTCTTTAACTTTCCATAGGACTCCAGCGTTCCGATCATCAGATAGTCGGATTCTGCCAGATTGACCTGTCCATCTTCTATTGTAGCATATTTCCATGCTCCGTGAACAGTATTATAAGTACGAAGTTCAACAACCTTTCCCTGTCTCTCGAAAATATGCATCTGTTCATCTGTCACAAAATGGTATTCGACGCCTTCTCTTTCACCTTCCCGCTTCGGTCTGGTCGTGTAAAGCGTCACTGTCTGAAGCATCGGCAGCTCTTGCTTGATCTTCCGGAATAATGTATCTTTTCCAGATGAACTCTTGCCCATTATATAATATATCTTACCCATGCGTCCATACCTCTATGTATCCTTCTTTTTCTACTCCCTGTATCTCATATGTTCTTTCCATATACCATTGAAAATGTTCCCGGATCTGCGCTGTGATCCGTTCCCCCGGCACCAGCATCGGGATCCCCGGCGGATAGAGATACGCGTACTCCGCGGAAATGTAGCCTTCGCTCTGTGTCAATGGCACAACCTGAAACCCATCTGCCCCTGCGTCTTTCATGCTGATGACCTGCGCCGGTGAATAGATTACTTCCGCCTGTGGCAGATGTCCCGGTTCTATATCGTAATTTTTTTCTTTCTTTTGCGACTTTTTGATTTCTCCCGGCACTATGTCTGAATCTACAGTGTTATAAGCCCCCTGTAAAGGTTTATATTTCTTATCCAACTCATAAATTGCTTTTATAAGCCGTTTCATTCCTTCATCGGTATCCCCGACCGAAGTCATGGCAATCACATAAGTCCCCGCGGCCATCTCCATTTGCAGGTGGTACTGATTTAATAAATCTTCCTGCAATTGAATACCTGTTGCTTCTGCACCATATGTATCCGCAAATCCTTTCGTAAGTCCTGCTACTGATAATACAAGCTTTGACTTATCATAATGTTTGGTCTCTGCCAGCCGGATATGTTCACATTTTCCAAGTTCTTCTCTACATCTCTTCAAACGCTCCACATACGGGTCAAAAACTTCCTCGCAGTGATGATCCAGCATCTCCATGCACTGATCGATTCCCGCCATCAGAATATAAGACGGACTGCTACTCTGTAACATATGCAGATATCGTCTCACCTTTTCCCGGTTCACCAGATTTCCATTCATGTGGAGAAGTGCTGTCTGGGTAAATGCCGGAAGTGTCTTGTGAACACTGTGGATCACAATGTCTGCGCCTTTTTGATTTGCATTTTCCGGAAAATAGGGATGAAAACCAAAATGAGCCCCGTGTGCTTCATCCACGATCAGCGGCAGTCCTTTTTCATGTGCGGCCTTTGCTATCTCGGCCACATCCGACACAATTCCATCGTAAGTCGGAGATACCATCATGACTGCTCGGATCTGTGGATACCGATTAAGGGCCCTCCTCACATCCTCTGCGGATATCTCAATATTCAACTGTAACTCTGAATCAAACCGGGGATAGAGATACACCGGATTCAACTCATTCATGTAGATTGCATGATAGACCGATTTGTGACAATTGCGCGCCACAAGAATCTGATCTCCTTTATTCGTCACACCCGCGATAGCACTCAGAATTCCAACTGTACTTCCATTTACCAGAAAATGTGTCTCATCTGCATGATAGATTCTGGCTGCCCGTTCCTGAGCCTCTTTCAGGATTCCTTCTGCATGGTGAAGATCATCAAAGCCTTCAATCTCTGTAATATCTACAGTATAAGGATCCGCATCCCAGGACATATGCATCTTACGCTTATGCCCCGGCATGTGAAATCCATAATAGTCAGAATCGCTATACGCTTTTAATTTTTCGTATATCGTTGCCATTCTTATAATCTCTTAAGAAGTTCTTCTCTTTCTTTTTCGTATCCTGGTTTTCCAAGAAGTGCGAACATGTTCTTCTTGTAGCTCTCAACACCCGGCTGATTAAATGGATTTACTCCAAGAATATATCCGCTGACACCGCATGCGAACTCGTACATATAGAATAACTGTCCAAGTGACTTCTCGTCCTGCGCCGGAATTGTCACTTTCAGATTCGGAACCTGTCCGTCTGTATGTGCAAGAATCGTACCATTCATAGCACTCTTATTTACAAAATCCATTGTCTTGCCTGCAAGGTAGTTCAGTCCGTCCAGATCCACCGGCTCCTCACCGATTGTGATCTGCTCTGTCGGCTCCTCCACTTCCATAACTGTCTCAAACATGATTCTGCTTCCATCCTGAATGAACTGTCCCATAGAGTGAAGATCTGTTGTAAGGTCTACAGATGCAGGGAAGATTCCCTTCTTATCCTTGCCTTCACTCTCTCCGAAGAGCTGTTTCCACCACTCAGATACATAATGCAGGCTTGGCTCATAATTTGCCATGATCTCAACCGCTTTTCCCTTACGGAGCAGAATGTTACGTGTTGCTGCATAGAGCATTGCGTCATTTTCCTCAAATGGATTCTCAAGTGCGAATTTTCTTCCTTCTGCTGCACCTTCCATCAGCTTGTCAATATCAGCTCCGCTAACTGCGATCGGAAGAAGTCCAACAGCTGTCAGTACAGAGAAACGTCCTCCAACATCATCCGGTACTACGAACTCTTCGTATCCTTCCTCATCAGCAAGTCCTTTCAGAGCTCCACGAGCTTTGTCTGTTGTTGCATAGATTCTCTTAGCAGCCTCAGCTTTGCCATACTTCTTCTCCAGCATCTCCTTGAAAATACGGAATGCGATTGCAGGCTCTGTTGTTGTTCCTGATTTGGAAATGATATTAACTGAGAAATCTCTGTCTCCAATCACTTCAATCAGATGTTTCAGATATGTACTGCTGATGCTGTTACCGGCAAAATAAATCTCCGGAGCTTTGCGGATCTCTTTTGATACTACATTATAAAAGCTGTGTCCAAGAAATTCGATTGCTGCTCTTGCGCCAAGATAAGATCCTCCGATACCGATTACTACCAGCACCTCTGAATCTGACTGGATCTTTGCAGCGGCTTTCTTGATTCTCTCGAACTCCTCTTTATCATAATCAACTGGAAGATCGATCCAGCCAAGGAAATCATTTCCTGCTCCCTCCCTTCCCAGGAGTTCAGCTTTTGCAGCCTCGGTAATCTTCTTCATAGATTCCATCTCATGTGCGCTGATAAACGCATCTGCCTTTGAATAATCAAATGTTACTTTACTTCCCATTGGACTCGTCCTCCTTATGCTACCTGTTACGTTCTAGTTCTTGTCTCGAAGAAATCTGTATAATTTTCTTCTTATAAATGTGACAGCTCACAGACAGTCCTTGTTTCACAAAACTAACTTTGAGCCGTTATCTATATTTTAACAAATCAGTCTCTTATTATCAAGCCATAAACTCCTCCAGGATTTCTCGGATACGCTGATTTCTGTTTGCCTCGTCCTGCGCCTTTGTCTCTTCCGATTCTATTGTTTTTTCTATTTTTTCTGTTTTACCTGGTTTTTGCGATATAGCTGTCTTTTTGACCTTCCGGTCATCTTCCACCTGCAGCGGTTCTGTCTTATACATCGCCCAAAGCAGACTGTCCATAGATCCAGGAAATTCCTGCTTTGGTTCCTGCTTCTTCTGATTCACAGATTCGTCTGGCAAGTTATCACCCTCTGCCCTTCCTGCATTTTCTGGCATTCTGGTATTCTTCACAATTCCTGTATTTTCTGGCATTCTGGTATTCTCACCCATTCTCGCTTCTTCCGTCATTCTGGCATTCTTCGCCATTCCTGCATTTTCTGCCGTTCTGGTATTCTTCGTCATCCCTGTATTTTCTTGTGTTCTGGCACTCTCCGCTATTCTCGCTTCTTCTGATCTTGCCTCTTCTGCCAGAACTTCTTTCTTGTATGTTTTTTCATAGCGATGCTGATAAATATTTTCCAAGTAATCTACCATATAATTTCGTACTGCCTCCAACCGGTACTCCTCATCCGTCAGCATATGTACCAAGAATACGATTAACGCCAGCGCCACGCCGGTTCCGCCAATCATAGCTGTCTGCTCTGTCGCCCCTTTAATCCGATAACTTATGATTGCACCGACTCCGCCAAGAATCAGACAAAGTCCGGCACCCGCCATCTGTAACCGCCGCCATGCATGGAGCCTGACTCCACCAACCCGGTATTCATAGAGATACTTGTCCACAAATACGCCTACGTTTTCCACCTTTTCACTGATCATACAGGTGTGCTCGAATTTCGCCCGCACAAGCCGCATCAACGGATGATTACTCTTCCCCATACTTTCTGCTGCTGCCACCAGCTTCCTAAGTGTTCTTCCAACGACCACCTTTGACACAACTCCGGCAAATGCACTCATTCCCATCAGTACATAGATCACATGTCTGTCTAACATTAATTCTAACATGATAAAAGCCCTCCTTTTGGCACCAATTATAATGGATTTTCCAAAAGAAGGGCGAAAAACCGTTCCCCATAAAACGACATCTGCACACCTCAGATTATGGTATTTTTTCTTATATTTTATCGAATCATTTATTCTCTGGTTTTAAATCATCGGGAGCAATTCCTTTACAAGCGCCACGCTGTGGGCAATTGCCTGTTTTTCAAACTCTGGATAGTCCATCGTTGCACTGTTGTCAGCTTTGTCAGAAATTGCTCGAATGATGACATACGAAACTTTGTTAAGGTAAGCCGCGTGCGCGATTCCCGCGCCCTCCATCTCTGTGCAAAGAGCCTGAAAATTCTCCACGATACGTGCTTTCACTTCTCCGGAAGAAATGAACTGATCTCCACTTGCGACCCTTCCTGTAAATGTATGGATCTGCGGATTTGCTTTTTCATTTGCCTTCACTGCAAGCTCTACCAGATGCGGATCTGCCGGGAATGTGCGTGTATCCATTCTTGGCACCTGCCCGATTGCATCTCCAAATATGGTTGCGTCCATATCATGATGCACCGCATCTGTAGAAATCACCATATCACCAATGTCAATTCTTGCATCCAGGGATCCTGCAATACCTGTATTGATCAGCGTATCTACGCCAAATTTATCCACCAGGATCTGCGCGCAGATTGCCGCATTAACTTTACCGATTCCACTTCTTACGACAACCGCGTCCTTCCCACAAAGAGTTCCTTTATAAAATGTCATGGAAGCAAACTCTGTCACTTTAGCATCTGCCATCTCACTTTTCAGAGCTGCAACTTCCTCTTCCATTGCTCCAATAATACCTATCATCCGATTTTCCTCCTGCTATACATTTTTACTGTGCGATTCCCGCACAGTTCCTTTATCCGACTGCCTTTTTCGCTATCATTACAAACATTTCCTGTTATCCTGTACATTATCCCCTACCCCATGCACAAATGTCAAGCATTGATGCTCTTTACTGCACCTGTGTATTCCTCTATGTACTCTTTTTCATATTATTGGAAATCTTAATTTTTCTTTACAAGTAGATTCTTCTCTGTTAGAATGGCTTCTGATATTCATATATCTGGTATAACACATAGGAGGGTATTTAACATGGATTATAAAACACATGGTGTCTGTTCCAGCATGATTCACGTAGAGCTGGACGGCGATAAAATTAAAGATGTAGATTTTGTAGGTGGATGCAACGGTAATCTTCAGGGAATCTCAAGCCTTGTAAAAGGAATGAAAGTGGAAGACGCCATCGAAAGACTTTCCGGAATCAAATGCGGTTCCAAAGCAACTTCCTGCCCGGATCAGCTTGCCAAAGCACTCCGCGAAGCAATCTCTCAGTAAATTGATTCAATTGCAAAGTAAGTCACATGGAAAAGGACACGCAGCTTTTAATAGCTTGCGTGTCCTAAAACTAAACTTACTTAAACTTACTTCTCTTGATTGTTATAATATTTTTTCTTTGAACTGTCTCCAGTTCTT
>OLPV01002823.1_pt1 | contig 10965 bp, 8 predicted proteins | sample 1671961 | NCBI WGS metagenome assembly OLPV01 (sample SAMEA3136630, study PRJEB25190) | human gut metagenome | biome: human gut; feature: human-associated habitat; material: faeces | place: Austria | collected 2013
GCACGCCAGATCAGCGCCCTGAAGGGCATGAAGAAGATGGCCGAGGCCTACGGCTGCGATATCTCCCAGCCCGCCAAGAACGCCAAGGAAGCCTGCCAGTGGCTGTACTTCGGCTACCTGGCCGCCATCAAGACCCAGAACGGCGCTGCCATGAGCGTGGGCCGCATCTCCACCTTCCTGGACATCTACATCCAGCGCGATCTGGAGAACGGCACCCTGACCGAGAGCCAGGCCCAGGAGCTGATCGACCACATGGTGATGAAGTTCCGCATGGTCAAGTTTGCCCGCATCCCCAGCTACAACCAGCTGTTCTCCGGCGACCCCGTGTGGGCCACCCTGGAAGTGGGCGGCATCGGCATGGACGGCCGCAGCATGGTCACCAAGAACTGCTACCGCTTCCTGCACACTCTGGAGAACATGGGCCCCGCACCGGAGCCGAACCTGACCGTTCTGTACTCCTCTGCCCTGCCCGAGAACTTCAAGAAGTACGCCGCCAAGGTGTCCATCAACACCAGCTCTGTCCAGTACGAGAACGATGATGTGATGAAGCCCGTGTGGGGCGACGATTACTCCATCTGCTGCTGCGTGTCTGCCACCCAGACCGGCAAGGAGATGCAGTTCTTTGGTGCCCGCGCCAACCTGGCAAAGTGCCTGCTGTACGCCATCAACGGCGGCGTGGACGAGAAGAGCCACGAGCAGTGCGGCCCCAACTATGCCCCCATCACCAGCGAGTACCTGAACTATGACGAAGTCCTGCCCAAGTATGTTCAGATGCTGGACTGGCTGGCCGGCCTGTACGTCAACGTGCTGAACCTGATCCAGTATATGCACGATAAGTACTACTACGAGGAAGCCGAGATGGCCCTGATCGACACCGATGTGCGCCGCACCTTTGCCACCGGCATTGCAGGCTTCTCCCACGTCATCGACTCCCTGAGCGCCATCAAGTACGCCAAGGTCAAGGTCGTGCGCGATGAGACCGGCCTGGCCACCGGCTATGAGGTGGAGGGCGACTTCCCCAAATACGGCAACGATGACGACCGTGCCGATGAGATCGGCGTTTGGCTGCTGCGCACCTTCCTGGAGATGATCAAGAAGCGCCACACCTACCGCAACTCCGAGGCTACCACCTCCATCCTGACCATCACCTCCAACGTGGTGTACGGCAAGTACACCGGTGCTCTGCCCGATGGCCGTGCCGCCTTTACCCCCTTTGCACCCGGTGCAAACCCCAGCTACGGTGCGGAGCAGAACGGCCTGCTGGCTTCCCTGAACTCTGTTGCCAAGCTGCCCTACCACTGGGCTCTGGACGGCATCTCCAACACTCAGACCATCAACCCCGAGGCTCTGGGCCACAGCGAGGAGGAGCGCAAGGAGAACCTGGTGCAGGTGCTGGACGGCTACTTCGATCAGGGTGCACACCACCTGAACGTGAACGTGTTCGGCAAGGAGAAGCTGCTGGATGCCATGGAGCACCCCGAAAAGGAAGAATACGCTAACTTCACCATCCGCGTCTCCGGCTATGCGGTCAAGTTCATCGACCTGACCCGCGAGCAGCAGATGGACGTGATCTCCCGTACCTGCCATGCCGCACTGTGACCCAGTCGGTCTCGTCCACTCGCTGGAAAGCTTCGGCTCGGTGGACGGGCCGGGTGTCCGGTTCGTTGTCTTTCTGCAGGGCTGTGCCCTGCGCTGCAAATACTGCCACAACCCCGAAACGTGGAGCGCTGAGGGCGGCACGGAATGGTCTCCGGAGAAGCTGTTCCAGCACGTCTGGCGCTACCGCAATTACTGGGGCAAGAAGGGCGGCATCACCGTCAGCGGCGGCGAGCCGCTGCGGCAGATGGACTTCTTGATAAAATTCTTCCAGCTGGCGCGCGCCAAGGGGGTACACACCGCGCTGGACACGGCCGGTCAGCCGTTCCAGCCCGATGACCCCGCCTACCTGGCCGCCTTCGATACCCTGATGGCTTCCACCAGTCTGGTGATCCTGGATCTCAAGGAGATCGACCCGGAGAAGCACCGTCAGCTTACCGGCAGGGACAATGCCAACATCTTAGCCATGGCACGGCATATCTCCGATCTGGGCGTTCCGCTCTGGATCCGGCATGTGCTGGTGCCCGGCCTCACCGATGACGAGGAGGGCCTGCGCAGGACCGCAGATTTCATCCTCAGCCTGAAAACGGTGCAGCGGGTGGAGGTGCTCCCCTACCACACGCTGGGGCTGTTCAAGTGGCAGAAGCTGGGCATCTCCTATCCCCTGCCCGATGCTGTTCCCCCCACGGCAGAACAGGTCCGCCGGGCGGAGGAACTGCTGGAAGTGGCTAAGTACCCCGGCTGAACTGCACCGGCAGGGTGGACTGGGAAAGCTTCATCCTGACTTAAACAAGAAGAACGACCCTCTCTATCACGCTGACGTATGCCCGCTCCCTTTTTGGGGAGGTGGCACTGCGAAGCAATGATAGAGAGGGTCGTTTATTTTTCTTCACTTCCAGCGTGATACACCTGCAGATACACCCTTTTGCGCTCGGCATCCATGTTCTCCGCCAGCTGCTGGCAGAAACGCTCATCCTCGAACAGGGCGACCACATTGGGCGCATAGCGGGTGCCGCTCTGGGCCCGCAGCTCTTCCAGCAGCGTGCGGAAGGGCTTGGCAAGGTTGTAGCACCGACCGATATTATCGGTGGCGGCATCCAGCGAGTCTGCCACGCTCAGCGCATCCACGATTCCCTTGATCTCCGGCGGGCAGGAGGATACATCATTGGGATATCCGCCCTTGCCGTTGTAATAGCAGTGGTGATAGAGCGCCGCCAGGGCCAGCGTTCTTCCGCAGCCCATTCTATTCAGAATGTCAGCGCCGGTCCTTGGGTGGCTCTGGATGCAGAAAAACTCCTCATCCAGCAGGCGGCGGGCGTTGTTGTCAATGTACATCAGAACGGCACACTTGCCAAGGTCGTGGTACAGGCCGCACTCATAGGCCGTCTGACAGAGCTCTTCCCGCCGGGCCTGCACCTCTGCCGCGCTCCTGCAGCCCAGCAGGCCAACCAGTGTTTCGGGCCTTGTCTCGATCTGCCGATGTAGCAGGGCACGGGTCAGCTCTGCCACCATCAGCGAGTGGACATAGGTCGGCTTGTGCCCGGCCAAGATACTGCCCAGCATCCGGCGGTTCGCCGTTTCATCTGAGCTGGAACTGATCTTGCTCAACTCCCAGGCGGCAGAGCTTACCACACGGGGATACTGGCTGGCCGGCATCTGTTCCAGATACTGATCCGCAGAACGGCGTACCTGCTCCACGGTTGCACGATACCTCTGTGCTCCCGCCTCGTCCAGACGTTCTGCATAGACCGAAAGATAGGCCGCCAGAACCAGCTTCCGGTTGATGGCCTCGGCAGAATAATCATCCTGCGCCACGCTTCCCGCCGATTCCAGAAGGATCTTGACCACGTCTTCCAGGCTGCCCACCCCGGCATGGTAGCGGGCAGCAGCATAAAAGTAGGGCACCCGCCAGTTCTGCAGGCGTGCATCCGGGCCCTTGTGTTTCTTCTTGTGCGTCCAGATGTATTCCGCCGATTCCAGCACCTGCCGCGCCACCTCGGGATCCTCCTCCTGCCGCAGGTGGGTCAGCAGGGTCATGCGGTCCATGTGCATGGAATAGATGTAGCTTTCCCAGGGGAACTCCGGGTCCAGTGCATGGTAATGCGCAGACTGGATGACCTCCATTGCGCGGCGGAACCGCTCCAGATACCGGCAGCTTTCCGCATGGGTGCCGCGGGACATCCCCAGCCGGGTGTTGCCCACACAGCGGATGAGATACTGCCGGGTATTCCTGTCCAGCTGTTCATACCGTGACATGGATTCAGCAGCTTCCGTAAAATAGACCTGGATTGCATCTCCCAACAGGTTGATGCCAGTTCCCTCATCCCGGACGTTCATATAATGCAGGGTGATGCCTGTGTAGTACAGCTCCCTGACGATCATGGGCACGTCTTCCCGGCTGCGGGCCGCTGCCAGCAGCAGCTGATGCACCTTGAACGCCACGCCCATATCCTCGCTGTTCGCGTAGTTGAACAGCCTGCCCGCAAAGGCACTCAGTCCCTGGATATCCGCTTCGGTCAGGGAGGCAGGGTCGCGGTCGTAGACAAACTGCGCCAGCAGTGCCTCATTCTGCCGCATCAGGGCGTTGCATCTCAGCGCGTTGGTCTGGATCTCTTCCAGCACGGCAGCGGGAGCCTTGCCCTCCGGAAAGCTGGGCCGGGAGATCGAGCGCACAACGCGCAGATCCCGAATATACTGTTCAAAGGCCTCTGCCTGCGTGCACTCCATCTTATCAGCCCCTTTTGTCGAAGTCTGTCGTTCGATTTGAAACTATAATTCAGTATACGGCATTTTTCGGCAAAAATCAACTGATTTTCGCAGATTTTTTAGCCCCCCCCCCGAATATTTTATGCATTCATACGTTACTTTTTGTATAAAATGCACTTCCACCGGGGGATCGGGTGCGTCCGGTTTATGAAATTGCTTCCGGCAGCTGCATCCATTTGCCCTTCCAAGCGTAGAGCACCATCAACACTGCACCCACAGCCCAGGACACCGGGTAGACCAGCAGCACACCCTCAATGCCCGCAAACAGGGGCAGGGCAAACTGGATCCAGGCGATGCGGAACAGGCACAGGGAGATCAGCAGCACCACCATGGGCGGCACGCTCTTCCCGGTGCCGCGCACCGTACCGGCAAGGCCCTGCAGGATGCCCAGCATCCAGTAGAAGGGGCAGAAATAGAGCATACAGATCTTGCCGTAGGCAATGACCGTTTCATCGCCGGTGAACAGGTGCATGATGGGGTCCTGGAAGGCGAGCAGCAGGATGCCGGTCAGGATGGTGTAAACGATGCACATGCCCAGGGTGACAAAGGTGCCCTTTTTGACACGGTCGATCTTGCCCGCACCAAAGTTCTGGCCCACAAAGGTGGTGGCCGCCATGCCGAAGCTCAGCACAGGCAGAATGTTGAAGCCATCCACCTTCATATAGGCGGCAAAGCCTGCCATGGCAGCGGCACCATAGCCGTTGACGCTGACCTGCACCAGCACATTGGAAAGGGAGATGACCATGTTCTGGATACCGGTGGGCAGGCCCACCTTGATGATGCGGACCGCCATCTTTTTGTGCACGCGCACTTCCTTTGCTGTCACGCGGTAATCATCCTCCACCCGCATCAGAAACCGCAGGGAGAGCACACAGGACACCAGCTGGCTGATATCGGTGGCAATGGCCGCACCGGCCACGCCCATCTTGCATCCGGCGATCAGGACAAGGTCGAGGACGATGTTGATGATGGAGGCAACGCCCAGGTAAAGCAGGCTCCGCTTGGAGTTGCCGGCGGCGTTCAGGATACCGGCCGCCATGTTATACACCACGCTGAACAGCACACCGCCAAAATAGAGCCGCATATAGAGCACCGCATCCTCCAGCACCTCTGCGGGGGTGTTCATGGCGGTGAGCAGGGCACGGCTGACGGCAATGCCGCACACGGTCAGGATCGCACCCAGAATGGCCGAAAGGGCCAGCGAGGTGTGAACTGCAGTGTGCGCACCCTCCCTGTCCTTGGCTCCCAGAAACTGGGACACCACGACACCGGCACCCACGGCAATGCCCTGGCTGAACCCGATGAGCAGGAAGATGGGCGAGCCGCTGGAGCCGACCGCTGCCAGCGCGTTGCTGCCCACAAAGTTGCCCACGATGATGGAATCGGCAGTGTTGTACAGCTGCTGCAGCATGTTGCCCAGGATCAGCGGCACCGAGAAGAGCAGGATGCTCTTCCAGATGCTGCCCTCTGTCATCAGCCGGGATTTTTTCTTTTCTTCTAAAATCGTCTGTGCCATAATGTTTCCTTTTTCACGCAAAGCTTCAACTCATATATCAATCGTCATACAGATAAACGATACCTTGTTTCTGCCAAAAAGTCAAGCAAAAGCGTAAAAAGGGGCGTTTTTACCGGTTCCACCCTATTTCCACCCTCTTGCCGCTGGGTCCAGCATCTCGGCAGCGGAGTAGACCAGGGCGTTGCAGACTGCGGCGGCCACGGTGCTTCCGCCCTTGCGGCCCATGGCCGCGATGGCAGGCACGCCGTGGGCTGCACAGGCGGCAAACAGCGCTTCCTTGCTTTCCACCACATTCACAAAGCCCACCGGCACGGCGATGACCAGGGCAGGCCGCAGCCCGGCCTCGATTTCCTCCACAATGGTCAGCAGGGCGGTGGGGGCATTGCCCACCGCAAGAATTGCCCCGGGGTGCTCCTGCGCCGCGCGGTGCATGGAGGCCACTGCCCGGGTGGTTCCGGTCTCGGCTGCGATCCGCGCCACCTCAGGGTCCGCCATATAGCAGAGGGCACTGCCGCCCAGCCGGGCAAGGGCAGGCTTGGAAATGCCCGAAAGCGCCATGTTGGTGTCGGTGATGATGGGAGTTCCGGCCCGCAGGGCGGCCACACCTGCCGCCACAGCCCCCGGCGTGAAGCGCAGATTTTTCGCATAGTCAAAGTCGGCGGTGGTGTGGATGACCCGCTTGACCACAGCGGCAGTCTCGGGCGGCGGGGTCAGGCCCTGCGCTTCCAGCTCTGCCGTGATGATGGAAAGGCTTGTCCGCTCAATGTCGGCGGGCAGATGATGTTGTGGGATCATTGTGCATTCCTCCGAGGGTTCTTCAACCCCATGGCCGCGTAAACGGCATCCAGATCCAGCGCGCCGCGCACGCCATCGGCCAGCAGGTCAAACTGCTGCTGGCGGTACTGCTCCATCGGGATGAGGGCCGCGCTGTCCGGCGCAATGCCCTTGCGCTGGCAGAGCAGGGCCACCAGCTTCTCGGTAAGCTCCCCGGTATCAAACAGGCCGTGCAGGTAGGTGCCGAACACATTGTCCTGCACGCAGCCCTCGGGTGTGCCGTCTGCCAGTGTGCAGAAGGGCACACCCTGCACCTCGGTGCGGCCGGTGTGAATCTGATATCCGGTCAGGGCCGCACCCGCAAAGGGGGCGGCGGTCACGGCGGCAGTGTCCTGGGTGCGGTGCTTCTGGCCGGTAAAGACCGTGTGGGTGGGCAGCAGCCCCAGCCCCCGCACGGTCTGCACCGTACCGCTCTCCGTGCCCTCAGGGTCGGCCAGCGTCTCGCCCAGCATCTGATACCCGCCGCAGACCCCCAGCACCGGCGTGCCGTTGGCCGCCAGCTTCAACAAGGCTGCTTCCAGCCCGGACTGCCGCAGCCAGAGCAGGTCATCCACTGTGTTCTTGGTGCCGGGCAGGATGATGAGATCCGGTGTGCCCAGCTGGCGGGTATTCTGCACATACCGCACGCCCAGCAGCGGGTGCTGCTCCAGCGGCATGAAATCGGTAAAGTTGGAGATGTGCGGCAGGCGGAGGATGGCTGCATCCAGCGGGTGGACCGTTCTGCCCGCATCCAGCCGGGTGGAAAGGGAATCCTCGTCCTCAATGTCCACCTTCAGATAGGGCACGACCCCCAGCACCGGCAGCTGCGTTTTCTCTTCCAGCATAGCAAGGCCGGGGCGCAGGATCTCCACATCGCCGCGGAATTTATTGATGAGCAGCCCCTTGATGCGGGCGCGCTCCTCCGGCTCCAGCAGCGCCACCGTACCGTACAGCTGGGCGAACACACCGCCCCGGTCGATGTCGCCCGCCAGCAGAACGGGGGCATCCACCAGCCGGGCAAGGCCCATGTTGACGATATCGTCTGCCTTCAGGTTGATCTCCGCCGGGCTTCCGGCCCCCTCGATGACGATGATGTCCACGGTTTCGGCCAGACTGTTGTAGGCCGAGAGGATCTCCGGGATGAGCGCTCTTTTCATTTTGAAGTAGGCGGCGGCGGGCATCTGGCCCCGCACCTCGCCGTTCACGATAACCTGACTGCCCACGTCACTGCTGGGCTTGAGCAGGATGGGGTTCATCCGCACATCCGGCTCGATGCCTGCGGCCTGCGCCTGCACCACCTGTGCCCGGCCCATTTCCAGCCCATCCCGGGTGACAAAGCTGTTCAGCGCCATGTTCTGGCTCTTGAAGGGAGCCACGCGGTAACCGTCCTGCGCAAAAATGCGGCAGAGGGCGGCGCACAGCAGGCTTTTGCCTGCACCGCTCATGGTTCCCTGCACCATGATGCACTTTGCCTTGCTCATTCCAGCACCTCCGCAAGAAGTTTCAAAAGCTGTTCGTTTTCAGGCCCGGTGCGCACGGCGGTGCGGTACCAGCCGGGGCCCAGCCCGGGGTAGTTCGCACAGCTGCGCAGCACAGCACCCCTTTGCCGCAGGGCTTCTCCCAGCGTCTCCGGGGCCTGAAACAGCAGGTAATTTGCTCTGCCGTCCAGCACCCGCAGGCCCAGCGCCCGCAGCCCGGCCGTCAGGCGGGGCCGCTGTTCGGCAATGAGGGCCCGGACCTTTTCCACATACGCTGTCTCCTCCAGCGCGGCAAGCCCCGCCGCCTGCGCCAGACTGGAAACACCCCAGGGCTGGCCGCAGGCCTGCATCTGTTCCAGCAGCGCCGTGTCGGCACTCAGGGCATAGCCCAGCCGCACGCCCGCCATGCCGTAAAGCTTGGTGAAGGCTTTCAGGATGACCAGATTCCCCTCCCCCAGCAGGCCTTTTGTCGTGTGCAAGGCATGGTCGGGCAGGAAATCAAGGAAGCATTCGTCCACCACCAGCAGGGTGCCGCACGCCGCGCAGCGGTGGAGGATCTGCTCCACCAGCGGCAGGGCCGTCAGCTGGCCGGTGGGGTTATTGGGCTGGCAGAGGAACACCATATCCACCCCCGGGCGGATGGCCGCACAGAACGCATCCGTGACCGCAAAGTCCTCCTGCTCCCGCAAAAAGAAGCGTTCCACCGTGCAGCCGACACTTTCCAAAGCAGTGGCATACTCCGCAAAGGTGGGGGCGGTGACCAGCGCCCGGCGGGGCTTTTTGGCCCAGACCAGCCGGAAGATGAGGTCTGCCGCCCCATTGCCGCAGAGGATCTGCTCCGCCGACACGCCCTCATGGAGCGCCAGCTTTGCCCGCAGCTCCCGGCACAGGGGGTCGGGGTAGCGGTCGGCCGTGGGCAATGCCGCCGTGATGGCCCGGGCCACCCCTTCCGGCAGGCCCAGCGGGCTGACGTTGGCCGAAAAATCCAGCGCATCCCGCCCGAACTCGGCCCGGTAACCGGCCCAATCGCCGCCATGTACTAGTTGCATGTTCGTTCTCCTTTTCCTGGATGGTTCTGGATCCCAGCTCTTGGCTCCCCCTTTGGGGGAGCTGTCATGCAAAGCATGACTGAGAGGGCGAGGTCGTTACAAAATAGCCCGTATTGCCACGCCCCACGCCAGTGCAAAGGCGCTTGCCACGTACATCATCCGGTTGGCACGCAGGATATCCGCCGGTTCAATGGGGCGCAGCGGATCGCCGATGGTGGGCTTGGCGTAGTATTCGCCAAAGTAATAGGCGGGCCCGGCCAGCTGCACCCCCAGCGCACCGGCGCAGGCGCTCTCGGTCTGGGCGCTGTTGGGGCTGGCGTGGTTCCGGCGGTCCCGCCGCCAGATCTTCCACGCCCCTTTTGCGTCATTGTGCGTAAAGGCCGCGGCAGCCACCCACAGCAGGGCGGCAAGGCGGCTGGGAAGGTAATTTGCCGCATCGTCCAGCTTGGCTGGGATGCGGCCAAAGTAGAGGTATTTTTCGTTTTTGTAGCCCAGCATACTGTCCATCGTGTTGACGGCCTTGTAGGTCAGGGCCAGCGGTGCCCCGCCGATGAGCATATAGAGCAGGGGCGCGATCACGCCGTCGCTGGCGTTTTCGGCCACCGTCTCCACAGCGGCTCTGGTCACACCCTCCAGCGTCAGATCCTGGGTGTCCCGCCCCACGATGCGGCTGACCGCCCTGCGGGCGGCAGGCAGGTCGGGCTTGACCAGCTCCCGGTAAACATTGGTGCTCTCCTGCGCCAGCCCCTTTGCGGCCAGTGCCTGCCCGCACCAGAACATCTGGACGGCCAGCCCCAGCCACGGGCTGATACGGGCAGCTCCCAGGCAGACAAGGCTCGTCAGCAGAAAGGTGCCCACCGGCAGGCAGAAGGCCACAATGGCACCGCCCAGCAGTTCCCCCTGAGGCGTTTTGGGCAGGCGGGCCCGCAGGCGCTTTTCCAGCGCCGAGATGGTCTTGCCCATGTACACCACCGGGTGGGGCAGCCAGGCCGGGTCGCCGAAGAGGCAGTCCAGCACAAAACCGCCGAGTACTGCGTATTCGATCATCGGGCATCCTCCTTTGTGTACTGCACAGTTTTCAGCAGGTGCAGCACCCGCTGCTCCGCCCAATCTCCTGCATCCAGAACGTAGCCGCCCGCGTTGGGGGCGCACCAGTGGTAATAATCCGCATGGGGCAGGGCGTAGCGCTCCATGGCAGCCATCTGGGTGCCGCCGTGGGCCAGAATGACCAGTGTCTCTTCCCCATCGGCAAGGGCCCTGTCCACCAGTGCGGCAAAGGCCCTGCACACCCGCTCCGAAAAGACAGCCTTGGTCTCGCCGTCCGGGCAGGGGCTTTCGCAGTTGGCGTTCACCCAGGCCAGATAATCCGGGTCGTGCTCCATCTCAATGAAATTGCGGCCCTCAAAGCTGCCGAAGCACATCTCCTGCAGGTCTTTCACCTCCACGAGCCTTGCACCCGGGAAGAGCACCTCAGCGGTCTGCCGGGTGCGGCAGAGCGGGGTAATATAGACCGTTTCCGGCCGGAGGTCAGCCTGCCGCAGCTGGGCGCGGCCCGCGGGGCACAGGGGGATATCCCGCTGGCCCTGATAGCGCTTTTCGGCGTTGTAGGCCGTCAGGCCGTGGCGCAGAAGATAGATCAGCATGGGGGCAGTTCTCCTTTCAATACTGTGGGGATGCCGCAGAACATCTGCACCACGCACCCGGCCCGGGCCGCCAGCAGGCAGGCCAGCCGCCCGGCGGCTTCCCG
>OLPV01002826.1_pt1 | contig 10961 bp, 9 predicted proteins | sample 1671961 | NCBI WGS metagenome assembly OLPV01 (sample SAMEA3136630, study PRJEB25190) | human gut metagenome | biome: human gut; feature: human-associated habitat; material: faeces | place: Austria | collected 2013
CTTGGTTTACAGCAGTATGCAACGGCCAATGATGTGATGGAGAAGCTGGTGGAGGACTACGATCTTACCAGCTTTCCGCTGAGCTGGCAGCGCACGCTGGGCGGCATCCACTATGAGATGCAGCTGCAGGCGTTTTCCAATGTGAACAACTTTATCATGGCGGAAAACGTCAGCGAGGTCACCGTGGCGACCATCAAGGAGCACAGCCTCTCGCTGCCGGGTGTGGAGATCGTGGAAACGAGTACCCGCAGCTATGAGCAATCCACGGTGCTGCCCCATGTGCTGGGCCGGGTGGGCAAGATCACCGCTGAAAAGTGGAAGGTGACCGATGAAAACGGCCAGACCACCTACCCCCTGCGCGAAAAAGGCTACAACATGAACGACATCATCGGCATCTCGGGCCTGGAATCGGCTTACGAGGACGAACTGCGGGGCAAGGATGGCGTGGAGACCATCACCCGCAACTCCGATGGTGTCATTGTAGATACGGCCCTGACCACCGTGCCCGAGCCGGGCCACACCGTGCAGCTGACCATCGACAGCCGGTTCCAGAAGGCGGTGGACAAGGCACTGGCCGAGAACATCGACATGATCAACCGGGTCTACAACACCGGCAGCATGAAAGCCGCCGCCGGTGCCGCTGTGGTGCTGGATGTGAAGGACGGCAGCGTGCTGGCCGCATCCAATTACCCCAGCTTTGACCAGAACCTGTATGCCACCCAGTACAGCGAGTACAGCGCGGACGAGAGCCTGCCCCTGTTCAACCGGGCGCTGCAGGGCCTGTACACCCCCGGCTCCACCTTTAAGCCTGCCGTGGCAGTGGCTGCGCTGGATTCCGGGCTCATCAACCAGTATTCCACAGTGTTCTGCAACGGCGTGTACACCTTTTATAAAGGGTACAGCCCCCGCTGCACCCGCCATGGCCACAGCGGCAACATCGATGTGGTCACGGCCATCAAGTGGAGCTGCAACGTATTCTTCTACGATGTGGGCCGCCGCCTGACCAGTGATGTTTACGATGCCTACGCCTATAAGCTGGGCCTGGGTCAGCGCACCGGCGTGGAGGTCAGTGAGGCTGTGGGCCACCTGACCTCCAAGAACGACTCCAACTATATGGAGTCACTGGACGTTCAGGCAGCCATCGGTCAGGGCAACACGGTGGTCACGCCCATCCAGCTTGCCACCTATGCTGCAACGCTGGCCAACAACGGAACCCGCTACCGCACTCATTTTGTCAAGGCAATCCTGGATTCCAACACCGGCGAGGTGATCAGCGAGACTCAGCCCGAGGTGATGGATATCATCGAGGGCACCGGCAACACCTTTGAGCTGGTGCGGCAGGGGATGCGGCAGGTGCCCAGCACCATTACCAACAGCAAGATCAGCAGCTACCCCATTGCCATTGCCTGTAAGACCGGCACCCCTCAGCGCAGTGAAACCTACGCCCCGGGCAAGCACTACCTGAACGCTATGATGGTGGCCTATCTGCCTGCCGATGACCCGCAGATCGCCATTGGCATCACCATTGAGTACGGCGGCTACGGTGCCCGAACCGGCGATCTGGTGGTGGACATTGCCAACGCCTACTTCGCCATGCAGGATGGTACCCTGAATGAAGATGGCACCATCGGCAAGCAGGAGACCGCTGCAGACAGCACCCCCGCTGACCAGACTGCCCCCGCTCAGACCGAAACCGGCACGGATGCGGCAGCGGATACGGCCACAGATCCCGCCGCAGGCACCACGGATGCTGCTCAGGAGACCGCACCTGCCGGGCAGGATGCTTTAGACAATTGAAGAAGGATAAAACGCTGAAACACTGCTTTTGGTGAATTCTGGCGCTTTTTTCCGAAAAAAGTATGAAGTTTGTCTAAAAAACGGTTGTAAAAGAACGGAAACTGTGATACTATGATATATGCAAGAAAATGCCCACTGGCAAAACAAAGGAGAGGTTGACCGATGACCATTGCACTGATTGCGCATGACTCCAAAAAAGAGCTGATGGTTCAGTTCTGTACGGCGTATTGCCGGATTTTGAGCCAGCATAAATTGGTGGCTACGGGCACCACCGGCAAGCTGATCTCCGAGGCAACGGGTCTGCAGATCCAGCGCTTTCTGGCAGGTGTTCAGGGCGGTGATCAGCAGATCGCATCCCGCATTGCCTGCAATGAGGTCGATCTGCTCCTGTTCTTCCGCGATCCGATCAACGCAAAGCCCAGCGAACCCAACGAGATGACCTTGCTGCGCCTGTGTGATGTGCATAACATCCCGCTGGCCACCAACATCGCCACCGCGGAGGTGCTCATCCACGGTCTGGAGCGTGGAGATCTGGATTGGCGGGATATCGTCCACCCGCAGAACTAAAAACTGGAATAAAACACAAGCCCCCGCATGTTGGCCGGAAAACCAGCGTGCGGGGGCTTTTTTGCATCCCTGTGATGGTTACAGGAACGTGACGGTTTCGGACAGAGGCTTGCGGGAGCTGTGGTTGGGCAGGGGGCCTGCACCTTCGGCAGCGTGGCCCAGATCAAGGAGCATCACGATCTCCTCGTTTTCGGGCAGACCCAGCGCTTTTGCCAGCTTGTCCGGGTCAAAAAAGTTGACCCAGCAGCTGTCCACGCCTGCATTGGCAGCGCCCAGCAGCAGGTGGGTGGCCACGATGGCAGCATCCTCCATGCCGGAGTTCATCCGCTCGCCGGGGTAAGTAAAGGTGTGGTTCTTGTCATAGGCGACCACCAGACAAACGGGGGCACCGTAGCGGCAGGGAGTGGCAGCATCGATCTTTGCCAGCCCCTCTTCGGACTGAACGACGTAGATGCGCTGTTCCTGGGTGTTCTTGGCGGTGGGTGCCAGCCGGCCGGCTTCCAGAATGGTGTGGAGTGCTGCAGCGTCTACCTTGCCTGTACCAAAATTTTTGCAGGAATACCGCTGTGCAATAAGCTGAGTGAATTCCATAACGATCTCCTCCTGACTTGGATTGGACGGAACAGAGCGCCGCTTGCAAGTGCTCTGTTATGCTGATTATACCACACTGCGTCGGTGGCGCAACCCTTAAAAGAGGTCCAGCATGTTGTCCAGATAGATCGCCTCCCGGACGTGGATCTGATACTCCGGCCGGGTCAGATAATAGAGCAGAAACTCCAGCACCAGCGCGCTGCCCAGCCCGCGCCCTTCCAGCTTGAAATTGGAAAAGCCCAATGGCAGATAGCGCTCCCGGATGTCCGCAGTGCCGATGAACCCGGGGTTTTCCATCGCCTTGGAAAAGCGGTAGCCTTCCTGCGCGCCGGGGGCGGTGCACCGATGTTCGCAGACCTCCCCCAGATTTTTGCGGCTGACGGCTTCGTAGCAGCGCCTGCGCTCGGTGCAGCCGAACCAGCAGCACTCGTTGCAGAGAAATTCTACCTTGTCCTTTTCGGGCTGGGAGAGCGCGTCCAGGGCATCGAAGGACTTGTTCAGCCGGAAGTCCGGCACGACATACCGGAACTCCGGCCGCCGGACCTCTGCCTGAAACGCCTGAGGATCCGTCAGGACCTTGGTGGTGGAGGATACGAGATAAAGCTCCGGGTAATGGTTCTGCAGGTAGTTCAAAAGCAGCTCGGAGTGGACGATGACCCCATTCTGCACAGTGCCCCGCTGGGCAAACTGCTGGCACACGGCGTTGCATTTCCGGTCTGAGAGGTGCTCCGGGCGGAGCAGGGAATTGCTGAATGTGAGCCGGGCAGAGATGCCGTATTCCTGGGTCAGAGCCAGGACTTCGGCGGGGGAGTGCTCCCCGGCCTCCACGCGGCCCCCGCCCCAGATGCAGTCCGGCGGAGCGCCGTAGATGGAGCCGATCTCGCACCAGTCATAAAAATATTCCCGGTGCTCCCGGAACAGGGGCAGGAACAGGCGGTAGAGCTCGTAGAACTCGAACAGTCCGGGCAGGTGATAGCAGGCGGTATGTTTCATTCTCAGATTTCCTCGGTGTCAGAAGGTGCGGCGGTGATATCCCGGTAAAAGATCGCCCAGGCCGCTTCCTCGTAGGGGTGCAGAAAGAAAAAGCCGGCGCTCAGCAGGATGGACAGCAGGATCAGCGGAACAAGGACCGTATCCGCCGAGCGGGTGAAGGCAAAGACGAGAGAGAAACCAATCAGCATGGGCAGGGTGCAGAGCAGCTCCCAGCCCAGAAAGCTGAGATCGAGGCAGAACAGCCGCCACTTGTTGCCGTCCATGATGCGCCGGGATTCAGTGATGGCTTCGTTGGCCGTCAGGCCGGGGTGCTCGGCCATGATATAGGGGGTCATGGCATAGCTGTAGGCTTTTACCACGCCGGGGATGAACAGCAGCAGCGACCAGAGCGCCACATAAAGTCCCTGCAGGAAATTCATGCAGAAGCCGTCCCACAGGCGGTGCTTCTGGGAAGCGAGGTCGGAGAGGGCAGCGTCCCTGCCGTCTGCAAGGTTCAGGTTGAACCGGGCGTAGCCCAGCCGCACCGCACCGCCCACGATGACGGTGAACACTGCCCAGGCAAGGATGCAGATCACGAGAACCGCCAGCACGCCGCCGCTGCCGGTGGAAAACAGCCCGGCAAACCCCGGGGTGTCGCCGTTGGCGTTCTGGCTCATGTTGGAGATGACCCTGTCTGAGCTGCTCACAATGTTGGCACCCAGCAAACTGGCAATCAGTCCGGCCAGAACAGCTGTCTTCCATCTGCCGCGTAGGGCATCCAGCGCAAGGGCACGATAATCAGCAGAAAATTTCATAGAGCTTTCCTCCTGTCTGTAATGGAGATCGTTTGTTGAAAAACGGCAGCTGCCGTTTTATACAGGATACGTTTCAGCCTGCACAAAAATTGCAGCCGGGACTTCTTTTGCAAAGGCTCATCCCCGGGCATCCTGCCGGGTGGTGCTGAAATATTCCTTGGGGGTCATGCCGTACTCCTTTTTAAAGGCGCGGAAAAAGTGGTTGTAGCCCCCGAAACCGCTGGTCTTGTACACCTCGGTGATGGGGAGGCCCTGCTCAATGAGGGCGCAGCAGCGGTCCAGCCGGGCCTTTACGATGTAGCGGTGTACGGTCTGGCCGGTCTGGCGTTTGAATTCCCGGGCAATATGCTCCCGGGAGACGAAAAACTCCTTTTCCAGACGCTCCAGCGTCAGTTCCTCGGTAAGGTGCGCCTGAATAAACAGGAAAACCTCATCCAGCATCAGGTGGTGGCGGCTGACCGAAGCGGTATGGAATTCGGCATGGATGCAGGCACGCAGCGCCAGCACCACGAACATCTGCAGGATGCCGTGCTCGAACGCCGCCGCGCCGAACTGGCTGCTCTCCTGGGGGAGCACCAGCAGTTTCCGGGCAAGATTCTTCAGCAGCATATAGATCTGGCTGTCCGGCCGGACAGCCACCTGCCGGAAGGGCACCACGTTGAAGCTTTTTTCAAAGTTGGTGTCCTCATCCGACAACTGCGCCAGCATCTGGGGAGACAACTGCACCCGGATGATCTCCAGCGGGCCGTAGGCTCCGGCATATTCCAGTCTGCCGCCCTGCCCGGGCTTGAGGATGATCAGATTCTGCTGCTGGGCGGGCAGCACCACCTCGCTGCACCGGAACACCCCGCTGCCCCGGATGACCAGAAATAGGTCATAATACGCGCCCGAAAAGAATTCCCGAACAGTGCTTTGTTCAAAAAGATAACGTTTGGCTGTATAATTCACCAAAATTCCCTCCGTGGAACTGTCAGATGCGACAGTTTGTTGTACACAACTGAAAAGTACAACTGTCATAATTGCATAATACATCAATTTGCGATAGTTTTCAATCATTTTTTGGATATGCTTTGACGCAAAATTAACGTATAATACAATCGAAGAGAAGAGGCTTGTGTGAAAAGCCTCGTGGTTTCATCTGTTTTTTAAGGAGGATAAAACGCAATGGACCAGAAAAAGACCGTTCGGCCCTTCTCCATGAAGGACAAGATCGGCTATACACTGGGCGATCTGGGCTGCTGCTTCACCGAGCAGTACCGCGCCATGTATCTGTCGATCTTCTACACCCTGATCCTGCAGGTCAACCCCTTCCATGTGGGTATCCTGCTGCTGATCACCAAGATCTGGGATGCCGTCAACGACCCCATCATCGGCGCTATCGTGGACTCCCGCAAGGCCACCAAGGGCGGCAAGTTCATCCCGTGGATCCGCGCTTTCTCGTTCCCCATGGCAGTGCTGTGTGTGCTGGCCTTTGTCAATGTGGGCAACATCAGCTACGGTCTGCGTCTGGCTTACATGTTCATCACCTATGTGCTGTATGAGGCACTGTACACCTGCGTCAACGTGCCCTTCGGCACCCTGTCCAGCGTGATGACCGATGATGTGAGCCAGCGCACCGCCCTGTCCCGTTACCGCAGCCTGGGCGGCACCATCTTTATGACCGTCATGGTCATGGTCGGCCCCCTGTTCCTGTATGTGGACAACCAGCCTGTGGCTGGCCGCTTCCTGATGCTGGCCTGCATCTGCGCCATGCTGGGCCTGCTGTGCCTGCAGATCACCTGCGTGTGGTGCAAGGAGCGTGTGGAAGTGCCTGAGCGTCCGCAGGGCGAAAAGCTGAACTATCTGCACGTCCTGAAGGAGATCTCCCACAACAAAGCCCTGCTGGGCGTGATGTTCTTCAGCCTGACCGGCATGATCGGTGCATCCGTGGTCAACGGCCTGAACACCTACCTGTACAAGGACTTCTTCGGCAACGTCAAGATCCAGGCCGTTTCCGGTATGCTGAGCGTTCTGTACGCTGTGCTGTCCTTTGCCATCACCCAGCCTCTGGCCAACAAGCTCGGCAAGAAGGAGTGGTGCTGCATGGGCGCAGGCTTTGCCGCCGTCGTGTTCGGCATCCTGTTCTTCTTCCCCATCCATAACCCCGTGGCCTTCATCGTTATCAACGGTATCTGCTACCTGGGCGCTTCCGGTATGCAGGTGCTGATCTGGGCCATGGTCAACGATGCCATCGACTACCATGAGCTGCAGACCGGCGAGCGCAACGAGGGCATCGTCTACTCCACCTACTCCTTCTTCCGCAAGCTTGCAAGCGCCATTTCCGGCAGCCTGTCCAGCTTTGTGCTGGGTGCCATCGGCTACAACGTTACCGCAGGCGCTGTGCAGACCGCAGGCGTTGTGAACGCCATCTGGAAGAGCTACACCGGCATCTACTTCCTGGGCTACGGCATTGCAGTGGCCATCCTGTTCTTCGTCTACCCCCTGACCAAGCAGAAGACGGCCGAGATGCTGGCAGAGCTGAAGAGCCGCCGTGCCGCAAAGGAGAGCAAGTAAATGAAGATCTTACAGGTTCAGTTTCAAAACCGCAATGGTCACACCCTGCGTGGCATCGTGACCCTGCCTGATACGGAGGGCAAGGTGCCCTTTGTGGTGCATCTGCACGGCTTTGCCGGCAGCTGCAGCGGCTACAAGTCCATGTACACCCATCTGTCCCGCGCTCTGGCAGCGCAGGGCATCGGCAGCGCCCGGTTCGATTTCTACGGCAACGGCGAGAGCGACGGCGAGTTCGAGGATATGAGCTTCGACGGCCTGCACACCGATGCACAGGATATCTTTGCATGGGCCGCTGAGCAGCCCTATGTGGACAGCGAAAAGCTGTTCCTCTCCGGCCAGAGCATGGGCGGCTACATTGCCGCCTCCTGCGCTCCGGTGATCCAGCCCCACGGCCTGATCCTGCTGTGCCCGGGCGCAGGGATGTGGTTCGGCTGCGCCCAGCGCGCCGACGGTGTGACCCAGACCGGCAAGGACTACGCCGACATGGAGGGTCTGTGTTACAAGATGGCCTTCAACTATGAGATGGCCAAGCACCCCGATCCCTTTACCGAGGCCAAGGGCTACAACGGCCCGGTGCTTCTGCTGCGCGCCGATGATGACCGTCTGGTGGACGAGGGCACCTGCAGCCGCTATGCCGAGGGTTACACCGCACCCGAGGTGGATACCATTGCAGGCGGCGGACACAACTTTGCCACGCTGACCGCTCGTGCCGCCGTGGAGGAAAAGACCGCCGCATTCATCAAAGCACATCTGTAAGGAGGCATTTGTATGGAAAACATGATCCTGCAGCCCATTGTAGTGGGCGGACAGACCTTTAAAAACCGCATCATGTTCCCCCCGCTGACCACCGGCTACGAGAAAAACGGCATGATCAGCGAGCAGGACATGGGCTTCTACACCCGTCTGGCAAAGGGCGGCGTGGGCTACATCGTTATGGGCGATGTGGCACCCATCAACAGCTTTTCTCCCACCCCCAAGCTGTTTGACGACAGCCAGATCCCTGCCTTCAAGGCACTGGCCGACAGCGTACACGCCTACGGCACCAAGCTGGGCGTCCAGCTCTTCCACCCGGAGTACGATGTGGATGCCATCAACAGCCTGTTCATGCAGAAGAAGTTTGACGAGATGCGTCAGCGCCTGCATCACGACATGATGTTCTTTACCGATGAGGCCAGCGAGGAAATGCTGATGTCCATCATCGATAAGATGTGCGCCTGCGCAGTGCGTGCCCAGAAGGCTGGTGTGGACGTGATCCAGATCCACGGCGACCGCCTGAACGGCTGCCTGTGCTCTACCCGGATGAACCACCGCACCGACAAGTTCGGCGGCAGTCTGGAGAACCGGGTTCGCTTTGCCCGGATGCTGACCCGGGCCATCCGCAAGGCTGTGCCGGATATGATCATCGACTACAAGCTGTCCATCGTTACCCCGCAGCGCGGCAAGGGCGGCATCGACGAGGCCGATGCGGTGCAGTTCGCCCAGTGGCTGGTGGAGGACGGCGTGGATATGTTCCACGTTGCCCAGGCCAACCACACCGGCAACATGGCCGATACCATTCCTCCCATGGGTGTGCAGCCCTACGGCTTCTTTGTCAGGATCGCCGGAGACATCAAAAAGGCTGTCAACGTGCCGGTCAGCGCCGTGGGCCGTATCGTGGATGCCGAGATGGCAGAGCGTGTCATCGAGAGCGGCATGGCTGATATGGTGGCTGTTGGCCGCCCGCTGCTGGCAGACCCTGATTGGGGCGCAAAGATCGCTGCCGGTAAGGCCTGCGATATTCGCCGCTGCATCAGCTGCAACAAGGGCTGCACCGATGCCATCCAGAACCGCCAGTTCCTGTCCTGCGTGCTCAATGCCGAAAATGGCTATGAGAACAGCCGCAGCATCCAGCCTGCCGCACAGAAAAAGAAGGTGGCTGTTCTGGGCGGCGGCCCTGCCGGTCTGGAAGCTGCCCGTGTGGCAGCCCTGCGCGGTCACGATGTGACCCTGTTTGAGAAGACCACCTCTCTGGGCGGTCAGCTGAACATCGCCTGCGTGCCTCCCCGCAAGGAGGAGATGCGCCGCGCCGCACAGGATCTGATCCGCGCGGTCTGCAATGCCGGGGTGCACCTGTGCATGGGCCAGACCCGCACGGCAGAGCAGCTGAAGGAGGCCGGTTTTGAGGCTGTCATCAACGCTGTGGGTGCCCACAGCGCCGCACCCCGCATCCCCGGCATTGACGGCGTGAACGTGGCCGATGCCTGGAAGGTGCTGGCCGGTGAGCAGCAGGTCTACGGCACCGTGGCTGTCATCGGCGGCGGCATGGTGGGCTGCGAGACCGCAGAGTATCTGGCTGCCCGGGGCTGCAAGGTGTCTGTCATCGAGATGATGGACAAGATCGCAGCAGGCGAGAGCACCACCATTCTGCCTACCCTGCTGGAAAACTACAAGACCTACGGCGTGGAGCAGTACCCCAGCCACAAGGTCAAGGAGTTCCGCATGGACGCCGTCGTCTGCGAGAACAAGGACGGCGCAGAGGTGACCATCCCCTGCGATTACATCGTGCTGGCTATGGGCGCACGCTCCAATGAGTTTGACGCTGCTGCGCTGGAAGCTGCCAACATCCCGGTGTACTCCATCGGCGATGCCGCAGGCAAGGCTGCAGATATCTCCAACGCCATCCGTACCGGCTACGATACTGCCTGCCAGCTGTAAAGTAGTCTGAGATGCGCACAGCGCATCGCCAAAAGTGCAAGCCCGGAAGGTCTGTGTGCCTTCCGGGCTTGCTTTTTTCGGGAAAAGACGTGATCATTGGCCGCCCTCTGCGATATTTTTCCGCCGGTTAAGCCTGGATATAGAAATCCGACAAGAGTTGTGTTAGAATAAGGCATCCGGGAGCGCCATGCGGCGGGTGCTCCGCTTCAACATGAAAAATGGAGGCTTTTTATGAAAAAGACCTATCGCTCGTTCTTTTGTCTGCTTGCAGTGCTGCTGCTCAGTGTCAGTGCACTGCCCGCTGCCTCGGCACTGTTTTCGGAGCGGCTCTACTACTATGGTACGGTAGAAGAGATCAGCCGCGCTGCGGACGGTACGGTGGAGTCTGTACTGGTGACCGCAGAGGGGCAGGAGACCTATGAAATGGTGATCACTGAGCGCACCCAGTGGCAGGACCATGACGAAAAGACCACCTCTGACCCTGCTACTCTCGCAGTAGGGGAGCAGATCTGCGTGGTGCACGACCCTGCCGTGATGATGTCGCTGCCGCCGCAGTCGGTGGCTTATACCGTCATCCGCAATTTCCCCGAAGGTACGGATCTGGAGCAGGAAGCCCGCGACGCTGCCTGCCCGGTGAAGCAGTTCTTTGCAAAGACCCGCAAGGCCATTGAGGACTGGTTCTACCAGACCATGCCCATTGCGGAGTGAATCTGACTGCATCGTAAAAAAGGAAAACATCTGCTGTCCCATGCCGGAGATTGTCACGTCCGGCAAAGGGGCAGCAGATGTTTTTTGTGTGTAATCCTGCCTTGTTCAACTTACGATTCATCCAGTTGGGCAGCAGTGCAGAAACACTCAGTTCCGCTGGAACCCAAGATAGCGGGTGCCTTGAAAACTCAGCTTTCCAATGTCGCCCTCCACAAGCATTCCGTAGTCCGAACCACTTACGGTAAGCTCCATGCGGTCGCCGCT
>OLPV01002830.1_pt1 | contig 10954 bp, 7 predicted proteins | sample 1671961 | NCBI WGS metagenome assembly OLPV01 (sample SAMEA3136630, study PRJEB25190) | human gut metagenome | biome: human gut; feature: human-associated habitat; material: faeces | place: Austria | collected 2013
CGCCCTCAGGCGCGAGACCCCTGCGGATTAGAGCACCGCGTCATCCGGATAATCCGGCTGCGGACCGAACAGCTCCTCCATCTCCGTCTTTGTCAGCTTGAACTCATCCTTGATGAAATCCCACAGGCGATGCGGGCGCACCTTCAAGGTGTTGTACAGTCGATTCACGCGGCTCTCCCAGTAGGTGTACGCGCCGTCAATCGTCGTCGGCACTTCGCTGGTCACCGCCTTGTCGTTCAGCTCGCCCCAGCGTTCCCAGTGGTTTTTCATCTCCGGCTGAATTTCCGCCACCACGCCGTCCAGCACCTGCGTCATGTACTCCGTCGTGAAGGTCTTGTACACATCCGCCAGCTTTTCGAGGAACTTGCGCTTGTAGTCGGGATGTTCCAGCAATTTCAGGAAAATCGTGTTGTCGATTTTCTGTTCACCCATGCCCTTGACCTTTAGGTAGCTCCACGGGCTGTTGAACTTGGAGCTGTACAGCCCGTAGTCCGCATCATACCAAATCCATTTCCACTTGCTGCCTTCCTGATGCAGACGGTAGTAGCGGATGTTGCCGATGTCGGAGTTGCCCACGAACATTTCCAGCGCCATGTATTCAAACAGGTTGTCCACATCCACGTTGTCAAGGATGTACTGCAAATCATCCGGATTTGTCGCTGGGCTGCCCGCTTTGATTTTCTTCAGCATCGCGCGGTATGCCTTGTTCGAGCCGAAGTTGACCGAGCCGTTTGCTTCGAGGATGTCCATTTCATCCGCCTGATCAAGCGGAAGCCCCTCAAACTGCGCAATGAAGAAGCGGTCAACACGTTCGCGCAGGTTCATATGACCCCAGTACTGTCCATTGAGGAAAACCGTTACGGGCTTCCACGCCTGATGAATCACCTGCGTTCCATACGCGTCAAGCAGGCGCGACTGGAAACCGTCCAGCAGGCGCGTGGACATGGCGTCGTTGCCGGAATTGCGCAGGACAAGCGACTTATACTCCGTGTAGGGGCGGTCATCGAAGAGTGCAGCGGCGAACGTCTTGCTGCCGTAGAGCGACTTGGCGCGCAGCTTCATGGATTTCTGCGGCATATCCAGCGAGTAGTTGCCAATGAGACCAATGGCGACGCCTTGGCTGATCAGCTGCGTGCCGTCTACGTCATAATACTCCATGTAGCCTTCGCGCGGCGTTTTGCCATACTTCCGATAGATAGTGTTCTTGAATGGAATGCCGCCGGACTTGTCGATGTTCGGGCCTGCCGCGAGCATACCGTTTTCCTCGTTCCAGAGTTCATCCGGGTCAACGGTGATGCAGACAATCGGCGTTGTGTAGTACGTTTCCATCAGATACGTCCCGGTCGTCACGGTACTCGCCTTATACAGCGGGTTCGCCGGGAACGCGCGGGCGCGGAGCGTCGTGGTGTGGGTAAAGGTAATATCCTGCCCCGTGTACAGGTAGCCCTTGTCCTGCGTGGGGGTAGAACCGTCGGTGGTATAATAAACAGTTGTGTTCGCGGGAATCGTGAAGCCCGCCGTGACCGTTCCGTAGTGCTTGCCGGGCTGGAGGGTCAGTTCCGGCGCATCGGCATAGCCCAGGAACGTGTCATTGCCGTTCTGCGCGCCCGCAGTTGCCATGTCGTAATAAAAAAAGCCCTCGCGCCCGATGCTCCGGCCGTAGGACACATTTGTTGGAATCTCCGGCAGCACCACTTTGTCCAGTATTTTTCCCGTCGGATCCGCCAGCACCAACACCTCGCCGCCGCTCTTTTTCAGTTTGAAGGAGGTGTGCAGTTCGCCAGCGTTGCTCAGGGCCGTATCGCCGTCGCACCAGATGACCTTGTATTCACCCGGATTGATGGTTGTTCCCTGTGGAAACTGCCATTTTCGTGCGCGTCCAATATTGTCGGACAGGCCGTAGCCGGACAAATCGACCGCCTGATTGGAGGAGTTGTAGATTTCCACCCAGTCGGTGTATCCGCCGGAGGGAGCCTTGACCGCCGTATCATTGGACGCCATAACTTCGGTCACATACACGCCTGTTGGGTTGAGGGAGCGGAGGATGGAATCCATCCTGCTCGCTCCCTCCTGCGTATTCGGCAGACCGGGCGTCGGGTTCTGCGTGATGATGAACACGCCGTTTTCGTTGCGCGCGTAGGACGCATCCTTCGGCACGTTATCCAGCGTCACGCGGTCAACAAGCCGTCCGCGGTTGTCCGACAGCACCACATTATCGTGCTCCGCGCTGAGGCGGAAGTTCGCGTGCGGCACGGCATTCGGGTCGGTGTTGGGCGTTTCATCGCCGTTGCAGTAGACCAGATAGTACCCGTGCGGCTGAATCGTCGCGCCTTCCGGGAAGCGCCACTGAAGCGGCTTGCTTTCGTTGTCGCTCAGCGCGTAATTATCCAGCGAAATCACCTGATCGGTCGTGTTGTACAATTCCACCCAGTCGCAGACGTTGCCGCTTGCATCGGTGTAGCCGGTCAGCGGATCCGGGCAGACCTCGTTGATGATGACTGCGCCGTCGGTTACCAGCGTCGCCGCGCGGTATTCCTGATGTCCGCTCGTCGTGTTCTCGTAGCCGGGGCTGTACTCGTTTGTTGTGCCCCAGCTGCCATCCGGCAGGCGCGCATAACTCTCGTCCACCCCCAGAATCGGGGTTTTCACCGAGTCGATGAGGTAAGCGTTCGGGTCATAGATGTACAGTTCCTCGCCATTGGAGGAAATGGAGAACTTTGCGTGCATCGGCTTTCCCGCAATCGCCTGATTTTTCTTGTCGCACAGCACAATCACGCGTTCGCCCGCCGCCAGCTCCATATCCGGGAACAGGAACTTAATCGACGTGCCCTTATTGGAAAGTCCGACGTCCTTGAGGTTAATGGCGTGGTCGGAGCTGTTCCAGATTTCCAGCCAGTCGGGGTAATTGCCGTTCTCATCCGGCATCGCGGTTCTATTCGCCGCCATAACCTCGCTGAAAACCAGTCCCTCATAATTACTCAGCGCACCGCCTGTGGAATGCACCAGATTATCCTGCGACCCCGCGGAATAATACGCCTTCTGCACCGGCTTTTTCGGGCTGACGATGACCACAATTGCCACCAGCGCAATCAGCACGGCGCAGACGAGGACATTCAGCACACGGCGTTTCTTCTTACGATATTTCACAGCAGGCGGCATCTGCTTCGGCTCTGCGCGACGCTGCCGTTTTTCGGGCTGATAAGACTGCATGGTAATCCTTTCTGCGGTCAGGAGGATATTCATCCCCGCCGCGGCGCAGGACGGTCAGGCGGATTTTCGCCATCCGTTTCCCTTTCGACAAATAGAACGATGCAGCACCGTCCTATCCTGCATTGTATCACAGAAACCTATTCCCGCGCAAGCATTATGACCATTTTGCGCGGATTTTTCATCTTTTGGTCACAATTCGGGTGATTTTTGCATCCATCAGCGTGGGTTTCCGCCCCATAGCAAGGCAATGATGGAAAGGTTCGCGTCCGCAAGCGCGATTTCCCCTGCCACGACAAAAGTCAACTCCGGTAGTGGCGACCCGAAGGTTTCCAAAGGGCGATCGGAAAGCCCTTTGGTCGCGCCCATTTGGCGCGACACAGCACAGATGTTGGAAAGAGCAGCTTGGGGGCGCTTCTGAGGAAGCGCGAAGTTACTGGCAGGGACGCTTCGCTGCCTGCGCCTTTGTGGGCTGTCTCTTTGAATTGAGCGCCCGAAAAACAGTTGGGGCGTTGCCCCAAACCCCACAAGGGACGCTGTCCCTTGACCCTGCAAGGGGCAATTGCCCCTTGACCCTTTTTTGGCGCCCCGGCTTGAGCGCACTTCCCATATTGTACTCTTCCGGGATTTTTTGCCCTTCCCCCTCACTGGAACAAGGACATAATCTCCTGCGGCGAAAGTCCGCCCACCATGGATTCCCCCGGCTTAATCAGCTGGTCAAACAGCGCTTTCTTCCGCTGCCCCAGCGCAACCACCTGCTCCTCAATCGAAGCATGTGTTACCAGACGAATCACCTCCACCTTGCGCGTCTGCCCAATGCGGTACGCGCGGTCGGTTGCCTGATCTTCCGCCGCCGGGTTCCACCACGGGTCGTAGTGAATCACCATGTCCGCGCCCGTCAGGTTCAGGCCCGTACCGCCAGCCTTGAGCGAAATCAGGAAAATCTGTCCCTGCCCCGCGTTGAACTGCTCCGCCATCTCTACGCGGCGCTGCGCGGGCGTGTCGCCATCCAGGTACATCGTTTCATAACCCGCATCATCCAGCTCGCGGCGAAGGATTTTCAGCATCGAGGTAAACGCGCTGAACAGCAGCACACGCCGCCCCTTCGCAATCGCTTCCGGCAGCATATCCAGCAGCATATCCAGCTTGCCGGATGTACCCGTATAATCGTCCAAAACCAGCGACGGATGACAGCAGATTTCGCGCAGCTGGGTAATCGCCGCAAGCACCTCCGTGCGCCCACGCTCGAAGCCCTTTTCCTTGACGATGGAGTCCACGCGCTGACGCAGCCGCATCATCGTCGCCTCGTATACCTTCGCCTGTTCCGGGCTCATCTGCGCCGTGAACACGGATTCAATCTTGTCCGGCAGTTCCGTCAGCACTTCCTTCTTCAGGCGGCGCATGAGGAACGGGCTGATGCGCCGGCGCAAATCCTCCGCGTCCGTTCCATCCTGATAGCGGCGCAGGAAAGCGCTATAACTGAGCAGATACCCCGGCAGGACGAAGTTGAAGATACTCCACAGTTCGCCCACGCCGTTTTCCAGCGGCGTACCAGTTAGGGCAAAGCGTGTCTGCGCCTGCAATTGGCGAACCGCCTGTGCGCCCTTGCTGCCCGCGTTTTTGATGTGCTGCGCTTCGTCTAAGATAGCGAAGCGGAACTCAATCGTCGTCAGCTGCTCGATGTCCTGCCGAATCAGCGGGTAGGACGTAATCAGCACATCCACGTCGTGCGCTTCCTTGACGTGGCGAATCTGGCTGGCGCGCTGTGCCGCCGAACCGCCCAACACCATCACCGACAAATCCGGCGCAAAGCGGCCAAGTTCGCTCAGCCAGTTATACGTCAGCGTCGTCGGCGCGACAACAAGGCTGACCTGCCCTTCCTGCCGCGTCGCCATCAGCAGCGCAATCACCTGCACGGTTTTGCCCAAGCCCATGTCGTCCGCCAGCACACCGCCCATGTGCAGCCGGTCAAGCGCCAGCAGCCACTGGAAGCCGCGTTCCTGATACGGGCGCAGGCTCAAGCCGTCGGGCAGCTTCACGTCCTGCACCTTGCCGGGGTCGGTCAGCAGGCGAACGGTTGCCTGCGTTTTTTCATCCACCTCGATGGGCAGTCCAAGGCTCTCCAGCAGGCTTTGCAGATAGCACGCGCGGTACGCCTGCAGGCGGATGGTGTCGTCCCCCATCGCGACCGACTCCGCGCCCTCCGCCTGCGCCGCCTCGAAGATGGAATCCGCCAGCGGCAGCCACTCGTCCATCGCGGACAAATCAAGGAACGAGCCGTCTTTCAGGCGGAAATAGCGGCGGCGGCGCGCCAGTGCTTCCATAATTGCGAGGATTTCCTGCGCAGGTTCGTCGTCCTGGGTGAATTTCAGCTCCAGCGCCGAGCCGTTCAAGCGCATTTTGCCCGCAAATTTCGGCTTGCGCGGCGTCATGCGCTTGAAGTCGTTGGACAGGTACACTTCCGCCAGCTCCTGCAAATGCTGCAAGCCTTCGCTGACGAAGTTGAAAATGGCTTCCTGCCCCGTCAAATACACATGCCCTTTGCTGACGATGAAGCCCGCCGCCCCCAGCGCATCCAGCACCTTGCGTTCCGCCGCCGCGTCGCGCAGGAGCAGTTTTTCGCCGCGCGGGAGATTCTCCGGCAGGGGCGTTTCGTCAAACGGGTCAATGGTGCGATCGCCGTAGCGGAACTGTGCACGCGCCACCACATCGCGACCATTGGCAGAACGGTCAAGATACACACGCGCCACCAGCGGCAGTTGAATCAGCTGACGGCGCAGCTCATCGGAAATCTCCACCAGCCCGGTCAGTTTCAGGAACGGCACAAGTTCGCCCATCACACGCGCCGCCTCGCGCACGGGATAGTCGAAGCTGCACTGCCCGCCCAACTGCTCCTGATACAGCACGCGCAGCACGCCGCGCTGCTGCTCCTCCACCGCCACGACGTTCTCCCCCACCAGTGCGAAGGAACAGGACGGCAGCAGCGGACGGAATTCCTTGGGGAACATGGCAACGACCGTCAAGCCGTGCAAGTCGCTGGAGACGCGGAACTGCAAGGGGATCTTCCTTGCGCGCACAGGCTTGACCGCAACCGTCTTTTCCCCGACCTTCAGGCGAAACGGCGTGTTCATCAGCTCGCGCAGGATTTCCTCCGCGAACGGCTCCGGCAGCGCCAAATCACGCTGTTCCGCGCCGCGCAGGAGCGCGCCAGCTTCCTTCTGTGCCAGACACAGCGCGCGCAGAATCTTCAAAATCCGCTCCTGCACCGTGCCGAAGCGCATCCATTCCGGGTGAAACACGAAGCCCTTGCCGTACTCCACAGGCGTCTGCGTGTCAATAGCATCAATCATCTGTGGAATCGACTTGACCACATACAGGCGTTCTTCACCAATCAGCAGACAAATGCGGATGCGGGGCGTAATCTGGTCGCGCACGGGTTCGAGGGTCAGGCGAACCTCCATGTGGATGGTCCCCTCCTCCGGCAGCGCGCGATCCATTGCCGCCATCAGCTTCGGACCGGCCGCTTCCGCCTTGCGGCGCACCATATCGCCCATTGCGCCTTCATCCTGACACTTGATCATTGCCGCCACCACATGCCGGCACGCGCCGGCTTCCTCATAAATCGGGCAGCTGCAGCGGCTTTCGCCGTCGTCGGTGAATACCACATCGTACATTTCGCCATCCGCGACCTTGCAGCTCAGGCGCTTTGCGCTCTTCTCCACAATATGCACTGCGCCGCTGTGATACAGCCGCTCGCCGTAACGCGTTTCCGTTTCGCCCGCCAGAACGCGCAGGGTGTAGGGGACTTGGGTCATGCTTGAATCACACTCACACTTTCTGAAAGCCCAAAGGCAAAAAAAATCCTTCAAGCCAAAATTGCAACCCTTATTCTTTCTACGTTTTCGGCGAAATTCCTGCTTTCAGGCGGAAGGTTTTTCATCTTTTTTTGACGCTGGATGCATCCGGTTGACTTTCCGCACTTTTTTCCATCCTCGGCGTATGATGAAGGCAGAATCCTCCTGCCGTTTGTTCGGTGCTGCAATTTTCTATTTGGAAGGATGTGTTTCTGATGATTTTATCCCCCCTGTCCGCCGCCATTCTCGCGACACTGCTCATGTATCTGCTGACGGCGCTGGGTGCGGCGCTCGTATTCCCGCTCCGGCGATTTCACCCAAGCGTGATGAACCTGCTGATGGCGCTCGGTGCGGGCATCATGCTCGCCGCGTCGTACTTTTCGCTCCTTGCGCCCGCGCTGACGTCCGCGCATTCCCTCCGGCAAAGCCCGCTCCTGATGTGCAGCGGCGGATTTCTGCTCGGCGGGCTGCTCGTGCTGTTGGCGGATGCGCTGCTTTCACGCCGGATGCGCCGAACGCCGCTGTCCGACGTGCGCCGCAGAACCGTTCTGCTGATTGGCAGCATCACCCTGCACAACATTCCCGAAGGTTTGGCGGTCGGCTGTGCGTTCGGTGCTTTGGCGTCCCCCGGCGGGGCGGCGTGGCACAGCGCGTGGATGCTTGCCATCGGCATTGCGCTGCAAAACTTTCCCGAAGGGGCGGCGGTCAGTCTGCCGCTCCGCCGCGACGGTTATTCCTGCCGCCGTTCGTTCTTCTTCGGACAGTTATCCGGCGCAGTCGAGCCGCTTGCTGGGATTCTGGGCGCACTGCTGGCGATTCGCGTCCGCGCCGCCCTGCCGCTGCTGCTTTCGCTCTCCGGCGGCGCCATGGTGACGGTCATCTTGGCGGAGCTTCTGCCGGAATGCCAAAAATGCCCGCGGCAGCGTCTGATGGTTCTCGCGACGCTGGCGGGCTTTGTCCTCATGATGGCACTGGATACGATGGGGATTGGGTGATAACGCATTAACTATGTTCAAGCACCCACGTCAATAGTTCTTCATAGCCAATCGTACCATCGGCTACATGGAGAATTACCTCTATCAGTTCTTCCTGCGTATAAAACAGCTCAATGCCGCTTTTTTTAAGGAGAATAAGCATGAGTTGCGTTCCTATCCGTTTATTTCCATCAATAAACGGATGATTCTTCACAAAACCAAAGCACAGTCTGGCAGCTTTTTGATACACCGATGGAAACAACTCAATCTGGTCATACGTCATAAAGGGACTTGCCAGCGCAGATTCCAGCAAGCCTTCATCCCGTACACCATACGAGCCGCCGGTTTTCTCAATCATCTGCTTATGCAGTGCAATGACGTTTTTCGCTGTCAGCCTAATCATTTGGCAAGCGCCTCATACGCAACCCGGTTTTTTTCAATAAGCTGTTCACCAAGCGCAAGCAATTCTTCGTCAGATGCTTCCTGATATTCCTCTGCACGGCTGAAATCAATTACCAAGTAGCGCGGCGCATTATTCTTCAAAATAACCGCCGAACCTTTCTCGTCAACCAGCCGCGCAACGCGCGAAAAGTCACGGCTTGCATCAGCAATAGATACCATCGTTTCAGACTGAATCATCATTGCTTCCACCTCCTGCTTTATATTATATCACACTTTGAAAGAACAATCAACGATTATTCGCTCTGCTTCCTCTCCACATACTCTTCCAGGCACTCCCCTGTCTCCCGCATCTCCATTGACGCATCCACCCCAACGTAGCGGAAGTGCCACGGCTCATTCGTGATGCCGGTGATGGCGGTCTTGTCCGCCGGGTAGCGCAGGATGAATCCCCACTCCCAGCAGTGTTCTTCCAGCCATTTTGCCTGTTTCGTGCCGCCGAAGGAAGTTCCCGGCACGGTGATGTCGAACGCCAGCCCGGTGTGATGCTCGCTGCATCCGGGTTCTGCGACGAGTTTGCGCGCCGCACTCCGCGCCTGTGCGCCAGTCATGCCCTGCTGACGATAGCTGTACACCTTGTCGTCGAACAGCTTCTGCTGATAGGCAACGCTCCGGTATCCCGCGCTGATCTGCCATGATGTCAGCCCCTCTGACTGCGCCTGCGCCAGCATCGCCAGCAGCGCATCCACCGCAATCTGCTCGCCCTCGATTTCGCTGCCCTTGATGCTCACGATGCTGCTGTCACAGTAGTCGCGCATGTTGACCAGCTGCTGCGGCTGATAATCATCAGGCAAAGGAGAATCCCGGTTGACCAGCAGCGGAAGCCCATCCGCCGTGAAGCCAACCGGGATTGCGTTTTCCACCTCCGCCGTCAGGAGGATCATATCATCCGCCGCGGGAGCTTCGGTGACCTGCGCGGCTTGGGTGGGCGCAGGCGTCGGTGTGGCATACGGCTGCGCGCTGTCAGAATAGAGCAGCTCGCGCGTATCTTCCCCGTCCGCCGTCAGCCCATGCTGGCGCTGGAACAGCTGCACCGCCTCTTTTGTCGCCGGGCCGAACTGTCCATCGACGCTGCCGTTCAAGTAGCCCAGCGCCTGCAAGCGCTCCTGCAATTGCCAGACGGCTTCTCCCTGCGCGCCGGAACGCAGCACCGGCACGGGTGTGGGCAGAGACGGGTCAATCGTGACCTGCATGACGTTGCCGTACTCCGGCACGGGCGTAGGCGTGCGGCTCTGCTCCACCTGCACATCGCCATAGAGCCGGATTTCGCGCACGGCGAACACGATGACCGCGACCGCCAGTACGGCAAGCGCAATCATGGCAATCAGCCGCTTTGTCGTCATTCCTCCGCTGGATTTCTGCTGCACGCTTGTCCCCTGCCTTTCTTCTTTCCTGACCACAGTATACGCTATTTTGGGCGTTTATGCAAGAGGGGGGCGGAAAATGGGGGAAAGTGGTTCATGATGTATCAATATTATGCTTTTATAATCAATAGATTTAACATTTTATTTTCATTCTATTTGCACATTGTTCAAACATTTGTGCTACACTATACTCATATTGTTTTTTTGAACAACTGTATTGTTGCTTTCCACTTTCCAGAGCGGGCAAATCCGATTGAAAGGAGGGATGCAATTCCGCGCCGACGTCTCTGGAAATAGTATTACATCATAGAAAGGGCGACACGCATGAAAAAGTTTTTTTCTTTGTTCTTGGCTGTACTGCTGATTTTCTCCTGCTGGACGGCGGCGACCGCCGAATCCACCGACGCCGTTTCCGGCGCGCCGCTGGACAACGACATTGAGATTGTCTACAAGGAGCATTTCGACGATATGGTGACGCGCTATGCGGACGAGCTGACCGAGGCTGAACTACTGGTCAGCGCCGACGTGTACGACGCCATCGGCATGATTCGCTTCGATTCCGAGGACAGTCTGGCGGCACGTCAGCGCATCTACGGCATTGCGTCGGCGGACGACCTTCATGCCATCCTGACAGGCTATTTTGACCCGAACGATGCCGCTTACACGGCGGATACGGCGCTGGATGCGCGCTTGCAGGCGATTCTCGCGGCGTGCGGGCTGAATCCGGAGGACTACGACATCAGCGTCATTCGCAATCTGAGCGGGATGCCCGAACCCATCACGGGGACGAACTGGTACTGCACGCTCATCCGCAAGGGCGTCGAGGTAGCGGAGGACGAAACAAACCCGTATGACATGGTGATTGTGCTGTACGGCGACGAGATGACGGTGGGCGCATTTGTGCTGAATCCGGAGGTTTAACAAGGGCTAAAAAGACGGCAGGTGTGAGAAATTCTCTGCACCTGCCGTTTATTTTTGTTTTGGGATGGTCGGTCGCGCCAATGGGCGCGACAATATGCAAGTTGTTGGGAAAGCAAGTTGGGGGGCGCTCCTGCGGGAGCGCAAAGTTACTGGCAGGGACGCTTCGCTGCCTGCG
>OLPV01002831.1_pt1 | contig 10952 bp, 10 predicted proteins | sample 1671961 | NCBI WGS metagenome assembly OLPV01 (sample SAMEA3136630, study PRJEB25190) | human gut metagenome | biome: human gut; feature: human-associated habitat; material: faeces | place: Austria | collected 2013
GTATTATTCCGGTTACAAGCAGGTTATGGATGAAATTGTCAAAAGTATAGATGAGTTTGGGATAGCTGGAATAGCTGGAGTATTGAATAGCTCCGCATTATGAAAATAATAAAATCACAAAGTGTCACGATAGGGTGATCTATCCGTATTATAAAGTAAGAAGAGTATTTTTGAATTATGACAGAAAAAGATTATTGGGAACGCTTCGGCTTTTGGAGATGCAGGTTGAGTGATATTTACACCCATATCAAATCAGGCATGGCTGAAACGGAAAATCCGCATTGCAGAAAAGGAATCATCGTTGAGAAAGACGCGGACACAGAATCAAGACTTGATTTTGTGAAGGATTATCTCAATGTGTCTGAGCTTGAGAAGGCCGGCAAGGTTTCAGAACTTACAATTGATGCATCTTGGACAGCTGGCATTGTTCCTTCATCAAGGAATGAAACTTCCCGCGACTGTTGGAATAAAATTATTGCAGCCGCATACAAGGCAAATGACGGACTCCTCATTCTCAACGTAAGCAATATGAAACTGTTCGAGCATTGCTGGTGGCATATCAAGCAACTGGCAAAACAGGAAGCTGGTTTGGTCGCATGGCCCCCTTTTGATAAATCCATATTCTTTGATATAGATGAATTTGTTGGAGAGGTCGAGCGTCTGATGAAGACTGGCCGAGACAAGAGCGAAATCAATGCTTTTGTAAAGGATAAAATTTCCGAGGCAAAAAGACAGGGTCTCGTCCCATCTGATAAATTTCACTTTAACGGCTATGTCCTGATTGTTCTGGATGGGCTTGACTGGCAGAGTGTTCGTGAGATTTCCGAGCGTGATCGTGGCCAATTTGACGCGGCTATGCAGTTTTATTATCGAGTGGATTTCTCGAGATGGTGATTATCTTGTCAGGCTCAGGGGTAATTGCAGAGAGTGTAGTGTTCCCATATTCTGTAATACTCGCCTCAAATACTGATATACAGTGATTTTATGTGAAATGGCTAATATGAAAAGAACTGAACAAGTATCTGTTGCGCAGCTCATTGAGGAGCTGAAGAGATTCGAGAAAGATTACCAGGACGTGAATGTTACATGCTGTATTCCTGATGGAACAATATGTTATGCCGTCAGCATTGATCAGGATGGGGAAGGGCAGGTCTGCATTGGCTTTGAAGAGGAAGAGGAAGAGGAAGATAGCGGGTGCCTTGACGTGGAGATGCTCATCGCGGATCTGGAGATGTATGACCGCAGTGCAATGGTGTGTATGGAGGCATGCGGCCTGTCCATGACTTTCTCCATATTCGACGACGGTAGTTTCTTCGTCTATGATGAAAATGAGGAATGTGTTTGCTGTGACGGGGTAGTTATAGGCGAGTATGAAGAAAAAGAATCTGGCTCCGGATGGCTTACGGAGGCGGAAAAACGGATGCTGGCGGAGAAAGCCAGAAAAGAGAATCGCAAGAGCAAGATTGAATATGGAGCCTTGCTGATTATTACAATTCTCTCACTATGCGGGGTTGCCTACAATGTCTGGGCAGTTGTAGCCGCCTCAGGAGACTCGCTCTGGGAGAATATACTCTATGGCATAACATGCCTGTTCTGTTTCATGATTGGCCTACTGGCGCTCCATTACGATAGGCGATAATTACAGTGTTGGGAAATTTTTCGAGAAAGTGCATTATTTTTTTTGTCACAGATAACAAGTCTTGTCGTAATATATATTGAAAAGAAAAATTAACTTGATCATGTATATTTCAAAAACAAGATTTATCAACTGGACACGCTGTCCTATGTATTTCGCGAGGGATTTGAAACACAATCCACTCAAGAAAACTGATATCGACGCCGAACGTGAACGTCGCGAGGAAATGCTCGCCGAACTGATGAACGAGACCGGCTCGTCAGAAGGGGCTGAAGATGAAGAAGAGTTCGATGCAAAACCAAGCGAGGAGCTTGAAGCCCTTCTTCCTTATTACAATCAGGTTGAAGATGAGGCCCTGAAGGTGGCGAAGAGATATTTCAAGGGCACGTTTGTCGCTGATTCGAAAGATGTCCACAAGCAGAAACTCTTTGAATATGTCCAGCACGGCCATACCTACCGTTGCTATGTGGATATTTTTAACGAGAATGATGATGAAATCAACATCATCGAAGTAAAGGCCACGACCAACAGCAAGTATCTTCTCAAGACGAACAAGGATGGCAAGCTGGACGGCTATTGTTTCTCGGAGAAACGCGGAGCTGAAAAGCACCCTATGTTTGTCAGAGAAGGCAACATCTGGACACTGAACCATGCAGGCTGCAAGGCCAATGCTGATTTGGAGAAGAACTTCGAGCAGAAGAGGAGAGCCTTGCTTGACCGCTATTCCGACCTTGGAAAGTATCCGCATGATCTTGCCTTCCAGAAGTATGTGATTGAACATTCTTTACGCAATGCCGGCGATAACCGTAAGGTGAATTACTATCTTGCCGTACTCAATAGCGAGTATGTTTATGACGGCAAGCACGTCTATAACAATATCGAAGGTCAGGAACTCATTGTCTTCCTCGATATGAATGAGACGGTCGAAGACTATCAGCCGATTATTGTCAAAGAAATCGCAACACTGGAGAGCTACATTGCAACTCCTCATGATGTGAATGCCAAGACTCCGGTCGGTCCATGGTGCGACTGGGGGAAAAACACCGAATGTGTGTTCTACATCCACTGCTTCAAGAAGCTCCGTGATGTTCCTGATGCCAATAGGTCGAACAACTACATGAATTTCCGCGGCTTCAAGGCTGGAGCTATCGGCGACAAGTTCCAGCTCATAAACAACGGTTATTACAAGTTCGATGATGTGCCTGTTGAGTGGTTGGAGAAAGAGAACCACAAGATTCAGAGAGAATGCTATGACAATGGAATCGAACATATCGATAAAGAGAAGATGACGGCATGGTTCAGATACCTAGGGGAGGGTCCCATCTATCATTTTGATTTCGAGTCGTTCCCTTGTCCTCTGCCTCGTTTCAAAGGCGAGTCTCCCTATCAGCAGTCGGTGTTCGAGTTCTCGCTCCATATCGAGCGTGCTCCAGGAGTATGCGACAAGAACTCCGACAATATCATCTTCCTCAATGAAGAATGTGACACCGACGAGCGCGAGGCACTCGTAAAAGCCATCGTGGACAACTTCGAATTCAACGAGGACGGCTCTCTCCATGGCATCATGCTGGCGCAGAATACCAGTTTTGAAATCGGTCGTCTCAATGAACTTGCAGCAATTTTCCCCAAATACAGCAAATACCTGCTTGCAATTGCTGACAAGACGGCGGACCTGATTCATCTGCTCAGGACTAACCTGGAATTGTACGAAGCGGAATTCGGGAAGGAATCGGCAGGAACCATAAACTACTACCATCCCTACCTCAGTGGAAGTTATTCCATCAAGAGGACTCTTCCAGTCCTTGTTCCAAGCCTCTCGTATGACGAGATGAAGAAGCATGAAGTAGGCAATGGCGTGCAGGCGTATATAACTTATCTCAGTTATAATGAAGACCCCGGAAAGACACGCGACATGAATACCAAGAAAGAGCGTCGCGAAGCCCTCTGCCGCTACTGCCAGCAGGATACTTGGGCGATGGTAGAGATTCTGCGTGCGGTCAGAAAGAAAATTGGTCTTTAATATTGTAGCCTATAGCGTGTATAGAATAAGCCCGCATTGTGTATTTCTCGACGGGCCCTATCCGGTCAATTTCCAAAAGCTTTATATGGGCATTATTGTCGTGGTCGATACGGATTCCGGTACTAGCGATCCCAAGTTCTACCATCTCGCGATCTGCACCCAGAAGACAAGAACATGTATATGGAAAAGACGGCAAGAAAGAATGGATCGTCTTGTGTTTGATGATGCGTGTCTGACAATTACCTGCTGTTACGAGCAGGCGGAGAAAAGTCCAGTGATACCCAAGAGCCTGACTCTTGATAAGGATATCTACGACGAGATCAAGGAGATCCTGCCTGGATTCATGGATAGTTGCGGCTGCTATCATGACAAGGTGGAAACCAGCGGCGGCCTGGAATTGATAATCAAGTAGCGGATCTTTAGTTTCACTTACTGGTTAGCAGAAAGTTTTGTAACTCTGATAGCGGATATATATAACGACGCATGGCCATATTCTATCACGGGACATCAGTCCTCTTCGATCACTTCGAAAGGCAGTTTATCACTCTAAATCCCCGAAGATGACTGCAAAGCACTATCAGAAACTTGGCAATCATCGTAGAACCGACTGGGGCTCCATGATAATTGATGCCATGAAGTTCTGCCTTCAGCTGAAATACGAGCAGTCCCTGGAATTCAGGAACGAGCTGGATAGTACGAAGGGCAGTTACATCGTAGAATTGCAGGACAACAAGACCGATACGGTCTCCTCAAGGCCTAATGGCTGGGGTGTCAAGACTAAGGGTGAAAAATATGTGGGCCCGAATATTATGGGACAGTTGTTGATGAGTCTCAGGGACAATGGAAAATTGAAATACAGTCTTCCGTCTGACGCTCTCGCATTTATCGAGTTGTTGAAATAAAGTCATAGCAGAATCGAGTAGGTAGAAGATGAAATGATTCTCGTACTGCAGTTTGACTGGTTGGTTTTGTCCAGGTGCTCCTCATCTTCTTCATGGACCTGCGGTTGACCTGCATCCGTCGAGACTTCTGCCGCCCCGCCCTCCACGACAATTCCTTGCGACTGGAGTGTCATTGATATGTCGTCCTTTATCCTGTGATAGTTATCCTCGCTAACGGAATCTATATACATACGGATATACGTCTCTGCATAACGTCGTCAGAAAAGTGCTACAATACGGAGGAGATGTATAGTCAAACTGCCAATAATTGAGAATCGACCTTTGCTGTTTTCGAAATTTACTGTAAATTTGCAGTAGATTTCGAAAGTAGAATATCATGAATGCTTACGTAAAACGGGATTTGTATCTTAACCGACTGATTGTCAGGAGGGATAATGGGCAGATTAAAGCGGTTACCGGACCGAGGCGTTCCGGTAAATCCTTCCTCTTGGATCCCATATACAAGGATTATCTCCTCTCCAAAGGTATTCCCGAAGATAACATTATCATCATTTCCTTTGATATTGAGGATGAGGACACTCCCCAGGAACTACTGGACCGCGAGAAGCTGAAAGAACACCTTTATTCCAGAATTGCCTCGCAGACTGAGAATTACTACGTCTTCCTGGACGAAATTCAGGAGGTCGATGGATTCGAAAGGATTGTCAATGGCCTTAATAAGCGTCAGAATGTAGATGTGTATGTCACCGGCAGCAATTCAAAGTTCCTTTCTAGCGAAATCAATACCATCTTCCGCGGGCGCAGCGATGAGGTCAGCGTCCTTCCGTTCACTTTCCGCGAATTTTGTCAGGACCGACAGGAAAGTGTCAATGACCTGTGGAAAGAGTATTACACTTATGGAGGACTTCCAGCACTTAGGAAAATGCCGACGGCTGAACAGAAGACCACCTACATCCAGAAACTGTGGAAGAAGACCTATCTGGAAGATGTGGTCGAGCGCCACAACGTTGAAAATCGGGAAGCGCTTGAAGCCATAGCCGATGCTTTATGCTCATCCATCGGTTCCCTTACCAATACGACACGTATCACCAATACGTTGGGAAGTGTCCGCAAAATCAAGATAACGGATGACACAGTTGCAAAGTATATCGGCTATCTGGAAGAGGCATTCTTGTTCAACGAAGCCCGACGTTATAATATCAAGGGCAACAAGTATTACGAGAACATCAAGAAATACTACTCGATAGATGTCGGTCTTAGAAACGCAAGGCTGAATTACCGCCAATTGGAGCAGACACATCTGATGGAGAACATTATCTTCAATGAATTGCTATACCGTGGTTATGTGGTGGATGTGGGAGTCGTTGAGCACCGTAAAATGGTCGATGGCAAGTCTGAATACAAACAATATGAGGTAGATTTCATTGCTACTGATGGGAACGAGAAGTACTATATTCAGTCGGCCTACGAGATAGAAACCGAAGAAAAACGTGAGCAGGAACTGAATTCGCTCAAACGCATTGATGATTCCTTCCAGAAGATTGTTATCGTCAAGGACGACATTATGCCCTACAGGGACAATAATGGAATCCTGTTCACCGGACTGTTCCAGTTCCTCTTCAGCGACAAATTCGTATAAGATCTCTCGAATTTTATTGTAAAAACACAGTGTTTTTCGACAGCCCTCCAGACAAGTGACAATATGGTGGAATCACGACTCATACTCGTCATCCATCGGCAGAATAGTTTCCGGTGCGGCTTCCTCTACGATCCCGTCATCCAGTCCCGAGTCTTGTGCCTCATCGTCTTCATGAACTTGCGGTTGAGATGCACGCGGCTTATACCCACGTCCGCGCAAAGGGCGGCGCTGGCTGGAACCAAGGTGAGTTGGCCCAGCGCCAGCTGGGACTGCTGACCTTGACCGCTTTTCTTCTGACATCGGCCCAAAACATGTCCAGGTAGTGTAGGTAGTGATGATAGTGCAGGTAGTACAGGGACAAAGTAAAGTATATCGCAGAGGGACATTGAGATTCGGAGAGTTATGCTTAAATTAGCAGGTGTAACCCCAAGATTATGACTACAAAGCAAATGAATGACCTTGTGGACCGTTATCTGGATTCCAAGGGACTGAGTAATCCGAGCATCAGGAAACGGGCTGCGCGGAAGGTGCTTGGATATATGGACACGACGGGCGCATTCTTGTCAGGTGGCCAACTTGCGCTTCCTTCTGACAAAGGCGTTGTCGTATCGGCGTATAAGCGCCATAAAGGTTCAGCCCTCAACGGTGCAGAGAAAAGTGTCATCAACCATATCTATGAACTGGCCGGATCTTCAGTTGGCAAATCTGCTTTCCGCCATGCCGTGACTCCGAAAGCGACGAAGTCAGTGGTCACCGCCCCGAAAGCCGTGAACGGGTTGGCTGCTGCGGAGAAAAAACTGCTGCAGGGAGAGTTTGTTTCCGTCGGCGCTCTGTCTGGTGAGATGGTTCCTGATGTGCCGGGGCTGTATTGCATCAAGCTCCGTAAAAGTGTCCGCTTACCGGCAAAGTATGGGAAGGTCCGTGAGGATGGCATCATCTATATCGGCCAGGCATCCACTTCCCTCCGAAAGCGTTTCTGGAAACAGGAACTGAATCATATTGGAGCGGCAACGTTCTTTCGGAGCATTGGAGCAATGCTGGGGTATTTGCCTCCGAAAGGTTCGCTGGTTGGAAAGAAGAACCAGACTAATTTCAAATTCAGCCCGGAGGACACGGAGGCCATTCGGCAATGGATGAGAGAATCGCTCACTGTCAACTTCATTGCATTTTCTACTGAGACCATGGATGATGTGGAGAAGAAACTCATCGACAAATACCGTCCGCTGGTGAATTACACCCATAATCCCGATTACAGTCGAGAACTGGAAGCTGTCAAAGATAAATGTAGAGAATATGCCAGAAGTAAATAATCATAACGAGAAGCCCTGGTATCGGAAGTCCAGCAGCTGGGCCTGGATTACCATTGGCGTGTTGATTCTGACCTATATCATCGTTAGTGCTGTAACTGACGCTCAGGAAAAACGGGCCAAACAGAACCAGTACAAGCCCAAGTCTTACAAGGAAGTCTTCACTCCGGAAGAGGCAAAGAAGATGGATATCGGCGGGCACATCGACGGGCCCGGCGACTGGAAACCCGACCCGAATGCCGCCAAGAGGACGAAGGAATTCATTGAGAAGGGCGGCAATGCAGACCCTGTGGGTGATGCCATTCAAGATGGAGACTACCATGACCTGCTGGACCAGAACGGCGGTCCGGAAGGGTTCTGACAATAGACACTCCGGGCATTTTTCGCAATAAACAATCGCACCACAGCTACCTGTAACGCGTCTTTTGAAAAACCAGAAAAGGCGGCCCATTGTAATAATGTTCCACCTTAACTATTTAATTATTAAGCAATTAACTACTAATACTCCTCCTCGTTAAAGATGGAATAACGCTTAATACACGCAATATATAAGATATTGACGAAGATTTAAGTCAAGTTATTTCATCGTAAAATCACATAAAATGAGGATTACTCGTGTCTATAATCTGTCTATCGCGTCAAGAAGAAAGTCCTGCACATTAATGTACGATATACCGTGCTCATCAGTCCAAGGAAGAATGTCATCCTTGACAACAACCAACTTTTGAAAAGAGTCATCAATCCTCAACAGAGAATTCAGTTCCTGATCTTTTTTTTCTTGGGTGGCAACTGTAAACGCCGACTGGATATAATACCGCTTATCGGCTTTATTGAGCACAAAATCCACCTCCAACTGAGAACGTCTGCTTCTTTCCGCATCATCTTTCCAGTTATATTCGACAACACCAACATCAACAGAGAAACCTCTTGAAGACAATTCATTGTACAGAATATTTTCCATAATATGAGTTTCTTCCTGCTGCCTGAAGTTTAATCTCGCGTTTCTCAATCCGACATCCGAAAAATAATATTTTAGTGGCGTGCCTATGTAAGCGCGACCTTTGATATCATACCTTTTGGCTTTTTCCAGTATAAACGCATCAATGAAACAGTTAAGGTAAGAAGATATTGTGTCGCTCTTGATTTTAATATGCTTGTCTCTTTGAAATGTGTTCGATAGCCTTGTCGAGTTTGTCAACGACCCTATAGCTGAAGCCACAACATCCAAAAGGTCCTCGAGAATGCTCATCTGCCCCTTTATCTTGTTCCTTTCAACCACATCCTTAAGATATGTCAGTTCGAACAAGTCCTTCAAATATTTGGCCTTACCCTCGTGAGATTGAAGATGCATGACATACGGCATTCCTCCATAAGCGGCATACTCTCTCCAGGCATATCTCTTGTCGGAAGGGAACGCATCGTAAAATTCACGGAACAACAACGGGTGGACCCGAATTTCATCGCCCCTATCTCTGAACTCTGTAACAATGTCCGATGAGAGCATTTTTGAATTACTCCCGCTCACATATATGTCAATGTTTGGCTGTTTGTTAAGTCCGATCAATACATCGACGAAACTTATAGTGGCATCTTCAGTGTCCGGAAGATAAGGATTATGTATTGTAGCGACTTTTTGAATCTCATCTAACAGAACATAGTATTGTACGCCATCATCCTTAGTCAGGTTTCTTACATACTTTCCTAATTCCAAAGGATTCCTTAACATCGCGTTGATGTCGTCATCCAGCGCAATGAATATTACATGCTCGTCTTTGACTCCAATAGATGCAAGATGTTTTCGGAACAACACATTCATCAAATAAGATTTGCCACAGCGCCTGATGCCCGTGATTATTTTAATCTTTCCATTTCCTCTCTTGCTCTCCAGCAACGAAATGTACCTGTCTCTTTTTATCTCCATATCGTATCGGTCATAAATGCGTATTTACGCAATTTTATCCTTTATGATGCAAATATAACAAGTTCTGACTGGTCAAACAAATTTTCGTGATATCTTCCGAGACTTCCAAGACACTTGATTGCCAAACCGCAAAAGCAGTCGCCACTCAGTTAGCTGAAAGACTTCCAAAATATTCAGAGTACGTCAAAGTAAAAACAACTCGTCCATAATACTGTATTTCAACAAGATAACATAATTCATCTTTCAGAGATTTGAACATTTTGTAGGGCAGATTTGAACATTTTGTAATGAAGGATCTAAGTTTATATTGTACAATTTCGGAGTTGCATTTATTATTTCTCATTTGTACCTTGCCTTGATTTCGTGTAAAAAGATGGCAGACGACATCTTGATTACGTGTATTTTTTGCTGATTGTATAACTTGATTACGTGAAAAGAGATTCTCCATCGCATTGGTCATAAATGCGTATTTACGCAATTTTACCCCTTATGATACATAATATAGATAATATTTCAACTATTTCGAGCCACACTTCCAACAAAAAGCAATTTATCCGAATCTTTTGTCAGTCGGCTGAAATAGCGTAGTTTTACAAACACAAAAATGCGTAAATACGCAATTATTGTACTATAAAAACAACGTTTCTTATGGAGAAGCGTGATATTCATATTGAAATGAACTTGTGACTGCACAGGATTTGAAAATAAATGACACAAGCCATATGCGGCCTGTGTCATTTTAAGATTTTATGCCGGAACGCCGCTGACGGGGACTGCCGTTTCGCGCCGTTCAAATATTAAAGCGGCGCGAAGGGAGATACGGCGCGGCGGGACAAGTCAGAATATCTTGTACATCGACTGGTTGCTGGCCAGCAGGTACTGGAGACGGTCATCACGGTCGTTCAGGTCGTCGCTCACGGGGAAATGCTTCCGAAAGTCGGACGTGATCTCACCAAGACGGAAATCCTCCGGCGGATCGGCGATCTCGTCCAGCACGCGGATCTCTGCCGAGTTCTGCAATGAATATACAAGGAGTTCGTCCTCGTCCAGCCTTTTTCCGAACATATACCAGCAGGCATTGTAGGACAGGGCGTACGGGATGAACTCAAATTCGAGAACCTCTGGCCTGATCTCAACCGGATACAACATATTCTCATCCTTGACGGCGGCATACTTCTGGTAAAGGTGTTTGTGTTTCACGAATATGACTCTGTTCAGGGATATGGCCCTCGCGACCACCCTCGCATATTCATTGTTGTAGCTGGCGCTGATGAACACACGGTCCTTCGGGAAGCGGTCGTCCGTCAGCATATTCCCCATCAGGAAGGCATTGATGCAGGTCAGGCGGAGCCGGTCGTCAGGACACGCGCCTTTATTCGAGATGTAATATGTCGATGAGCTGCCGGCTCTCCTGCATTCTATTATGACACCGAAGATATCCTCTATGTCCCGCCTGTACCTGTGGAACGTCCGCAGGTCGAGATCCCCGCCTTTCGTGCTTCGCCACCATTCCTTTCCGATCCGCTC
>OLPV01002833.1_pt1 | contig 10949 bp, 8 predicted proteins | sample 1671961 | NCBI WGS metagenome assembly OLPV01 (sample SAMEA3136630, study PRJEB25190) | human gut metagenome | biome: human gut; feature: human-associated habitat; material: faeces | place: Austria | collected 2013
CGAGTCGGCGCGCCTGCGCGCCGGCTCGAAGGGCAGCGGGGACCTGGACAGCACCGCGCGGCTGCCGGCCCCGAACATGTCCGAGAACATCCCGGCGTGCTCGGGGAAGTGCGCGTCCATCAGGCACACGCACTGGGTCTTGAGCTCCGCGGCCATGCCGCGCAGCGACTGCAGGTAGCGCGACAGCGACCTCAGCGACGCCGCCTCGTCGGTGGCGAGCCTGGTCTCGTCGTACTGCCCTATGCGCAGCGCCTCGGCTATGAGCCGGGCGTCGATGCGGTCGTTCTTGACCTTGTCGAGCCCCTTGAGCTTGCGCACCGCCTTGACCTGCATGGGGTTTATCACGGCGACCGAGTAGCCCCGGGCGACGAGGAACGAGTAGCACGCCATCCAGCAGCGGCCGGTGGCCTCCATGCCCACGACGACGTCGGACGGCGGCCCCGCAAGGCCCTCGAGCCACGCGACGGCCCTCTCTAGCCCGGCCTCGGTGTTCTTGAACGGCATCGGCCGGCACATCTCGGCCCCGCGCTCGTCGACCGCCCCTATGACGTGGTCCGTCTTGGCGATGTCCACACCCGCGTAGATCATTCCCGGCTCCCTTCTGCGATGCGGCGGGGCCTGCCCGAGCGCCCGGGACCGCAACCTCCCAAAAGAGATCCGAGGTGGCGCGTCGCCCCTCATCCAGCTAATTCGCGGCCTTTCCCGAACGGGGCAGGATGCCACTCTCCTTTGCGAGGTCGCACCCGTCGCCTCAGCCGTCATGTCGGCATCCCTGCCCGCCAGAGTCTGCATTGCATCTGAAAGCATTCGATATTCGGCTCCCAAATGCAACAACTAAAAGATAGGAGTTCTCATGGATATCAAAGTGATAGACGAAAACCGCTCGCCCATCGAGTGCGTGGTGTCGCTTTCCGCCGAAGAAACCGCTGTGCTCGCGCGCGGCGCCTGGATTCGCATGGCGCGCCTGCTGAAAACCGACGATGAGCATGTGCGCGAAAAGGTCGATGCCATGTTCACCCGCCGCGAAAAGGCGCAAGCCGTTGCCGGCATCGTTATGGCGAACGCCGCGCACCAGGCCTTCGACACGCTGGGCGTGACGTTTCTGCTCACGCCACAATTCGTGGTGCCTGACGAGTGGGACGAAGATCAGGCCATCTCGTTCACGACGCGCGCCTTCCCCGTGCCTGACATGGAACTCGATCTGGAATCGCCCATCGCAGTTGGCGAAGACGAGACCCCTGAAGAAGCCGCGCGCCGCGCGCTTCGCCAGCGCCTGCACGGAACCATGCCCCAAGCTCTGCTCGACGAAGCGACGAAGGAGCGCCGTGAGGAATTCCGCGGCGAGCTCGCGAGCAAAGGACAAACCTATCGCGAGTATCGCATCGAGCACGGCGTGAAGCCGGCCGAGGTCGAAGAGCGCCTCGAAGCTGAAGCGCGTAAGGCGCTTGAGGAAGACATTGCGCTTGACCTGACGTTCATGCGTAAAGGTCTCGAGGCGACCGAAGACGACGAGTTCGCAGCGCTTTCCCGCTTGAAGCCCGGCAGCGAAATTGAGCTGAAGCGCGAGTTCTTGGAAACGGGCCACGCGTGTTTGCTTCGCCAAGAAGCCCGCCGAGGCGCCGCCGTGCGCTGGGCCGTCGAAAACCTGGTGCAGTAAATCGAACGCCCGGAACCTGTTAAATGCTCGCAGCGTTTAACAGGCTTCGGGACCCGGGGCAGCGATATCCGCCTTAAGCGCACCGTCCTACCGCCGCCCCCGGCCCGTAGTCACAGCACTCTCCCAATGTGCCAAACGCTCGCAGCGTTTAGCGCATTGGGACAACCTGCCGGCGTTGACGGCCGCGCAAGGTGCCCCGAGGAGACATCCCCAAAGGGCGATGTGCTAAACGCTGCGAGCATTTGGCACATTCGCACCCAGGAAACGCAAAACTGGCCCCGCATGATGCGAGGCCAGTTTCTTGTCGCGGTCCCGTGCGGTGTCTATCGCAAAAACCTATTAAACGCTACGAGCATTTAAAGGTAGTTTTAGCGGTTGTCCCACCTGCCGTCGGCACCTACGTGGTATGAGCCAATCCATTGGTTGGTCGCCATCGCGCCCGAGCCAGTAAGGTAGTAGTCGCCGACCCAACAATCGCGCTGCATGGCGCCAGAGCCGTTAAAGTAGTAGTACACGCCATCGATCTGCTGCCAGCCGGTCGCCATCGCGCCGGAGCCCGAGAACCAATACCAAGCGCCATCGATGCTCTGCCAACCCGTGTGCATAACACCCGAGCCGCCGAGGTAGTACCACGTGCCGCTTGCAAATTGCCAGCCGGTTAGCATGGCGCCGGAGCCCGAGAACAGGTACCACGAACCGTCAACCTGCTGCCAGCCCGTAGCCATAACGCCAGAATCGGCAAACCAATACCATGTGCCGCCGATGCTCTGCCAACCGGTCTTCATCGCGCTGCTCGACGGGTCGAACCAATACCAGGAGTCATCGATAACCGCCCAGCCCGCCTTGGCGTAGCCGCTTTCGTCAAAGTAGTAACGAGCACCGTCGATATCTTTCCAGCAAGACTTCAAATAAGAGCCGTCGCTGTACTGATACCACCACTTACCCGCGCTGCCTTTCCACGTACCGCTCACAACGGGGTCGGGTTCCGGCACCCCGCCTTCAACAATCTCAAATTCAACGGCTTTCTCCCCGTCAAAGAAATTCTGATTGGGGCAGACCCTAATCGTCGCCGTTCCAGCATCGATATTGCTGTCGTAGTACACCCAATAATCCTGGTCTTCAACAAGCGGATTGTCCTGCCAAGGTACGCGCACCTGCACCTTCGGTTTAATCTGGGAGCCAGTCCACGCGTATTTGTCCTCATAACCCGTAACGGTAAGAGCCGTTGCGGCATCGGCCTTAGCAATATTCCAGAACAATTGAAGCTCTGCCGATTCATCATCCCACATATAGAAATCGGCGTCTTCGCCATCGAAATACACAGTTGCCGCATAGTAACCCGGGTTTATCGCCGTCGCATCCCTAAGCTTCACCATCGAAGGAAGGCTTGAAGAGTCGAAGCAACTCTGCTCGGCGCCGTTGTAAACAAGCCCCTGAGCCACCGTCGGCCCGTCTATGACACGCTTCACATAGAACGTACGACGAACCTCGCCCGTGTAATTGCCCTTGCCGCGGAAGACATATTCCCATTTACCGAGCGTGGGCTCACCGGGGCAGGCGCTGAAATCGTGCACCTTTTCAAGCGTATAGTCCACGTCTTTGATCAACAGTGCGTTGCCAAGCGTCACATCCGGGCTCGATGGTACGGTCTCGTCGTCGGAATACAGTGACTTCATATCCCATATGCGAGCGCTGGAAATATCCGTCGTTCCCTGTTGCGGTGTATAGGTTGCTGCAACCAGTTCGGGAATCTCATTCTGAGCATATGCGTTGCCATCTACCGAGCTCACCCATTTCCCCGTGTAGCCGGCCCCTAAATCGGGCAGTATCTTGCTGCTGCGGTCTTCCCCTTGGAAAGTGAACGCGCTGCCAACGGTGATTGAACGCAAAGCGGTGCACCCATTGAACATGCCTTCCATTCTCGTAAACTGACCCGTGGCCATACCAGAAACGTCTACCTTCTCAAGGGAGGTACAGCCACCGAACATGTATTTCAGACTTTCGACCGCCCAACCATGGCAGTCGACGCCGGACATGTCGACGGACTTCAACGACGTGCAGTCGCGAAACATGGATTCATAGCTTCTGACGCTGGATTTGCAATTGCTATTGAACGTAACGGATTCAAGCTGGGGACATCCAGAGAATAGGAATCCCATATCTTGAATCTGCAGAAGCGACAGCCCGCTCAAATCTGCAGTTTTCAGCGCAGGCATACCGCCGAAGGCGCTATTAATCGAACCTTTGAAGTTACATTCTCCCTCAATCGAAATGGCCGTGATTTGATCGTTGTAAGCCTCCCAAGGCCTAGGCCAACTTCTAAGGTAGAAGCCCAAATCGGGATCATCCGATTCCTTGTACGGCTTGATACGCAGCGTGCCGTTGTCGACTTTCCACATGCAGTTGCTTACTGCCGGATCTTTGTCGTAATCGGCGCGAAACAGGCGCCAGCCGTCGTCAAGCTTTTCCGCGGTATACGTTGCTGCAATCCTATTGGGAATTCCTTCGTAACCCTTTCCCGTATTACTGCGAGTATACAGGCGATTATTCCATGAGCTTCGCCATAGGTTCGTGAACCCCTGATCGGCAGGCAAATTCGGGAATATGGTGATATGACTATTTTCCTGTCCTCCACCGTGGGAGAATCGCTGGCCAAGCGTTATGGAGCTGAGTTTGGTACAGCCCTTGAACATGTCGCTCAAGCCCGAATACGGATCGGTAACGCTCAAGTTGTCGATCGAGGACAAATCGACCTTCTCCAAAGAGGAGCATCCAAAGAACAACTCAGACATCGAGGTGACGTTCGAAGAGTCGAACCGCTTCAAGTTCACATCAACCAGCGACGAGCAGCCCTTGAACATACGATCCATAGTGGTCGCGTCCGAGGCATCGAGCCCTGAAAGGTCTGCGCTTGTCAGGTTTACAGCATCATTGAAAAGGTCGTTCAACGATAAGCCAGCTTTCACGCCCGGCTCGAATACCACCGAAGTAATTTGGTCAATTACATCGGCCCAAGGCCACGTTCCGGAGGGCAACGTGGCCGATTCGCTATCGGCCGCACGAACCGTCAGGGCACCGGAGGCATCAAGCGCCCACTCGCAGCCCTCGCCAAAAGAGCGAAACGACGCTAAAGCCACGGCTTCGGAATTAGTGCTGTTGTCCGCGAAGCTGACGGACGGTTGCGACGCCGCATCTTGCGCGTCAAGGCTGTCGGCGTACGCCAACGTTGGCGCCATTCCGACTGCCAACGTCAGCGACAGCGCGCAACGCAGCGTTTCCCTTCACCACCTTTTTCCTTTGCATAAGTGCACTCCCCTTTCCCTTTCGGAACGTGCGCAAACAGATGCATCCATAGTCCCTGATAGGCTCTTAAAATGCAAGGAAAGCTTGTAACTTCTTGCTCTTCAAACCTGTTAAATGCTCGTAGCGTTTAGCAGGTTTCAGAACTTGGGTCGGCGATGCCCGCTTTAAGCGCGGCGATATAGCCTGCAGTCACGACACGCACCCAATGCGCCAGATGTCCCATGTGCTAAATGCTCGCAGCGTTGGGGGCAACCTGCCGGCATTGGCAGCCACACAAAGTGCCCCAAGGGAGCATCCTGGGTGCGAATGTGCTAAACGCTGCGAGCATTTGGCACATTCGCACCCAGGAAACGCAAAACTGGCCCCGCATGATGCGAGGCCAGTTCTTTGTTACAACTCTATGCGACCCGGGCGCTAGCGAATCGCGCGCCCACAGCGAAACCACGCTCGCGGCAAACCGCTTACGCGTTCAGAATCTCTTGCACCTTTGCTGGATCGAGCTCGGTGATGGGGGTAATGGGCTCCGGCGCGCACGAGAAATCGCCAATCTGCTTTTCCCAATGGTTGATGGAACGCCATTCGCCATTCTTGAAGCCAACGTTCTCGAGCGTGGCCATAAGTTTGAAGCCCATGGCGTTGTGCAGCTTGTCGCTCGCAGGGTTCGGGAAGGTGACCTTGCCATGCACCGTACGAACGCCCTGCAACTTCAGCAGCGAGAGCATCTTGTCGTAAATCTTGCGACCCATGCCGCGGCCGCGGTGGTTCGGCGCGAAGTATACCGACAGCTCAACGGCCCAAGCGTACGCCGCGCGCTCGTACAGACGGCTCGCGTAGGCATAGCCAACAGGCACGCCGTCTTCCTCGCACACGATGTAGGGGTACACGCTCACGCGATCGATAATGCGCTGGCGGAACTCCTCCACCGTGGGAGCGACGTACTCGAACGTCACCGTGGTTTCGACGTACGGCGCATAAATGGCCTGCAAAACCTCGGCGTCGTCGGGCGTAGCCAAGCGGAAGGTGAAAACGGGTTCAGACATCGCGTTCCTTTCGATGAAAATAGATGAGGTCGTGCACGAAGCGAACGCGAAAACGAGTCGGACGCATATTGACGATAGGCGAAGCGCATGGCACGTCGGGCAAAGCTGGCCAGGCAGGCCGAGCGAAGCCCGCTAGGCGCCCGCCATTCCACGCAAAACCGATTCCTCCATGCGGAACCAGCCACGAAGAACAACCGCTTATGCCATGCCAATCATGTGGCCAAGAGCGAATCACCCCGCGCAAAACAACAATCCCGCACGAGCCTGCGGCCAAAACGTACGGGTTTTACCCTGCTGCGTTGTTCGTGAGTCCCCTTTGCCAAACACGCGCTGGCATTGCGTACTCGACAGCTTCATAATTCGGCTTCTGGCCTGCACATTCGCGAGGTTTCAACATGCGTCCGACTCGCGGTTCGATTAGTGCGCTTGCAAAGTATATCCCCCCGCAGCGAGACGCACGAGAACAATTTCGAGCGTTTGGAAATTGTTGCCGAAAAACACTGGAATATCATCCTTTGATGAGTATAATAGTTCCTGTAATTATTCCTAGTTGAGAATAATTGAGTCAGCCAAGCGCCCTACCCCCTAGCTCGGCCGACGGTTCTTCCATACGTCTTTCTCTTCGGGAGCTGAAAGGCTTGAAAGACGCACGCGGCCCAACCGCACAAGCACGCTCCACGCATCGCCCTACCCCCCCTAGATGCACGGAGTTCTTTTTTGCCCGCACACATTCGACACCTTTATCGCAGCTCGCAAAACGCAGGCCCCGGCAAAGCGCAAAATCAATCTTCCAATCGAGCGGGTCAAGCTAGCCTCGAACTGAAACCAAAGTGTATCGTCCGCGCGCACGGCCGTCGCTATACTAGAGATGCAAACGCCGATTTGCCTCACTTCGAAACACCGACCACGCGCTTCAGGAAGGCCGAACGTCATGGCACAGAGCATCATTTCCAAAGAAGAGCTTCTGGAAAACGCCTACGAAATCGCCGAAGAAGGCGGCATTTCGGCGCTTTCCATTCGTGGGCTTGCCACGAAAAGCGGCGTGAGCGTGGGCACCGTGTACCGATTCTTCGCCGCGAAAGACGAACTCACCATCGCAACGATCGAGCTGTATTTCGCGCGTGCGTTCTACAAGGAATTCTGCCACCTCGATGCGCACACCGCATTCGTCGACTACTGCGAGAAAATGAACGTGAGCATGCACCAGGTGTTCAGCCACTTCCGCAAATACTGGCTACGCGGCGCCGAGGCTCTACCTTCCGCCGAGAGGGCCGCAGCACGCCTGCGCGAGTCGCAGCAAATCGAGCACGTAGTAAACGGCCTTGTCGAAATCTACAAGCACGACCCGAACATCGTTGCCGATTTGCCCGACGGCTTCACTCCGCGAAGCGTGTGCGAGTTCACGCTCGACAACGTGCTCGGCAGCCTGCGCCACCAAAACGGCGACTGCAAAGTGCTGTTCGGCCTTCTAAGGTCGACGCTCTATAAAAGCGAGAAATAGGCGCACAGCGGCGGGTAAATCTGAAAGCCGAGATTGAAAAGGCTGGCGATGTCAACGCATTATTTCGCTTGCTAAAACTTGTTGTTTCTATCTATGAATATCTCAATCTGTTGCAATTATAACCAAAAAAAATGGTTATAATTGCAACAACGGAAGGAGATAGCATGCGCCTGCTTAAAGTGAAGGTCGACGGTGCCGAACTGTTTAAGAACTGCCTTTTCGAACTGGATTTCATCGCCACCGATCGCGTTCCTCGTGACGATGAAGGCAATATCTCTGACGTCACGCCCGTTTGCGAGAAGTCTTCCGTCTACACGGAAAATGTTATCGGCATGGTTGGCGTTAATGCGTCAGGCAAGACCACCGCGCTCAATATCATCCGCTTTATTCTGGGCTATATGTCAGGCCCCTATCTCATGCGTCGATTTACGCCCAAAGATGACAAACTGGGGAGAATGGCACCTCGCCTGTCTATCTCGTGCGTGTTCTACGAGAGGGATTCCTTCTATCTTATAGAATCGGAGTTGGCGCTCATTGATGCCGATTCGACCGGAACGGCGCCGATTGGCGAGCGGGGCTTTGACTCATACGCATTTGCCAACGAGCAACTTTGGAAGTATTCGTCTGCGCAAATTTCGCGTAAGACAATTTTGGACATCGATGCCTTTAGGGACAAATCTACTCTTCTTATGAGGCGAAATGGACCCACGAACGACCCAACCGTACTCGACGAGGCCAAAAGAACGTTCCTTGGCGATGACGTATCAATCGTCTCGATAGTTACGGGAAAGAAGACCGTACAGGTGGATTCCCTCAAAAGGACACTACCACTCATGTCCCTGCCAACCCCCATTGTCCAAGCTTTTGACCCAAGTGTTGAATATCTCAACTGGAATGCTGAGAACCAGGTTTTTCACCTCAAGTTTAAGAATGAGTCCCTGGAGCGGGTCGTTAACCCCACAGTCGCATCCTATGTCCTCTCGAACGGCACCATTCTTGGAGCCGAACTCGTTAACCGCGCTATAAGCGCCCTTAAGAGCGGGGGATATCTCATCGTTGACGAAATGGAAACCGGCCTTAATAGATCCCTTGTGGGAACGGTGATTGGTTTGTTTGCTTCCCCTGTCACCAATCCTCACGGTGCCGTTTTGTTGTTCTCGACGCATTATCCTGAACTGCTCGATGGCCTCAAGAGAAAGGACAACGTCTATCTCTTAGTGCGAAACGAATCATTCGACACCGAAGTTGTTAAATACTCAGACCGCATTGGCCGCATAGAAAATAAGAAGAGCGACGTTGTGATTAACAACGTCATTAAGGGCTCAATGCCTCGATATCCAGACGTTCAGGCGATGCGTTCCTATGTTTGCGAGCATGTCAATGAATAACACGGCCCTCGACTACCTTACCCATAGATTTGTTTTGTTCAGCGTTGAAGGTACGGCTGAGGGCGCCGTGATTCAGACGCTGTATGACAATAATTTGCTTGTCGTGCCCCGCGATCATGTGGTAATGGATAACACTTACTTCAACAGACCGTATACGAGGCTCCGTAAGGCAGACAAGATAGCCGACGAGTATTTCGGCATGAGCTATGAGTCAAGAGATGCTTCGGGTTTGACGGTGGCACGAATCGTTGATAGCAAATCAGCCAAATTCGAGTTTCCAAAGCGCCGTCAAAATGGAACTGAGGTACTGAGCTTTTTTACGCGGCCGGAAATTGAGATGCTTGTGATTCAGGCCGAACATTTAGGCCTATTAACGAAATGAGCGCTTTGGGGTGCCAATGAGCAGCCTGGCCCCAGCATCCCAAAGCACCCCGACTCGCCGTTTTGTGGTCAAAATCGATGTAGCCGAGAGAACGACGGCATCACCTCCGTATCGCCACGATTTTCGCGTGTCTAGACGAACGATTTCGACCGACGGAACGTTTTTCGCACGGGCTTTCAGGAATTTTTCATCTTCGAAAAAGCGGTTACGAAATTCTATTTCCCCTGTTCAGTGCATTGTTTTTGCGCGCATACCTCGATTTTCGAAAAAGTGAACAAGACTCCTTTGATGTTCACGCCAACCGCCTCCAAGATAAAACACGTCAAAACGAACGAGCGCCGCGGCTGTTCGAATCCAACCACCCTTTTATCTTAGGAGGACAACATGTCACCTATTCTTATCACCGCTACCACGATAATCTCCCTCGCCCTTGTCGCCTACACGATCGGCGTTTTCGGCGAACGCAATTCCGGCACGCTGAAGCGCTCGCATCTCATTTTCTTCTGGATCGGCCTCGCATGCGACTCCACCGGCACCGCCATCATGAGCTCCATGGCCCAAAGCAGCGGCGGCTCCATCTCGCTTCTGCACCCCGTCACCGGCGGCCTCGCCATCGCACTCATGCTCTTCCACGCGACCTGGGCGACCTACGTTTTGCTGCGCGGCAATAGCAAACAGCGCCACAATTTCCATCGCCTGAGCATTTGCGTGTGGCTCATCTGGCTCGTTCCCTACTGCACCGGCGTGCTGGTGGGCATCCCCGCCCTGCACGTTGCCGACGGCGCCGCGCTGGCAATAGCTTCCGCCATCGTTATCGTGCTCGCCGTGCTGGTTCTGCCCAAGAAGAAGCAGGCTGCTTCGCTGTAAGACGCAACGGCGAACCGGCAGCGGTGGTCACGGTGCCCCAAAACAACAGACCGGCGACGACAAGCTGGCAGCGGCGAGACGGCTACCGCCGCAACGACGCGAAGCGGCAGGTCGGTGGCGAAACGACGGCAGCCATCACAACGCCAGGCGTCAGCGACAAATCGGCGAGACAAACCCATAACGGCAAGCTGACAATGGCAGCCACGGAAGCGCCAAACAGCAGCAACACAAAAGCCCAGGTCACCTCCAAGGAAGAAACCTGGGCTTGTGCGTTTTTATACTCGCTTTTAGAACTTGCGGAAACGCTCGTAGCGTTGCTCGAGCAGCTCGTCGATAGGCAGGGCGGAAAGCTCGTCGAGACTTTCTTCCACATACGCCACAACGTTGGCGATCGCGAAATCGGGGTTGGCCGAAGCCGAGCCCTCGCCTTCCTCGAGCACCGCGTCCTCATTGCGGTCCGGAAGCCGTCTCCAGCGGATGCCATTCGGAGACTCATGGACGCTTAAGCAGTAACCGACACCATGACCGGTGCCATGCTTGAAGTCCTCTCCGCGCTCCCAGAGCGGCTGGCGCGCAAGATAGTCCAGATTGATGCCGGTACAGCCATAGAGGAACTTTGCATTGGCCAGATTCAGATGTCCGCGCAGTACCGCGGTAAAATGATCCCGCTCATCCTGCGTGACCTCCCCCATTGCAAAGGTACGGGTAATGTCCGTAGATCCCTCCAGATAATGTCCGCCGGTATCTGCCAGTAAAAATCCCTTCTGCTCAATAGGCACATCAGTCTCTTCGGTAGCAGAATAGTGGTTCA
>OLPV01002834.1_pt1 | contig 10949 bp, 7 predicted proteins | sample 1671961 | NCBI WGS metagenome assembly OLPV01 (sample SAMEA3136630, study PRJEB25190) | human gut metagenome | biome: human gut; feature: human-associated habitat; material: faeces | place: Austria | collected 2013
TATGATATAATCATCAACAACAAAGAAGTCACTCAGGTATCAGAAATATGAATCAGCTTTTATCTGGTCTGGCTTCGCCTAAAAAATCCTTCGGTTATTGAACTATAACAACCGAGTTTATATATATATCATTTTTCTTTTTCATAACTTTTCTCCTTGGGACATTCGGTGCGGATGTCCTTTTTTAACAAAAGTTAGCAAGAATTCTCCTTCCTCTACAGGTGGGAGATGAATTGCAGAAAAAGAATGCAGAACACTTGTTCTATATTGTGAAGTATGGTATACTATAATCAGTCGAAAGAATAGAAAGGACTGATTATATGGATAAAATGGATCATAATGCACATTCAGTATATTTGATGTATTATCATCTGATCATGGTTGTAAAATACCGAAGAAAAGTAATAGATGATCCGATTTCGGAACGTGCAAAAGAGATCTGGGAACGTATTGCACCTGATTATGGAATCACACTGGAAGAATGGAATCATGATGTTGATCATGTGCATGTTATGTTTCGGGCACAGCCAAAATCAGAACTCAGTAAATTTATCAATGCGTATAAAAGTGCAAGCAGTCGTTTGTTAAAAAAGGAATATCCACAGATCAGGGAAAGACTTTGGAAGGAAGCATTCTGGAGCCAGAGTTTCTGCCTGTTGACAGCGGGTGGGGCACCGATTGATGTTATCCGTAATTATATCGAGACGCAGGGAGAGAAAAAAAGATGAATATAGCTTACCGTTTTCGTATATATCCAAACAGAGAACAGGAAGTTCTGCTCGCAAAAACATTTGGCTGCTGTCGTTTTTTATATAATCAGATGTTGAATGATAAGATACGGGAATATGAAGCATCGAAAAAAATGCTGCGAAATACACCGGCGATGTATAAAAAAGCATATCCATTTTTGAAAGAAGTGGATTCCCTGGCACTTGCAAATGTGCAGCTGCATCTGGAAAAGGCATATAAGAATTTTTTCAGGGATCCGAAGATTGGCTTTCCAAAATTCAAATCAAAGCACAGAAGCAGAAAGAGCTATACGACAAATGTAGTCAATGGAAATATTCAGGTAGAAGATCATCGGATAAAACTTCCAAAATTGAAATGGATCCGTATGAAAAAACATCGTGATATTCTAGAAAAATATTGCCTGAAATCTGTAACAATAAGTATGGAACCATCCGGAAAGTATTATGCAAGTCTACTATATGAAAAATCTGACTGTGAAAACCAAGCAGAAGAATTTGATTATGAAGACGCAAAGATACTTGGAATTGATTATGCAATGCATGGAATGGCTGTGTTTTCTGAAGATATACAGAGAGAAAATGAAGGATATTTCAGAAAAAGTGAGGAGCGGCTGGCAAGGGAACAGAGAAAATTATCCCATTGCGTGAAAGGAAGCAATAATTATTACCGACAGAAAAAACGTGTTGCATTATGTCATGAAAAAATCCGAAACCAGAGGAAAGATTTTCTGCATAAACTGAGTCATGAAATAGCAGAGGCATATGATGTTGTTGCAGTAGAAGATATTGATATGAAAGCAATGAGCCAGTGTATGCATTTTGGAAAAAGTGTCATGGATAACGGTTACGGAAAGTTTCGGGAATTGCTGGAATATAAACTGACATGGAGAGGAAAGAAATTGGTACGTGTAGACCGTTTTTTTCCTTCCAGTAAAAAATGCTGTAAATGTGGCAATGTAAAGAAAGAATTGAAACTTTCGGAGAGGGTATATATCTGTATATGTGGAAACCGGATGGATCGGGACCGGAATGCAGCTATTAACATCCGAGAAGAAGCACGCCGTATGTTGATGGCTGGATAAACAGGAACCGTCTGTGTCCAGACAATAAAAATATCCCATAACTGGGTAAACAGGAATCGCGGGGCACGCGAGGATAGCTTGTTGATACTTGACTCAGTAGAGTCATTGAGCAAGAAGCCTCCACTTCAAAATCTATGATTTAAGTGGTGGGAGCATGTCACAATACGTAGATTTCAAAAAAAGACTGTGTTAAGATAAAACCAAAGGAGGACATATAGTATTTATAACCTTTACAAAAGATAGCATTCTGGAATAACAGAATTAATATACATCCGATAAACAAAAAGAGAAGTACATGAGATAGCCCAATAAAGAAAAAGGAGGAATCTCATGGCAGAGAGCACGATATTTGACGATGTTTTTCGGACGGAAACAGAGAAAATGCCAGAGCTTACAATACCATTGATTAATGAGGTATTTGGAACGAATTATCCATTGGACACGGAAATCATACAGGGACGGAACGAGCATCTGACGAAGAATGGAAAGAAGATAACGGATTCTTACATAATTATTGGTGAGAAACGATATCATATGGAATGTCAGAGTACGGAAGACAGTGACAGTACGATGATTTTGCGTATGATGGAGTATGATTTTGCAATCAGTCTGGAACATGCAGAAAAAGTTCATGACACGTACAGAATGCAGTTTCCACATCCCTGTATATTATATTTGCGTGGAGATGCTCAGAAAAAGAATGTGAGTATGGAATTACAGTTCCCAGATAATCAGGTGGTACAGTATAAAGTTCCGGTAATCAGGATTGAGTGGTATTCCATAAAAGAAATACTGGAAAAAGATCTGATTATGCTGTTGCCGTTTTATATTATGCGGTACGAGAAAATGAAGTATCAGTTGGAAAATGATGAAGTGCTGCGTGAAAAACTGTTTCAGGAATATAAAATGATTGCAGAATATCTGGAACGGAAGTTTCTCAACAACGGGTTAGAAAAAGAATTCCGTGATGTCAGAGAGTTGATCAGTAAAATCGTGGAATATAGTTTCTCGGAGTCGAAAAATGTCAGGAAAGGACTGGGTGAGATTATGGGTGGACAGGTACTGGAATTAGAATCAGACAGGCTCATAAAGAAGGGCGAAGCACGAGGAAAAGAACTTGGGGTCGATGATATGGCGGCACTTACCAGAAAACTTATGGATGAAGGGCGTCTGGATGATCTGAGAAGATGTACGGAGGATGCCGAATATCGAAAAAGCCTACTATATGAAATGCAGAGAAATAAAGAGTAATTAAGAGAAAGACAAAAGATAACATTCTGAAATGACAGAATCAACATACATCCGATAAACAAAGAAAAAGTCCGCAGAAAATAGTGTAAAATGAAAGACTCCCGGAATAGCAAGAATACAGTTCCGGGAGTTTTGTTACATTCATTATCATAGAAGAATCTAATTTACAGAGATTTTCTCATAGTCTCCATAATTATATGGATTGCTATGTGCTCTGCACATTCATAATTCTGCAATCGTTATATCGTTTCAGGTGCCATATCCAGTGCGTCTACAATGGCGGAAACGGTCTGAGAAATGTTAAGATTATTTTCTGAGATTTTTACATGTGCGTATTTGTGATAGTATGGCAAACGTTCGTTGTAAATATCACGGAAGGAATTCCCATGACGGAGGATAACGCCACGGCGTTCGAAATTACCCACACGTTTTTTCAGAATCGGATAGTCTACATCCAGATAGACAACAGTACCAATTTCCTGAAAATGTTTCATAGCATTTTCTCCGAAAACAGCACTGCCGCCAGGTGCGATAACACATTTGGAAACATTGACTTTGCTGTTAATCTTATCTTCAATATTGATAAATTCTTCGACACCTTTTTCTTCAATAATCTGCCACAGAAGCTTTCCTTCTTCTTTCTGAATAATCAGGTCCGTGTCAACAAACTGATAACCCAGTACCTTTGCCAGAACCACGCCAATAGTACTCTTCCCGGCACCTGGCATACCAATTAAAATAATATTATCTTTATTCATATGTAAAACCTTTCTGCATAGATGATATTGAGTCTGGAATATAACCTTCCATAACTATAACCCACTCTTTTCGGAATTGCAACGAAAAAATCTTTTGTACACGTACAAATATCTGCGATATGTGCACATCAGTTTATAGAAATTTAAGTGAAGATGTACGGTGAAAAGTAATATCACTTGAAATGAGCAAAGAAAGGCAGGCACACCATGGAAAAATATGTTTCTCTGAAAAATGTGTCGAAGATCTACCGGATGGGAGAAGTGGAGATCCGTGCGGTGGACGGTATTGATTTTGATATAGAGAAAGGGGAGTTTGTCGTGATTGTAGGACCGAGTGGTGCGGGCAAGACGACGGTTCTGAATATCCTTGGTGGTATGGATACGGCAACTTCCGGGCAGGTATTGGTGGATGGCAGTGATATTGCAAAATACAGTCAGAAGCAGCTTACGGGATATCGGCGGGATGATATCGGATTTGTTTTTCAGTTTTATAACCTGATTCCGAATCTGACTGCACTGGAAAATGTAGAACTGGCACTTCAGATCTGCAAGAATCCACTGGATGCAAGGCAGGTCTTGCAGGAAGTAGGACTGGGAAAAAGAATGAAGAATTTCCCGGCCCAGCTCTCTGGTGGAGAGCAGCAGAGAGTGTCTATTGCCAGGGCCCTGGCAAAGAATCCCAAGCTGCTGTTGTGCGATGAACCGACGGGTGCACTGGATTACCAGACAGGTAAGGCAATTTTGAAATTGTTGCAGGATATGTGCAGGGAGAAGGGAATGACTGTCATCGTGATTACCCATAACTCTGCAATCGCACCGATGGCAGACAGAGTGATTAAAATCAAGAACGGAAAAGTAGCAGATATGCGCAGGAATGAAACTCCGATGTCTGTAGCAGATATAGAATGGTAAGTAGTATAAAGGGATAAGTATGAAGAAAAAGGCATTGCGAAAAGACTTTTATATGGAAGTAAAAAAGAGCCTGAACCGTTTTATTTCCATTTTTCTGATTGTGGCACTGGGAGTGGCGTTTTATTCAGGAATACAGTCAGCGGCACCGGATATGCGTTATTCAGGAGATGCTTACTTTGACCAGCATCGGCTTATGGATCTGAAGGTGATCAGCACCATGGGACTGACGGAGGGGGATGTGGAAGCAATCAGTCAGGTGGAGGGTGTGGCGAAGGCAGAACCCGGCTATATGACGGATGTATTATGCGGTGAAGGTACAGATCAGCATGCACTCAGAGTAGAATCTGTTTCACCAACTCTGAACCAGTTGACGGCAACAGAAGGGCGGCTGCCGGAAAAATCAGGGGAATGTTTTGTTGATATTGAATTTTTGGATAAATCTGGTTATCGGGTAGGGGATAAGATTACCTTTTACCGGGAAACAGAGGACGATTTTCAGTTAAAGCAAAAGGAATTTACGATTGTAGGGGCAGGCAGCAGTCCATTGTATATTTCTTTTAACAGGGGAAATACCACGCTGGGAACAGGAGAATTATCCGGGGCAGCCTATGTCCTGCCGGAAGATTTTTCCTATGAGGTATATACACAGGTGTATCTGAAGGCAAAAGAAGCAGACAATCTGACTGCGTATACCGATGCCTATGATACGCTGATTGCAGAGGTACAGCAGCGAATTGAGGATATTGCAGGAGAACGCTGTGAGATCCGTTATCAAGAGATTCAGAATGAAGCCAATGAGAAGCTGGAGGATGCCAGAAAAGAACTGGCAGACGGGGAATCAGAAGCTGAAAGTGAACTGACAGAAGCCTGGGATGAACTGTATGACGGTGATCAGCAGATTCGTGAAGCGAAGCTGAAGCTGGCGAAGGCCAGGCGTGAGCTTGAGCAGGGTGAGAAAGAAGTTCAGGACGGAGAACAGGAGCTGGCGGATGGAAAAGCTCAGATTGCGGAAAATGAAGCGAAACTGACGAATGGGAGACAGCAGCTGCAGGACGGATGGGCGCAGTTAAATCAGGGAAAAAAGGAGCTGGCATCAAAGCAGAAAGAATTTGATAAGACATATAAGGAGACAACCACGAAGCTGGATGCAGGACAGCAGGAACTGGATCAGAAAAAGAAAGAACTGGAAACTGGGCGCACACAATATGAAGAAGGTGTGAAGCAATATCAGGATAAGCTGGCAGAATATCAGCAGGGGGAGCAGGCATATGAAGCAGGTGTGGCTCAGTATGAGGAAGGACTGGCACAGTATCAGAGCAGCCTGGCAGCCTGGCCGGAGCAGAAGTCAGAACTGGAAACACAGAAGGCAACCTGTCAGCAGGCAATGGTGCAACTGGATGCAGCAGCGTCAACTGCGGCAGATGGAGTGACTCAGGCGACAGATGCTGTTACACAGCTTTCGGATGGAGTGACTCAGGCAACCAATGCTGTGGTACAACTTTCGGATGGAGTGACTCAGGCAGCCAATGCTGTGACACAACTTTCAGATGGAGTCACCCAGGCACAGGCGGCTGCAGATAATGCGCAGAATGAAATAAATACCCTGTCTGGTCAGGTGGCATCTCTGCAGCAAAGGCAGGTGGAACTGGAGAATAAGAAGGCAGAACTGGAAGCACAGAAGAATGCAGATCAGGCGAATCTGCAGGAGGGAGAAACCCTGGATGAGAGTAAGTATCAGTTATCTGTGGAAGAGGAAGCAGAACTGAGTGCACTGCCGGGACAAATTCAGGATGCGCAGGCAGCAATCGAGGAGCAAAGTGCAGTACTGTCTCAGGCACAGCAGACAGTTGCTCAGCTTCAGGAGCAGCTGCCGCAGGCGCAGAATGAGCTTGCCCGACTTCAGGAGCAGCAGGCCCAGGCACAGCAGACGGTTGCCCAGCTTCAGGAGCAGTTGACCCAGGCGCAGAGTGCGCTTGCCCAGGCACAGGAAGCAGAGGCACAGATTAGTGCGCAGAAGGAAGAAGTACAGAGAAATCTGGATCAGATTACATCGGCTATTGAGACAGCAGAGACAACATTTACCCAGACAGGAGAACAGCTTGCAGCATCTAAAGCGAAGCTGGATGAGACGAAGGTACAGCTAGAACAGGGGAAAACTGAACTGGATAAGGTTCCAGTGCAGCTGGAAGCATCCCTGAAACAGCTGAAAGAGGGAGAAGCTGCCCTGGAAACTGCACAGAAAGAGATTAATTCGGGACGAAAACAACTGGAAGATGGAAAAAAGAAACTGTCCGATGCAAAAAAAACCATACAGAAAAATGAACAGAAATTGAATAATTCTGAAGCAGAACTGCAAAGAGGGGAAATACAGCTTGCAGAGGGAAAAGCGAAGATTGCGAATTCAGAGGCACAGCTTGCCGACGCGAAAAAGACCATTGAAGATGGTAAAAAAGAAATCGCAGATGGGGAGCAGGAGATCGCAGATAATGAAGACAAGCTGACAGATGGAAGGATTCAGTACGAAAAGGGTAAAAAAGAAGCAGAAGATAAGATAGCAGAAGGCAAGGAGAAGCTTGCCGATGCAGAAAAGGATGTAGCAGAGCTGGAATATCCGGAATGGACAGTCAGTGACCGAAGTGACCTGCCGGAGAACATTGGTTATGGAGAAAATGCAGACCGTATGCGCAACATCGGTCAGGTATTCCCAGTGATGTTTTTCCTGGTGGCAGCACTGATCAGTCTGACAACTATGACCCGAATGGTGGAAGAAGAACGAACCCAGATCGGTACACTGAAAGCACTGGGATATGGCAAGGCTGCTATTGCGTCCAAATATCTGTGCTATGCGTTATTTGCCACACTGGGTGGCAGCCTTGCAGGAATTGCTTTTGGAGAAAAATTCCTGCCGTTTGTTATCGTGACGGCATATCGGATCATGTACCATCATATGACAAATATCGAACTTCCTTATAATATGAAATATGCATTGATTGCCACAGGTGCGGCGCTGGCAAGTACCATGCTGGCAACGCTGGCGGCATGTTATCGGGAACTGGCAGCGACACCTGCGGTGCTGATGCGTCCGCCTGCACCAAAAGAAGGAAAACGTGTATTACTGGAACGGATACCGTTTATCTGGAAGCATTTAAGCTTTAGCTGGAAATCCACCGTACGTAATCTGTTCCGTTATAAGAAAAGATTTTTCATGACGGTATTTGGAATCGGGGGCTGTATGGCACTGATGCTGGTGGGCTATGGCTTAAGAGACTCCATATCAAACATCGGACATCTGCAGTATCAGCAGCTGCAGCTTTATGATGCTATGGTAATTCTGGATACCGGTGCGAAAGAAGAAAGCAAGGAAGAGCTGCTTCAGACTGTGGGAAACAACGATAAAGTAGCGAATTACACAGAGGCACTGATGCAAAAGGAAACTGTGCGCAGGGAGAAAAAGTCCTGGAACGTTTATCTGGTGGTTCCGGAAAAGCTGGAAGAGATCGATGATTTCCTGGTATTTCGTGATCGTCAGACCGGTGAGAACTATCAGTTGAATGATGGGGGCGCCATTATTACCGAAAAGATTGCTTCCCTTATGGGTGTGAAGGCCGGAGATATGCTGGTGCTGGAAGATGAAAAACTGGGAGAAATAGAAGTGCCGATTGCGGCAGTGACGGAAAATTATTTGTCACATTATATCTATATGACGCCGGACTTATATGAAAAATGCACCGGAAAAGTACCGGAATACAATGAAATCATGTTCCGGGCAGAAGATGGTACAGATACGACAGCATTGGAAGCACTGGGACAGGGCTTCTTAAATGAAGATGCTGCACTGAGTATCAGCTACACCACATCTACTATGACACAGATCGATAATATGCTGTCTACGCTGGATTCCGTTATTATCGTACTGATTGTATCGGCAGGACTTCTGGCATTTGTGGTATTGTATAATTTAAGTAACATCAATATCAATGAAAGAAAGAGAGAACTGGCAACCCTGAAGGTGCTTGGTTTCTATGATGGGGAAGTAGATGCCTATGTATACAGAGAGAATATCCTGATTACTGCCATCGGTATTCTGGCAGGCATGGGAATGGGGAAAGTCCTGCACTATTTTGTCATCACAACGGTGGAAGTAGATGCGACCATGTTCGGAAGAAATATTAACCCGCCGAGTTTTCTGATCTCTGCGGTATTTACAGTAGTGTTCTCTATACTGGTCAATGCAGTTATGCACCAGAAACTGAAGAAAATTGATATGGTAGAATCACTGAAGAGTATTGAATAGAAAGAGGAAAGTTAAATGGTAAATTTACCGGAAGAGTTTGAGATTAAGATGAAAAAGCTCCTGGGGGCAGGGTATGAAGAATTCCTTGCATCCTATGACCATCCGAGAAACTTTGGCCTGCGAGTGAATGTAGATAAGATTTCTCCGAAAGAGTTTGAAAAAATTGCACCTTTTCATTTGACAAAGATTCCATGGACGGAAAATGGATATTATTACGAAGAACAGGATATGCCTGCCAGACATCCGTTTTACTATGCGGGGATGTATTATCTGCAGGAGCCAAGTGCCATGACACCGGCATCCAGGCTGGTGTCACAGCCGGGGGACAAAGTATTAGATCTGTGCGCAGCACCGGGAGGCAAGGCAACGGAACTGGGGGCACGTCTTCACGGGAAGGGCGTGCTGGTTGCCAATGATATTAGTGCATCCAGAGCAAAAGCTCTGTTAAAAAATATTGAAGTGTTCGGAATCCGCAATTCTTTTGTAGTCAATGAAGTACCTGCAAAGCTGGCAGAGAACTTCCCGGAATTTTTCGATAAGATTCTGGTAGATGCCCCATGTTCCGGGGAAGGTATGTTCCGTAAGGATCCTGCCGTGGCAAAGGTGTGGGATGGCAACAAGCCATTTGAATGTGCAAAACAGCAAAAAGAAATTATCACCAGAGCCGCACAGATGCTGGCACCTGGCGGGGACATGCTCTATTCCACCTGTACCTTCTCACCGGAAGAAAACGAACAGGTGATTCAGTTCCTGCTGGACAGCAGAGACGACATGGAGATTCGGGAGATTCAGCCGTATGAAGGATTCGCACCGGGGCGCCCGGAAGTGGCGTACGAAGGCTGGGACGGAGAATGTACAGATCCAGTCAGAAGAAAAATGGGAACCCCTGACTTAAAAAAATGTGTCCGCATCTGGCCGCACAAGATGGCAGGAGAGGGACATTTCCTGGCGTTACTTCATAAGAAAGCACCTGGGGAGGAAGTCGCAAAGGAGCAAAATTGTGAAAAAGTGTTGGCGAGCACCGCAGAACATAGTGCTATCTCTGACATTAAAGGTATCGGCAAACCTGAGACAAAAGCTTTGACAGAATTCTTCGCTGATGTCTCTATGGAGATGAACTGGAAGCAGGTGGAGGTTCGCAAGGGTCAGGTTTATCTGGTACCGGAAGCACTTGGCACCCGAAAAGGTCTGGTATTCCTGCGAAACGGTCTGTATCTGGGAGAGATTCGAAAGGATCGTTTTGAACCAAGTCAGTCCTTTGCCATGGCATTGAAAAAAGAAGAATATACGGCAGTCGTTGATCTGGATTACAGCGATGTGCGTGTGGAAAAATATCTCCGTGGGGAGACGCTGGAAGTGGACGATATCGTAGAACACAATCTTCAGGAAGCGGAAAAGATGAGCGACACCAAATCCATGAAAAAGCGCTTGGAAAAAGGCTGGCAACTGGTATGCGTCAATGGTTATCCACTGGGATGGGGAAAACTGGTGAATGGAACGCTGAAAAATAAATACCATGCCGGATGGCGAATGAAGTATTAGACGATATCTCTGAGAAGTCATTTTTGGAAAAGAGATGTGAGCATGCCGGTATGCGGAATAAAATGAACAATCCTGTGGCTTTTTATGTCACAGGATTTTCTTAGAATTAATTAAATTGCTGAGAATCCTTTGGACAAGATACAGGATTCTGCTTCTTCCAGATCTTCCGTATGAAGTACCAGAACCGGCTTGCCGGTATCACGGTTAAAGGAAAGATATACATAATCCACATTGATATTGGAATCCAGGAATGCAGTCAGAAGTGCATTTAAGTTACCCACTTCATCTTCCACTTCTACACCGATCACATTGGTCATCCGGCAAAGATAATCCTGAGCGGAGAGCTCTTTCAGAGCCTTGT
>OLPV01002835.1_pt1 | contig 10941 bp, 10 predicted proteins | sample 1671961 | NCBI WGS metagenome assembly OLPV01 (sample SAMEA3136630, study PRJEB25190) | human gut metagenome | biome: human gut; feature: human-associated habitat; material: faeces | place: Austria | collected 2013
TGTCCGGCGGTCAGATGCAGCGGGTGGCGCTGGCCTCCGTCCTGGTGCTGGAGCCGGACATTCTGATCATCGACGAGCCGACCAGCCAGCTTGACCCCCAGGGAACGGAGAGCGTGTTCGAGATCATCAAAATGATGAAGGACAAGAAGAAAACCATCATTCTGGTGGAGCATAAGATTGATCTGATTGCAGAGTATGCGGATGATGTTCTTGTCCTGAAAGATGGAGAATTGATCGCAGTGGGGGATAAGAATGAAATATTAACAGATATTACACTCATGGAAAAAGGAGTGGCATTACCACAGGTCGTTCTTCTGGCAGTAAAGCTTCAGAAAGCAGGACTTCCACTTACTAAAATTCCGGTAACTGAAAAACAGGCCATTGAGATGATTGGTCAGGCTATGAAAGAAAAGAGGGGATAGGTATGAGTGATTTGATTTTAAAAGATGTAAGTTTTTCCTATCCAGGAGGATTTTTGGCAGTTGATCACATTAATATGGAAATAAAAAGTGGTGAAAATGTAGCAATCGTTGGTCAGAATGGCGCCGGAAAAACAACCACTGTGAAGATGATGAATGGACTTCTAAAACCAACAGAAGGGGACGTTCTAATTGGAGATATGAATACAAAAGATTATACAACTGCACAAGTATCAAGGGTAGTTGGATACGTATTCCAAAATCCAGATGATCAGATTTTCAAATACAATGTGCTGGATGAAGTCATGTTTGGCCCTCTGAATATTGGAATGTCGCAGGAAGAGGCGAAAGAGAAGGCCGAGAAAGCTCTGGAGATGATGGGACTGTCCGGAAAAGAAAAAGAGAATCCTTATGATCTGGAAATGTATGAGCGAAAAATGGTAGCTATTGCATCGGTAGTGGCTATGAATACCGATGTGGTGATCCTGGATGAGCCGACGATCGCACAGGACTATCCGGGAAAAAAGAGAATCGGAGATATGATTGCCAGCCTGGCTGAAAATGGAAAACTGGTGATTGCGATTCTTCATGATATGGATTTTGTAGCGGAGAAATTTGAACGGGTGATTGTTATGGCACATGGAACGATCTTGGCAGACGGAACTTCGGAAGAAATATTCGCTCAGGATGCAATACTGAAAGAAGCCAGATTACAGAAACCATATATGACACAGTTAATGGAGAGGTTTGCTAGAAAATGAATGGACGAGAAAGAAGAAATAAAATAATTCAGATGCTGTCGGAGAGCAGTGAGGCGCTTTCTGGAAAAGAACTGGCAGGAATATTAGATGTAAGCAGACAGGTAATTGTACAGGATATTGCACTTTTGCGGGCACAGGATCATGAAATTCTTTCGACCAATCAGGGATATTTGCTTACAGGTGAGAAAAAGATCAGCCGGGTATTCAAAGTCGTTCACAGTGACAAAGAAGTAGAAGAGGAACTGAATCTTATTGTAGATTATGGTGGACATGTAGAAGATGTGTTTGTGTACCACAAGATTTATGGGATTGTTCGGGCAGATCTTCATATTGCAAGTCGAAATGACATCAGAGAATTTTTGGCAGATCTTCAGAAGGGGCACTCTGCATTATTAAAAAATATTACGTCGGACTATCATTATCATACGGTAAATGCGCCGTCTGAAAAACTTCTGGATCTGATTCAGGAGCGCCTGGAGGAAAGAGGATTTCTGGCAGAATTAAAAGACTATGAGCCGATCAACTTCTGGGAGAAAGAGACAAAGGGAAAAGGATAACGAATGAAAAAAGTAAGTATTTTAGGAATTGGTGTGGCTACACTGGATATTTATGTCAATCAGGGGCGGATGTATCCGGGCGGAAATGAATATAATGTAGCGTGTAATGCTGCAAGCCTGGGTGCTGAAGCAGGATTCCTTGGTGTTTTTGCGAAGAATCCGGCAGGTGAGCTTCTGGAGCAGACGTTGAAAGAAAGGAATATCTGTCTTACCATGTGCCGCCATGAAGAAGGATCCAGCGGATACAGTCTGGTGGAATTGAAAGAAGATGGGGATCGCGTCTTTCTGGACTGGAATCAGGATGGGGTGACAGAACGTTATCCGATTGAATTTACCAAAGAGGAATTAGACTATATTCAAAGTTATCAGGCAGTCAGCGTGGGAAGATGTGCTTCGGTGGCAGTGGAAAAGATTCGAAAAATGAAAGAGTATGGAATTAATGTGTGCTATGATTTTCATGAAATCTATACCGAAGAAGATATCAGAGAAATTGCACCATTGCTTCGCTATGCGTTCTTTTCCTGCAGTCATCTGACAGAAGAAGAAATTCGACATAATCTGAAGGTTGCGGTAGAACAGGGAGCAGGAATTGCCATAGGAACCCGGGGACCACTGTCCGTCTTCGCCTATGACGGGAAACGGTACTATGAACAGGAAGCCTGTAAGGTGGAAGAAGTAAAAGATGCCCTGGGAGCAGGAGATTCTTTTATCGGAGCCTTTCTGGTGAACTATCTGCAGTACGATGAATGGACAGAAGAAGAACGCATCTCCTATGCATTAAAACAGGCCGTGGAGCATGCAGCATCCGTGATCCAGGTGGAAGGAAGCATCGGCGTTGGATACGATGTGGAAGCAGACCAGGTAAAAGAAATGGTCGGAATGGAAATTTAGTGAAGTAATAGTGGAAAATAGTGAAAAAATAGTGGAGTTTTAATGAAAAAACATTCCCTTTTGGATATAATAAAAGATGCCAGAAGGGAGTGTTTTTATTTATGATAAAGCCTGTATTATCAAATGAAATGCTAAAATATATTACGGAAATAGAGAAAAATAGGTAGACAATAAACTACACGCAGAAAGGATAAGGTGAATGAGAGCGACAATGAAGTATCGTACATTAGGAAAAACAGGACTGGAGGTAAGTGAAATTGGTTTCGGTGGGGAATGGCTGGAACGTCATCCAGAAGAGGAAGGCGTAGAACTGATCCGCTATGCATCCTCAAAAGGAATCAACATTCTGGACTGTTGGATGCCGGATCCAAAATCCAGAGACATTATCGGAAAAGGAATCAAGGAGAATCGTAGTCAATGGTTTATTCAAGGACATATTGGTTCTACATGGAAGGATGGACAGTATTACCGGACAAGAGAGATGGAGTATGTACGTCCGGCATTCGAAGATCTGTTAAAAAGAATGCAGACAGATTACATAGATCTTGGCATGATTCATTATGTGGATTCTGAGGAAGAGTGGGAACAGATTCAGCATTCTGAGTATCTGGACTATGTGATGGAGTTAAAAGAAAAAGGAATCATTCATCACATCGGCATGAGCTCTCATAATCCAAAGGTGGCAAAAAAGGCGGCAGAATCCGGCTACGTAGAGATGATTCTATTCAGTATCAATCCGGCATTTGATATGCTTCCGGCCAGTGAAAATATTGATATCATGTTTGCAGATGAGTTTGACAGCGGACTGAAGGGAATCGATGCGGATCGTGCGTTACTATACCGCACCTGTGAAGAAAATCAGGTGGGAATTACCGTGATGAAGGGATTTGCCGGAGGAAGATTATTTGATGAAAAGAGATCCCCATTTGGAGTTAGCCTGACTCCGGTACAATGTATTCATTATGCATTGACTACCCCTGCAGTCTGTTCCATTATGTGTGGATATGACACGAAAGAGCAGGTAGATGCGGCAGTGGCCTATGAGAGAGCATCAGAAGCAGAGAAAGATTATGCATCTGTACTGACCAGTGCACCGCTTCATTCCTGCAGAGGTGAGTGTACCTACTGTGGACACTGCAAGCCGTGTGTGGAAAATCTGGATATAGCCATGATTAATAAATTCTATGATCTGGCAACCATGCAGCCGGAAGTGCCGGCAACGATTCAGGCACATTATGAAGCACTGGAACATAAAGCATCTGAATGTATCGGATGCAGATCCTGTGAAACACGTTGTCCGTTTGGTGTGCCGATTGCAGAACGAATGGAGAAGACGGCAAAATTATTTGGATGCTGATAGGGGAGATAATATGAATTCAATTATGGCTAGTTTATATCACAGAAAATCTGTGAGAGTCTATGAGGATAGACCTGTGTCTGATGAACTCAAAAATGAGATTTTAGATGCAGCCATGCAGGCTCCGTCAGCAGGATGTCAGCAATTGTATACAATTTTAGATATTACGGATCAGAATCTGAAAGATGCACTGGCAGAGACTTGCGATCATCAGCCATTTATCGCAAAGGCATCGATGGTACTGGTATTTTGTGCAGATTGCAAGAAATGGTATGATACTTATCTGGAAGCAGACTGCGAGCCAAGATTGCCGGGAGCAGGAGATCTGATGCTGGCGGTGACGGATGCGGTGATTGCGGCGCAGAATGCAGTGGTAGCGGCAGAAAGTCTGGGACTTGGCTCCTGCTATATTGGAGATATTATGGAGAACTGCGAAGAACAGCGCAGGCTTCTGAATTTGCCGGAATATGTATTTCCTGCCGCCATGCTGGTATTCGGGTGGCCAACACAGCAGCAGATGGATCGACAAAAACCACAACGCTGCGAGCGAAAACATATCGTACATGAAAACACTTATCGAAGTATGAATGGAGAAGAACTGCGGGAAATGTTTGCGCATCAGTGCAAAAACCGGTCATTTGAAGAATGGTGTCAGGCGTTTTGTCAGAGAAAGTATAATTCTGATTTTTCCAGAGAGATGACCAGATCAGTGGAGAAATACCTGAAGCAGTTTCAAAAAACAGAATAGAGTATATCAGATGTGAAATGAAAGAGACCGGGCAGTATGTAAAAGGATGTACAGCCCGGTTCTTTTATATATAGAGATCAATTTTAAACAGATCACATGGAATATAATGTTTATTGGTCATGAGCAGCTGATGATCCTGGTCATAGATATTCTCAAAAACCAGCAGGAAAGAATCTTGGCTGGAGAGTTTATAGTTTTTCGCGGTAAAATTCCCGGAAGTGGAATAGGTACAGCTGCGGTAAAAATGATGGCTTTCATCATAGCTGGTATGTTCTAGGAATTCCAGAAGCTGCTGCTGATCATTTAAATCGATCTGAAGCCGGGCAATGACTTCGATGGGAATGAAGCTTAAGGAATAGGTGATGGTTTGCTGCGCATGCTGATACCAGCGGTCTGCGACAACGACAGCAGCGGTATATTGTCCAAGGGTATCCAGCATGGACTCGGATGGCACTTCGATCCGGGAATCCAGCTCTACATGATCCAGAGATTCCGTACAGTAGGCATACATAGGATGAAGAGGCACCGTTTTACCGGAAACAGTTCCTACGGATGCAGGAAGAGAGGTACGGGCAGACCGTACAAAGTTTCCTACACCTGGCACATTTTTTATCAGTCCGTCTTCAATCAGAAGCAGCAGTGCCTTACGCAGGGTCATGCGGCTGACATTCATGGAAGCGGCCAGAGTCGTCTCAGGAGGAAGCTGTGCTTCCGGTGGATAGGTACCGTTTTTGATCTGTTCATAGAGCTGGTCATATACTTTTACATGTTTTAATTTCTTAAGTTTAGACTTGTCTGTTTTTTCTGACATATAAAATCCTCTTGTATATCATTCTTATCTTATCATAAAAGGTAAAACAACAAATGTCAATCCCAGAAACACTTGTATAATTTGCACAAAATAAGCGTATATTTTTTGTATGGTATTAGGAATTGAAAATATACAGGTATAGATATAAAATGGACAGTATAATGAATAAAATTATACAGGTATAAAAATATACAGAGATAAAGAAAGTGAGGAAGAAGTTATGCAGAACTATTCAGGAGAAGTTGGTTTACAGTATCATTTACAGATCAGACCTGGTGATGTGGGACGTTATGTGATTCTTCCGGGAGATCCAAAGAGATGTGAGAAGATTGCAAAGCATTTTGAGGATGCGAAGCTGATTGCAGACAGCAGAGAATTTGTGACCTATACCGGTTATCTGGATGGTGAAAAAGTCAGTGTGACTTCTACTGGTATCGGCGGACCTTCTGCATCCATTGCTATGGAAGAACTGGTACTTTGCGGTGCAGATACGTTTATTCGCGTAGGTACCTGTGGGGGCATTGAACTGGATGTAAAGGGCGGTGACATTGTCGTAGCAACCGGCGCAGTGAGAATGGAAGGCACCAGCAGGGAATATGCACCGATTGAATATCCGGCAGTGGCAGATCTGGACGTGGCCAATGCGCTGGTAGCAGCCTGCAAAGATCTGGGTTATACCTATCATACTGGTGTAGTACAGTGCAAGGATGCTTTTTATGGACAGCATGAGCCGGAGAGAATGCCGGTCAGCTATGAACTGCTCAATAAATGGGAAGCATGGAAACGGATGGGATGCAAGGCCTCTGAGATGGAATCTGCAGCACTGTTTATTGTAGCGCAGCACTTAAGAGTACGTTGTGGTTCCAACTTCCTGGTAGTGGGAAATCAGGAAAGAAATGCACTTGGAATGGAAAATCCAATCGTACATGATACGGAAGCAGCTATCACAGTGGGTGTGGAAGCAATCCGTAAACTGATCAAAGCAGACCGCGAAAAGAAATAGGAAAGTTCTGAGATTTGTGGTAAAATGGACAGGGAAAACTGATCAGAAGGATGGTGGAAAGATGAAGAAGTATAACCGGATTTTTACAATTGTCATTGATTCTCTTGGTGTGGGAGCCATGCCGGATGCTGCGCAGTATGGAGATGCCGGATGTGACACACTGGGACATATTGCAGAACGTACAGAGAATTTTCAGATTCCGAATCTGCAGAAGCTGGGAATGGCGAATCTTCATACCCTTCAGGGCGTGGCACCTGCAGAAAAGCCGCTTGCCTGCCATGGCAAGCTGAGAGAAGCCAGTAAAGGAAAGGATACTATGACCGGTCACTGGGAAATGATGGGACTTCAGATTACTACACCGTTTCAGACATTTACCGAACATGGTTTCCCACCGGAACTGATCGCAGAACTGGAAAAACGTACCGGACACAAAGTGATCGGTAATAAAAGCGCCAGTGGAACTGCCATTCTGGATGAACTGGCAGAAGAAGAGATTGCTACCGGTCATATGATCGTGTATACATCAGCGGATTCTGTCTTACAGATCTGTGGAAATGAAGAGACCTTCGGACTTGACGAGTTATATCGCTGCTGTGAGATTGCCAGAGAACTGACTATGAAAGATGAATGGAAAGTAGGCCGTGTCATTGCAAGGCCATACGTGGGCAGGAAAAAGGGTGAGTTCAAACGTACCAGCAACCGTCATGATTATGCTTTGAAACCATTTGGCAGAACAGCACTGAATGTATTAAAGGATGCAGGGCTGGATGTGATCTCGGTTGGAAAAATCTATGATATTTTTGATGGAGAAGGACTGACGGAGTCGAATAAGTCTAAGAGTTCTGTTCATGGGATGGAGCAGACTATCGAGATTGCAAAGCGAGACTTTCATGGTCTGTGTTTCGTGAATCTGGTAGATTTTGATGCTCTCTGGGGACACCGCAGGAATGTAAAGGGATATGCAGAAGAACTGGAACGGTTTGATGCGAAACTTGGTGAATTCCTGAAAGAGTTAAAAGAAGATGATTTACTGATCATTACTGCAGACCATGGAAATGATCCAACCCATACCGGAACAGATCATACCAGAGAAAAGGTACCATTTCTGGCATACTCTCCATCCATGAAGGAAGGCGTGCATCTGAAAGAGGCGGATACTTTTGCAGTGATCGGTGCAACAATCACGGATAACTTCGGCCTGAAAATGCCAGAAGGAACCATTGGAACCTCTATATTAGATAAAATTGCAAAATAGAAAGGGAAAAACATGAACACAAGTGATGTATTAAAAATTGTAGACCATACGCTGCTGGCTCAGACAGCAACCTGGGCACAGATCAGAGAGATCCTGGATGATGCCATGAAATATCATACTGCATCTGCATGTATTCCGGCAGCATACGTAAAGCAGGCTGCAGAATATGTACAGGGCAGATTGCCGATCTGTACGGTTATCGGATTCCCGAATGGCTACAGTACTACAGAGACGAAGGTATTTGAAGCAAAAAATGCCATTGAAAATGGCGCCAGTGAAATCGACATGGTGATCAATATCGGGTTTTTGAAAGACGGAAGATATGAGGAAGTGGAAAAAGAGATCCGCAAAATTCACGAGGCATGTGACGGAAAGATTCTGAAAGTCATCATTGAGACCTGTCTTCTGACAGAGGATGAGAAGATCAAGATGTGTGAACTGGTGACCAAAGCAGGTGCAGAATTTATCAAGACCTCCACAGGATTCTCCACAGCCGGAGCTACGTTTGCAGATGTGAAGCTGATGAAAGAACATGTGGGAGAAGGCGTAAAGGTAAAAGCGGCAGGAGGAATTTCTTCTTTTGATGATGCAGAAGAATTTATGCGCCTGGGCGCAGACCGCCTGGGAACCAGCCGCCTGGTTAAGATTATGAAACAGACAGACAATGGTGCAGGATATTAATAAATAAGAGAGATAAACATAAAGGGACGCTATAGATTCAGATATAGTGTCTCTTTTTTAATATTGTTGAAAGGAACTTTTTCCGACAAGCCAGCATAGCATACCAGGAGAAGGTATATGAGGTTGCTATGAAAAAGTCAGATATGCAGATATTACAGAATGACCGGCCGGATCGGGGAGAACTGAAGATTAATGTGGAATCGGCACTTCGTACTGTTCCTGTTGAAAATGCAACAGTGGATATTTCTTATACTGGGGAGCCGGATCAGATTCTGGAAGAGGTGCGCACGGATCAAAATGGCAATACGGGTACGCTGGAATTGAAGGCTCCGCCGCTGGAATACAGTATGCAACCGGGAGAAACTCAGCCTTATTCAGAATATACGATAAAAGTATCGGCAGAAGGATATGAACCGGTGACGATCAGCGGCTCAGAGGTAATGTCAGGGGAACTGTCATTGCAGAATATCCGGCTGCGTCCGCTGGAGCAGAGACGACCGCCGGAAGTCACTGCCATACCGCCGCATACGCTGTATGGAAATTATCCGCCGAAAATAGCAGAAGCTGAGATTAAACCGGTGAATCAGTCAGGAGAAATTGTATTGCGTCGTGTGGTTATTCCGGAATACGTAGTAGTGCATGATGGAAGTCCAAGAGATACCACGGCAGGAGATTATTATGTTCGGTATAAGGATTACATTAAAAATGTGGCATCCAGTGAGATTTATCCGACCTGGCCGAAAGAGACGATCATAGCCAATGTACTGGCGATTATGTCTTTTACACTGAATCGCGTTTACACAGAATGGTACAGAAATAAAGGCTTTGACTTTACGATTACGTCGTCCACTGCATTTGATCATAAGTGGATCTATGGAAGAAATATCTTTGAAAGTATTTCCGAGATTGTAGATGAGATTTTTGAAAATTATCTGTCCAGGCCGAATGTGAAACAGCCGATTCTGACCCAATATTGTGATGGCAGCAGAGTGACCTGTCCCCAGTGGATGAGTCAGTGGGGTTCCAAAGCACTGGGTGATCAGGGATATTCCGCAATTGAGATACTTCGGTATTATTACGGAGACTCTATGTATATCAATCAGGCTGAACAGGTGGCAGGGATTCCGGCATCCTGGCCTGGATATGTACTGGCACTTGGATCTACGGGGGATGCCGTGTTGCAGATTCAGGAACAGCTCAATGCCATTTCCAATAATTATCCATTGATTCCCAGAGTGGCTGTAGACGGAATCTATGGACCGGCGACAGCAGAAGCTGTTCGGATCTTTCAGGGGATCTTCGGCCTGACCCAGGATGGAATCGTGGGAAGAAGAACATGGTATAAAATTCAGGAGATTTATGTCGGCGTTACCAGAATAGCGGAACTCAACCCTTGAAAACACAGAAAAAAGCCTGAAAAAAGGCAAATTAAAAACCGGTAAACCAGTGATTTTCAGACAAAAAATTAATAGAAAATGGGTTGAAAAAGGGAAATGAGTATGCTATCATATTGACAATTTGGGATGAAGGAGGGAAGAGAACACATGTATTCTTGCAGGCGTTCTGTTCCCTTTTCTAGTATATAAATAAGAAAGGCAGGTTTACAAATGAAAGCATTCCTTATACTGGAAGACGGCACGGTATTTTGCGGGCAAAGCATCGGTTCAACAAGGGAAGTGATCAGTGAGATTGTATTTAATACTTCCATGACAGGATATCTGGAGGTTCTGACAGATCCATCTTATGCCGGACAGGCTGTTGTGATGACCTATCCACTGATTGGTAACTATGGTATCTGTTATGAAGATATGGAGTCAGAGAGACCATGGCCGGATGGATACATTGTGCGGGAACTTTCCAGAATTCCAAGTAATTTCCGTTCACAGGGAACCATTCAGGAGTTTCTGGCTAAGCATGATATCCCTGGAATTGCAGGCGTCGATACCAGAGCACTGACCAAGATCCTTCGTGAGAAAGGTACTATGAACGGTATGATTACCACGAATGAGAATTATAATCTGGAGGAAGTGCTTCCAAGACTGAAGGACTACACGACAGGAAAAGTAGTGGAAAAGGTAACCTGCAAAGAAAAGTATGTGCTGGAAGGCAATGGTCCGAAGGTTGCACTGATGGATTTTGGCGCCAAGAAAAATATTGCAAGAAATCTGAACAAACGTGGATGTCAGGTGACCGTATATCCGGCACTGACTACAGCAGAAGAGATTCTGGCAGATCATCCGGACGGCATTATGCTTTCTAATGGACCTGGGGATCCGAAGGAATGTACTTCTATTATAAAGGAAATCAAAAAGCTGTATGACAGTGAAGTGCCGATCTTTGCCATCTGCCTTGGACATCAGCTGATGGCACTGGCAAACGGTGCAGATACGTACAAGATGAAATATGGTCATCGTGGAGGCAATCATCCGGTCAAAGATTTAAAAACCGGAAGAGTCTA
>OLPV01002837.1_pt1 | contig 10933 bp, 7 predicted proteins | sample 1671961 | NCBI WGS metagenome assembly OLPV01 (sample SAMEA3136630, study PRJEB25190) | human gut metagenome | biome: human gut; feature: human-associated habitat; material: faeces | place: Austria | collected 2013
TATATCGGATGGCTTTTTTCGTTCTATCTCGTTGTACAAAAACAGCGCACCGCCCTGCCGGACGGTGCGCCTTTTTATGCAGTTGTTACAGGATGCTGATGCGGCCTGCGCCGTAAGGATCTTCGTAATTCAGCAGGTAGCCCGGGTAATCTGCCAGCGGGCTGTTGGCTGTTGTCAGATGCGGCAGACCCTCAGCGTCTACGCCGCCAAAGGTCATTGCATAGGTGGACATCACAAGGTAATCCTCAGACACATAGTCCTTGATCAGCTCTGCGCCATCGAACATGGCAAAGCCGTCGCCCAGATTGCGCAGCGTGTAGTTCATGCCAGCCAGTGCATAGGTCTTGTTCGGGTCCAGCGGCAGATAAGAACCGGAAGCCTTGTCATAGATCTTCACGTTCTGCACGCGCGGAGTTCCGGTAGCGCTGCCGATCCAGACATTCTTTTCGTCGGTCTGCACCGTGTTGGGGATATCGGTGTGAATCTCGTAGGCCGCACCGGCCACATGCAGGAAGCCGCCGTTCTCCTTGCCGCCCTCGCCTGCAAAGCGGGCTGCAAATTCCAGTGCATCCTGGATCTGCTTGCCGGTAACAGACATCAGACAGGCCACATTGCCGAACGGACTGACCTGCTTGCAGGTCTTGAAGGTCCAATAGCCTGCATTCACATCTGCACGGATGCCGCCGCCGTTCATGATGGCGATATCACAGTGCAGCTGCTCTACCTCGTTGAAGTAGGTGTAGATGCCATCGGCCACAAAGTCGCCCAGATTGGTCTCGGCTGTGCGGATGCGGCGATTGCCGGTCTCCGGATCGGTGACATAGAAGTTGATCTCGGAAGCAGCGATCTTCTCGCCCAGCATATCATCCACAGAAGCGACCCACGCAGTCTGGATGCCTTCCACCACACTGTCGGAGCCTTCGTAAGAGGAGATCAGACGGGTAGCAATGGAACCATCGGTCTTGATGGTCATTTCGCCCACATTGGCAAAATAGGAACCGGTCTGGGTCAAAGCAACTGCCTTGCCGGACAGATCCTTCACCCACTCACATTCCATCTTGGTGTGAGAGTGACCGTCGATGAATGCATCAAGGCCGGAGGTGTGCTGAATGACTTCCCTGCTGGTCCAGGGCGAAGAGGACGGGTCAACGCCCAGATGGCCCAGACCGATCACGTAATCTGCCAGCAGCTTTGCCTTATCGATGGATTTCTGCACAGCCTTATACAGCTTCTGACCATCGTCGCCGCCCAGAATATCATAGATGTAGCGCTTCTGGCTCTTGTCCATGAAGTAAGCCGGAGTGGACTTGGTGAAGGTCTCGGGCGTGGTGATGCCCACAAATGCGATCACGCGGCCACCGATGGTAAAGTACTTGACATCCGGCAGAACGCGATTGCCCAGCGGCAGATTGACCCAGTTGCTGGAGAGGTACGGGAAATCTGCCTCAGCCATCGCCTCTTTTGCACGGGCCATGCCGTAGTCGAATTCATGGTTGCCGGGCGTAGCAACATCATAGCCTGCGGCATTCATCAGCTGGATGATAGAGGCACCTTCGTCCATGGAACCATAAGCAGTGCCCTGAATATGGTCGCCTGCGTCCACCAGCAGAACGTCCTTGCCTGCATCCTGATAGCTCTTTTTCAGGGCGGCAATAGCGGCATAGGTCAGTTCCGGAGACTTTTTGTCGATGTAGGTGTGGACATCGTTGGTGTAAAGGATGGTGATGTCCTTCACGCTGCCCGGGAAGCAGGCAGAAGCAGCGGGAGCACCAAGGCTCACGGCAGCAACGGCTGTGGTGACGCCTGCGGCCTTCATAAAGCTGCGGCGGGAGATAAGTTGTTTCATGGAAAACGACCTCCTCTTAGAACTTTCTTGTTTTCATCGGGCGTACAGATCCAGCCCGACACTTGTTGCATTAAGCATAACATATATGCCGCCCAAGAGCAAGCCGAAATGACACAATTTATTCAAATTTGATATTCGCAAGTCATACTTTTTATGCAAAAAGTCTCATTTTTTAACAAAAACCAAGCCCGCACTTGCAGTCAGTCGCTGACTTACAAATGCGGGCCTGATTTTAGGGGGATCCAAAAACGAAACGGAGAACCGGATCAGATGGCATTGTATTCCTTGAGGAATTTTTCAAGGTCAGTACCCTCGATTTTTTTCAGAGCTTCCTTCATGGCAAGGCGCGGGATCAGCGGCAGATCCATGTCGGTGATCTTCTTGCCGTCGCGCAGCTTGACCGTTGCGTTCAGCAGGTCACGCACATCGTAGGTGCTGCCCCAGACCTCGGGCACGCCGCGGTCGATGTTCAGCAGGGTGTACACAGCCTCCATACCGGTGCGCATGGAGTATTCGGTGGTGAAGATGGTGTCGCGGGCGGTTTCGGCAAACTGGCCGAGGAAGGCAAAGTTCACAGCGCCCTCGGGCACGATATCGGGGCGGTCGCCCATGGCACGGGGCATAAAGAAGGCGTCGATATAGGGCATCATCACAGGTACGGTGTTTGCGCTGTGCTCTGCCAGCTCCTCGATTTGAGCCTCGGGCACACCGATGTGGTACAGCCACTCCATGCACAGTTCCTTGCCGGTGCAGTCACGCATAGCTTTCTTGACATAGTTGCCGGGCTTGTCGCTGAACAGACCGTAGACCCAGACACACAGCTGGTTCTTAGGCTGGTCGCGGAACTGCTGCTGGCGGTTCAGCGTCCAGCTGAGCAGCCAGTTGGAGTCCTTAACGGTGACGATGCCGCCGGTGACGGTGTGGCCGCTGAACGGGTCACGCTTGCAGATCTTCTGGATATACTGCGGGATCTTGTCGTCCAGAGTTGTAATGGTAGCGCTCTCCCAGTTGGAATGTTCCGGGTCGGAGCAGAACTTCTCGGGATGGCCGAAAGCGGGATCCTGTGCAGCGATCTTTTTCCACAGATCCCAGCCGTTGCCCGGCTTGATGGTGGGGTCAAAGCCTGCAGCCTTGTCCTGCGCACCCACGGTGCAGCTCTCCACACAGCCACCGTTGGTGATGAACAGCAGATCGTTCTCGGTCAGGTCGATGGTACTGGTCTCCCCCGCATGCTCCACGACCACGCTGCTTGCCTGCTTGCGCTTGCCATTGATATCAAATTTCACGTCCACGACCTTGGTCTCATAGTGGAACTGCACGCCGTGATCCTTCAGGTAAGTGACCATGGGCAGGATGATGGACTCGTACTGGTTGTAGCGGGTAAAACGCAGGGCGGTGAAATCCGGCAGACCGCCGATATGGTGGATATAGCGCTTGAGGTAGAGCTTCATTTCCAGCGCACTGTGCCAGTTTTCAAAGGCAAACATGGTGCGCCAGTACAGCCAGAAGTTGGAGTTCAGCACCTCATCGTCAAAGAAGTCGGTGATCTTCTTATCCTGCAGCTGCTCGTCAGGGGTAAAGAACAGCTTCATGATCTCCATGGCACCCTTATCGGACAGGCCGAACTTGCCATCGGTGTGGGCGTCCTGACCGCGGTCCACGGTAGCGCGGCAGAGAGAGTAGTTGGGGTCTTCCTTGTTCAGCCAGTAATATTCATCCAGCACGCTGGCGCCCTCGGTCTCCAGAGACGGGATGGAGCGCAGCATATCCCACATTACCTCAAAATGGTTGTCCATCTCGCGGCCGCCGCGCATCACATAGCCGATGTCGTACTTATAGCCATCACAGGCACCGCCGGGGATGGGGTCTTTCTCGAACACATGCACATGCTCGCCCTTCATCTGACCGTCACGGACCAGATAGCAGGCAGCCGTCAGTGCTGCCAGACCGGAGCCGATGATATAAGCGGATTTATGATCGACACCCTCCGGCTTTTTAGGGGTTGCAAAAGCTTCATAGTTGCCACTGGAATAGTACATAGAAAAGCCTCCCTGCTTTTTATTGCGTTTTTCGGCATCCTTGCGCCGTCCTTATGGCAACAGTATACCCTGCGCAGACGCAGCAAACAACAAACAAATTTTCATCCGTGTATAAACTTTATACAATCATCCTGTTTTGCTGGAAATGCGTCTAAAATGTGACAAAAAAAGAAGGAGGAAGAACCGGACTGGTCCTTTCTCCTTCGGGAAAAACAGCTTATTTTGCGTTTGCCGGAGCAACTTCAAAATCGATCTTGCCCAGATTGACGTCTGCGCGCACGATGGTGATCATCATGGTGTCGCCAAGGCTCCAGTTTTTGCCGGAGACCGGGTCGGACAGGCGGATGCCCTCGGTGAGCATGGTGCCGGAGGGGGTCAGGCTGGAAGCGGGCACAAAGCCCTCCACGCCGTTTTCCAGTTCGATGAACAGGCCGCGCTGGGTCACGCCGGAAATGCGGCCTTCGTAGCACTCGCCCAGATGGCGGCGGGCGTATTCGGCCTTATAGCAATCCTCTGCCTTGCGCTCGATCTGCATGGCGATGATCTCGCGTTCGCTGGACTGCTTGCTTGCTTTTTCGGCAAAGTCGCTGTAGCGCAGCACCATGGTCTCCTTATCGATGCCCTTGAGCTGAGCCGTCATGATGCGATGGATGGCCAGATCCGGATAGCGGCGGATGGGGCTGGTAAAGTGTGCGTAGTCCTGCAGGACCAGACCGTAGTGGCCTTTGGGCTTTTCCTCATATACAGCCTTGGACATACAGCGCAGCATCCCGGTATTGATGATCTGCTCATACGGGCCGCCGCGCACACCTTCCAGGATCGCGCTCAGTTCCTTAGGGGTGGGCACATCCTTGGCAAAGTGGTCGTTGATGCCGCAGGCCTGCAGCAGGGTGTGCAGGCGTTCCAGTTTTTCGGCATTGGGCTCCTCATGCACACGGTACACAAAGGGGATCTGCTTCACGCGGGCAAAGTGGGCGGCGCACTGGTTGGCCAGCAGCATGAACTCCTCGATCATGGCTTCGCTCTCGCCGGAAGTGCGCTTCTTGACGTCAATGCAGTGGCCATCCTCGTCCAGGATCAGCTTTACCTCGCCGCTCTCAATGTCCATGCAGCCGCGCTCCTTGCGCAGGCGGGCACGGTGGCCATACAGCTCCTTCATAGCAGGTAGCTGGCTGAGCACCTCGTGGTACTTGCCCTTCAGCTCGTCGTCTGCGCTGCCGGCAAGCAGAGCATTGATCTCGGAGTAAACACCCTTGACGCGGCTGCGGATGACCGTTTTCGCAAAGCGATAGTCGGTCAGGTTGCCATCCTTGTCCAGACGCATCAGGCAGGAGAACGCCAGACGCAACGCACCCTCGTTCAGGCTGCAGATGCCGTTGGAGAGCTGCTTGGGCAGCATGGGAACGACCTGATCGGCATAGTAGACGCTGGTAGCACGGTTGAATGCCTCGTTATCCAGCTCGGTGCCGGGCTTGACATAGTTGGAAACATCCGCGATGTGGACACCCAGCTCAAAGCCGCCTTCCGGGGTCTTGGTCAGGCTGATGGCATCGTCAATGTCCTTGGTCTCGGCACTGTCAATGGTGAAGATGGGCAGTGCACGCAGATCCATGCGGCCCTCGGTGTCCTTTTCAGAGACCTCGGCATTCTCCAGCTTCTTGGCTTCATCGCGGACTTTATCCGGGAAGCGGCTGCGGATATCCTGCGCATAGAGCAGGGCCTTGGCGCAGCGCTTGGCTTCATCCGAATTGCCGAACCGCATGGCAACGCCAACACGGTGATCTTCCTGACGGTTGCCACGCTGCAGGATCTCCACGGCCACCTTGTCGCCGTCCTTTGCGCCGCCCTCGCAGTCACGCATCAGCTGCATGGAGATGGCCGGGCAGTCATCCGGCACGAATTTCAAGCGGCCCTCGATACGGCGAACCGTGCCCACCAGAGAATTTTTCTCTTCCAGAATGGCAAGGATCTCGCCTTCATCGCTGCCCTCCACACGGGGATGCTCAAACTTTTCCACAAGCACCATGTCACCGGGCATTGCACCGCGGGTAAAGCGGCCCGGGATAAAGATATCGCTGGTGCCGTCCTCCAGCATTACAAAGGCAAAATTTTTGCCCAGTTTGACCACCTTGCACAGCAGAGCCTTGTCTGCACGGCCAGAACGCACCGTAAAGAACACGCCCTGACGCTGGCAGATGACTGCCTCGTGCACCAGCTGGTCCACAGCCTCCATCACCTTGCGGTCCGCACTGCGGTCCCCGCCGAACTTTGCCTTAAGGTCTTTAACTGTGCACGGCTGATTCTGGATCGCGTGCTCAATTTTATCGCGCATTGCCATAATAATCTTTCTCCTTGCTCTTCCATGGCCGCAGCCTCCAACGTGCCGCAGCGCTGCCGGTTGTGGGCCAACTGCCCCACCCTGCCCGGCGGTCAGACTTCCGCCGACATCCTATCATAATACAGAAAAACAGCCCCGTCCTTTACACGGGGCTGCACGAACCTTTTCAGCCTGCCAGACGGCCTGCAAACAGACATGCCAGAATAGCGACCACAAAGAAAACAACACCTGCAATGCGGGTCACCTTGGCCAGCATCTGGTCAGCCGGGGTCAGGCGGGCATTGTTTGCACCGCCCACGCTGCCATTGATCGCACCGGAAAGGCCCTGACCATGCGTGTGCTGCATCAGAGTGAGAAGGACGATGACGAGCGAAGCGACCAGCAGGATCACACCGCCAACAATTTCGATAACAGACATGGATTGAAACGCTCCTTTATTATAATTCAATGAAAACCACGCAAAAATACAAATATATAGTAGCATAACAAGCGTGAAAAAGCAAGCAAAAACCGCGCATTTTACGTCAGAGTACGAAGCATGGCGCACAGCCGGGCAAAGATGGCTGCACTGGAATAGGCCGTTTCGGTCTGCCCGTCCTGCAGCACGATCACCGTCCAGCGGGGCTTTTCTGCCGGGTAAAAGCCCGCAAACCACAGATTCTTGCGTTCTGTTCCGTCAGCATCAAACTGTCCGGTCTGAGCCGTGCCGGTCTTGCCGCCCGCACCGCCTTCCAGTCCTGCAGCATCCTGTGCAGTGCCCTCTTCCACCACCTGACAAAGCATTTCACGCAGAAGCGCTGCATTTTCCGCACTCATCACCCGCCTCGACTGCGGATGCGCAAGCGTTTCCAGCGGAGTACCGTCGGTTTCATCAACCGTGCATTCCAGAAAGAACGGCGTGCGGTACACCCCGCCGGAGGCGATGGCATTCATCATGGCGGCAATCTGCACCGGTGATGCCAGCAGGCTGCCCTGCCCAAAGCTGAAATTGGCAAGCTGACCGCTCCGGGCAAGTTCGGCTGCGTCCGGCAGGTTCCCGGATGCAGCATGCAGATTTCCTACTAAGCTTATCTCCTGCCCAAATCCAAAACGCTGCGCCGCTTGCAGCAAGTTTTCCGCACCCAGCTGCTGCCCCAGCCGTACAAAATAGCCATTACAGCTTTTTTCCAGTGCTTCTTCTAGTCCGATCTGCCCATGCGGCACACCGCCTGCGCAGCGGAAGATCTGTCCATCTATCACTGCGGCACCCGTACATTCATATTCCGGAAAAGTGCCCTGTTCCAGTGCCGCCGCTGCCAGCACCGGCTTGAACACCGAGCCGACGGTATAGCATTCCAACACTCGATTCAGGAATGGGCTGTCCGGCGCGTCCAGACTGGCGGCAAGGTTATCCGGGTCATAGCCCGGCATGCTGACGCTGGCCCGCACGGCGGCAGAAGCTGTATCCAGAACCAAAATGCACCCGCTGGTCATAGTCTCCGCTGCTACCGCTTCCGCTGCGCGCTGCATTTGACGCGAAATGGTCAGCTGCACCCCCACAGCCTTGCTGTCCTGCCGGAGATACTGCGGTGTTTCTCCGGCTCGCAGCTGTCCCTGAGCGGTGACAGCGCACAGCAGGACGTCATGTTCCCCCGTCCCGGTCAGCAGCTTGTCCAGTGCTTTTTCCAGTCCGGCAGCTCCATGGCCTTCGCCATCCAGATATCCGATCAGCTGCTGGCACAACGGTGCTGACGCATACCGCCGGGCAAACGGATAGCACGACACTCCCTGCCAGTAAAGATCACGCTCCACCCTTAGCAGAAATGGCATGGAACGATTCCGATTCTGGTACAAAAGCGCCTGCCCGTCCTCATCGGTATAGGCATACAGGCGAGAATAGCTGTTTTCGCCCGGGAAGCAGAGGGCCAGATATTGCGTTTCCAGCCCGGTAAGCAGTGCACCGGTATGATCATAAAAATTTCCACGCCGTGCAGGCAGCGCAAGCCGAACCGCGCTTTGCGCTTTGGCGCGGGCTGCATAAGTCTGGTTCTGTGCCAGAAAATACAGACGGCACAAAATCACTGCAAAGCTGAACAGAATGGCCGCATACAGCGCCAAGACCCTCTTGCCGGACATAAAATTCCGCCTCCTCTTTTTATAAGGGTGGGCGGAACAGCAGACGAATATGCGATCATACCATCTTGGGCCGTCTCCGTTTCTGACGCAGAGATGCTGTTTTATGCTAAATACGAATGTAATCCGCAGCAATTTTTAACTAAAAAAGGAGGCGGACCCTCCAAAGAAGATCCGTCTCCTTCATGCTGTTTATTCGCGCAAGACGCTTTTGAGACTTAGTACATGCCGCCCATGCCGCCCATATCACCGGCAGGTGCTGCGGGTGCCGGAGGTTCCGGCAGATCTGCAACCAAGCTCTCGGTGGTCAGGACCATTTCTGCAACAGATGCTGCATTTTCCAGAGCGGAACGAGTGACCTTGGTGGGGTCAACGATGCCAGCAGCGATCATATCGTCCACAAAGACCTCATTCTGCGCATCGAAGCCGTAGTTAGGCTTATTGGCAGAAATAATCTTGTCGATGATGACACTGCCTTCCAGACCGGCATTCTTAGCGATCTGGCGCAGAGGAGCTTCCAGAGCCTTCAGGACGATCTTGGCACCGGTGCGCTCGTCGCCTTCCAGCGTGTCGCACAGCTCACGCACAGCGGGGATCGCATTGATGGGAGCAGTACCGCCGCCGGCAACGACGCCTTCCTGAACAGCAGCCTTGGTTGCGTTCAAAGCATCCTCAATGCGCAGCTTCTTGTCCTTCATCTCAACTTCGGTGGCAGCACCGACCTTGATGACGGCTACGCCGCCAGCCAGCTTTGCCAGACGCTCCTGCAGCTTCTCACGGTCGAAATCGCTGGTAGCGACCTCAATCTGGCTGCGGATCTGAGAAATACGGGCTGCGATCGCATCCTTGTCACCTGCACCGCCCACGATGGTGGTGTTCTCCTTGGTGACCTTGACCTGACGTGCATGGCCCAGCATCTGGACGGTAGCGTCCTTCAGCTCATAGCCCAGATCGGAGGAGACTACGGTGCCGCCGGTCAGAATGGCGATATCCTGCAGCATTTCCTTGCGGCGGTCGCCAAAGCCGGGAGCCTTGACAGCGGCCACGTTCAGGGTGCCGCGCAGGCGGTTGACGATCAGGGTGGACAGAGCCTCACCCTCGATATCCTCAGCCACGATCAGCAGCTTCATGCCGTTCTGCATGACCTGCTCCAGCAGGGGGACCAGATCCTGGATGACGCTGATCTTCTTATCGGTGATCAGGATGGCGGCGTTGTCCAGAACAGCCTCCATCTTGTCGGTATCGGTGACCATATAGGGGGTCAGGTAGCCGCGGTCAAACTGCATGCCTTCCACGATCTCGTTGTAGGTCTCGGCGGTGGTCTTGTTCTCCTCGATGGTGATGACACCGTCGGAGGTGACCTTCTCCATAGCCTCGGCGATCAGGCGGCCGATCTCGGGGTCACCGGCAGAAATGGTGCCCACGCGGGCGATATCGTTGCTGTCCTTGACCTTCTGGCTGTGGGCCTTGATGGTCTCAACGGCCTTGGCAACAGCCTTGCTCATGCCGCGGCGGATATCCATGGGGTTGGCACCGGCGGTAACGTTCTTCATGCCCTCGGTGACCATGGCCTGTGCCAGAACGGTTGCGGTGGTGGTACCGTCGCCTGCGGCATCGTTGGTCTTGGTTGCGACCTCACGCACCAGCTGTGCGCCCATGTTCTCGAACTCATCCTTCAGCTCGATCTCCTTGGCAATGGTCACGCCGTCGTTGGTGATGACAGGTGCGCCGAACTTCTTGCCCAGCACCACGTTGCGGCCCTTGGGGCCCAGGGTGATCTTCACGGTGTTTGCCAGGGTATCAATACCGGCACACAGTGCCTTGCGGGCATCCTCGCCCTGCTTGATCTGTTTTGCCATAATCAAATCGCTCCTTCAAAGCTCAAATTTCAATTTCAGAGGGGAAACTTACTCCACGATAGCCAGGATATCGCCCTGACGCACGATGGTGCACTCCTCGCCGTCCACCTTGACCTCAGTACCGGAGTACTTGCTGGTCAGGACCTTATCGCCAACCTTCACGGTCATCTTGACTTCGTTGCCGTCCACGATGCCGCCGGGGCCAACAGCCACGACCTCAGCCACCTGGGGCTTCTCCTTGGCGCTGCCGGTCAGGATGAGGCCGCCCTTGGTGGTCTCCTCAACTTCAACGGCCTTGATAACAACACGGTCTGCAAGAGGAATGATCTTCATAGTTCTTGCCCTCCTATAATAAAATATAATGAAAACTTTTTTGGCACCTTCGGCCCGTTTCTGCCGGGCCTCCGGTTGTTTAGCACTCTTTTTCTCTGAGTGCTAAGTGTATTGTACTCATCTTGAACTGAAAAATCAAGACCTTTTTGATTTTTCTTTTTGAACAATTTGTGACCACCCGAAAAAGTATCCTTACATCGAAAAAAGAGCAGTTCTCTTTTCCGGAGATACTGCTCTTTTTCATCCAAACATCTTCTTATTTTACGTTCACACTGCTCCTTTTCGCCACAAACCGCTCATACGCCGGGGCAGGCAGGAGGATGCGGCCGCTCAGGGGGCGCAGGACAGCCTCCACCGCATCACAGGGGGCGCACTCGCCGTCGGCGGTGGCAACGATGGGGCCGCG
>OLPV01002846.1_pt1 | contig 10914 bp, 9 predicted proteins | sample 1671961 | NCBI WGS metagenome assembly OLPV01 (sample SAMEA3136630, study PRJEB25190) | human gut metagenome | biome: human gut; feature: human-associated habitat; material: faeces | place: Austria | collected 2013
CCCCTTGACCCTGCAAGGGACATTGTCCCTTGACCCTTTTTGGGCTGCCCAGCTTGGTCGCATTACCCAGACAGGTTTTTAACCTGCTTTTTTCTCCTTCTGACCCTCTTTATGGGTCATCCGGATGATTCCCACTACCGCCGCGAACAGCACACCCGCGACAGGCCAGACAATCCACGTCCGATCCCATGCCATCGTGATAAAGCTCCACGCCAGATACGCCGCCGTCACCAGGCACCAGTAAATCGGCACAATCGGCGAACGTGCCGCGCGCTTGCCTTCCCGCGTGTAGTCGCCTTCTTCCAGCAGCCGCTGGAACGACCCCTGCACCATCCCAACGCGGACAAACAGGTACACTGCCACGGCGACCATCGCCAGCAGCAGCGACACGCACGGCAGCATGATGCGCTCCGGGGCTGCGACGCTGTCCGCTGCCAGCGTGCCGAGCAGCACGGGTATCGCCGACAGAATGCACAGCACAACGCCGACGATGATGCCGCGCGTGCAGGTTTCGCGATACGCCGCCTGCTTCTCCTTCACCATGCCCGACACGCCGTAAGCCGTCTCAATGTCCTCCTGCTCCAGATATTCGTATTCCTTGCTTTCCATGCCCTGCCGCAGGAAGATGACAACCGCTGCCACAACCAGCAGCAGCAGAATCACCACGCCGATGATGCTGCCCACGCCCGCCGCAGGTCCTTCGCCCGTGCGGGAGAGAATCATCAGCAGCGGAATCGGTGAAAGCACGCACAGACTGACCGCCAAGGCGCGTGTGGGCGCCTGCTTCCGGCAGAGGGCGAGGAAGGCGTTCGCTTCTTCCATGCTGACGCGGCGAACACTGCTTTCCGACGCGCCGTCTTCCACCGCCGCAGGGGTCGGCGCTTCGTTCTCGTCGCGCAGGAGGTAATCCGTCGTCACCGAGAAGAGGTCTGCCATTGCCAGCACGCGCCCCAAATCGGGAATCGCTTGTGCGCTTTCCCACTTGCTGACCGCCTGACGCGACACGCCGAGCTTCTCCGCCAGTTCTTCCTGACTCCATCCATTCTTCTTCCGCAGGTCGATGATTTTGTCTGCTAAAATCATGGTTGTTTCTCCTTTCCGTTCCCTCTTGGGATGGCTTTATCCTATCAATTTTCCCGGTTGCGCACCACCAAGCGGCGCTGGAAATCTGTCAACCCGCGGTTGCATTTCAGCAATTGGTCGTATTTGAACCCATTTTCGCCATTCCGTTCTCGATTTTCCTGTGCTATCATCGAGGATGAGGTGAATCCCATGACCCATGAACAAAACGAACGTTTGCTGACGCTGCTCAGCGAATATCTCTGTTTTCAGCCGGATGCCATCGCCCCGGCGGATGTTGCCGCGTTCTCTGCGGACGCGCACCTGCCGCAGGAGGACGCGTATCGGATGCTGCTGAGCGCGAAATTAGGGCTTGACCCCGACCGTGCGGAGGATTGGCTGCTCATTCGCGACGCGCTGCCGAAAATCATCCGCCGCTGCGATCCCGCCGATTACGCGCAGGACGAATATCTCCGCCGCATTGCCCTCATCAGCGGGCAGCACGGTCACGCGACGCTGACGCAGGACGTGATTCTGCCAATGGAGCTGTTCGTCCGGGATGATTTTCTGCCGCTGGATGACGGAACGTGTCTCCCTCAATTAGGATGGTTCGACACATCTTTCCGTTTTCCTGCCGTAAAGGAAAATAACCTCGTCTGGATGACCGTCACGCCCAACGAAATCAACACCATTCAGCCCTGCGTCCGCCAGTCGCACGGCAAGGTGCTCACGTTCGGTTTAGGGCTGGGCTACTACGCCTTCCACTGTCTTTTGAAGCCGGATGTGCGCCGCGTGACCGTTGTCGAGCGTGACCCGGACATCATTTCGCTGTTCCGCGCGCTGCTCCTGCCGCACTTTCCGCGCCCGGATGCGCTGGAAATCATTCAGGCGGATGCGTTTGACTTCGCGCAGAAGCACCTGCCGGCGTACGACGTCGTGTTCACCGATCTCTGGCACGATGTGTCGGACGGGCTGCCGCTCTATCAGCGAATGAAAGCGTTGGAAGTCCCCGGCGTGAAGTATCTGTACTGGATTGAACAGACGCTGCGCTGCTATCTGCGCTGATTACGGCTGGCTTCTCCGCCTACGCGTCCGGCAGCGGATAGTGAGGGTCATGCCGCCGTCCTCCTGCGCCTCATTGAGCTGCACGGGCAATCCAGCTTCGTTCATTTGTGCGACAACCTCCCGCAGCGCATTCAGGTATGGACGGGCATCCCGTACCGCACTGACGACTTTGCCCGAATGCTTCGCACCCGGCAGCCGCCGATTCGCCGCTTCCACAAACAGCTCCACTTCGCGAATGTCCAGCCGCTCTTTTGCCGTGCGCAGCGCAATCCGCTGGCGGCTTTCCGCGTCCACCACGCGGGTCAGCGCTTCCGCGACGCGCTCCGGCAGCCGCTCCTGCCACAGGATGTCCCGCGTCCTGTCATCCAGCGTGGCGATTCGCTGCAGGGACAGTACATGCGCGGCGCTGTCGCCCGTTTGCTGGGCAATGGCAGCGCGCGGCACGCCAAAATCAGCAGTCAGGCGATTCGTCGCTTCCGCCCGGTCGAGGTATCCCATCGGGCGGGCGCGCAGGGCAGCGAAGATTTCGCCCGCGCTGGTCATGTCCGATACGTCCTTGGGCTGCACCCGCGCCGGAATCTCCCGCCACCCCAGCATCCGGCACGCCATCAGCCGCCGATTGCCCTCCACGATGATATATCCCTGCGCCGCCGCGCGCACCAGAATCGGCTCGCGCAGCCCTTCGCGTGCCATCGACGCGGCAAGTGTCTCCAGCGGCATATGCGAAAGCGACTTCTGCTGTACGCTCGGTCTGAGCGCAATCTGTTCTGTCGGGAGCAGCGCGATTTCCGTCTGCGCCCACTGTGCCTGATCCATACTGGGTTTCCACCCCTTTCCCGCTGCAATGTTCGTTGATTGGTATTGTGGTTCGTGGGATGCTATTCCACATAGCAAAGTATGTTTTTCGCAGAGGATTTCGTCTCTGCGGAGACGACCAAAGGGCTTTCCGCTCGCCCTTTGGAAACCTTCGGTGTGCACTCCCATGTTACTTGGTTTGTATTGCGGCTTGGGTTACGTTTGTAATCCTGCAATATAATTGATGAACTGCTGTGCGGTGCGGCCAGAAATACCGCCGTGGCGGATTTCCCAGCGGTTCGCGGCTTGCAGAAGCTCGTCCTCGGTCAGGGTCAAGCCGTCGGGTAGGCGCGCGGCGATGCCTTTCACGATGTCGTGGTACTGCTGGCGGTTCGGGCTGACGTAGCAGATGGCGCAGCCGAAACGCGCCGCCAGCGACAGCTTCTCTTCCATCGTGTCCGAACGGTGGATGTCGCCGTTGTGTTCCATGTCGTCGCGGTCCTTCCACGTCTCTTGGACGAGGTGGCGGCGGTTGGATGTCGCGACAATCAGCACATTCGCCGGGCGCGTCTCCACGCCGCCCTCAATGACGGCTTTCAGGAACTTGTACTCCACTTCGTGTTCCTCAAACGACAAATCGTCGATGAAAATCATGAAGCGGTAGTTGCGGTTCTTGATTTTTGCAATCACCTGCGATAAAAGCCCAAACTGGTGCTTGTAGATTTCAATCATCCGCAAGCCGCGGTCAGCGTATTCGTTCAGAATCGCTTTGACGGAGGTGGATTTGCCCGTTCCCGCGTCGCCGTAGAGCAGCACGTTGTTCGCCGCGCGCCCCGACACGAACGCTTCCGTGTTCTGTCGAAGCTCCTTCTTCTGCGGCTCATAGCCAATCAGGTCGGAGAGCAGGACAGAATCAATGTTGTTGATGGCGTTGAGCGTAAACGAGCCGTTTTCATCCTCCTGAATGCGGAATGCCCTGTTCAAGCCGAACATGCCCACGCCGCAGTCACGGTAGTGCGCCGTTACGAGGTCGAAAATCTCGTTCTCGTCCTTTGCGCCCGCGATGGCGGCGGACAGCGCCCGCACCTTTTCTGATACCGTGCGGTAGTACATCTGCGCCTTTTTCGGGATGGCGGTGTAATTCTCCAGCACGGTGAAGCAGTCGATGCCCAAATCCTGCTCGATGGGGGTGAAATCAAAGTCAAACAGGCGCTTGAAAACGGCAAAATCCGCCTTGGCGAAGTGGTTGACGCTGCCGTCGCTTGCGCCGACCCGCTCACAGGTCAGCGAGAAGCTGTTCTCGTTCATCATCAGCACGAACGTCAGGTAGTCGTGCCACAGATTGCAGTTGAAGCCGTAGCGCGTCGCTAAATCCAGCAGACGCTTGACCTGCTGATAAATGCGCGACACCAGCACCGGCTTTTCGCATTCGCCGTGCGCCCAGTCGGAGAAAATGCCGGACAGTTGGCGCAGGATGCTGTCCTCGCCCAGATTGGAGTAGAGCAGCAGCTGCGATACCTCTCGATACATAGATTATCCTCTTACAGGCGCGCAAGAATCGCGTCCGTCATTTCGGTGCAGGTCAGCGGCTGAATGTCCGACTGCCCGGCGATATCCGCCGTGCGCAGCCCGTCGTTCAGGGCGGCGTCCACCGCGCGCTCGATGCAGTCCGCCTCGTCCGCCATGTCGAAGGCGTAGCGCAGCATCATGGCGGCGGAGAGAATGGTGGCAATTGGGTTCGCTTTGTTCTGCCCGGCAATATCCGGCGCAGAGCCGTGAATCGGCTCATACAGTCCGCGCTTCGTCGCGCCCAGAGACGCGCTCGGCAGCATCCCGATGGAGCCGGTAATCTGGCTCGCTTCGTCGGAGAGAATGTCGCCGAACATGTTGCTCGTCACGACGACATCGAACTGGCTCGGACGGCGGACAAGCTGCATGGCGGCGTTGTCCACCAGCATATCGCTGACGGTCACGTCCGGGTACTCCTGCGCAATCCGATGCACCGTCTCGCGCCACAGCCGGGATGTTTCCAGCACGTTCGCCTTGTCGATGGAAATCACGTTCTTGCGGCGCTTGCGGGCGGCGTCAAACGCGGCGCGGGCAATGCGCTCGATTTCCATGACGCTGTACCGCTCGGTGTCGTAGGCCTCCGCGCCATACTGCCCTTCGCGGCGGCCACGCTCGCCAAAGTAAATGCCGCCGGTCAGTTCGCGCACCATCATCAGGTCAAAGCCCTGTGCCACGATGTCCGAACGCAGGGGGCATTCGTCCTTCAAGGCGGGATACAGCTTTGCCGGGCGCAGGTTCGTGTACAGCCACATGGCGGCGCGGATGCCGAGAAGCCCCTTTTCCGGGCGCAGATTCGCAGGTTGACTGTCCCACTTCGGGCCGCCGACCGCGCCAAGCAGCACGGAATCCGACGACAGGCAGCCGTCAATTGTCTCCTGCGGCAGGGGATTGCCTGTTTCGTCAATCGCCGCGCCGCCAATCAGATAGCGGGTGAAGGTGAACGTATGCCCGAACTTTTCCGCAACGGCTTCCAGCACTTTCACGGCGCTGTCCACGATTTCCGGGCCGATGCCGTCGCCGCGCAGCAGAGCAATATGCTTTTCCATTTTATTCCGCCTCCATGTTCTGCTGACGTGCCTTCAAATAGGAGAGAAGCCCACCGTGCGCAATAATCTTCTGGATAAAGGGCGGGAAAGCCGTCGCGTGGTATGTTTTCCCGGTCGTTTCATCGGTGATGGTGCCGGTGGCAAAATCAACCGATACTTGGTCGCCGTTTGCAATCTCCGCCGCCGCTTTGGGGCACTCCAGAATCGGGAAGCCGATGTTGATGGCGTTGCGGTAGAAAATGCGCGCGAAGCTCGGCGCAATGACGCAGGAGACGCCGCACGCGCGGATGGCAATCGGCGCATGTTCGCGGGAGGAACCGCAGCCGAAGTTCGCGCCGCCGACGATGATGTCCCCCGGCTGCACCTTCTGCGCAAAGGTCGCGTCAATGTCCTCCATGCAGTGCTTCGCAAGCTCATCGGGCGAGGGGGCGTTCAGGTAGCGCGCGGGGATAATCACATCCGTATCCACGTTGTCGCCGTATTTGTAAACCTTGCCGCTGGGCATGTTACTGCGCCTCCTTTGCAATGTCGTTCGGGTCTGCGACGCAGCCCATGATGGCGGATGCCGCCGCAACCGCGGGGGATGCCAGAATCACTTCGCTCTTGACGTGCCCCATGCGCCCGACGAAGTTGCGGTTCGTCGTCGCGACGGCGCGTTCGCCCTCGCACATGCAGCCCATGTGTCCGCCGAGGCAAGGGCCGCACGTCGGCGTGGACACGGCGCAGCCCGCTTCGATGAAGATTTCGGTCAAGCCTTCCTTGATGCAGTCCAGTGACACCTGCTGCGTCGCCGGAATGACGATGCAGCGCACGCCGTCATGCACATGATGTCCCTTGAGGATTTCCGCCGCCTGCCGCAAATCGCTGATGCGCCCATTGGTGCAGCTGCCGATGACGACCTGCTGAATCGGCAGCCCCTTCACTTCGCTGACGACCTTGGTGTTGCTGGGCAGGTGCGGCAGGGAGACGGTCGGTTCAAGCGCGGAGAGGTCAATCTCCACCGTGCGCTCGTATTCCGCGTCGGGGTCGGCTTCATATGCCGTCCACGGACGGTCAACGCGCCCGAAAACGTACTCAACCGTCTTTTCGTCCACCGGGAAAATGCCGTTCTTGCCGCCTGCTTCAATTGCCATATTGGCAATCGTGAAGCGGTCATCCATGGTCAGGTTTTTTACGCCCCCACCCGTGAACTCGATGCTCTTGTACAGCGCACCGTCCACGCCAATCAGCCCAATCAGGTGGAGGATAACGTCCTTGCCGGAGACGTAGGGACGCATTTTGCCCGTCAGCACCACTTTGATGGCGCTTGGCACGCGGAACCAGTTTTCGCCCGATGCCATGCCTGCCGCCATATCGGTCGAGCCGACACCGGTCGAGAACGCGCCGAGCGCGCCGTAAGTGCAGGTGTGGCTGTCCGCACCGATAATCAGTTCTCCCGGCGCGACGATGCCCTTTTCCGGCAGCAGCGCATGTTCAATGCCGACCTGTCCGACGTCGAAAAAGTGGGTAATCTGGAATCGGCGGGCGAAATCGCGTGCGGTCTTGCACAGCTGGGCGGACTTGATGTCCTTGCACGGCGTGTAGTGATCCAGCACGATGGCGATTTTATCCTTGTCGAACACGCGAGTGAAGCCGGCTTTGTCAAACACGCTGACGGCGACGGGGGTCGTTACGTCGTTGCCGAGCACGAGGTCGAGCTTTGCCTCAATCAGGTCGCCCGCTTTGACTTCGGGCAGCCCCGCGTGGGCGGCGAGGATTTTTTGCGTCATGGTCATTCCCATGGATTTACACCTCTCCCTTTGCGCGCCGCGCAGCATAAGCACGGAGCTTGTTCATGGCGCTGATGTAGGCGCGCACGGATGCTTCGACGATGTTGGTGTGCAGCCCGCGCCCGGAGAACGTGCGGTTGTCACAGCTGAGCTTGACCGACACGTCGCCCATGGTGTCCTTGCCGGGGGAAATCGAATTGATGCGGTAGAGGTCGAAGGAATGCTCGACGGGGCGGATAATCTGGTCAATCGCCTCAAACGCGGCGTCCACCGGGCCGTCGCCGGAGCAGACGGCTTCAAACTGCTGCCCGTCCAGTTCCAGCCGGACGACGGAGGTCGAAGTCGTCATGTTGGATGTATGCACCGCGAACCACATCAGCTTGTAGCCGTCCACCTCAGCATCGTCGGTCGTGGTGGAGTGGGTGACGATGGCGAGAATGTCCTGATCGGTGACGTTCTTCTTCTTGTCGCAGAGGACTTTGAACTCCTCGAAGCAGCGCGCAAGCTCTTCGTCCGGCAGCTCGTACCCCATTTCCTTCAGCCGCGCGGCGAAAGCGTGCTTGCCGGAGTGCTTGCCCAGCACGATGTTGTCCATGCGGATGCCGACGGATTCGGGCGTGAGAATTTCGTAGGTCTTCTTGTTCGCCAAAACACCGTGCTGATGGATGCCGCTTTCGTGCCGGAAGGCATTGACGCCGACAATCGGTTTGGTCAGCGGCGCGCTCTGGCCGATGATGTTGTAGACGGTCTTGCTCGCGCGGGCAATTTGCGTCGTGTCGATGCGGCAAGGCGTGTCGCCGAAAATGTCCGGGCGCGTGCGCATCGCCATCACGACTTCCTCCATCGCGGTGTTGCCCGCGCGTTCGCCCAGCCCGTTGATGGTGCATTCAATCTGCCGCGCACCGCCCAAAACGCCCGCGAGGGAGTTCGCGACCGCCATGCCGAGGTCGTTGTGGCAGTGGACGGAAAATTCCACCTTGTCGCTGTTCTCCACGCCCGCCATCACGTCTTCAATCAGCTTGCGCATTTCGTCCGGCGTGGTGTAGCCGACGGTGTCAGGCAGGTTGATGACGGTCGCGCCGTTCTTGACGGCGGCGTTGACGACCTGAATCAGGAAATCGGTATCCGAACGGGTAGCGTCCTCGCAGGAGAACTCGATGTTGCTGGTGTACTGCTTGGCGTACTTGACCATTTCCGCCGTGCGCGCCAGCACCTGTTCGGGCGTCATTTTGAGCTTATACTCCATGTGGAGCGGCGACGTGGCGAGGAAAACGTGGATGCGCGGGTCGGCAGCATTCTTGACGGCTTCCCATGCGCAGTCAATGTCCTTCTGCGTCGCGCGGGCGAGGGAGGCGACGGAGCAGTCGCGCACCGTCTCCGCGATGGTCTTGACGCTCTCAAAGTCGCCGGGGGAGGAAATTGCGAAGCCGGCTTCGATAACATCCACCTTCAGGCGCTCCAGACACTTCGCCACCTCGATTTTTTCCTTCAGGTTCATCGAGCAGCCGGGCGACTGTTCGCCGTCGCGCAGTGTCAAAAATCTTAATCTGATTCATGCGCGGAAAACCATCCTTTCAAACAGTGCGGGGACTGTAATAATGGGAAAATTCGATGTAATCAGGCTGTTATGAAAAACAAAATACTTATGGAAGCAGGGGAAGACACTTCGGAACAGTACAACCATGGGACCCCCCAAAAGTTGCGGCGCCGAAGGGGTGGAGGGAGCGATCGCAGACTTCGTCTGTTTTCATGCCCCCCTCCTCGCCTCCACAGAGGCGAAATCCCTGTGCAACAATAACGATTTACTGGACTTTTTATAAATCCTTTATTCGAGAATTGCGCCCTTATCCGCAGAAGATACCAGTTTCGCGTAGCGTGCCAGATATCCCGTTTTCACCTTCGGTTCGGGGCAAACCCACGCTGCTTTCCGCTTTGCCAGCGTCTCCTCATCCACCTTCAATTCAATTGTGCACTTCGGAATATCAATCGCAATCCGGTCGCCTTCTTCCACCAGCGCAATCAGTCCGCCCGCGGCGGCTTCCGGGCTGATATGCCCAATTGACGCACCGCGCGTCGCGCCGGAGAAACGCCCGTCAGTCAGCAGGGCGACGCTTTCGCCTAAGCCCATGCCGCAAATTGCGGAGGTAGGGTTCAGCATCTCGCGCATCCCCGGCCCACCCTTCGGGCCTTCGTAGCGAATCACAACCACGTCGCCCGGCACAATCTTCCGGGCGTAAATCGCGGCGATTGCGTCCTCTTCGCTGTCGAACACGCGCGCAGGACCTTCATGCACCATCATTTCCGGCGCAACGGCGCTCTGCTTGACGACGCAGCCGTCTTTTGCCAGATTGCCCTTCAAAACGGCAATGCCGCCGCTGGTAGAATACGGGTTGTCAACCGGGCGGATGATGCGCTCGTCGCGGTTGACGACGCCTTCGAGGTTCTCCGCCATGGTCTTGCCTGTGCAGGTCATCACCGACGTGTCGAGCAAGCCTTTCTTCGTCAGCTCCTTCATCACGGCGAGGACGCCGCCCGCGCGGTCGAGGTCTTCCATGAACGTATCACCCGCCGGCGCAAGGTGGCAGAGGTTCGGCGTGTGGGCGGAAATCTCGTTCGCGTGGTCAAGGTTGATGGTCACGCCTGCTTCGTGCGCGATGGCGGGCAGGTGGAGCATCGTGTTCGTGGAGCAGCCGAGCGCCATGTCAACGGTTTCAGCGTTGTTGAACGCGGCAGGGGTCATGATGTCGCGCGGGCGGATGTTCTTCTCCACCAGCGTCATAATCTGCATCCCAGCGTGCTTGGCGAGGCGCAGACGCGCGGAGTACGGCGCGGGAATCGTGCCGTTGCCCGGAAGCCCCATGCCCAGCGCTTCGGTCAGGCAGTTCATGGAGTTTGCGGTGTACATGCCGGAGCAGCTGCCGCAGGACGGGCAGGCGTTTTCCTCATAGTTGCGGACGCCGTCGTCATCCAGCGTGCCTGCCTTGTATGCGCCGACTGCCTCGAACATGTGGCTCAGACAGGTGCGGCGACCGTCGGTCAGGTGTCCAGCGAGCATCGGGCCGCCCGAAACGAAGATGGTCGGGATGTTCAGCCGCGCCGCCGCCATCAGCAGCCCCGGCACGTTCTTATCGCAGTTGGGAATCATCACCAAACCGTCGAACTGGTGGGCAATCGCCATGGCTTCGGTGGAATCAGCAATCAAATCGCGGGTGACGAGGGAGTACTTCATGCCGACGTGCCCCATAGCGATCCCGTCGCAGACGGCAATCGCGGGGAAGAGAATCGGCGTGCCGCCTGCCGCGCGGACGCCCGCTTTGACGGCTTCGGCGATTTTGTCCAGATTCATATGCCCGGGGACGATTTCATTATAGGAGGAAACGACACCGATGAGCGGCTTGCGGATTTCCTCATCGGTCAGACCGAGGGCATAGAGCAGCGAGCGGTTGGGGGCGCGTTCCACGCCCTGCTTGATGTTTTCGGACAGCAAGGTAATTCCCTCCTGATGCTTATTGCTTCTATTTTCTGATTGGTGATGAAGCGCTTTTGCCGGGTCATGCCCCGGCGGGAGCGGCAGGGCAGCAGAAATGTGGATACGCCTGCTTTCTGCTGCC
>OLPV01002847.1_pt1 | contig 10913 bp, 8 predicted proteins | sample 1671961 | NCBI WGS metagenome assembly OLPV01 (sample SAMEA3136630, study PRJEB25190) | human gut metagenome | biome: human gut; feature: human-associated habitat; material: faeces | place: Austria | collected 2013
AAATCCGGTGAGTACCCACACTGAAAAAACAGGGCGTTCCGGCTGACTGCCGAAACGCCCTGTTTTCATTTTTGGGATCGTCCCAAGCCCTTATGTTCGTGAAAAATTACGAAAGCTCACCAGCTATACTCTGATAACTGGAATGTGTAGGATTCGCCGGGAGTAATGTCATAGATCACAACAGAGTCATCCTTGAATTTATCTCCGGCGCTCAGAGAAGATAGGTATATATTGCCGGAGTCTACCAGATAACCCGCACTGTCATACAGCTTATAACTAATCATATCATACCCGGAATCACTGTTCCCGCTCTTCTTTTCTCCGGTAATCGTAATGGTCAGCTGCGGGGAATAGTCTTTGTCAAACGTAAACTCGGCTCCTTGAATTTGGATCACGGATGCCGTACTCCCCATGAAGTCCTTCACCTTCAGATCCAGCGGAAATGAATCAAACGTCACTTGAACATCTTCAATAGGCAAGCAATACAGAGCATCGCAGTTTACTTCGTCAAACTGAACTGCGTTTTCCTTGTACACGGTGAAATAAACCTTCCCGCTTGCGGATTTTCCGGCTTTGATCTCAGCGGCAGGGATTCTCACATTGGCAAGATATTGCTCTCCGGCAGCTTGGCTGGAATAATAACTGAAATCATCAGGAGAAACGGACTTTGTACCAGTATAGACCTCTTCATCCGCATCATTTACGATTCGAATATCCACATCGACATCGGCTGACAGGGACTTATCATTTTTATCAGCCAAGCCAAAGAAAAGGCTGTAATCACTTGTCCCCTCGTTATACTGGAAAGACCAGCTTTTCAGTGTTTCAACACGGGATGCCGACGATCCGCACCCACTTAACAACAATGCAATTACAAGTCCCCACATAAGAAAGCATCGTTTCATTTCTGCGTCTCCTTATCTGTCTGTGCCTTTATTGCACGGAACATTTCTTGTTTGAGCAAACGCTTTTTCTTTGGATCCATTGTGCAGTAATTGCGATTGCACCGCTCACTTAGAAAGCAAGTTTCGCAGATAAGCTGTTCAACTTCCTGCATAATCAGTTCATCATCGCTGGGAAGCTCGTAGGCTTCGATCTTTTGGATGCCTGTCGGGTTACGCAGTCCGTAGTCAATCTGTTTTCCATTTCCGGTTTTTACATAGCGGTAGACCTCGGCACCGAATGAAACACTGTCGCCAACGTTGTGATCTTCAAAGCCGGATTTGTCCATCCAGACGTGATCCTCTTTATCATCAAACATTGTCCCATCGGTGTACATTCCACTAATGAAGACCCGCTTGAAGCAAATATGTTTTGGCTTGACTTTCTCAATCTGTCCTTTGAATTCAAGCAGATAATTAAATATGCCGTTTGCAAATCCGGAACGATAAGCGTGCCCTAAAGAAGCAAGCTGGACATCCAGATATTCATCATAGGACATCTTTTCTGCGCCAACGACATCCTTACGAGAATCCGGATTGAAAAATACGAGGCCGTCCTCTTCATCTACGCATGTATCTTCTCCATAATTGATTGCCAAAAGCGATTTTTTATCTGGATACTTGGCAATCAGAGTAGCGGCTTTTTTGAGCCGATCCTGCCGCTTTTGCCTTTCACAGCGTTCGCACTCATGCTGCTCCGCAAGAATGCGATCCTCTATGTGTCTGCTTTCGGCTTTTGTCAGCAACGGCGATAAATGGTCAACGCAATCGTAATCCCCATTTTCCATGCGCGTTTTGAAGCGGGCAAGAACTTCTTTAAGTTCCTCAGTGGTCAGATACCTTGCCTTGCTAATAGAACAGCTATGGTAACACCCCGTGTTTATGTTGCCATGCCCATCGCCGTACATAATGGCGGTATTCCATGGGCAAAAATAATGTTCTTTCTGGACGAGCCGTCCTCGCTTCAAGCCCTCCTCAAATTCCGGAAAGACCGCTGGATTGCCACAGCCTTCGTGATCCTCCACCCAAAATCCGGAAGGGCCCTTGTCCGCGTGGCGGATCATCACATTGATTGCGTCGACCGTAGCCTTTTTCGTTTGCTTGTTATTCATAACCCAAACCTCCGTTAATAAGTGCCGCCAGACAGCGACCTGACATGTTAACGTGGTCTTTTAGAGTATTTATAAAAATTATAGCATGTTTCTTTGTGCTTGTCTATCCTACTTGCTCGGCAGGACAGGCGAAAACAGTTGCAGATTTAGAGGTTTTTATCGCTGTAAATGATGTGCTGCTTATGGAAAGGGATTCCACTGTTCATTGGATGGTGAACAACTAATTGTAACCATGCAATAGCGAACGGAACGGTGAGCGCAGTACACGGATTGCAGAAGCGCGGAACAATGGACAAAATTATCGTTTCAGCAAACTTCTTTCCTATCCTCACAAGGATTGGTTTAAGTGAGGGATTTCTGACTACTTTTCTGAAAGATGATATCTCAGAAGTACCCTTATGAAACAGGTTGGAAATCGGCATTTAACTGACGTATGAGCTGTACTTACACAAGGGTATGGACACATCATTGCCCCTGATTTTTGCGTTATTCACAGGTGAACTAATTCCGGATTATCGACCTTAAATCGCACAAAATCCATCCTATCCATCTACCATCAACAAAGGCAACTGCAAAAGCAAAGGGGCATGTGCCTTAATGACACATACCCCTTTTGTCAGCAACCCTTGTCCGACAACTGCCATAGTATTTGTTTCTCAAAACCTGTTTTATGGACAGCTACCCGCCGGAGCCGCCTTTTTATATTTTTAAGCGGGCGGCCATTGGTCGCCCGCTTATTATATGATTCAGACTATTTTGCGTTTTCCAGCACCAGCTTCAGCGCCCGGTTGATGGTCTGATTCCGGATTTCCTCCCGGGTGCCGGTAAAATGGCAGCCAATCACCTGAGCGGTTTTCTCATCCTGATAGCCAATGAACACCGTGCCTACCGGGTTTCCGAATTCGTCACCCCCGGGGCCTGCCAGACCGGTAACGGCCACGGCCACATCCGCTTTCAAAAGCTCCCGAACCCCCCGGGCCATAGCCTGAGCCGTCTGGGCAGACACCGCTCCGTAGGTTTCCAGGACTTCTCCGGGAACCCCCAGGATATTCTCCTTCACCCAGTTGGTGTAGCTGATGACACCGCCCTTGTAAACCTGAGAACTGCCGGGAACAGCGGTCAGAGCCGCCCCGATGCCCCCGCCGGTGAGGCTTTCCGCCGTAACCAGGGCCTTCCCGGAAAGCCGCTCCAATACCTCACAGCAAAGGCTCATCATGATAGCTCACCTTGATTTTTTCCACGGACTCCAGCGCCTTGACAATCAGAGCTTCCCTGTCCAGCTTCTCCTCGGCGTGGAGCACCTGTCCCAGGGTGGGCTTGGTCTTGGGATGCTTGGGAGTAAACACCGTGCAGCAGTCCTCGTAGGGCAGAATGGAGGTTTCCAGCGTGCCGATTTTTTCGGCGATGGCAATGATATCCTTCTTGTCCATGCCGACCAGGGGCATGAAAACGGGAATATCCACCACCGCGCCGGTGACGGTCATGGCCTCCATGGTCTGAGAGGCCACCTGACCCAGATTCTCGCCGGTGACCAGGGCACCGCAGCCGTCCTCTTTTGCCAAGCGCATGGCGATTTCCATCATAAACCGGCGCATAATCAGGGTGAAGTATTCCTCCGGGCAGTTGTCCCGGATGGCCTCCTGGATTTCCGTAAAGGAAACCACGTTCACCGTCATCTTGCCGGAATATTTCGTCACCAGCCGGGCAAGCTCAATTACCTTATCCTTGGCAAGCTGGGAGGTATAGGGATAGGAGAAGAAATGCACAGCCTCGATCTCCACGCCTCGCTTGGCGATCATATAGGAAGCCACCGGGGAATCAATGCCGCCGGACAGCAGGCTCATGGCTCTGCCGCCCACACCGGTGGGCAGTCCGCCCGCGCCCGGCTCCGCCGGGCCATGGACATAGGCTGCCAAGTCCCGAACCTCCACATTTACCGTATATTCCGGATGGTGCACATCCACATCCACTCCGGGATGGGCTTCCGCCAGTCGGCCGCCGATCTCCTGGGACAGCTGAATGGAGGTCATGGGGAACCGCTTATCCGAACGCTTGGACTCCACCTTGAAGGACTTGGCGCAATCCAGATCCTCCCCCAGATAATTCTCGATGGCGGCGAAAATGGCATCCACATTCTTCTCACAGGGGCGGCAGCGGCAAAGGCTCACAAGGCCGAAAATGGCGTGGCAGGCCTCCCAGGCTCCCTCCACATCCGCCTCTTCGTCCAGGGGCTCCACATACACCGTAGACTGCATGAGATATACGTCAAAATTGCCGTAGGGCTTCATCCGGCGGCGGATATTCTGCCGCAGGCGACCCTCGAACTGCCGCTTATTGGCGCCCTTCAGGACGACCTCGCCCAGCTTCAACAAAAAAATCTCTTTCATAGGTTTCCTTTCCTTATTGCTTGCCCATATTCACAGCACGGTACTGAATGGCCTCCGCGATGTGCTGGGGCTGAATTTTCTCGCTGCCGGCCAGGTCGGCAACCGTCCGAGCCACCCGAAGAATCCGGTCGTAGCTCCGGGCGGTCAGACCCATGACCTCGAAAGCGTTTTTCATAAGCCCGGCGCAGGTATCGTCCAGGGCGCAGAATTCCCGCATTTCCGCCGGGCCCATCCGGGCATTGCACATGCCGCTGTCATGGAACCGCCGGTTCTGGACGGCTCTTGCGGCATTGACCCGCTTTTGAATTTCCGCAGAAGGCTCCGCCTCCGCCCGGGCTCGCAAATCCTCAAAGGCCACCGCGGGAACCTCCACCACAATGTCGATTCTGTCCAGAATCGGCCCGGAAATCCGGCCACGGTAGCTGTCCACCTCTCGCTGGGTGCACCGGCACCGACCGGAGGGGTCGCCGTACCAGCCGCATTTACAGGGGTTCATGGCGCACACCAGCATGAATTCCGCAGGATACGTCACCGCCCCGGAAACCCGGGAAATGGTGACCTTTCCGTCCTCCATGGGCTGGCGCATTAAGTCCAGGGTATCCTTCCGGAATTCCGGCATTTCGTCCAGGAACAGCACGCCCTTGTGGGCAAGGGATATTTCTCCAGGCTTTGGGTTGGAACCGCCTCCTGCGAGGCCGGCGTTGGAGATGGTATGGTGGGGCGACCGGAAGGGCCGCCGGGTAAGGAGCGGATTTTTTGCCGTCAGAAGGCCCATGACGGAGTAGATCTGGCTGACCTCCAGGGATTCCTCTCGGGTCATGTCCGGCAAGATGGAAGGCAGCCGCTTGCTCAGCATACTCTTTCCGGAGCCCGGCGGGCCGATGAGCAGCACATTGTGGCTGCCTGCCGCCGCAACCTCCAGCGCCCGTTTCACATTCTCCTGCCCCAGCACATCCCGGAAATCCAGTTCCGGAATACTGGGCTTTTCCGGCACCCACGCAGGCTCCTCGGAAAGGGAAATCTCTCCATTCAACCCCGATGCCAGTTGCCGGACCGTCTCCACCGGAATGATGGCGGGGCCTCTGGCAAGGGTGGCCTCCGCCGCGTTTTCCGCCGGGACGAAGAGGGTCTTTATCCCCTCCCGCTTGGCGGCCAGAGCCATAGGCAGCACGCCGGTTACGGAACGAATCTTCCCGTCCAGGCTCACCTCGCCCAGAAAGGCGCTGTCAGACCGGGGACGGCGGACGCTGCCGCAGGCAGAAAGAATGCTCAAAAGAATCGGAAGATCATAATGGGTGCCCGTTTTCTTCCGGCTGGCCGGGGCCAGATTCACGGTAATCCGGCTGACAGGAAAGCTCAGACCGCTGCTTTTGGCAGCCGCCCGAACCCGCTCCCGGGCCTCCTTCACCGCCGCGTCCGGCAAGCCCACAATGTCAAAACCGGGAAGGCCGTTGGAGATGAAGCACTCCGCCGTAACCAGACTTCCCTGAATTCCGGAGATGCCCAGTGTTTTTACGCTGCAAATCATCGTAATCCCCCGTTTCTTTCTCCACTTCCCTTCATTATAATGAAAAAGCCGCCGGATTGCAAGAACTATCTGCGTCCCAGGCCTTCCGGGAACCCGGTCTGCCTGCGGCCGTGTGTAACATTTTTCGCGGGAACGTAAAAAGAAGCGAAAATTTTGAAACCCGGTCGTTTCATGGCTTTACAAATCGCAAAAAAAGTGGTATGATATGAGCGACAAAAATTGAATACTTTAGGAGGTATTTCATTTTGGCTAGAAAATTCAAGACTATGGACGGCAACACCGCTGCCGCCCACGTCAGCTACGCATTTACCGAAGTAGCTGGCATCTATCCCATCACCCCCTCCAGCCCCATGGCCGACAACGTTGACCAGTGGGCCGCTGCCGGCCGGAAGAACATCTTCGGCAACACCGTCAAGGTCGTCGAGATGCAGTCCGAGGCTGGTGCCGCCGGTACTGTGCACGGCTCTCTGGCAGCCGGTGCCCTGACCACCACCTACACCGCTTCTCAGGGCCTGCTGCTGATGATCCCCAACATGTACAAGATCGCCGGTGAGCTGCTGCCCGCAGTGTTCCACGTTTCCGCCCGTACCGTCGCCGCTCAGTCTCTGAACATCTTCGGTGACCACTCCGACGTGTACGCCTGCCGTCAGACCGGCTTCGCCATGCTGTGCGAGACCAACGTGCAGGAGGTCATGGATCTGGGCGCCGTGGCACATCTGTCTGCCATTGAGGGTCGTGTTCCCTTCATCAACTTCTTCGACGGCTTCCGTACCTCTCACGAGATTCAGAAGGTCGCCATCTGGGACTACGAGGATCTGAAGGACATGGTCGATATGGATGCCGTTGCGGCCTTCCGGAACCACTCCCTGAACCCCGAGCGTCCCGCCATGCGTGGTTCTCACGAGAACGACGACATCTTCTTCCAGCACCGTGAGGCCTGCAACAAGTACTACAACGCCCTGCCCGCAGTGGTCGAGAAGTACATGAACAAGGTCAACGAGAAGCTGGGCACCGACTACAAGCTGTTCAACTACTATGGCGCACCCGATGCCGACCGGGTCATCGTGGCCATGGGCTCCATCAACGACGTGGTTGAGGAGGTCATCGACTACCTGAACGCCCACGGCGAGAAGGTGGGCGTTGTGAAGGTTCGTCTGTTCCGTCCCTTCTGCCCCGAGAAGCTGCTGGAGGCCATTCCCGCTACCGCCAAGAAGATCGCTGTTCTGGATCGTACCAAGGAGCCCGGCTCCCAGGGCGAGCCTCTGTACCAGGACGTTGTCATGGCTCTGGCCAAGGCCGGTCGGAACGACGTGACCGTCATCGGCGGCCGTTACGGTCTGGGTTCCAAGGATACCCATCCCGCTTCCGTGTTCGCTGTCTACGAGGAGCTGGCTAAGGACGCTCCCAAGGAAGAGTTCACCATTGGCATCGTGGACGATGTGACCCATCTGTCCCTGGACGAGAAGGTCTCCCCCAACACCGCGGCTGCCGGCACCATCGAGTGCAAGTTCTGGGGTCTGGGCGGCGACGGCACCGTCGGCGCTAACAAGAACTCCATCAAGATCATCGGCGACCACACCGACAAGTATGTGCAGGCTTACTTCCAGTATGACTCCAAGAAGACCGGCGGCGTGACCGTGTCTCACCTGCGTTTCGGTGACAACGCCATCAAGTCTCCTTACTACATCAACAAGGCCGACTTTGTCGCCTGCCACAACCCCTCCTACATCACCAAGGGCTTCAAGATCGTCCAGGACGTCAAGCCCGGCGGCGTGTTCCTGATCAACTGCCAGTGGAACATGGAGGAGCTGGAGCATCACCTGGATGCCGCTTCCAAGCGTTACATTGCCAACAACAACATCCAGCTGTACACCATCGATGCCATTGACCTGGCCATCAAGGTGGGCATGGGCAAGCGTACTAACACCATCCTGCAGTCCGCTTTCTTCTCCCTGGCTAAGGTTATGCCAGCGGACGAGGCCATCAAGTACATGAAGGACGCCGCTGAGCACTCCTACGCCAAGAAGGGCATGGACGTTGTTGAGAAGAACTGGAACGCCATCGACATGGGTGCCAACGCCTACAAGAAGATCGATGTTCCCGCTTCCTGGGCTACCGCCGAGGATCACAAGCCCGAGGAGGTTCTGGAGGGTCGTGCCGACACCGTTAAGGTTGTCAAGAACATCCTGAAGCCCATCGGCAAGATGGACGGCTACAGCCTGCCTGTTTCCGCCTTCGAAGATGTGGTTGACGGTCAGTTCCCCTTGGGTGCTGCCGCTTACGAGAAGCGCGGCGTTGCCGTCACCGTTCCTCACTGGGACGAGACCAAGTGCATTCAGTGCAACAACTGTGCTTATGTCTGCCCCCACGCTACCATCCGTCCCTTCGCGCTGACCGAGGCTGAGGTTGCTGCCGCTCCCGCCGGCGCCCGTCTGGTGGACGTGAAGGCCGGCAAGGGCAAGGGCGTCTACAAGTACATGATGGCCGTGTCTCCTCTGGACTGCATGGGCTGCGGCGTCTGCGTCGGCGTGTGCCCCACCAAGGCCATCACCATGGTTCCTCAGGAGCAGGAGCTGCCTGAGCAGGAAGTCTGGAACTACATGGTTGCCAAGGTTTCCGAGAAGAAGGATATGCAGGACAACACCGTCAAGGGCTCTCAGTTCCACAAGCCCCTGTTGGAGTTCTCCGGCTCCTGCGCTGGCTGTGCCGAGACCAGCTACGCTCGCCTCGTGACCCAGCTGTTCGGCGATCGGATGTACATCTCCAACGCCACCGGTTGCTCCTCCATCTGGGGCGGCCCCGCAGCTACCTCTCCCTACGCTGTCAACGCTGAGGGTCATGGTCCCGCTTGGGCAAACTCCCTGTTCGAGGACAACGCCGAGCATGGTCTGGGTATGTACACCGCTCAGGCTGTCATCCGGGAGTCCCTGGCTAACAAGGTGAAGGACGTGATCGCCAACACCGCCAGCGACGAGCGCAAGGCTGTGGAAGTGGACAAAGCGTTGAAACGCCTGGGGCGCGAACCAGTGTGGAAAGATTGGGATGCGAGTTTTGATTTGAAGGCTTTCAAGAGATGAGTGACCGAATACAGAACCTTAATAACAATGAACAAATGAACCGATATGCCAGACAAACGTCCCTTCCCGAAATAGGCGAAGCCGGACAAGAGAAACTGCGTAATGCCAAGGTGTTGATAGTCGGTGTGGGAGGATTGGGTTCTCCCATTGCCCTCTATCTGGCGGGAGCAGGAGTCGGAACGCTGGGATTGGTGGACGATGACCAAGTCAGCATCAGTAATCTTCAACGTCAAGTTCTGTATGCTGAAGCTGACCTTGGGCAGCCTAAACCTCTATGTGGCGCCCGTAGAGTGCAGGGTTTGAACAGCGATGTAAACGTGGAAGTATACCCCTTCCGTCTGGACAAGAAGAATGCCGGAGAACTGATAAGGAACTACGATATAGTGGTAGACGGGTGCGACAACTTCGCTACCCGCTACTTGCTGAATGACGTATGCAACGCTTGGGGCAAGCCCTACGTTTATGGTGCCATTCAAGGCTTTGAAGGCCAAGTGTCCGTCTTCTGCTACGGTGAGAGTGCAAAAAACTATCGTGACCTCTATCCGGATGAAGAAGGGACACTGCTCATGCCATCTCCGGACAAATCGGTTATCGGCGTAACCCCTGCCATTGTGGGTAGCGTAGAAGCCAATGAAGTGTTGAAACTGATTTGCGGCTACGGTGAACCCTTGGCTGGAAAGCTATGGACGATTGATTTAAGGACTATGCAGTCGTATATTCTCTCATTATAGCATCTATAAAGATATGAAGCTGATAGTCATTACCACGCCGCAATTCTTTGAAGGAGAAGCAGCGGCAGTTACCTCCTTATTCCAAAACGGTTTGGAAATACTCCATCTGCGCAAGCCGGGAGCTTCGGCAGAAGAGATGGAGTATTTCCTGCGGCAGTTGCCGATGGAATATATGCCGCGCATTGTCACGCATGAGCAATTCCAGCTGGCATCCGTTTTCGGTCTGAAAGGAATTCATCTGAACGGGCGCAATCCGCAGATACCGTTCGGATATAAGGGACACATCAGTTGTTCCTGCCACTCTCTTGAAGAAGTGTTGAAACATAAATCAGATTGTAGCTATGTGTTCCTCAGTCCCATTTATGACAGTATATCCAAAGAAGGCTACTCTTGTGAACAGGCTTTTTCAGGGACAGAAGCAAAGCTGTTATTAAATATGCAGCAGCATGGTTATGCACTGATACTGCTTGATCTGATGCTGCCGTTTTACAATGGCTATCACTGGTGCAGTGAGATACGGAAAATTTCACGTGTGCCGATCCTCTTTCTGTCTTCTGCCTCCGACAATATGAACATTGTGATGGCGATGAACATGGGCGGGGACGACTTCATTGCGAAGCCGTTTGATTTAAATGTGCTGACCGCAAAGATTCAGGCGATTCTGCGGCGGACGTATGATTTTGCGAAAGCGGAGGAAGCGCTGGGATGCAGGGGAGCGGTGCTCAATACTGCAGATGCGAGCCTTACGTACCAGGGACAGCGCCTGGAGCTGACAAAGAATGATTACCGGATTCTGCAGACGCTTCTGGAGCGAAAGGGAAAGGTGGTCAGCCGTGATCTGCTGATGCAGCGGCTCTGGGAGACCGACTGCTTTGTAGATGAAAACACACTGACAGTCAATGTGACACGGTTGCGTAAAAAGCTGGAATCCGTCGGGCTGCATGATTTTATTGTGACACGAAAAGGTATGGGATATCTGATCTCGGAGGAATTATGATCTGGAATTATGTTAAAAGCAGAGCAGGGACAATCGTGGTGTTCCTGCTTTTGTATCTTACAGCAGGTGTGGTTGCCGCATTGTACGGTCTTTCTGCAGTTGCAGTCGGCTATGCGGGCATTCTTTGCGCAGTGTTGTTT
>OLPV01002849.1_pt1 | contig 10912 bp, 9 predicted proteins | sample 1671961 | NCBI WGS metagenome assembly OLPV01 (sample SAMEA3136630, study PRJEB25190) | human gut metagenome | biome: human gut; feature: human-associated habitat; material: faeces | place: Austria | collected 2013
AAAAATTTCACAATTTTTACTTCCCTTTTTTGGCATTTTATATTAGAATATCAGATAGACATTGGATTTTTCGGGGGTAGAAATGGAAATATCCGGAATAAGGTATGAAGTAAAGGAGTGGCAGGGAATAATTTCAAATCAGATTTTACAGTCTACGATAGATGGACTGAAGGTGATTTCCAGAATAGATCTGAGCGTAATGGATCTGGAGGGGAATGTACTGGCAGCGACCTATCCGGAAGCAGATGAACATCATGCTTCCGTACTCTCTTTTGTAGATTCACCGGCAGACAGTCAGGTTGTACAGGGACATCAGTTCTTCAAAATATATGATGAGTTGCAGGTTGAGTATGTACTGGTAGCAAAGGGAAACAGCGATGATGTGTATATGATCGGAAAGATGGCAGCTTTCCAGATACAGAATCTTCTGGTTGCATACAAAGAACGTTTCGATAAAGATAATTTTATAAAGAATCTGCTGCTGGATAATCTGCTTCTTGTTGATATTTACAATCGTGCGAAAAAACTTCACATTGCTGCAAATGCCAGGAGGGTTGTATTTCTGATCGAGACCGGACAGGAAAAGGATAATCTGTCCATGGAAAGCCTGCGCACGCTGATTGGAAGCAAATCCGGTGATTTTATTACGGCTGTGGACGAGAAGAGTATCATTATTGTGAAGGAACTGGCATCCGAAGAGGGGTATCCGGAGATGGAGAAGGCAGCAAAACAGATGCTCAGTGCACTGCCGCCGGAAAAACAGGAGGTATCCCATATCGCATATGGTACGATCGTAGAAGAGATCAAAGAAGTATCGAGATCTTATAAGGAAGCACGTATGGCTATGGATGTGGGCAGAATTTTCTTTGAAGAGAAGAATATTATTGCATATAGCTCCCTTGGAATTGGACGGCTGATCTATCAGCTTCCAATCCCGCTGTGCAAGATGTTTATCAAGGAGATTTTCGAGAACAAATCCCCGGATGATTTTGATGAAGAGACACTTGTGACGATCAACAAGTTCTTTGAGAACAGTCTGAATGTATCTGAGACATCACGTCAGCTGTACATTCACAGAAACACATTGGTATATCGGCTGGATAAGCTCCAGAAGAGCATCGGTCTTGATCTGAGAGTGTTTGAAGATGCAATCACCTTCAAGATCGCTCTTATGGTTGTACGATATATGAAGTATATGGAAACCTTAGACTATTAAAGAATAGAAACAGGAGGAGTATATGATTACATTGGAAAATGTAAGCAAATCTTACGCCAAGGGCCAACCGGCTTTAAACGACGTATCGCTGCACATTGATAAAGGGGAATTTGTATTTATAGTAGGAAACAGCGGTTCCGGGAAATCTACGCTGATCAAATTACTGTTGAAGGAACTGGAACCGACTTCCGGAACAATCATTGTTAACGATCAGAATCTCGGCAAGATGAAACGCAGAAAGGTTCCGAAATACCGTCGTGGGGTAGGCGTTGTATTTCAGGATTTCCGGTTGTTGAAAGATAGAAATGTATATGAGAATGTAGCATTTGCACAGCGCGTGATCGAGAGGCCGAACCGGGTGATCAAAAAGCGTGTGCCGGAGATTCTCACACTGGTAGGACTGGCAAAAAAGTACAAATCATTTCCGAGAGAATTATCCGGTGGTGAACAGCAGCGTGTGGCACTGGCCCGTGCACTGGTCAACCGTCCGAATATTCTTCTGGCAGATGAACCTACCGGTAATCTGGATCCGAAGAATTCACTGGAGATTATGAAACTGCTCGAAGAGATCAACGAGAGAGGAACTACAGTTCTGGTAGTAACCCATAACAGAGAAATCGTCAATTCATTCAGAAAGCGTGTAATTACCATGAGAAAAGGTGTAATTGTCAGCGACGAAGAGGAAGGTGGATATCTTGAGGATTAGTACAATCGGCTACAGTGCCAAACAGGGAATCAAAAATATATGGAGAAATATCATGTTCTCCGCGGCTTCCATAGCCACTATGACAGCATGTATCTTCTTATTTGGTCTGTTCTTCTCGCTGTTGATCAACTTTCGGTATATTGTAAAGAATGCAGAGGAAGGCGTTGCGGTTACCGTTCTTTTTGATGATGGTGTGGATCAGGCGACGATCAACAGTATCGGGGAGCAGATCAAGGCGTATAAAGGCGTAACGAAGGTTGAATATGTATCCGCTGAAGAGGCATGGGATGAATGGTCAAAACAGTATTTTGGGGATACAGAACTGGAATCTGAGATGGCAGAAGGATTTAAGAATGATAATCCGCTGGCGAATTCTTCCAGTTATTCCGTCTATGTGGATAAGATCGAGCATCAGGATGCGCTGGTAAAATATATCGAGGGGCTTGATGGTGTCCGGGAAGTGAATCAGTTAAAGGGCGCGACACAGACCTTGTCTTCCTTTAACACCTTATTGACCTACATATCCGTGGCAATCATTCTGATCCTGCTTTGTGTGGCGGTCTTCCTGATCAGTAATACGGTAGCGATCGGTATTTCCATTCGTAAAGAAGAGATAGGTATCATGAAACTTATCGGTGCGACAAACTTCTTTGTAAGAGCACCATTTCTGATCGAAGGTATGATCATCGGTCTGATCGGAGCCATCATTCCGCTGGTATTACTTTTTGTCATGTACAAGAAAGTGATCGAATATGTTCTTACAAAGTTCAGTATGCTGAGCAGTGTGGTACAGTTTATGAGTGTTACACAGGTATTCGAAGTACTGACTCCGGTGGCGCTGATCCTTGGTATGGGTATCGGACTGTTCGGAAGTGTGATCACGATCCGCAAACATCTGAGAGTCTGATAAATAACGAAAGAGAAATCAAAATGCCATCACCGAAGGTGATTGGAAATAATACAAAGGGGGATGCAGCAGGAAAGCGGCAGCCCCCTTTGTATATGAATGAGTTTCTGCAAAAACTGAGAAATTGCAGGAGAAGACAGTAACAGACAGGAGACAACAGAGATGACAGAAAGAATGAAAACCTGGATCAAAGGATTTGCCGGGGGTGTGGCAGTAACCGTGATTGTGGGTGGTATCGGATACTTTATCTGCTTTGGATCCGTTCCAATGATTGGAAAACAGGGTCTGAGCCTCAGTGATCTTGGTAAAGCATCCAAAATAGCAAAATTAGTGGATACATATTATCTGGATTACAAAGAAGGTGATGAAGACAGCCAGTATACGATGGAAGAAGGTATGTACAGTGGACTGGTAGCCAGTTTGCAGGATCCTTATTCCAGCTACTATTCCGAAGATGCCTACAAGCTGTTGCAGGAGTCCACACAGGGGGCGTATACAGGTGTGGGACTTACGATGTCCAAGGATCCGGACAGCGGAGTTGTCAGTGTGGTGGATCTGGCAGAAGGCGGCCCGGCAGAGCAGGCAGGGATTCAGAAAGGAGATATCCTGACGGCAGTGGATGGAAAGGATATTACTGAAAAAGAACTGTCAGAGATTTCCACAATCATCCGGGAAGATAACAAAAAGCAGGTGGTTTTGACTGTGGAACGGGATGGAACGACTGCCGATATCACAGTATCTCTGGAAAAGGTGGAAGTAACGGTAGTAAAGAGCCGGATGCTTGACGATTCCCTTGGATATATTCAGATTACAGAATTTACCGATGGCACTTCGGAACAGTTTAAGAAAGCCTACAGTGAACTGAATGAACAGGGAATGAAAGGACTTCTGGTTGATCTGCGGGAAAATCCGGGGGGACTTCTGACAGCGGTATGTGATACGCTGGAACAGATTCTTCCGAAAGGTATGATCGTGTATACCGAAGATAAGAGCGGACATCGGACGGAGCATACCTGTAAAGGAAAAACACCGATCGATATTCCGCTGGTGGTTCTGGTCAATGAAAACAGTGCCAGTGCTGCAGAGATCTTTTCCGGAGCGGTGAAAGATCACGGTGTGGGAACGCTGGTGGGCACCACGACATTTGGGAAAGGAATTGTTCAGCAGACTTTTTCACTGGGAGATGGCAGTGCAGTAAAACTGACCACTTCCAGATATTATACCCCAAACGGTGTGAATATCCAGGGAACCGGAATCACTCCGGATGTGGAGAGTGACTGGCCGGAGAATGCAGAAGAATTTACCAATCCGAATCAGTTTAACGAGCTTTCTCAGGAGGAATGGGAGAGTAAGGATGCACAGATGAAAAAAGCAAGAGAGGTTCTTTCGGAAAAGGTTGCACAGGTAGAACAGTGATGGTAAAATGAAAAAAAATGTATTTCGGGAGCTTTCTGGTAATACATAAAAGTGCGGGGAGGACAGAGTATGGAAAAATATGTAATTACGACAGAGAATACAGCAGATCTGCCTTATTCTTACTATAAAGAACATCAGGTAGAATATATGTATCTGACATACCAGCTGGATGGAATCACTTATAATAAAGAAAATGAGCTGGATTTTAAAGAGTTTTACAGTCGGATGCGAGCAGGATCCATGCCGACCACGTCCCAGGTCAACAGTGAGGAAGCGAAAGACGTTCTGCGACCGCTTCTGGAGGCCGGAAATGATGTACTGCATCTGGCATTTTCTTCCGGGCTGAGTGGCAGTTATAACAGTGTACGTCTGGCAGCAGAAGAACTGAAAGAAGAATATCCGGACAGAAAGATTCTGGTAGTCGATTCGCTGTGTGCTTCTCTTGGAGAAGGCCTGTTCGTTTACAAAGCGGTACAGATGAAAGAAGCGGGGGCATCTGTGGATGAAGTGGCTGCATGGCTGGAAGAACACAAACAGAACTTCTGCCATGTATTTACCGTAGATGATCTGTTCCATCTGTACAGAGGTGGCAGAGTATCAAAAGCCGCAGCTATCGTGGGAACAATGATCAATCTGAAACCGTTGCTTCACGTGGATGACGAGGGACATCTGATTCCATTAAGTAAGGTACGGGGAAGAAAGAAATCTCTGGCGACGCTGGTCTCCATGATGGAAGAGCGCATCGGAAGCTGGAAAGATAAAAATGATATTATCTTTATCAGTCATGGTGACTGTGAGGAGGATGCACAGTATGTGGCAAAACTGGTCAGAGAAAAGTTCGGATATGAAAGTTTTCTGATCAATACGATCGGAACCCATTCCGGACCGGGAACAGTAGCGCTGTTTTTTATGGGAGAATATCGGTAGGAAAAAGGTTACAAAAGCAAAATATAAAAAGCAGGAAAAGAATGTGAGATAAATCTACATTTTTTTCTTGCTTTTTTTCATATAATATGATACTGTCAGATTACAAGGAATGGAAACGTTACCGATAACGTTTCCGAAAGTACTGAAAATCTAAAGGAGGATAAAAAATGAGAGCAAGTGGTATCTTACTTCCTGTAACATCCCTGCCGTCTCCGTATGGTATCGGCTGTTTTTCAAAGGAAGCTTATGAGTTTGTGGACCAGCTGGAAAAAGGCGGTGAAAAGTACTGGCAGATTCTGCCGTTGGGACCGACCGGATATGGAGATTCCCCGTATCAGTCCTTTTCCACCTATGCGGGTAATCCGTATTTTATTGATCTGGAAACACTGATCGAGGAAGGACTGCTGACAAAAGAAGAGTGTGACAGTGTGGATTTTGGAAGTAATCCGGCATATGTGGATTACGAAAAAATTTATATGGGCAGATTTGAACTTCTGGAGAAAGCGTTCCACAGATTTGTACCGGATCAGGCATATGAAACCTTTGTGGAAAAAAATAAAAAATGGCTGGAAGATTACAGTCTGTATATGGCGATCAAAAACAGCCTGGGCGGAATTGCCTGGAGCGAGTGGGAGGCACCACTGAAGACAAGACAGGAAGCTGCCCTGGAAGAAAAACGAGTGGAATTAAAAGAACAGATGGATTTTATCTGTTTTCAACAGTATGAATTTGCAAAACAGTGGGAGAAACTGAAACAGTATGCCAATGAAAAAGGTATCCAGATCATTGGTGATATTCCGATCTACGTTGCATTTGACAGTGCAGATGCATGGGCGAATCCGGAACTGTTCCAGTTTGACGAGAACAGTACACCGCTGGCAGTGGCAGGATGCCCGCCGGATGCTTTTGCAGCTACCGGACAGCTCTGGGGCAATCCGCTGTATCGCTGGGATTACCACGCACAGACAGGATATGTCTGGTGGATCAGCCGTCTGAGACATTGCTTTACACTGTATGATGTGGTTCGTGTGGATCATTTCCGCGGATTTGATGAGTATTATGCGATCCCGTACGGTGACAAGACAGCAGAAAACGGTGTCTGGAAAAAGGGTCCGGGAATTGATCTGTTCCATACAGTGAAAAAAGAACTGGGCGATGTAAATATCATTGCAGAAGACCTGGGATATCTGACGGAAAGTGTTATGAAACTGGTGGAAGATACAGGATATCCGGGAATGAAAGTATTACAGTTTGCATTTGATTCGAGAGAGGAAAGTAACTATCTGCCACATAATTATCCGCATAACTGTGTGGTTTACACCGGAACTCACGATAATAATACGGTTCGGGGATGGCTGGACGATATGTGTGAGGAAGACAACGCACTGGCAGAAGATTACATGAACAATGCGGATACACCGAAAGATGAACGTCCGTGGGAGTTCATCCGTCTGGCACTCGGTTCCGTGGCTGACCTTGCGGTGATTCCGCTGCAGGATTATCTGTGTCTGGGAACAGAGGCAAGAATCAATCTTCCGTCCACTCTTGGCAACAACTGGAAGTGGCGTCTGGTGCCGGGGCAGGTAACGGATGAGATGCTTGAAAAGATGTGTCATCTGAACAAGCTGTTCGGACGATTGTAAAAGAGAGAGGAAGTGGTCTTGTGGCAGGCATGACAATCAAAGATATCGCAAAAAAATGCCATGTTGGCGTCAGTACCGTGTCCAGGGCTATGAATAATCATCCGGATATCAATCCGGAAACCAAGGAAAAAATATTAAAAGCCATTGAGGAAGCCAACTATGTGCCGAATAACAGTGCCAGAAATCTGAAACGAAATGATGCAAAGGCTATCGCGGTGCTTGTCAAAGGTATCGGCAATACCTTTTTCAGTGAACTGGTAGGAATTCTGGAACGGGAGTGCGAAAAGAAGGGTTACAGCTGTATCCTGCAATATGTGGACGAACAGGAAGATGAGTGGGACGTGGCGATTCGTGTGGGAAAAGAAAAAAGACTGCGTGGGCTGGTGTTTCTGGGAGGAAGTTTTTCTCAGAGTCAGGAAAAGATCAGTCAGATGGAGATTCCCTGCGTACTCAGTACCATCTGTACGGTGGGGATGCCGGGTGCATCCCTGGCTTCCGTATCGGTGGATGATTTTAAGGAAAGCTATAAGATGACGGAGTATCTGATCGGGCTGGGGCATAAAAAAATTGCTTTTATTACAGCCCCGAAAAATGATGCCAGTATCGGAAAGCTGCGTCTGATGGGATACCGGACAGCACTGGAGCAGTATCAGATCCCTTACCGGGAAGAACTGGTGTGTTACATGGATGAAAAAAGGGACACATACTCTTATCAGTCCGGTTACCGGCTGATGCAGGAGCTTTTGAAAAGAGAAACATTTACCGCCGTCTATGCGACGGCAGATACACTGGCGATCGGGGCCTGCAGGGCATTGAAGGAGGCGGGAATATCTGTTCCCGAGGAATGTTCTGTGGCGGGATTTGACGGTATGGATGCCGGAAGATTTTATATTCCGAGTCTTACAACGATCCGTCAGCCGGTGGAAGAGATCGGGAAGGCAACGGCAGGACTTTTATTTGATCTGATCAAAGGAAAAGAAAAGCCACGGCAGCTGATCTATGAAGGGGAGTTAATACAAAGGGAGTCAACTGCCCGATGTAAACAGTAAATTGAGGAGATTATTTAGAGGAGAAAATTATTATGGAAAAAAGATTGCAGGAAGTACTGGAAAAAAGATTTCATAAGACACTGGATACATGTACAAAAGAAGAACTGTTTCATGCACTGATGGAGATCACGAAAGAAGCGACCGGTAACCTGAAGAGAAACGAGGGATCGAAGAAACTGTATTATATCTCCGCAGAATTCCTGATCGGTAAATTGTTATCTAACAATCTGATCAACCTGGGTCTGTATGAGGAGACAGAAAAAGTCCTGAAATCTCATGGATATGAACTGTGTGAGATTGAGGAACTGGAAATGGAGCCTTCTCTTGGAAATGGCGGACTGGGACGTCTGGCTGCCTGCTTCCTGGATTCTATTGCTACGCTTGGTCTTCCGGGAGACGGTATCGGACTGAATTATCATTTTGGTCTGTTTCAGCAGAAATTCACCAATCACAAACAGCAGGAATTGAAAAATCCGTGGATCACAAAAGAAAGCTGGTTAAACAGACAGTCTTTTACCTGTAAAGTACCATTTAAAGATTTCACAATGGACGGTGTTCTGTACGATATCGATGTGCCGGGATATGATTCCGGATGTAACCGCCTGCATCTGTTCGATGTGGATACTATTGATGAAAGTATCGTACCGGAAAACAGTATCAATTTTAATAAGAAAAAAGTACAGGAAAATCTGACGCTCTTTCTGTATCCGGATGATTCTGATGACGCCGGACGCAAACTCCGCATTTATCAGCAGTACTTTATGGTAAGCTGCGGGGCACAGCTGATTTTAAAAGAGATGGAGGATGCAGAATATGATCTGCATGAATTAAATAATCATGCAGTGATCCAGATCAATGATACCCATCCTTCCATGGTGATTCCGGAACTGATCCGTCTGCTGACCGAAGAAAAAGGATTTACTATGGATGAGGCAGTGGAAGTGGTAAGTAAGACCTGTGCATATACCAATCATACCATTCTTGCGGAAGCACTGGAAAAATGGCCGATGGAATACCTGGAAGAGGTGGTTCCGAATCTTGTTCCGATCATCAAGGAACTGGATGAAAGAGTGCGAAAAACAGTAAAAGATGAGTCTACTTACATCATCGATGCGCAGGACAGAGTGCACATGGCACACATGGATATTCATTACGGATTTTCTGTCAATGGCGTGGCAGCACTCCACACAGAGATTCTGAAAAACTCAGAACTGAAAAATTTCTATGACCTCTATCCGGAACGTTTTAACAACAAAACAAACGGAATCACATTCCGTCGCTGGCTGATGCATTGTAATCCGATACTGACCAGATATATTGAATCTCTGATCGGAAACGGATTCAAGAAAGATGCCACAGAACTGGAAAAACTGCTGGCTTTTGAAAATGATGAAACAGTGCTGAACAAGCTGGAAGAAATCAAGATGGAAAAGAAACTGGAATTCAAAGAATACATGGAAGAAACCCAGGGACTGACTATTGATGAACATTCCATCATTGATGTACAGGTAAAACGTCTTCATGAGTATAAACGTCAGCAGATGAATGCACTTTATGCAATCTACAAATATCTGGACATCAAAGCGGGCAACAAACCGTCCACACCGATCACAATGATCTTTGGAGCAAAGGCAGCACCGGCGTATGTGATTGCAAAAGATATTATTCATCTGATTCTGTGTCTGCAGGAACTGATTGAGAAAGATCCGGAGGTAAGACCGTATTTCCGCGTACTGATGATTGAAAACTATAATGTTTCCAAAGCAGCAAAGGTTATTCCGGCAGCCAATATTTCCGAACAGATTTCGCTGGCATCCAAAGAAGCATCCGGAACCGGTAATATGAAGTTCATGTTAAATGGTGCGCTGACGCTGGGAACCGAAGATGGAGCAAATGTGGAGATCCGGGATCTGGTTGGCGAAGAGAATATTTATATTTTCGGCAGAAAACCACAGGATGTCATCGATCTGTACGAGGCAGGTACTTACAGTTCCAAAGAAATCTATGAAGAGGATGCGCTTATCCACAAACTGGTAGATTTTATCACAGGAGAAGAACTGCTTGCGATCGGTGATGAAGAAAGTCTGACCCGTCTGCGCAGAGAACTGATCGGAAAAGACTGGTTTATGACACTGCTGGATACAAAAGAATATATCACAACAAAAGAAAAGGTCTATGCAGATTATGAAGATCGGAAGACCTGGAACAAAAAAGCACTGATCAATATTGCTAAAGCGGGATTCTTCTCATCTGACAGAACGATCGCGCAGTACAATGAGGACATCTGGAAATTAAAATAATGCGATTCCTGTAATCATAAAAGTAAGAAATCCGTCCATACTATAGTAAAAAACAGATCTATGGTATGGAGGGATTTTTTATGATTGGAATATGGATTGCAATTCTTTCAGGAACACTGATGAGTATCCAGGGAGTGTGGAATACACAGGTGACAAAACAGTCCAGTCTGTGGGTATCGACAGGATGGGTGCAGCTGACGGCGTTTCTGGTCTGTGTGGCAGCATGGTTTTTTACAGGAAGAGATTCGATTGGAACACTGTGGCAGGTTGAAAACAAATATACACTGCTTGGAGGAATTCTGGGAACATTTATCACTGTGACCGTGATCAGGAGTATGGGAAAACTGGGACCGGCACAGGCAACGATGCTGATTGTGATCGCACAACTGGTGGTTTCCTATCTGATCGAGATGTTCGGACTTTTCGGTGTGGAAAAACAGCCTTTTGAATGGAAAAAACTGGCAGGTACGGCAATTGTTGTTGCAGGAATTGTTCTTTTTAAGTGGGAGTGAATTATTTCGGGTTTACAGTCTTGTAATTCAGATGAAAATTGGGTAAAATAAATTGTGTATGCATGGAGGGAGCCTTAGAGCGAAAGCGATAAGGAGCGTGCAGATGAAACAGAAAAAGAAAATTCTATGGATGCTTTTGCCGGTGCTGATATTTGTCGGTTGTGGTACGCAGGACAGCATAAAAATTCTATGGATGCTTTTGCCGGTGCTGATATTTGTCGGTTGTGGTACGCAGG
>OLPV01002852.1_pt1 | contig 10907 bp, 9 predicted proteins | sample 1671961 | NCBI WGS metagenome assembly OLPV01 (sample SAMEA3136630, study PRJEB25190) | human gut metagenome | biome: human gut; feature: human-associated habitat; material: faeces | place: Austria | collected 2013
AGGGACACCCTTCTTGGGTTTCCCTCACACTCCGGCGCGGCAAAAATGCTTTTTGCCACGTCGTTTGCGTTTTTGAAACTTTGAAAAAGTTCCAAAAACGATTGATTTGAATGGCGAGGGACACCCTTCTTGGGTTTCCCTCACACACCCTTCCTTACCGTTATCGCAAGCATACCACTTTATCGATAGTCTCAGGGCTGCCCGCAGGCAGCCCTTTCTTTTCCTCTCGTATTCCTCTCTTATATCAGCATTCCGCTGGCGGCCATGGATACATAGTCTCCGTCTGCCACCACAATGTGGTCAACCAGCTGGATATTCATGGTGCGCAGGGCATCCCGGATAAGCCGGGTGGTGGCAATATCCTCCTGAGACGGCAGCGCCACGCCGCTGGGATGGTTGTGGGCCAGCACAACGCCCACGGCCCCGGCGCGGAGGGCATACTCTACCACCTGCCGCACACTCACCGCCGCCATGCTCACATCTCCCTCTGCCAGGCACCGGGAGGAGAGGACCTTGCCCTTGCCGTCCAGACATACCTGCCACAGCATCTCCCGGCGGCTGCTGCCCAGCAGCTCCGTAAAATACGCGCCGCAGGCATCCACAGAATTCAGTATCTGCTCCTTTTCTCTCTGCGCCGCACGCCGGCAGAGCATCGGCACCATCCCCAGCAGCAGCGCCGCCTGCTGTCCCACGCCACTCACACAGGCCAGCTCCTGCACCGGGGCAGACAGTACGCCCCGCAGCGACCCGAACTGCTTCAGCAGCCGGTGGGCCAGCTCATTGGTGTCCCGCCGGGGGATGGCATAATACAGCAGCACCTCCAGCAGCTCATGGTCCGCCAGGCTCCGTTCGCCGTTTTCCAGCAGCTTTTTCTTCATTCTCGCCCGGTGTCCCTCATGTATGCCGTCCATGGTGCCCGCCCCCTTCTGTGCCGCATCTTTTTTGCAAGAGTATAGCACGAAAACCTCTTTATCTCAAGTGTTCCCCTGACCCGGAGGATGCTTTTTGCAGGTGTCTGCACCCAAACTATCGTTTTGCACAATTTTATCGCTTATTTTTCGTCGTGTCCACTACGCAAAAAGATTGTTAAAACTATTGCAATCTTTTCGGGCTATGATAAAATATTTTTACCGTGCAGTTTTATGTGCGGCGGGATCGGAAAGACAACTGTGTTAAGGAGAAAAAACATGAGCATGAACCAGCGACTTGCCAGGGTGAGCGAGATTATCGACACCCACGGCTCCCAGCCCAGCCAGCTGATCGCCATATTGCAGGATACGCAATCAGCCTTCAACTACCTCAGCCAAGAGGACATGACCCTCATCGCCCACCGCCTGGGCATCAGCACGGCCAAGGTCTACAGCGTAGCGACATTTTATGAGAATTTTTCCCTGGAGCCCAAGGGCAAGCACATCATCCGGGTGTGTGACGGCACCGCCTGCCATGTCCGCAAGTCCCAGCCCATTTATGACGCCATCCACGACTATATGCACCTCACCGGCAAGCGCAAGACCGATGCCGACGGCCTGTTCACCCTGGAGACCGTGGCCTGCCTGGGTGCCTGCGGCCTGTCCCCGGTGCTGACCATCGACGGCGAGGTCCACGCTAAAATGACCCCGGACTCCGCCCTGGCCCTACTGGAATCCATTCGTAAAGAGGAGGAGCTTGCCAAATGAGTGTTCTGACCCGAGAGGGCTTCCACGCCCTGCAGACCCAGGCGGCCGATGCCTTAGCGCGCAGCCAATCTGCCCTGACGGTGCTTATCTGCGCCGGCACCGGCTGCATCGCCAGCGGCTCCATGAAGGTCTATGAAAATCTCCGAAACGAGTGCCAGGAGCGGGGCCTCAGCATCTATGTGGGCCTCACCCACCACGGGGAGGAGGAGAAAAGCCTCCACATTAAAATGAGCGGCTGCCACGGCTTCTGCGAAATGGGCTGTCTGGTCCACATCGAACCCCTGGGCGTCATGTATGTCCGGGTAAAGCCCGAGGATTGCCACGAAATTGTGGAGCGTACCCTCTTAGGGGGCGAAATTATCGAGCGCCTGACCTACCATCAGGATGGCATATCCTACCCCCGGCAGGAGGACATCCCCTTTTATAAAAAGCAGCACCGTGTGGTCCTCAAGGGCTGCGGTGCCAGCGATGCCGAGGACCTGGAGGAATACATCGCCAAGGACGGCTACCGCGCCTTTGAAAAGGCCCTGTTTGACATGTCCGGCGAGGCCATCTGCCGGGAAATCTCCGACTCCGGTCTCCGGGGCCGGGGCGGCGGCGGTTTCCCTGCCGGGCGCAAGTGGGAGAGTGTGCGCAAAAACGTCTCCGATGTAAAGTATATCGTCTGCAACGGTGACGAGGGCGACCCCGGCGCGTTTATGGACCGCTCCATCATGGAGGGCAATCCCCACTCCGTCATCGAGGGTATGATGATTGCCGGCGTAGCCACCGGCGCCACCCAGGGCTATATCTATGTCCGTGCCGAGTATCCCCTGGCCGTGGAGCGCCTGCAGGTGGCTATCGACAAGGCCACCCGGCTGGGCCTGCTGGGTGACAATATCATGGATTCCGGCTTTAGCTTCCATATGCACATCAACCGCGGCGCCGGCGCCTTTGTCTGCGGCGAGGGCAGCGCCCTCACCGCCTCCATTGAGGGCAAGCGCGGTATGCCCCGCACCAAGCCCCCCCGCACCGTGGATCATGGCCTGTGGGGCAAGCCCACCGTTCTCAACAATGTGGAAACCTTTGCCAATGTCCCCGGCATTCTCAATAAAGGCGCCGGCTGGTACCGCTCCATCGGCACCGAAACAAGCTCCGGCACCAAGACCTTCGCCCTCACCGGCAATGTGGTCAATACCGGTCTGGTGGAGGTACCCATGGGCACCACCCTCCGGGAGATCATCTTCGACATCGGCGGCGGCATCCAAAACGGCAAGAAGTTCAAGGCCGTGCAGATCGGCGGCCCCGCCGGCGGCTGCCTCACCGAGGAGCATCTGGACCTGCCCCTGGACTTTGACTCCCTGAAGAAGGTGGGGGCCATTGTAGGCTCCGGCGGCCTGGTGGTCATGGACGAGGACACCTGCATGGTGGAGACCGCCCGTTTCTTCATGCATTTCACCCAAAATGAGTCCTGCGGCAAGTGCGTTCCCTGTCGGGAGGGCACCAAGCGCATGCTGGAGATTTTAGACCGGATCGTGGCCAATGAGGGCTCCATCGAGGATCTTGACCTGCTGGAGAGCCTTTCCGACACCATCTCCACCACCGCCCTGTGCGGCCTGGGGCAGAGCGCCTGCAAGCCGGTGCTCAGCACCCTGCGCTACTTCCGGGAGGAATATCTCAACCATGTGGTAGACCACCACTGCCCCGTGTGCAACGGCCGCAAGCGCCGCCTGGAAATTAAGCCTGAGCTTTGCAAGGGCTGCGGCAAGTGCGCCCGGAACTGTCCCATGGAGGCTATTTCCGGCCAGCCCCGCACGCCGTATGTCATCGACAATGAAAAATGCATCCACTGCGGTGCCTGCTGGGGCGCCTGCCCCTTCGGGGCCATTGATGCCATCGAGGAGGAGGGTTAAGTCATGGCAAAAGGAATTATGATCATCGACGGCATCTGTGTCCCCTTTGACGGGGAAAAGAACGTCCTGGCCGTTGTGCGCAAGGCGGGCATCGACATTCCCACCTTCTGCTATTACTCCGATCTGAGCGTCTACGGCGCCTGCCGTATGTGCATGGTGGAGGACACTAAAACCGGCAAGATCGAGGCCTCCTGCTCCATGGAGCCCCGGGACGGCATGTCTATCCGCACTAACACTGCGGGGCTTTTAAAGCACCGGCGCATGATCCTGGAGCTGCTCCTGGCCTCCCACGATTGCAACTGCACCAACTGCGCCAAGAGCGGCAACTGCCGTCTGCAGGAGCTGGCCCAGCGCTTCGGTGTGCGGCATATTCGCTTTCCGGATACCCGCCCCCGCTATGAGATGGACTACACCAGCTACGCCATCTTCCGTGACCCCAATAAGTGCATCCTCTGCGGCGACTGCGTCCGGGTCTGCGAGGAGAAGCAGGGCCAGGGCATTCTGGACTTTGCCGGCCGGGGCAGCGAGCTGCAGGTAATGCCCGCCTTCGACAAGAAGCTCAGCGAGACCAAGTGCGTCAGCTGCGGCCAGTGTGCCGCTGTGTGTACCACCGGCGCCATCACCGTTAACGATCAGATCGGCACCGCCTGGAAGTCCATTCACGACCCCCAAAAGCGGGTGGTGGTGCAGATCGCCCCTGCCGTCCGGGTAGCCATCGGCGAGGAATTTGGCTACGCCCCCGGTGAGAACATCCTGGATCGAGTGGTCTCCGCCCTGAAGATCATGGGCGTGGACGAGGTATATGACACCAACTTTGCCGCCGACATGACCACCATTTCCGAGGCAGAGGAATTCCTCCAGCGGCTGCAGGCAGGCGGCCCCTTCCCCATGTTCACCTCCTGCTGCCCCGCCTGGGTGAAGTATCTGGAGCTGAACGACCCCAAGTACCTGAAAAATATCTCCACCTGCAAGTCTCCCATGCAGATGTTCGCCTCCGTCCTCAAGGCCAAGTACGCAGAAAAGGACGTCTCCGACGGCCGCACCACCTATCACATTGCCATCATGCCCTGCACGGCCAAGAAAATGGAGGCCGCCCGAGACGAATTCTTCCACAACGGCACCCCGGATGTAGACCTGGTCCTCACCACCCGGGAGCTGGTGGATATGATCCGGGAGACAGGCATCCATCTGGACGAGCTGGAGCTGGAGTCCCCTGACCTCCCCTTCGGTTTGGGCTCCGGTGCGGCGGTGATCTATGGCGTCACCGGCGGCGTGGCGGAGTCCGTTGTGCGCCACTGCCTGCCCGATAAAACCAAAAATGCCCTGCGCCAGGTGCGCGTGTCCGGCATCCGGGGCGATGAACCCATCCGGGAGGTCACCTACGATGTAGACGGCACGGAGATCAAGATCGCCGTAGTCAATGGCCTGGTCCACGCCAAGGAGCTCATCGCCGATGTGGAAGCCGGCAAGCGCTTTTACCACCTGGTAGAGGTCATGAGCTGCCAGGGCGGCTGCGTAGGCGGTGCCGGGCAGCCCTACGGTCTCGCCGCCGCTAAAAAGGACCGAGGCAACGGCCTCTATGCCGCCGATGCCTCCGCTCTCTTCAAGCGCGCCGAAAAGAACCCCGTGGTCACCGCCATGCTCTCGGACTTCGGCCCCCAGTGGTGCCACGACCATCTCCACGTCCACTACCTAACCGAAGAATAATGCGCCGCATTTCGGGCCCGGGGCGCAGCCGGATGGCTGCGCTCCGGGCCTATTCTTAGCTGCCCTATGTAGTATTCCTGTTGCCTCGAGGCCAGTGAATGATGCCGCCGGTTCTGGTAATTTCCCCCTGTTTTTTTTCGTTTTTTGTCATAAATAGTCCTAATCTCTAAAATAAATAATCCGTATTTTACTTATGCCTTACATTGGGGTATACTACAGCATGTTTGAAAAATCTTTTCCGAAAAAAAGGAGCGTAATACTATGAGCAGAACCATCGGTACCGTGGTGCGCGGTGTGCGTGCCCCCATTTTCCGTCAGGGTGACGATGTCGTTTCCATCGCCGCCGACACCGTTGCAAATGCCTTGGCTGAGGAGGGCATCACCCCCCGGGATAAGGACGTGGTCGCCATCACCGAATCCGTGGTGGCCCGCTGCCAGGGCAACTATGCCACCGTTCAGCAGATTGCCGCCGACGTGAAGGCCAAGACCGGCGGCAAGACCGTGGGCGTCACCTTCCCCATCCTCAGCCGCAACCGTTTCTCCCTCCTGCTCTCCGGCATTGCCTCCGGTGCGAAGAAGATCGTGCTGCTCCTCAGCTTGCCCTCCGATGAGGTAGGTAACCACCTGGTCAGCATGGATCAGCTGGACGAGGCTGGCGTGGACCCCTACCAGGACGTGCTGACCCTGGAGCAGTTCCGCAGCCACTTCGGCTCCGTAATCCATCCCTTCACCGGTGTTGACTATGTGGACTATTACCAGAGCCTCATTCAGGAGGCCGGCGCTCAAGTGGAAATCATTTTTTCCAACCGTGTCCAGTCCATCCTCCCCTACACCGACACCGTCATCTGCTGTGACATCCACACCCGCCAGCGCTCCAAGCGCCTGCTGAAGTCCGCCGGTGCCCGGTGTGTCCTGGGTCTGGATGACCTGCTCACCACCTCCGTGGACGGCAGCGGTTATAATCCCCAGTACGGCCTTTTGGGCTCCAACAAGGCCGATGACGGCCGCGTGAAGCTCTTTCCCCGGGACACCATGGCCGTGGCTGAGGCGCTGGGTCAGGCTCTGTCCCAGCGCACCGGCAAGCACATCGAGGCCATGATCTACGGCGACGGCGCCTTCAAGGATCCCGCCGGCAAGATCTGGGAGCTGGCGGACCCCGTGGTCTCCCCCGGCTACACCAGCGGCCTCATCGGTACCCCCAATGAGCTGAAGCTGAAGTACCTGGCCGACAAGGACTTTGCCGATCTCAAGGGCGATGCCCTGCAGCAGGCCATTTCCGAGAAGATCCGTCAGAAGGATGCCAAGGTCTCCCTGGTGGGCAACATGATCTCCGAGGGTACTACCCCCCGCAACCTTACCGATCTCATCGGTTCCCTGTGTGACCTGACCTCCGGCAGCGGCGACAAGGGCACCCCCATCGTCTATATCCAGGGCTATTTCGACAACTATACCACCGACTAAGCCCTCTCCCATAGCCCATTTCCTTTTCTCTCTCTTTTTTCCTTTCCCGGCCGCGCAGGTATCTTGCCTGCGCGGCCACTCTTTTCCCACGCTGTGCTTGCCCTTTTCCCAGCCGTACGGTATAATGGCCGCAGAGCGGCCATTATACTTTTATTTTACGCCATTTTTCTCCCCGGCTTCGCCGGGAACCGAATAATATGGCATCATGCAAACAAAACTGATGGGAGGATTGTCATGCAGGACCTTTTGTTAGAACAGCTGCAAGCCCGGAAAAATCGGAAAAACTACGCCCTGGTCACCATTGTGGATTCCTTCGGCAGCACCCCTCGCACCAGCGGCAAAATGCTGGTATATGAAGGGGGTCTGTCCAAGGGCACCGTGGGCGGCGGGCCTCACGAGCAGATGGCAAAGCAGGATGCTGTGCAGTGCATCCGCAGTGGCTGTAACGCTCTCAAGAGATATGAAATCAAGAGCGACGGCGAGGTCTGTACCGGCGGCATCAGCGTGTTCATTGAGGTATTCCGGGTGGCGCCGCTGCTGGTAGTGTGCGGCGGCGGCCATGTGGGGCGCAATCTCATCCCTATGGCCAAGATGGTGGGCTTTGATGTACTCCTGGTGGATACCCGCGCCCCGGAGATCATTTCTGAGTCTGTTTCTCTGGCCGATCGGTTTGAGCGCGTATCGGATTTTCGTTCCGGGCTGTGCGCTCTTGATATTGAGCCGGAGGCTTACTATGTCCTTTGCGCCTACAGCCACGCCGCCGATTGTGCCGCTCTGCAGGCTGTGCTGCATAAGTCCTGGGCTTATGCCGGCATGGTAGGCAGCCGCACCAAGATCGACAGCATTTTCTCCCAGCTCCGCCAAAAGGGCTATACCAATGCGCAGCTTTCTCGGGTCCATACCCCCATCGGCCTGGACCTGGGCGGCGAGACCCCGGCGGAGATCGCCGTGGCCATTATGGCGCAGATCATTGCCATACAGCATGGAAAGCAAAAATAAATTTAAGGCATATTTTTTTCGCAGGGCCTCTTGTTTTTTAAGAGGCTTTGCATTATACTATTGGTTGTTCTTGAAAAAGATGAACGGGTGGGATCGCATCCCCTGCGGTCCCGCCAATAGAAAAAAGGAGAATAGAATGATGAAAAGAATACTTGCTCTGCTTCTGGCAATGGTCATGTCCCTGACCCTGCTGGCCGGCTGTGGCTCCACCCAGCCGGATGACCCCGTCTCCGATGTGAAGGCCGTCACCGTGGAGAAGGCCTCCTTTCCCCTGACCATCGAGGATCAGCTGGGCAATTCCGTCACCCTGGAAAAGCCCGCTGAGCGTATCGTATCCGGTTACTACATTTCCTCCTCCGCCTGCATCGCCCTGGGTCTGGAGAATAAGCTGGTGGGCACAGAGGAAAAAACCGATAAACGCCCCATTTATAAGCTGGCCGCTCCCGAGCTCATTGGCAGCATCGCCAATGTTGGTTCCGCCAAGGCCTTTGACTTAGAGAACTGCCTGGGTGCCGAGCCCGATCTGGTAATCCTGCCCAAGAAGGCCAAGGATTACGCCAAAACCCTCAACGAAATGGGCATTGCCGCCGTAGTTGTCAATCCTGAGAGTCACGAAGCTCTGGTGGATATGATTAAGCTCATCGCCAATCTCACCGGCAGCGAGGAAACTGCCGGCAAGCTCATCACCAGCTATAATGAAGTCCTGTCCAAGGTAGAGTCCGCCACCGCCAACCTGGACGACAGCAAAAAGCCCGTTGTCTATATGTGCAACAACAGCACTTATTTGGCCACCGCTCCCAAGGATATGTATCAGGCCTCCCTGGTTCGTTCTGTCGGCGGTAAGAATGCCGGCGACATCCTGGAGGGTGACAGCTGGACGGACGTATCCTATGAACAGATTCTCACCATGAACCCCGACATTATCATCATCCCCACCAATAACATGGCCAATGGCCAGCCCGATTTCACGGCGGCCGATGTGCTGGCCGATGCAAATCTCGCAGAGGTCACCGCTGTGAAGAATGGTGCGGTGTATAACATGCCCGCCGGCTTGGAGGCATGGGACTCTCCCGTTCCCTCCGGCGTGCTGGGAATGCTGTGGCTGCTGGCCACCGTCCACCCCGACCTGTATACCAAGGCCGAGTGTGCTGACTATGCCGCCAGCTTCTATAAGACCTTCTATGGCTTCGACATGGATAAGTCCATCATCACCGGCTAAACCGTGAAAAACTCCACCGTTCGCAGTCAAAAATATATAACGATTCTATTTGCGGGAGTGACCGCAGCGATCCTTTTCGCTGCGGTTATTTCCGCATGCGTGGGAAAATACCCCATCTCCTTTCAGGAAATCCTGCACATCCTGGTCGGCCGGGACGGTGTGTCTGACATGACCCGGCGGGTCTTTCTCACGCTGCGTCTGCCCCGTACCCTCATGGCCATTCTCTCCGGCATAGCCTTGGGTTTAGCCGGCAGTGTGTATCAGCTGATCTTTAAAAACCCACTGGCCTCCCCGGATATCATTGGGATAGCCGGCGGTGCCAATTTGGGTGCTGCCGCGGCCATTGTGCTTGTCAGCTCCTCCGGCGTTCTGCCAACGGCCATCGGCGCCTTTTGGGGCGGCCTGGCGGCGGTTGTGTGTGTGATGCTGCTGACCCGGGCCACCGGCTCCCGTTCCACCGCCACCTATGTGCTGGCAGGCATCGTCATCAACGCCGTGTCCAAGTCTCTTATTATGGTGCTCAAATACTTTGCCGACCCCGACAATGAGCTGGCAGCCATGGAGTACTGGGAAATGGGCACCTTCGGCAATGTCACCACCTCCAAGGTGCTGTCCATTCTGCCGCTGTTTGCTGTGGGGCTCATTGGCCTGCTGCTCCTCCGGCGGCAGATCGAGCTGATGGCCTTGGGCGATGAGGAATGTCGCGGATTGGGCGTGCGGCTGCGCCCCACCCGGGCAGCCGTGCTTCTGCTGAGTACTCTGCTGGTATCCTCTGTCATCTGTATCACGGGCCTGGTGGCCTTTGCCGGGCTCATTGCCCCGCACACCGCCCGTCTGATGCTGCGGCGCAATGATTCGCTCACTCTGCTGATGAGCGGTCTTATGGGTGCGCTGGTGGTGCTCTGCGCCGATATCCTGGCCCGGACACTGTACTCCTCGGAGCTGCCCATCTCCATTCTCACCACCGTTATCGGCGTACCGATCTTAGTGTATTTTATGTGCAAGCGGGGAGGTGCAGCATGAGCGAGATGCTCTGTCTAAATCATATCTGCGTGTCCTATGGCAGCCGTCAGATACTGCATGGCATTGATCTTTCTCTCCAGCCCGGTGAGTTCTGTGCCCTGCTGGGGCTCAATGGCAGCGGCAAGAGCACTCTGCTCCATGGTCTGTGCGGCTTTCTGCCTATGGCGGGGCAAGTGCAGGTGAACGGGATCGATTGCACACGAATGCACGAAAAAAAGCGCGCACAGCTTCTGTCCTTCCTGCCCCAAACACCCAGTTTAGCCGGTGGGCGCACCACATTGGACGCCGTACTCATGGGGTATAACGCCCAGCTGGGCCTGTTTGACTCTCCCTCTGCCGCCCAGCGTCAAAATGCCTTAGCAATATTGGGGCGTTTCGGTTTGGCCGATCGGGCAGATGTAGATTTCGGTACCCTGAGCCAAGGGCAAAAGCAGCTGGTGCTGCTGGCTCGCAGCATGGTACAGGAGGCTCCGGTAATGCTCATGGATGAACCGGACAGCGCCCTGGATTTCACCAATCGTCACCATATGCTGCGCCTTATCCGTGACAGCATTCACAGCCAGCAGCGTTGCGGCCTTATCACCCTCCATGATCCTAACTTTGCCATGGCCTACTGTGATCGGCTGGTCCTGCTCCATGGCGGTGTCATTCAAGCTCAGATCACCATGGCCTCTGCCTCGGCGGAGGAGCTGCGTGAGCAGCTGTCGCTGCTATATGGCCCGGTGGAGGTTCTGTCCTATGGCGGCCGATTCTTCATGGTAGAAAAAGCGGATTTATAAAAAAAGGCTGTGCGGACAAAGCTCCGCACAGTCCTTTTTTACTTTTGCCGCAGATGCAGCGTAAAGGCCGTTCCCCGACCCACCGTGCTCTCCACGTGGATGGGGATGTGCAGCATATCCGCCGCCTTCCCTGCCAGATACAACCCCAAGG
>OLPV01002854.1_pt1 | contig 10889 bp, 11 predicted proteins | sample 1671961 | NCBI WGS metagenome assembly OLPV01 (sample SAMEA3136630, study PRJEB25190) | human gut metagenome | biome: human gut; feature: human-associated habitat; material: faeces | place: Austria | collected 2013
AAAATTAAAAGGCGGGCTGAAGAAGCTGGTGGATGAAGTAAAAGCCCTTGGCATGAAGTTCGGTATCTGGTTTGAACCGGAGATGGTTTCACCGGATTCAAAGTTATTCCGGGAACATCCGGACTGGGCAATCCAGATTCCGGGAAGGGAACCACTGATGAGCCGGGAACAGTATGTATTGGATCTGACCAGACAGGAAGTGGCAGATTATGCATATGAATGTGTAGCATCTATTCTTCGTGAAACTGGCATCGACTATGTGAAATGGGATATGAACCGGCAGCTTACCGATATCGGAAGCTACGGTCTTGATTCTGACCGACAGGGAGAACTGATGCACCGATATACACTGGCTGTTTATCATATGCAGGAACGTCTGGTAAGTGAATTCCCGAACCTGCTTCTGGAAAATTGTTCCTCCGGCGGAGCTAGGTTTGATCCAGGCATGCTGTACTACAGTCCACAGATCTGGTGTTCGGATGATACGGATGCTATAGAACGTCTGTCCATTCAGGAAGGAACAGCGTTGCTGTATCCATTATCTGCAATCGGAGCACACATCAGTGACTGTCCGAATCATATCACCGGAAGAACGGTGCCATTCCAGACCAGAGGGCATATTGCGCTGGCAGGAACCTTTGGATATGAACTGGATATCACCAGAATCCCGGAAGCGGACCGGGCGCAGATCTCAGAACAGGTAAATCTGTATCACAGATACAATGAACTGATGAGGGAAGGCGATTATGACAGAATCGCGTCCTGGAGAGAGAATCATTATTATGACTGCTGGCAGGTAACAGATAAGGAAAAGAGCGAAGCCCTGTTGACTTATGTGCAGGTGCTTGCAAGAGCAAATGTAAAGAGCCGGAGAATCCGGTTTAAAAATCTGATTCCGGAAGCACAGTATGTGCTGGAAGAAACCGGAAAAGTATACAGCGGTGAAATGCTGATGCAGGCTGGCATACTGATTCCACCGCTGAAGGGAGACTATTGGAGCAGGTTGTATCATGTTAAGAAGCTATGAGAACGTGCAAAGCGTGTTTCTCATAGTTCAAATTCGTCCAGGTCATCCGGGACATAGAGGGTTCCATGGTAATACATGGAGCCTTCTTCTGTATACAGTTCTTTGCGGTGCTCCAGTGTGGCATCTTCAGTGTGATACAGGATCAGGTTTTTGACCTGCAGATTTTCCGCCAGTTCACAGGCATCTTTTACTGTGGAATGATGCTTTTTATATGGCTGGTATTTGTCAGCCTGCCCATAGAGACAGAATGCTTCGTGAAGGAGCCATTTGCTGTCTCTGGCGTAAGTTTCTTCGCAAGGGTTAAATGGTTCGTCCCCGCAGCAGGTAAGTTTTTCCCCATTTCCCAGATCCATAGAAAAGCCGAATTGCTTTGCCTTTGTGGACTGGATATCAAAATGTTACTTTATGTCCGAGAATTTCTTTTTCTTCTCCGTCTTTTACTTTAATCATATGAATCTGTTTGCCGATAGCAGCACAGTGCTTTTTCTGGAGAAGCAGTTCTGCCATGGAATGCAGAATATGTATGACTTCCTCATGACCATAAATATTCAGTTCGCGGGTCAGACCTTTTTCAGCAATATTCTGGCCAAACAGACGCATAATCCAGACAATTCCCATGATATGATCCACATGCTTGTGTGTGACAAAGACATCCGTGATCTCTTTCCAGTCAATATCTGCATTTTTCAACTGCTTCATGATGGTATTACCACCGCCGCCGTCAACCAGGAAATAATGACCGTCATTTTCAATGGCAAAACAGGTGTTGTAACATTTTGTAACCATGGCATTACCGGTACCTAAAATAGTGAGTTTCATGATATGTGCCTCGCTTTCTGTAGAAGTTCGGCTATATTTTAGCAGATAAATTTCAGACTGTACAGTGATTTGTAGTTAGTGTATAATAACTGAAAATGAACTTTTCAGGAGGATATACAGATGGAACCAATTGAATTTCGATATGATACACAGCTTTTGATTGAAGGTGAGAATCTGGATGAAGATGAGATCAGCGAATACTTCACAGAGCATTTTAAAGGCGATTGTCTTCTGGCTGTCGGAGACGAGGAACTGATCAAGATTCATTTTCACACCAATGAACCATGGCAGGTACTGGAATACTGTGCAAGTCTCGGAGAGATCTATGATATTGTGGTAGAGGACATGGACAGACAGGCAAGAGGTCTGAAAGGATAAAGATGAATGGCAGTGAAACGGGCAGGTTTCACTGCCTTAGGAACAGGATAATGCTGTAGAAATACCGCATAAGGTGTCCACACCAGAGGAATGCCCGATACCGGAGAATGCCAGATAAATCTGTTCGACAGTAATATCTGGATTGATCAGAAGATGTATCGGTGCACTGAACTGTCCGGAAACTGCACAGTGCAGAAAAGCTGCACTGATCTCATTAGTGCGGTCCAGATGGGAACAGATCTTTTTCTCAAGAATCTGTCGGAAACTGTCAGATTCAGATAACGACAGGCGCAGCCCTGCCAGGAATCCGCAGAGAAAGTCATCACCACTTGGAGTCAGACCTATGCCAAGCCCGATCAGTCGGCATAAAGTGTCAGCCATTTTGGCAGGATCACCAGTTTCCAGACGGAACTGGTGCAGGATGTTTTGGATAGCACTCATATAGAGAGATTCGCTTACAAGATTCGGCTGATTCAAAATAAGTTCCACACCACGCATATGGGGTGGCAGATCTGAATTTTCCGTCATGGCAATTGCCTGGCGGATTTTTTTATGTAACAGAAAATGCTGCTGAAATTCCCTGTTGCATAAAAAGTTCCGCCTGGCAGAATCGTGTTCTAAATTCCTGCCAGAAAGAAACAGATTTTGCCAGAAAGTATGTTCTGTATGCAATGGAACAGACAGTGTCTTACCGGCAGTAAAGGACAATTTTGCCAGTTCATCTTCTGTACAGTCCGTGATCAGGCTGATGGGAGAGAGAACCGAACCGCGTGGCTGGAGGGAGAGCAACTGATTCCCTGCCTTCAGATTCACAGCTTTCCGGTAGACAGAGTGAACGATGAGAGTAGATGTACTTTTCAAAATGTCAAATGCGTACTCAGACGCCTGTAAAATAGTAAGCTGCATATGGAGTATCTCCTGTCTGAATCAAACTTTCTATCTATCATAACAGATGATGATGACAATGAAAAGTTGTGTAAAAAAGAAATAGAAAAATGAATTGACAAAAAAATAACAACAGTGTTATTATATTAACCATGAACAAATTTATATATGCATACCAGGTGAAAGATAAGGATAGCTTCTTTGCCTTTGCGAAAAAGAGGGAATCAGGTGAAAAGCCTGAACGAACTGGTCACTGTAAACAGGAAATATGCCTTTGGAAACCATTGCATAAATCGAAATATGCGAGAAGGAAAGGGTACGTGATGATCTGTGAGTCAGGAAACCTGCCTGGTGTGAGATGTGCTCCAGATACAGCATAAACATCAAAAGACTATGAGAAATTTCGATAACAGCTTATAGTCTATTAGTGTATGCTTGTGTTTCGGAACACAGGCTTTTTTTATTTCATAGGAGGAAGAATATGGGAAGTAAAATTACGATTATTGGAGCAGGCAGTGTGGGAGCAACCATTGCCTATACATTGTCAGGAGAAAACATTGCATCAGAGATTGTAATGATTGATATCAACAAGGAAAAGGTTCAGGGAGAAGTCATGGACATTGAACAGGGAACCTGTTTCAGAGATCCAATTTCAATTGTATGTGGAGACTATGAAGATGCCAAGGATTCCGATATCGTGATCATCACTTCCGGAATTGCCAGAAAACCAGGTCAGACAAGAATCGAACTGACCCAGACGAATGTAAACATTTTGAAGAGTATTACACCGGAGATTGTAAAAGCAGCACCAAATGCGATCTATATTATTGTAAGTAATCCGGTAGATATTATGACCTATGTGTTCACAAAAATATCAGGACTTCCGGAAAGCCAGATTATAGGTTCAGGTACCATTCTGGATACTGCAAGACTGAAATTTGCGTTATCAGATCATTTCGGTGTTGCACAGAAAAATATACATGCCTATGTATTTGGAGAGCATGGAGACAGTTCCTTCATTCCGTGGTCAGGAGCATATATTTCCGGAGTCAGTGTAGATGAATTTTACGAGCTTATGAAAGCCCATGGAAAAGATATTGAGGCAGTGGATAAGGAAGCAATGCTGACATATGTACAGAAGTCAGGCGGAAAAATTATTGCAAATAAAGGTGCAACTTTTTATGCAGTTTCCAGATCAGTCTGTCAGATCTGTGCCAGAGTAGCAGCTTCTTCAGATTCTATTGCAACGGTATCTTCCATGATGCACGGCGAGTATGGAATCGAAGATGTATGTCTGAGTACACTTACGATCCTTGGACCAAATGGAATTCAGGGAAAACTTCCGATGCGAATGAAAAAAGAAGAGATTGAAAAACTGAAAGCCAGTGCAGATACATTGAAGTCAGTAATTGCGCAGATTGAGTGGTAGAAAGGAAGAGAATCTTATGAAGTACAGCTATTTTCCAGGATGTACATTAAGAACAAATGCAAAGATGCTGGATGTATACGGAAGAGCATCCGCATTGTCACTTGGTTTTGAACTGGAAGAAATTGACAACTGGCAGTGCTGCGGAGGAGTATATCCTTTGGGGACAGATGAGATTGCAACAAAACTGTCATCCGTCAGGGCACTGAATGAAGCAAAAGAAAAAGGACAGGATCTCGTCACATTATGTTCCGCCTGTCATCACGTCATCAAACGTGTGAATGATGATATGAAAAATGTAGAAGATATTCGCACCAGAGCCAATAACTATATGCAGCTTGAAACTCCTTATGAGGGAGAAACGACCGTGCTTCATTACCTGGAAGTGCTTCGTGACCGTGTAGGATTTGACAAACTAAAAGAAAAAGTCGTAAATCCTCTGACAGGTAAGAAGATCGGTGCTTATTATGGATGTCTGCTCCTCAGACCAGGAAAGATCATGGGATTTGATAATCCGGAAAATCCTTCTGTTTTAGAAGATTTTATTCGTGCTATCGGGGCAGAACCGGTTGTATACCCATATCGAAATGAATGTTGTGGGGGATATATTTCTCTGAAAGAAAAAGATATGACGCAGAACATGTGTAATAAAATCTGTGACAGTGCAGCAGGATTTGGTGCAGATATGCTGATTACGGCCTGTCCATTGTGTCTGTACAATCTGAATAAGAATGGAAATGGAAAGTTTCCGATACATTACTTTACAGAGCTTCTGGCTGAAGCGCTTGGAGTAAAAGAAAAAGTGGACAGGGAGGTGGAGAAACAGTGATAAATGAAAAGAAGCAGGCAGAGCAAATAAAAGAAATCAGTGGAGTGAATCCGCTGAAATGTATGAAATGTGGAAAATGTTCTGCGTCCTGTCCAGCATTTAACGAGATGGATATCAAACCACATCAGTTTGTGTCTTATGTGGTAAATGAAGATATCGAGTCACTGGTAAATTCCAAATCTCTCTGGAAATGTCTGTCCTGTTTTGCCTGTGTAGAGCGTTGTCCAAGAGATGTTAAACCTGGAAAACTGATTGATGCGGCAAGACAGCTTGTAGTTCGCCAGAGAGAACAGAGCTATCTTTCACCAGATGAGATTCCGGAACTTTTGGATCCGGATCTTCCACAGCAGTTGTTAGTCAGTGCATTCAGAAGATACAGGAGATAAGATCGATGCAGAGAATAGGAGTATTTGTCTGTCATTGCGGAAGTAATATTGCCGCGACAGTCGATGTAAAAAAAGTAGCAGAAATGGCAATGATGGAGCCAGGCGTTGTTCATGCGGAAGATTATCAGTATATGTGTTCAGAAGCAGGACAGGCATTAATTGCAAAAGCCATCAAAGAAAAAAATCTTACAGGAATGGTAGTATGTTCCTGTTCCCCGCGTATGCATGAAACCACATTCCGTAAAGCAGCAGAGCGGGCAGGTTTGAATCCATACATGGTAGAAATCGCAAACATTCGTGAACATGTTTCCTGGATTCATAAAGATATGGAAGAGGCTACGAAAAAAGCAGTGATTCTTATGAGAGCTGCTGTAGCAAAAGTAAACTTAAATACACCGCTTCATCCGGGAGAAAGCCGTGTTACAAAACGTGCGCTGGTTATCGGCGGAGGTATCGCGGGAATTCAGACAGCACTGGATATTGCTGATGCGGGATATGAGGTAGATATTGTAGAAAAAACACCAAGTATTGGCGGAAGAATGTCACAGCTGGACAAAACTTTCCCGACACTGGACTGTTCTGCATGTATCCTGACACCAAAGATGGTAGAAGCAGGAGCCCATGAGAAAATTACGATTTACACCTATAGTGAAGTGGAAAAAGTGTCCGGTTTCGTAGGTGATTTTACAGTAGATATCCGTAAAAAAGCCAGAAGTGTAGATATGGATAAATGTACCGGCTGTGGAGTCTGTCAGGAAAAATGCCCTTCTAAAAAGACACCGAGTGAATTTAACCGTGGCTTAAATAACAGAAGTGCTATATACACACCGTTTGCACAGGCAATTCCAAATGTACCGGTGATCGACCGTGAAGCATGTACCAAGTTCAAAACCGGTAAATGTGGAGTATGTGCAAAGGTATGTCAGGCAGGTGCGATTGACTACGAGCAGAAGGATGAAATTGTAACCGAAAAATATGGTGCAATTGTAGTAGCGACAGGGTTTGATACCATCAAACTGGATCAGTACGATGAATATGCATATAATCAGAGCAAAGATGTGATTACTTCTCTAGAACTGGAACGTGTCATGAACGCTGCGGGACCTACCAAAGGACATTTGGAACGTCTTTCTGATGGAAAAGCACCAAAAGAGATGGTATTTATTCAGTGTGTGGGAAGCCGCTGTGCAGATGACAGAGGAAAGAGCTACTGCTCTAAGATCTGCTGTATGTATACTGCAAAACATGCCATGTTGATCCGTGATAAATATCCGGATGTCAACGTAACCGTATTTTATATAGATGTACGTACACCAGGAAAGAACTTTGATGAGTTCTACAGAAGAGCGGTAGAACAGTATGGTGTAAATTATATCAAAGGTCAGGTTGGAAAAGTTCTTCCACAGCCAGATGGAAAGCTTCTGGTACAGGGTGTAGACCTTCTGGATAATAAGCAGATTCTGAAAGAAGCAGATATGGTAGTTCTTGCCACTGCAATTGAACCGAATCCGGATGTGCGTAAGATTGCGACCATGCTTACAGCAAGTATTGATACCAATAATTTCCTGACAGAAGCACATGCAAAACTCAGACCGGTAGAGTCTCCGACGGCAGGTATTTTCCTGTCCGGTGTATGTCAGGGACCAAAAGATATTCCGGAGACAGTATCTCAGGCAGGTGCAGCCGCAGTAAAAGCTATCGGTCTGCTTGCAAAAGACAAACTGATGACCAACCCATGTACTGCAAAACCTGATGAACTGCTGTGTAATGGATGTTCTACATGTGCAAATGTTTGCCCTTACGGTGCAATCAGCTATATTGACAAAGAAGTAAACGACCACGGTATCCGTGAAGTACGCCGTATTGCCCAGGTAAACAGTGCTCTGTGTCAGGGCTGTGGTGCTTGTACCGTTGCCTGCCCATCCGGTTCTATGGATCTGCAGGGCTTCTCTAACAGACAGATCTTAGCGGAGGTAGATGCAATATGTCGATAGAAAATACTGAATTCAGACCGAAAATTGTAGCATTCTGCTGTAACTGGTGCAGTTATGCAGGTGCCGACCTTGCCGGCAGCAGCCGTCTGGTTTATCCGGCCGATGTAAAGATCATCCGCGTACCTTGCTCCTGCAGAGTAAACCCGATGTTTATCTTAAGAGCATTTGAAAAAGGTGCGGACGGCGTTATCATGTGTGGATGCCATCCGGGAGACTGCCATTACAGTACAGGTAATTATTATGCAAGAAGACGTATGACACTGCTGTTCTCTATGCTGGACTTTATCGGTGTGGAAAACGGACGTACACGAGTAGAGTGGGTGTCTGCGGCTGAAGGTGTGAAATTCTCTCAGACTATGAACGAGTTTGCAGAGAAGATTCATTCTCTTGGTAAAAACGTAAGATTGGAGGATTTGAGATGCAGGAAGAATTGATCAAACGTGCGAAAGAACTGTTAGCAGACGGTACCGTGGCACGCGTGCTTGGCTGGAAAGCCGGCGATCTGCCTTACAATCCGGAACCATCTTATTTTGAAAACGAAGACCAGCTGAAGAATTTTGTATACAATGGATTTTGCGGTGCAAACCTGAGCAAATACATGATCGAAGCTTCCAAGCTGGAAGGAAAAACACTGGTATTCTTAAAACCATGTGATACATACAGCTTTAATCAACTGATCAAAGAACATCGTGTAGACAGAGAAAAAGCTTTTATCATCGGTGTTGGATGTAAAGGTAAACTGTCCATCGAAAAGATCAGAGAACAGGGTATCAAAGGTATCGAAAGCATCACAGGTGCCGAGATGACAGATGATGCAGAAACTCTGACGATCCAGACAATTTATGGCGAGAAGACATGCACTTATGCATCTGCAATGCTGGGACGCTGCCATGTCTGCAAAGGAAAAGAGCATCAGGTATACGATGAGCTGATCGGCGAATCCAAAGATACCAAAGATGCAGACCGTTTTGCAGAAGTAGAGAAGATTGAAGCAATGTCTCCGGAAGAGAGATTTGCATTCTTCCAGAACGAATTATCAAAGTGTATCCGTTGTAATGCCTGCCGTAACGTATGTCCGGCATGCAGCTGCCGTAAATGTGTGTTTGACAGCACAAAATTCGACAGTGCACAGAAGGCAAATGTGGATGATTTCGAAGAAAAGATGTTCCACATTATCCGTGCATTCCATGTAGCAGGACGCTGTACCGACTGTGGCGAGTGCAGCCGCGTATGTCCGCAGGGTATTCCGCTGCATCTGTTCAACCGTAAATTTATCAAAGATATTGATACGTTCTACGGAGAATATCAGGCAGGAGAGGATACGGATTCTAAAGCACCACTGACAAACTTTACATTTGACGATGTAGAGCCAGGCATTGTTGGAGAAAGGGGATAATGTATGTACAAGATAGCGAAAAGTAATTTGCCGGCATTATTCCGTGCAATCGCAGAAACAAAAGAACTGTATCTGCCAATCAGAAGAGCAGGACAGGTAAATTTCGGACCTTGGAGTGAAGACGCAGAAGTTGACGTTGAAACTTTAAAGACCGTAAAATCTCCAAAAGATGTATTCTTCCCACAGAGTGAAAACCTTTACACCTGTGAAAGAGACGGCAAAGACATCAAAATCGAGCCTCAGGCATTACAGGATCAGGAATTTGTTGTATTTGGCATGAAAGCCTGCGACATCAAAGGTGTGGAAGTACTGGATAAGGTATTTTTAGCAGACCCGATCGATACTTTCTATGCTGCAAGAAGAGATCACGGAATCATCGTTGCCATGGCATGTCATGAACCGGAAGAAAGCTGTTTCTGTAAGGTATTTGGTGTAGACTGTGCAGATCCGGAAAAAGCAGCAGCAGACGTTGCAGTATGGATGCTGGGTGATGACCTGATCTGGAAAGCAATCACAGAAAAAGGTGAGGCACTGACAAAATCAGTGGAAAGCCTGCTGGAAAACGCAGATGCCGACAGCGACAAGCTGGAAGAAGAAAAGAACAACATCCGTGCGATCGTAGAAAAACTTCCGTATTCCAATCTTTCCCTGGAAGGATGGGGCGGAGACAAACTGGAGGAGAAATTCAATTCTCCGAAGTGGGAAGAGCTGTACAAACCATGTCTTGCATGTGGAACCTGTACTTTTGTATGCCCGACCTGCCAGTGCTACGACATCAAGGATTATAATACAGGACACGGTGTTCAGAGATACCGCTGCTGGGATTCCTGCATGTACTCTGATTTCACAATGATGGCTCACGGAAATAACCGTACAAGCCAGATGCAGCGTTTCCGTCAGAGATTCATGCACAAGCTGGTTTATTTCCCGGCAAACAACGACGGCATGTTTTCCTGCACCGGCTGCGGCCGCTGCGTGGAGAAATGTCCGCAGTCCCTGAATATCGTGAAGGTGATCAAAGCATTTGCAGCGCAGGGAGGGAAAACGAATGAGTGAATGTACATGTCATAAAAATTATACGCTGGATACGCTGATTCCGAAGGTCGGTGTCATCACGGATATCCGGGAGGAGACGCCGGATGTAAAGACATTCCGTGTCAATGCGCCGGAGGGCGGCAAGCTGTTTGAGCATATGCCGGGCCAGTGCGCAATGCTGTGTGAGCCGGGCGTAAGCGAGGGAATGTTTTCCATCACCTCCTCGCCGACAAATAAGGAGTATCAGGAGTTCAGCATCAAAAAATGCGGCAGCCTGACGAGCTATCTGCACAGCCTTGAGGTGGGCGACGAGGTTACAGTCCGTGGGCCTTACGGCAACCATTTTCCGGTGGAGGATAAGCTGAAAGGAAAGGATCTGCTGTTCATTGCCGGAGGAATCGGTCTTGCACCGCTTCGTTCCGTGATCAATTATGTGCTGGACAACCGCGAGGATTATGGTACGGTGGATATCCTTTACGGATCCAGATCGGCAGATGATCTGGTGCAGTTAAAGGAAATCCAGGAGGTCTGGATGAAGGCGAAGGATGTTCACGTTTATCTGACGATCGACCGTGAGCAGGAGGGCTGGGACGGCCATGTCGGCTTTGTGCCAGCTTACTTAAAGGAGCTTGGATTTGCGACAGATAAGACGGCGCTGATCTGCGGACCGCCAATCATGATCAAATTTGTTCTGGCTGGTCTTCAGGAAATGGG
>OLPV01002860.1_pt1 | contig 10871 bp, 7 predicted proteins | sample 1671961 | NCBI WGS metagenome assembly OLPV01 (sample SAMEA3136630, study PRJEB25190) | human gut metagenome | biome: human gut; feature: human-associated habitat; material: faeces | place: Austria | collected 2013
TATTTCAGCGACAAGGACGGTACAAAGGAAATCAAAAAAGCCGACACCGTAACGGCGAAGCTGAAGGACGATCCCAAATCTCCCCAGACCGGCGACACAAGCGGCTCTGCTTTGTGGATTGCCCTGCTGCTTGTCAGCGGCGGTGCAGCCATTGGCACAACGGTTGTAGGGAAAAAGAAAAAGTACAACAAATAATTGAATAGTGTTCCCTTGCTCCATCTTCCGAGCAAGACAAAAGCGTCGTAGAAATACGACGCTTTTGTGCTGCCTGCATGACGGTGAGCACATCGCTGGCGGCCCGGCAAATGCAAAGAAACACCATCCTATAGGGATGGTGTTTCTTTGTGATTGTCCACTACTTTTGTTGTCTGCATCCCCGCATACCGCAAAAGCAAAAAACGTAACGAGGCTCGACTCGCTACCGGCATCCCACGAATGGCGGAGCCATTCGCAGGAGCCCTGCCGGACCTCTTGATTTAACGCGCTTCGCGCAGGTCGAGGCAGCGAGTTTGGTCCTGCCCGCAGCATTCCAAAAAGAAACACCATCCGTCAGGATGGTGTTTCTTTTTGGAGCGGGCGACGAGGCTCGAACTCGCTACCTCGACCTTGGCAAGGTCGCGCTCTACCAGATGAGCTACGCCCGCAGAACAATGGTTATTATAGTGCATAATATGGCCATTGTCAAGGATTATTTTCACTCTTTCAGAATTATTTCCATGATCCCCCAGGCGTCCGTGTCCGGATAGAACTGCACCTGCCAGGACTGGTTACCGTGCCCCAGCTCCTGCTGGAACGCCGCCACGGAATCCAGCACCGATTGGCGGCTGCCGTCAAAGCTGCCCACCTGCACCGCCAGCTCCTTCCCGCCGTTTTCCACTGCGGCCTGCAGCAGGTCCCGCAGGGCCGCGGCATTGGTGGCGTGGACAATGGATTTAATCTGCTGGGCCGTGCGCCGATATCCGGCGGTGAACCGCAGCTGCGTATAGCCCCGTCCCCCCTCGTCCACGGTGTAGGTGAGATACTCCAGGGCGTAGGCTCCCAGAGGGGTCTCCTGCAGAACCTCATCACAGGCCACCTGGGCCAGTTGAGAAGCGTCCGCTCCGTCCTCGCTGTCATACAGCCAAACGGTGCCGCTCTCGTCATGGGCGCTCACCAGCAGCAGCAGGTCGTTCACCAGGTCCTGGCGGCCTTCTGCCCGGAGCACATCCCGCCGGTCGCCCTCGTAATAGGTGGCGCTGTGGGGCTCTGTGCGGGTATATTCCCGCCGCAGCAGCCCACACCCGGATAAAAGCAGCGCCCCGCACAGAAGCAGGGGGAGAATTCTTTTTTTCATGGGACGCTCCTTTCTTCTCAATTTTAAGAGGAACCAACGAATTATACTTGTAAAAAGCCTCGCAATGCTTGCCGCCCGCAGGCGGCAAAGCTCAATCTGCAAGTGTGGAATTTGCGCGCAGCAGACTGCAATCCTTTTGACAGAAAAATCGAAGATTTTTCGCCAGTTATTTTACAGCAGCGACATCTGCTCCCGGCCCTGGTCCTCCTCCCGGAGCAGGGCGCCGGCAGCGGGGATGCTGCGCACCCGGTAGCGGGCAAGATTCGTGATGCCGCTCTCCTCCGGGGTGCAGACCCGATCCAGGTGATACCGGGGCTTCATGTTCATCACCGCCACGCCCTGGGTGGCGCGGGTGGTCTTGGGCGCAAGCAGCGCCGTGTGCAGCAGCAGGGCCCGGGGCTCCGTGCTGATGAGGGCCAGCTCCCTGTCCTCCGTCAGGGGTACCAGGGCCGCTAGGGGGCTCTTGTCGGAGTAGGCCCCGGTGAGCTTGCGGCGGTTGGAGGTGGTGGCGTAGGCCGAGAGGGAGACCCTTGCGCACTTGCCGTTTTCAAAGAAGAACAGCACATGCCCGCTGTAATCCCCCGGCAGCACCAGGTCGATGACCTTCTCCTCCTCGTCCATCCCCAGCTTGGTGGGCAGATAGTCCCCCAGCAGCGACGCCTTGCCGTCGGCAAAATCGGCGGCCCGGACCTTATACACCTGCTGGCGGTCAGTGAAGAACATCAGCTCGGTGTTGTTGGTGGCCTCCACCTGGCGGAAAAGCTCGTCGCCCTCCTTGAACTTCTGCTCGCCGCTCATGCGCAGAGATTGGGCGGTGATCTTCTTAAAATATCCCTCCCGGGACAAAAACAGCGTCACGGGATAGTCCGGCGTCTCCTCCGGTTCCTCCTCATACTCCGCCTCATGGCTGAAGATAATTTCCGTTTTCCGGGGCTGGGCGTACTTTTTCCGCACCTCCTCCAGCTCGCCCACGATGATTTTACGGATGCGGGCGGGCTTTTGCAGGGTGTCCTCCAGGTCCTCGATTTCCTCCTCCAGGGCGGCGGTCTCTTGGACCCGCTTGAGGATGTACTCCTTATTGATGTTGCGCAGCTTGATCTCCGCTACATACTCCGCCTGAACCTGGTCGATGCCGAAGCCGATCATCAGGTTGGGCACCACCTCCGCCTCCTCCTCGGTCTGGCGGATGATCTCAATGGCCTTGTCAATGTCCAGCAAAATGCGTTTGAGGCCCTGCAAAAGGTGCAGCTTCTCCTGCTTTTTGTGCAGCACGAAGTACACCCGTCTCCGCACGCATTCCGTGCGCCAGGCCAGCCACTCCTCCAGCAGCGCCTTCACCCCCAGCACCCGGGGCATTCCGGCGATGAGGATGTTAAAGTTGCAGCTCACCGTGTCCTGCAGGGGGGTCAGGCGGAAGAGCTTCTGCATGAGCTTGTCCGGGTCTACGCCCCGCTTTAAGTCAATGGCCAGCTTCAGGCCCGAGAGGTCCGTCTCGTCCCGCATGTCGCTGATCTCCTTGATCTTCCCGGCCTTCATCAGCTCGGACACCTTGTCCAAAATGGCCTCCAGGGAGGTGGAATAAGGGATCTCGAAAATTTCGATAATGTTTTCGCTCTTGATATAACGGTACTTGGCCCGGACCTTCACGCCGCCCCGGCCCGTCTCATAAATGCGTCCCAGCTCCTCCGGGTCACAGAGAATCTGCCCGCCGGTGGAAAAATCCGGGGCCAGCAGGGTGGTGACAATGTCGTGGTCGGGATTTTTCAGCAGCTGGATGGTGGTGTCGCAGACCTCCCCCAGGTTAAACCCGCAGATTTGCGACGCCATGCCCACGGCGATGCCCTGGTTGGCCGACACCAGCACATTGGGATAGGTGGTGGGCAGCAGGGCCGGCTCCTTGGTGGTGTTGTCGTAGTTATCCACAAAGTCCACGGCGTCGCAGTCCAGATCCCGGAAAAGCTCCGCGCAGATGGGGGCCAGCTTTGCCTCGGTGTAGCGGCTGGCGGCGTAGGCCATGTCCCGGGAGTAGACCTTGCCGAAGTTGCCCTTGCTGTCCACAAAGGGGTGGAGCAATGACTCGTTGCCCTTGGCCAGGCGCACCATGGTCTCGTAAATGGCCTGGTCGCCGTGGGGATTCAGGCGCATGGTCTGGCCCACGATGTTGGCGGACTTGGTGCGGTTCCCCGTGAGCAGGCCCATCTTGTACATGGTGTACAGGAGCTTGCGGTGGGAGGGCTTGAAGCCGTCAATCTCCGGGATGGCCCGGGAGACGATCACGCTCATGGCGTAGGGCATATAGTTCTCGTCCAGGGTGGAGGTGATGGGCTGCTCCACTACCGTGCCCCGCAGGCCCATGACATTGGGGTCCGCGGCGGGATGGACGGCTTTCGGTTCTGTTTTCTTCTTTGCCATGAAAGATAATTCCTTTCGTATTCAAACTGGCGGGAGGATGCCAGGAATGACCCCGCCAAAAAACGATCGATTTTAATTTGCGGCGCAGGGCACGCGGCAGGGCACATGGGCCCTGCCCTACAAAACACTGTGCTGCCGGGGGCCGGGCGGACAGGGTCGTCCGCCCCTACAAAATCCTATCGGTAAACGGTGCGTAGGGCCGGCGTCTCCGACGGCCCGAACTGGGCTTATACCGCATTCCTTGCAATGTGTCATTGCGAGGGCGCGCACAGCGCCCGTGGCAATTCGTACCCCCGTCCCCTACGGAGTGTCTACCGATGGCCGTGTGTAGGGGCCGATGCCCACATCGGCCCGCCGGATTTTGCGCCGGACTCTCTGTAAACCACCGTGTCATTGCGAGGGCGCGTCGCGCCCGTGGCAATCCGTCCCCAAAGCCTCCCTTGCCTAAAGGGAGGGGGACCAGCCGCAGGCTGGTGGATGGATTTGTGCGGGGAAGAATCCCCCAGTCACGGCTTCGCCGTGCCAGCCCCCTTTAGGCAAGGGGGCCATCAACCCCTCCGACGCTTCGCACATCGCCCCTTACACAGGGGAGGCTTTTTATTTCCTTGCTCCGCCTATCCCCGCCAATTTGCCAAGGGATAGGTGCCGCTTTCCTTCTTGTAAGCGGCCAGCAGCTCGTGCTCCCGCTGCTCGCAATTTTCGCAGACTTCGTACTCTAACAACAGGAGAGGGTAGTTCTTCACCTGCCAAATGGCGCGCCCGCCCTTGTGATTGGCGGCGGTGCCCCAGCCGTATTTTACATATTGCAGCACCCGCTGCCGCAGGCCGCCGCGCCCATTGGCCTTACCGATGTACAATACGGTTTTGTCTGTGCATTGTGCGTATTTTTGTTCCAAAATCGCCGCTGGATAACCCTTTGCACGCGAATTCTCAGGGCTTTCCATAAAGGAAACAGGCAGCTTTTCCGGGACCAGCACGCGGTAAATGCCCGGCTGACACGGAAGTGAGCCGCACTTTGTCTGATGGAGTTCTGCCAATGTGGAAACCGTTGGATGTTTTTGGTACAACGTCGGGTCGCGGTCAACACTTTCCAAAAATGAAATATCTTTATCAAATCTGTCCATTTCCCCTCAGCTCACATCGATCATATCCAGATACTTATACCCGTTCTCGGCGATATACTCCTTCCGCCCCGCCAGGTTGTCCCCCAGCAGGAGGTCAAAAATGCGCTCGGTCTCCGCGGCCTCGTCCGGTAGGACCTTTACCAGCCGCCTTGTCTCCGGGTTCATAGTGGTCAGCCACATCATCTCCGGGTCGTTCTCGCCCAGACCCTTGCTGCGGTCCACCTTCACCTTTTTTCCCTCCAGAGACTTGAGAATGTCCGCCTTCTCCTTCTCCGAGTAGGCAAACCAGGTCTTTTCCTTGCAGGTGATCTCAAACAGCGGCGTCTCCGCGATATACACATAGCCCTCCCGGATCAGCGTGGGGCACAGGCGGTAGAGCATGGTGAGGATCAGGGTGCGGATTTGGAACCCGTCCACATCGCCATCGGTGCAGAGGATGACCTTGCTCCAGCGGAGGTTATTCAGGTCAAACTGATTCAGGTCCTTCACAGCCCGGCCGCTTACCTCCACGCCGCAGCCCAGGACCTTCATGAGGTCGGTAATAATGTCGCTCTTAAAAATGCGCGGATAGTCGGCCTTCAGGCAGTTGAGTATCTTGCCCCGCACGGGCATGAGGCCCTGAAACTCCGCGTCCCGGCTCTGCTTGCAGGCGCCCAGGGCGGAGTCGCCCTCTACAATATAAATCTCCCGCTTGCTCACATCCTTGGTGCGGCAGTCCACGAACTTCTGCACCCGGTTGGCGATGTCGATCTTCTCCGTCAGCTTTTTTTTCTGATTGATGCGGGTCTTTTCTGCCGTCTCCCGGCTGCGCTTGTTGATAAGCACTTGGCTGGCGATCTTCTCCGCCGCGTCGGGATTTTCAATGAAGTATACCTGCAGCTGCTCCCGCAGGAAGTCGTTCATAGCGTCCTGGATGAACTTATTGGTAATGGACTTTTTGGTCTGGTTTTCATAGCTGGTCTGGGTGGAGAAGTTGTTGCTGACCAAAATCAGACAGTCCTGCACATCGGGATAGGTGATCTTGCTCTCGTCCTTGGTGTACTTGCCGTGGTCCCGGAGGTACTTGTCAATGGCGTACACAAAGGCAAGGCGGGTGGCCTTTTCCGGGGAGCCGCCATGCTCTAAGAAGCTGGAGTTGTGGTAGTGCTCCACCACGGGGTGCTTGTTGGAAAAGCAGCAGGCGATGTTCAGCTTCACCTTGTACTCGGGCTTGTCTGCCCTGTCCCGGCCCCGGCGCTCGCACTCCCAGCACACCGGCTCGGTGAAGGCATCCAGCCCCGCCAGCTCCCGAATATAGTCGGCGATGCCGTTTTCATAGAGGAAATCCTCCGTGTCAAAGGCCGCGCCGTTTTGGTTGCGCAGCCGGAAGGTGACCCCGGCGTTTACCACGGCCTGGCGCTTCATCACATCCCGGTAGTAGTCCGGGGGGATGCTGATGTCCGTAAACACGTCCAGGTCCGGCAGCCAGTGGATGCGGGTGCCGGTCTTGCGCTTTTGGCTGTCGGGCAGGGGGCGGGTCTGCATCTGGCCCACAATTTCGCCCCGTTCAAAGTGCAGGGAATACTCCTTGCCCTCCCGCCACACGGTTACATCCATGTAGCGGCTGGCGTATTGGGTGGCGCAGGAGCCCAGGCCGTTGAGACCCAGGGAAAACTCATAGTTTTCGCTGTTTTCGTTGTCATATTTGCCGCCGGCGTAGAGCTCGCAGAATACCAGCTCCCAGTTGTAGCGGCCTTCCTTCTCGTTCCAATCCACCGGGCAGCCCCGGCCCATGTCCTCCACCTGGATGGAGAGGTCGGAAAACCGCGTGACGGTGATGAGCCGCCCATGCCCCTCCCGGGCCTCGTCGATGGCGTTGGACAGTATTTCAAATACGGCATGCTCGCAGCCCTCCAGGCCGTCGGACCCGAAGATGACGCCCGGACGCTTGCGCACCCGATCCGCACCCTTGAGGCTGGAAATGCTTTCGTTGTTATAGGTTTTCTTTGCTGCCATAGAGACCTCCTGCCGGCGATTCCGGCCATATTTTATTATTTTACCGCATTTCCTCTGTTCTGGCAAGTGCCTGGACTTTCTCTGACAAAAATTGCAATAAGATTTAAAAATGTTAGACAGCTCCCATTCTTATAGCAAGACAGCATCCTTATAAAATCAGCCTTATAAAAGGGGTTATGCACATTATCCACAGAGTTTTCCACATCGTTATGTAAACATAAAATCCGCGAAAAAGTTGCATAATTTTTCTTGTCTACATAAAAACGGCCAGGGTCCGGCAAAAGGCGGCTTCTTTCCCCTCGGCGCAAAAGCCCCCGGGACGCAAACACGTTCCGGGGGGCTGGGGGTTATTATTCGGGCTTCCCGTTATCGGCGGGAGGCTCCTTCGGGGATTTACCCTCCGGCGCATTCTCCTCCGGGGAGCTGGCCGTCGGCTTTTCCTCCTTGGGTTCGTCAAAGTCCGGCATGGGGATGGGCTGGGAGACGATATTGATGTGCTTGGCCGGAGCCTCGATGCTGTTGGGGGTGGAGGGGCGGAAGGCCTTTCGGGGCGCATCGTCCTCCCGGGTGGCACCGTAGTTGTCCACGGTCTCCGGATCCCGGCCCTCGATAATGGCCATCATCTCCTGGCCGGTAATAGTCTCCTTCTTCAGCAGGTAGGCGGCGATCTTGTCCAGCAGCTCCCGGTTGTCCCGCAGAATTTGCTTGGCCTCCTGGTGGCACTGGCGGATGATCTTGATGGTCTCCCGGTCCGCCGCGGCATAGGTCTCCTGGGCGCAGGACATGGAGTAGCTGCCGTCCAGGTACTGGCTCTGTACGGTGCCCAGGGCCATCATATCAAACTCATCGCACATGCCGAACCGGGCCACCAGGTTCCGGGCCATCTCCGTGGCGCGCTCGATGTCGTTGGCGGCGCCGGAGGTCATGGTGTTGCAGACGATCTCCTCACTGGAGCGTCCGGCAAGCAGGGTGCGGATCTCTGCCAATATGTCCTCCCTGGACATGAGGAATTTCTCCTCCTCCGGCAGGTGCAGGGTGTAGCCCAGGGCTCCCTGGGTGTGGGGTACGATGGTGATCTTGCTGACGGGCTGGGCGTTTTTCTGCTTGGCGGCGACCAATGCATGGCCCACCTCGTGATAGGCGATGATCTTCTTTTCCTCGTCGGTGATGACGGTGCCCTTCTTCTCCGAGCCGGCGATGACCACCTCAAAGGCCACCAGCAGGTCGTTCTGATTCACGGCCTTGCGGCCCTTGCGCACGGCACGCAGGGCGGCCTCGTTCACCAGGTTTGCCAGGTCTGCACCCACGCAGCCGGCGGTGGCCTGGGCAATCTTCTCCAGGTTCACATCCTCGGCCAGATGGATATTCCGGGTGTGGACCTGCAGGGTAGCCAGGCGGCCCGCCAGGTTGGGCCGGTCCACAGTGATGCGCCGGTCGAAGCGGCCGGGACGCAGCAGGGCCTTGTCCAGCACCTCCGGGCGGTTGGTAGCGCCCAGAACGATAACGCCCTTGCTGGGGTCAAAGCCGTCCAGCTCTGCCAGAAGCTGATTCAGGGTTTGCTCCCGCTCATCGTTGCCGCCGAAGCGGCTGGCATCCCGGGACTTGCCGATGGTGTCGATCTCGTCAATGAAGATGATGCAGGGGGCTACCTTGGCCGCCTCCTTAAACAGGTCACGCACACGGCTGGCGCCCACGCCCACGAACATTTCCACAAAGTCGGAGCCGGAGATGGAGAAGAACGGCACGTTGGCCTCGCCCGCCACGGCCTTGGCAAGCAATGTCTTGCCGGTGCCGGGGGAGCCCACCAGCAGCGCACCCTTGGGCAGCTTTGCGCCGATGGCGGTGTACTTGCCGGGATTATGGAGGAAGTCGATGATCTCCTCCAGGGATTCCTTGGCCTCGTCCTGGCCGGCCACGTCCTTAAAGGTGATGCCGGTGGATTTTTCCATATACACCTTGGCATTGGATTTGCCAACGCTGCCGATGCCGCCGATGCCGCCGCTGCTCTTGCTCAGCAGACGCATTACCAGTAAAAACGCCCCCAGCATCAGAATCGTGGGCAGGATATAAGAGATCATAAACTGCAAAATGGGGCTCATCTGCTCCACCACCGGGGCGGTGTAGGCCACATGATGCTCGTCCAGCAGATCGTAGAAATTGTTGCTGTTGATCTGTGTGGTGTAAAGAATGACCTTGGTTTTTTCGGAGTTGGTGTAGGTTTTGGGTTCCTTGCCGCTCTCGTCGGTATAGACATAGCCGTCAATAGGGGTGGCGAGGATCTGGCCGTTTTCAAACTCCACCCGGGCGATCTTATCCTCCCGAACCAAGTCGGCCAGAGCGCTGAAATCCACCTCAAAGCTGGTGGCCTTGTTGGCTGCGTTTCCGGCATAGGCGGCAAAATAGTTAAAGCCGATGGTCAGCACCACCGCCCAGGCCAGCAGCACCAGCACACCCCGAAGGTTTCGGTTGTTCTTGCTGTTTTTGTTGTTCTTGTTGTTTTTTGAGTCCATAGTTGGCCTCCTTCCGCGTAGACAGACCTTGCAATTAATGGCAGTATACCATATAAAATAAAAGCAAACAAGGGCGGAAAAACCCCTGCCGTGTAAAATTTCTATGAATTGACCTTTCTATTATGCCCCGTATGTGCTATACTAAAAGCTGCGAAAAAATCCATCCGTATTTTTCCGGCAAAGAGCTTGCAGCCTGCCGCGCGCATCACTTTTCGTGCGCGGCGTTAAAGCGTTACAACGGCAGCCTGAAGCAAGGCTTTTTTATTTTTATTCTGTGAGGACGAGCTATGAGAGAAAACGATAGACAGAGGCCCCTGCCCCAGGCGGAGGCGGACGGCATCATTGAGGGCCGCAACGCCGTGATCGAGGCTCTGCGCTCCGGGGAGAACATCGACAAAATCTACCTGGCCAAGGGCGAGACAGACAAGACCCTGGGCCATATTGCCTCCCGGGCCCGGGAAAAGGGCATCGTGGTGGTGGAGGCCGACCGGCGCAAGCTGGATGGCATGAGCCGTACCCACGCCCACCAGGGGGTCATCGCCCTGGCGGCTATGCGGGAATATGTGACCGTGCAATCCCTGCTGGATACCGCCGAAGAAAAGGGGGAGGCGCCGCTGCTGGTGGTGTGCGACGAAATTTCCGACCCCCACAACCTGGGTGCCATCCTCCGCACCGCCGAGTGCGCCGGGGCCCACGGGGTCATCATCCCCAAGCGCCGCTCCGCCGGGCTCACGGCCATTGTGGGCAAGACATCGGCGGGGGCGGTGAGCTATATGCCCGTGGCAAGGGTCTCTAACCTCCCGGCTACACTGGAGGAGCTGAAGAAAAAGGGCATATGGGTCTATGGCACGGCCGCCGAGGGGGCTACCTCCCTGTATGAGGCTGATCTCAAGGGCCCGGCGGCCATCGTCATCGGGTCTGAGGGCAGCGGCATGGGCCGCCTGGTGCGGGAGAAATGCGACTTTTTGGTGAGCATCCCCATGAAGGGGCATATCTCGTCCCTGAACGCATCCGCCGCAGCGGCCATTCTGCTATATGAGGCGGTGCGCCGCCGGATGTAAGTGAGGACTATGAGCAAGTACACAGAGGAAGAACTGAATCAGGCCCTGGAGGACACCGGCAGGCTCCTGCAGGACGTACCCCTCACCCGGGAGTATGACCTGGACGACATTCTGGCGGAGTTTGGTACCGGTGCGGTGAAGCCGCCGCAGCCCGTCCCGGAGCCGATTTCCCAGTCACAGCAGCCGGAGCCGGAAGATCCGGCTGCGGAGCCTGCCCCGAAGCCTGAGTCTATAGCGGAGAAACCCGCCGAGGAGGAAGCTCCGGCGGAGCAGCCGAAAGAGGACACCCGGACTCCGGAGAAGGATTCCCCGGAGCCGGAGGAAAAAGCTGCGCCCCGGGAGCGCTTGGTGTCGCTGGAGGATATGATGGACCGGACGGTCTCCGCCGTGATGGAGGAGGAGTCGGCCCAGCGGCAGCTGGAGCGGGAGGAGCAGG
>OLPV01002862.1_pt1 | contig 10859 bp, 11 predicted proteins | sample 1671961 | NCBI WGS metagenome assembly OLPV01 (sample SAMEA3136630, study PRJEB25190) | human gut metagenome | biome: human gut; feature: human-associated habitat; material: faeces | place: Austria | collected 2013
GCCGACAATACTTGGCGGGTGACTGCCCGGGAAGATAGGTAATGCCAACACAAACAGAAGAACCAGTCGAGAGGCTGGTTCTTTTTTCGTGTATAAACGCTTCTCCTAAGCGGCTGGCCTGAGGCTCCAGCATGAACGGATGGAAATGGCCTGTTTCGGTTCGAAACAGGCCAGAGAGGCGGAAAAGACGGCAGAAAGATATGAGAAAAAATTGCAATTTATCAAAAACGATGCTACAATCAAGGAAGAATCCGGATTGCCGAAAAAATTGCGGGAAGCAGATACAGTGATTCCTCATACTGTGGCTGTAAACTTCCCCAAAATTCAAGGCGTTGTCCCCAAAGGTGCAGCAGCTGTTGAGGTGTATACGATGGCCGGAGACGGAACAAGCACACCGATTCGGGATTGAAGCGATTGTATGCAACATATCCTGACTATGGGGACGCAAGTAGCTGGAAGAAGAGATCCGGGACGGTGTATGCAAAGAATCACCATTATGTGGTTCACTGGTATGAGAATACCATAGGCGTTCCATCGGAGGAAATAAAGTTGAAAGGGGCGAAATAATATGCGTGTCCAATATGTTGGTAAAAGCTTCGGAATCGATGGCTTGACGGATGGAATGGAATATGAGGTTCTTTCCTATGACGAAGGTTCAGGAGCTCTTCAAATCGTTGATGATAGCGGCGAAGATTACCTCTATGACCCGCACAATCCTCGCCCAATCGCGAACTCAGATCACCCCGGTGGAAGGTTTGTGATTGTTGAGGATGATGTCATTGGAACACTCAGAAAAGCAATATGTGAATAAGGAAAGAGAGTTATAGTAACATGGCTCTCTTTGCGTCCATTGGTGACCCGCTGAGATTCGCTGCCCCGGTGCTAAGGCACCGGGTAAGGAGTTGGCATCGTCGAGCCGATGCCAAGGAACAGTTCACCGGACTGTTCCATTAAATTTTTCGAATCTCCGCGTGTATCAAAAAAGAGATATCCCCTCGGGGATATCTCTTTTTTGGTGACCCGCTGGAGATTCGAACTCCAGACCCACTGCTTAAAAGGCAGTTGCTCTACCGACTGAGCTAGCGGATCGCATTTGGCTGGGATGGCCGGATTCGAACCGACGCATGTCAGAGTCAAAGTCTGATGCCTTACCGCTTGGCGACATCCCAATGTTGAAGCGTCATCCTTTGCACGGACACTGGGTATTATACCATGAAACATAGGATTTTGCAATCCCTTTTTTCGGATTTTTTCCTCAGCCTGGCAGACCTGTAGCGCCGGTGACCAGGATTCCCAAAACCGCCCGGTAGATTTCCTCGAATTGGCTCAGGGGCAGGGGATTCTGGCCGGAGCCGCATTCGACGGTGTAGCCCGGCCGCCGCCAGACTTTTATGAACCAGTCCTTGTAGCCGGCGAAGCTGGAATTGTAGGGGGTGTCTTCCAGGGCGTAGCCGCTGAGCCGGGCAAATTCCGTGCCCAATTCCTGAGCCCCGGCCACGAAATCCTCCTGAAATTTCCAGTAAATGGCCTTCCCCTGAGTGTGCAGGGCGATCACCAGAGCCGGGTCAACCCGCAGGGTGTAACGGGCCAGGGCGATGGCTTCCCGCTGATTCAGAGGCGCACGGCCTACGAAATCCCGGGGGCCTGGCCGGGTATAGCCCTGGGAGAACTTGATGTCCCGGGCCTTCAGCCAGCCTGCCGGGTATTGCAGATTCAGGTCAACCCCCAGAAGATTGGCCTTCCAACCCTCCGGGAAGGGGATGGCAGGGTAGTTTTCCGCAAATTGCCGAGCCTTCTCGTATTCCGGAACACCCGTTTCGATGGCGCCGGTGACCAGATCTACACCGTCCGGATTCACCATGGGCACGGCGAAAATGGTGGCGGCGTTCAAAATCGTTTTCGTGGGCACGCCGAAGAGGGTGCCCTGGGTCTCCTCCGCCGCCGCCAGCTCCTCCAGAAATTTCAGCAGCACCGGGGCGGTGATCCACTCGTTGGCGTGGTGGGCGGCGGAATAGAGCACCCGCCGCCCACCACGCCCGATGCGAAGGGCCTGGACAGGCCGGTCAAAGGCGGTGGTGGTCAGCGTTTCCAGCCGAAAGGCCGGGTAGCGGGCGGCAAGAGCCGCCATGGTTCGGCGGCAAAGGTCGGAGGTCATGGGAACGTCCGTCTGTAGGATAGCCAAAATATCACCTCCTGACAGTCTATGCCCGACGGAGGCAAAAGATGTTGACAATTCCAAATTCCAGAAGTATGATTAGTCATACCAATCGGAATTACAGGAGGAAATGATTATGGAAATTCCGGAAGGAAAACACGCCTGGATGGTGAAAATTGGGGAAAAGGGTCAATTTGTCATCCCCAAGGAGGCCAGAGACCTGTTCGGCTTCCAGCCCGGGGAGACGGTGCTGGTGCTGGCGGACGAAAAGCGGGGGCTGGCAATCCCGGCTAAGGCGGACAGTCAGCGGCTGATGGGGCAAATCTTCAGCGAACTGGAGGGGAAATAATGGCGACCATTGTATTCTTCTCCATTCCCGCCCAAGGCCACGTCCATCCCACCCTGGGGGTGGTGCGGGAACTGACCGCCCGGGGGCACCGGGTAATCTACTATTCTTATGAAAGGTTCCGGGAGAAAATCCGCGCCGCCGGAGGGGAATTTGTGGGATGCGAGAGCCTGGATCCCACGATGGGTCTGACCCGGCAGGCAGGCGCAAGGGTCGGCTCCGATCTGGCCTTGTCCACCCGGGTGCTGGTGGACACCCTCCTGGCTCTGGATGAGCCGGTCTGCCGGGAAATGGAAAGGCTGAAGCCGGACTGCATTGTGGGAGACTCCATGGCGGTCTGGGCCAAAACCGCCGCCCAAAAGCTGGGCATTCCCTATGTGTGCTCCATGACCACCTTCGCCTTTAACCGGGAGTCGGCCAAAATCATGCCCCACAGTCTGAAGGATACGCTGGGAATGCTGCTGTCCATGGGCAAGGTGACGAGAGAAATCCGCCGATTGCAGGAAGCGGGCTATCCGGTGAAAAGCGTGCTGGAGCTGATCGGCTGTGACGAAACCGTGCCCACGGTGGTATACACCTCACAGCTGTTTCAGCCGGCAGCCCAAAGCTTCCCGAAGAACTTTGCCTTTGTGGGGCCTTCCCTGCGGCCGGTGGAAACCCCGGTGAAAAAGACGGGAAAGACCCTGATTTACATCTCCATGGGCACGGTGAATAATGAAATGCCGGCTCTGTACCGGGCATGTATCGAAGCCTTTCAGGCCACGCCTTACCAGGTAATCCTGTCTGCCGGGGCGTGCGCTCAGGTCATAAAACAGGGAAAATTGTCAGAAAACGTTTTCGTACAATCTGCTGTAGATCAGATCGGCGTTTTGGAGAAAACCGACATATTTTTGACCCACTGCGGCATGAACAGTGCCAGCGAAGGGCTGTATTTTGGGGTTCCGCTGCTGATGCTGCCCCAGACTTCCGAGCAGAAAGGGGTGGCAAGACGGGTATCCCAACTGGGTGCCGGGGTGCTCCTGAAGGGTACCTCCCCCGGGGAAATCCGGCGTGCCGCAGAGCGGCTTCTGAGAGATCCCAGCTACCGAAAAAACGCGGAAAAAATTGGGGAAAGCTTCCGGGCTTCCGGCGGAGCGTCGGCAGCGGCTGACCGAATTGAGGCGGAAATTGCCGAAAAAGGATGCAATACCGCTAAGCAACGTAGAAAAACAGACTTTAGAAATGTGCAGATTGCACATATTTCCCGGTGGAGGACAAAAACTGACCCATTGCCGTCCATAGACGGATATTCAAAGAAAAGAGAGGAAAAAGTTCGGCGGCATTCCGGGGCGTCCTCCTGGAATGCCGCCTTCTTTTCGCTCTGAAAACCCGGCGGAAGGCGGGGGCGGCTCTCCACTTTTGCCTGCGCCAAGACCGGGGCGCAAAGAAGAGAGGACGAGCGGCATCGGACAGAAAAAGGAATCAGAAAAATTACGTTTCGGGAAGTTCCGGGGAGAGGCTTTCACCGGAAAGCCGGAGGCGTTAAGTCCCTGCCCGGCGGCTTTTTTCGACGCGCATGTCGAGAAAATCCGGAAAAATCTCCTTTGAAAGCCGAATTTCCTTGTCAAAGTGCACAACCGGACGCTCACAAAATGAACACAATCTACAAATCGTAGGGAAATACACAAATAATTCTTGACTTTGAAAACGATTAAGTTTACCATATAGGCAAGGAAAGGGACAACGTAAACGAAAATTGTGAGATTTGCAAGCGTATCCCTTGAAACCCGTGAAGAATAACAAGGAGGAAAAAACATGAAAAAACTGATGGCTATGCTGCTGGCTCTCGTCATGGTTCTGAGCCTGGCCGCCTGCGGCGGCAACACCGCTGCCCCCGCTGCAACCGAAGCCCCCAAGGCTGACGCTCCCGCTACCGAAGCCGCTCCCGCTACCGAGGCTGCCGCCGAGGAAGGCAAGGTCTTCAACATCTACGCCTGGAACGAGGAGTTCAAGGGCTTCTTCGAGAAGTACTACACCGTTCCCGAAGGCATCACCGTCAACTGGATCATCAACCCCTCTGACGGCGGCGTCTACCAGGACAAGCTGGACGAGGCTCTGCTGAACCAGGAGAACGCCGCTGCCGACGACAAGGTCGATATGTTCCTGGCCGAGGCTGACTACATCCTGAAGTACACCAACTCCAAGTACACTCAGGACGTCCAGGCTCTGGGCGTCACCGATTTCTCCAACGCTTACGAGTACACCGTGCAGGCCGCTTCCGATGAGGCTGGCACCGTCAAGGGCGTTTCCTTCCAGTGCTGCCCTGCTGCTCTGATCTACCGCCGCTCCATCGCTAAGGACGTTCTGGGCACCGACGATCCCGCCGAGGTTCAGGCCAAGCTGGACAGCTGGGACAAGTTCAACGCCGTGGCCGCTGACGCCAAGGCCAAGGGCTACCTGATGACCGCTTCCGAGTCCGCTACCTTCCGTGTGTTCTCCAACAACGGTGAGACCCCCCTGGTTACCGACGGCAAGCTGACCCTGAACGACGCCATCAAGGCATGGCAGGCTCAGGCTAAGGACTTCTCCGACAAGGGTTACACCCAGACCTGCGACATCTGGTCCGATGAGTGCACCGCTCAGATGTTCAAGGACGGCAAGACCATGTGCTACTTTGGACCCGCTTGGTACTACAACTTCTCCATGGGCAACGCTCAGGATCCTGAGAAGGGCTGCCCCGGCGACTGGGCTATCTGCGAAGGTCCTCAGGCTCACTTCTGGGGCGGCACCTGGCTGCTGGCCGCTACCGGCTCCGACAACCCCACCATGCTGGCTGACATCATGAACACCTTCATCAACGATGAGGAAGTCTGCACCAACCTGGTCAAGAACGAGATGCAGTTCTCCAACAACCAGAAGGTCAACCAGGCCTGCGCTGCTGAGGGCGGCAACGAGTTCCTGGGCGGCCAGAACGACACCGCTGTGTTCGTTGAGCTGGCTAAGAACATCAAGTTCGAGAACAAGACCATCTACGATCAGCTGCTCACCGAGGGCCTGCAGGGCTACTGGAGAGAGTACTGCGACGGCGAGGTCACCGAGGATCAGGCTATGGCCAACTACTACAAGTACATCAACGAGAAGTACCCCGAAATCGTTACTCCCTGATGACTTGTAAATCCTGAATAAGACCTGTGGGGCAAGGCGAGAGCCTTGCCCCATTCTTTAATATAAGGGAGCAACCCTTTCCGTGGCCGAGAACCAATTAAGAATTTGCAGGGGACGATGCCCACATCGTCCCGTGGCGTGCGCTAGCGTTTTGATACTATTTTCTGATTAAAATCTTAATTTTAATCAGGAAGGCATCGCCTGAAGGCGCTGCCAGTTTTGTGATTTATAAGGAAAGAAATCACAAAACAAGTCTCATATGAACTCCATGCCCTTCAGGCAATTAAAATCTTTTTTTTAAGATTTTAATTGGAGTTCAGTATGACGGGTCGATGAGGGCATCGACCCCTACGGATGCGAATAAAAAGTACAAAGCCATTCTTTGACCTGGCTTCAAAGCAGGGAAAAGCCTGATTTGAATCGAAGCCAAAGAAAGCAAGGAGGAGAAACAATGAGCCGTTTGCCTGACAATGCCGCAGGAAAGCGTAAGGGTATCAGCTACGCCAAATGGGGCTATCTGTTTATCGCGCCGTTCTTCATTATCTATGCCGTATTCAATCTGTATCCCCTGGCACTGACCATCTATAACAGCTTCTTTGAAAACTACCGCTCCGGTCTGAAGCAGGTGGGCCCCAACTTCGTGGGTCTTGCCAACTACGTCAAGCTCTTCACCCCGGATGATACCGGAACCATCGACATCCTGAAGTACGCCGGAAATACGGTGGTTCTCTGGGTGGGCGGCGCAATCCCTCAGATTCTCATCGCACTGCTGCTGGCCATCTTCTTCACCAGCTACCGGCTGAACATCCGGGGTCAGCAGTTCTTCAAAACCGTGATCTACATGCCCAACCTGATCATGGCTTCCGCTTTCTCCATGCTGTTCTACACCCTGTTCTCCAACGTGGGCCCTGTGAACCAGCTGCTGATGCAGTCCGGAATGGCAAGTCAGCCCATTGACTTCTTCACCATGAAGATTACGGTTCGAACCCTGATCTGCCTGATGAACTTCCTGCTCTGGTTCGGCAACACCACCATTTTGCTGATGGCCGGCATCATGGGCATCGATCAGAATATGTTCGAGGCCGCCAACATCGACGGCGCCAACTCCGTCCAGACCTTCTTCAAGGTCACTCTGCCTCTGCTGACCCCCATCCTGGTCTACACCGTCATCACGGCCCTCATCGGCGGCCTGCAGATGTTCGACGTGCCTCAGGTTCTGACCAACGGCGCGGGCAACCCCAACCGCAGCTCCATGACCCTGATTATGTTCCTGAACAGCTATCTGAAGACCAGCAAGAACTACGGCATGTCCGGCGCCATCTCCGTGATTATCTTCCTCATTACCGGACTTCTCAGCCTGCTGGTGTTCAAGTCTCTGACCAAAAAGGATTAAGGAGGGAATTCCATGAATGCAAATGCTTATGACAGCCTGAAGGCAAAACGCCAGCTGATGCTCAGCCGCTTCGTGGTGTATGTGATCCTGGTGTTCCTGTCCGTGCTGTGTCTGTTCTCTTTCTGGATGCTGTTCGTCAACGCCAGCCGCTCCAACGGCGACCTCCAGGGCGGCTTCCGGCTGCTGCCCAGCAACTACTTCTTCATCAACCTGAAAAACGCCTGGACGGATGCTTCCATCAACATCCCCAGAGGTATGCTCAACAGCTTCATCATCGCTGCCGCTACCTCCGTTCTGGCTACCTACTTCTCCGCGCTGACGGCCTACGGCATTCACGCCTATGATTTCAAGCTCAAGGGCGTGGCCTTCACCTTCATCATGGCCGTCATGGTCATTCCCAATCAGGTGGCGGCCACCGGCTTCTACCAGATGTGCGTGAAGCTGGGCTGGACCAACAACTACATTCCTCTGATTCTGCCCGGCGTGGCGGCTCCCGTTGTGTTCTTCTACATGAAGCAGTACATGGAGTCCGTGCTGCCCATGGAGATCATTGACGCCGCCCGGGTGGACGGCTCCGGGGAGTTCCGCACCTTCAATACCATCATCCTGCCTATGCTGAAGCCCGCTCTGGCGGTGCAGCTGATTTTCAACTTCGTCCAGTCCTGGAACAACTACTTCATGCCGGCTCTGCTCCTGGACAAGGCTGAGATGAAGACCGTGCCTCTGATGATCGCCCAGCTGCGCAGTGCCGACTACTCCAAGTTCGACATGGGCAAGGTGTACATGTTCATTCTGCTTGCGATTCTGCCCGTTGTGGTGGTGTACATCTGCCTGAGCAAGTTCATCATCAAGGGCGTTACCGCCGGTTCCGTCAAGGGCTGATTGCCTGTATCGCGCATATTTCCGCGCCGCGTCCCGATTTTTCGGGACGCGGTTTTCCTGTGCCGGAACCCTCCGAAAGAACGCACTGGTGCGTGAGCACCCAACGGCTCCCTTGTGTAAAGGGAGCTGGCTCGCGCGTCTCACGCAAGCGCGAGACTGAGGGATTGTGAAGCTGCATCTGTGAGAGTGCTTGGAAAAGTGGTAGTTCTGATCCCCTCAGTCATGGCCTTGCGTGAGACGGCCATGACAGCTCCCCTTGGTCAGCAAGGGGAGCCTTTGGGTGCTCCTACACCGGCGTATTTACCTTTTTCAACAATATTTTTATGCGGGCGAATTCATTATGGCGGGCGGTGCCGAAGAGGACAGACCGTGCTCCGAAAGGGGAAGCAAAGCCCTTGAAGAAAACCGCCAATTTTCTCCGGGGGCTTCCCCCGACTCCGGCACGTCGGCGAGGCCGCCGCCGACAAAAACTCCGACCCGGATTTGTAGGGAAAGGCACCCCGTTCCCTTAATATCCGGGTCGTCCGGCAGGGGGACGGCGGCGGTTTTTGGATTTTTGGCAGATACCCGAATTGAACTTTTCGGGATTCCGGCCACTTTTGCCCCCGGAAAATCCGACTCCGGCCGTTGCTTCTCTTTGAAACAGGAAGGATTCAAACTGCTACGGTTGCCCAATTGGGGCAAGAATAATTGTGAACATTTTGTTGACATTTCACTAGAAATGTACTATAATACAGGGGACGAGCCGGAATGCGCCAACATTCCCGCTCTGCGTTTGGAAACGCGTTTCGTGTCCGCGGAACGCCAAACTGTAAGGAGGGTAATATATGATTAGTTTCTTCGTATGCCTGGCACTTCTCATCGGCGGATACTTTATCTATGGCGGATTCGTATCCAAGACCTTCGGTCCTGACGACCGTGAGACCCCCGCTGTTACCATGGAGGACGGCGTTGACTATGTCGTCATGCCTACCTGGCGGATCTTCCTGATTCAGCTGCTGAACATTGCTGGCCTGGGCCCCATCTGGGGTGCTGTGGGCGGCGCAATGTGGGGCCCCAGCGTGTTCCTGTGGATCACCTTCGGTACCATTTTCGCCGGTGGTGTTCACGACTTCGCTTCCGGCTTTATGTCCATGCGGCATAACGGCCTGAGCGTCCCCGAGCTGACCGGTATGTACATGGGCAACGTCATGAAGCAGGTTATGCGTGTGTTCTCCACCGTGCTGCTGTTCATGGTGGGCGTTGTCTTCGCTGTGGGCCCTGCCGGCCTGCTGGCCTACCTGTGCGGTCAGGGCGGCGGCACCAGCATCCTGACCAACAAGTATTTCTGGCTGGTCATCGTGTTCGCTTACTTCTTCATCGCCACCTTCCTGTCCGTTGACAAGATCATCGGCAAGCTGTACCCCGTGTTCGGCATCTGCCTGATCATCATGGCCATCGGCGTGGGCGTGGGCACCATCGCCCGGGGCTATGAGATTCCCGAAATCTTCCCCCTGCGCAATATGCACCCCGCCGGAACCTCCATCTTCCCCGCCATGTTCATTTCCGTGGCCTGCGGCGCCTGCTCCGGCTTCCATTCCACTCAGTCCCCCATCATGGCTCGCTGCTGCAAGAGTGAGAAGATGTCTCACATGGTCTTCTACGGCGCCATGGTCTGCGAAGGCATCATCGCCCTGGTTTGGGCTGCTGCCTCCTGCGCTCTGTTCCCCATTGAGAACGGCGTTATGTCCGGCCTGAAGGAAGCTATGGCTGTTGGCCAGTCCGGCTGCGTGTACAACATCTGCTTCACCACCATGGGCGGCTTCGGCGCCATCCTGGCCATGCTGGGTGTTATCGCCTGCCCCATCTCCTCCGGCGACACCGCTTTCCGGTCTGCCCGTCTGACCATTGCTGATGCCCTGAAGATGGACCAGAAGAGCTACAAGAACCGTCTGATCCTGACCATCCCCCTGCTGGCTCTGGGCGTTCTGGTTTCTCAGCTGGACTACACCTCCATCTGGAACTACTTCGCTTCCACCAACCAGATTCTGGCCGCCATCGTTCTGTGGACCGCTGCCATGTATCTGCGTCACGAGGGCAAGAACGCTTACGTCGCCGCTCTGCCCGCAACCTTCATGACCGCTGTGACCCTGTCCTTCGTCTTTGGCAGCAAGCTGTACCTGGGCGGTATTTCCTTCCTGGCCGGCATCTCCAAGATTCTGGGCGTGGGCATCGCCGCTGTGATGCTGATTGCCTTCATCGCCACTGCCAAGAAGGGCGCCAAGGCTGCTCAGTAACTTGATTTGAAAGGAATTTTCCCTATGTACATACCGTCCAAAGCACTGTCCGAAAAAAAGCTGCCCCCGGAGGTTCTCCGGCCGGATAAAATGTTCTGCATCCACTATGAGGATTTCGGACTGGGCGATGCGGCGCTGTATGTGGGAATGTACGGTCTGAGCCGCATGGGCTATATCCCCCTGAGCGCCATCACCCGGGTGTTCAAACGCCTGGGAGTGACCAAGGGCTTCTTCGAGAACGGGAAGATTTACGGAACCCTGTGCTACCTGGTGGTTTGCTGGGACGGCAAGCAGAAGGCCTACCGTTTTACCCACGAGGAGAACCTGGACGCTCTGCTCCAGGCCATCCGGGAGAAAACCGACATTCCTGTGGGAAAACCCTGAATTTCATACCCCATGCGCCCTCCGGCTTTTCGCCGGAGGGCGTTTTGCATTTTCAGGCGGCGGTTCGTATCACGCATGTCATTGTGAACGCCGAAATAGAAGGTTGTCATTGCGAACCAGTGCCGCAGCACTGGTGTGGCAATCCGTACCCCCAAGCCTTCCCCTCCGGGGAAGGTGGCACGGCGTAGCCGTGACGGATGAGGGCTACGGCTCCCCTTGCTGAACAAGGGGAGCTGCCCCAGTGCGCACACTGGGGCTGAGGGGATCAGAACTCCCATC
>OLPV01002864.1_pt1 | contig 10857 bp, 9 predicted proteins | sample 1671961 | NCBI WGS metagenome assembly OLPV01 (sample SAMEA3136630, study PRJEB25190) | human gut metagenome | biome: human gut; feature: human-associated habitat; material: faeces | place: Austria | collected 2013
ATTGCACCGCCGGGGCTTCCTGATTTTCACTTAACAAGATAACCGGTTTCCGTAACTTCCAGGCTCATACCGTAGAACGCCGTCATGGCCTTCACCAAATCCAGGGCGTCCGACACCGCCCCGGTCTCGTAGCAGGAGTGCATAGCCAACTGGGGCAGTCCGATGTCCGCCGTGGGAATGCTCACATGACCCAGAGAAATCCGACCCAGGGTAGAGCCGCCGGGGATATCCGCCCGATTGCAGTAGGACTGAACCTTGACCTGCGCCTTCCGGCAGGCCTTCCGGAACAGGGCGGCGGAAACCCCGTCGGTACAGTAGCTCAGAGCCGCGTTGTGCTTGAGCACAATGCCCTCCCCCATCACCGGGGCGTTGGCCAGGTCTGCCAATTCCGGGTGGTTGGGATGGACGGCGTGAGCGTTGTCCGCAGAAATCAGGAAGGACTGGGCAAGAAGCCGATTCAGATTCCAATCCATGCTCCGGCAGATTCTGCCCAGGGTGTCCTCCAGGAAGGTGGAGCCTGCCCCCTGGACGGAGCCGGAACCTACCTCTTCGCTGTCAAATACGCACAGTACCGGAATTTGCGCCGGGTCAAAGTCCCCATTCAGGAAGCCCTGGGTGCAGCCCCAGGCGCATTCCAGATCGTCCAGAGCCGCGGAGGACAGGTACTCCTCCCCAACACCCCAGACGGAAGCCTTCTGCCGGACGTACAGGTACAGATCGTGACCCAGAATTTTTCCTCCGGCCTGCTCCTCCAGAAGCGCCTGGAGTTTTCCGGCGTTCTCCTTGCCGCCGGTGAGGGGCAGGGTGTCCACCGCCGGATTCCACTTATAGCCGTCGTTGACCTGCCGGTTCATATGAATGGCCACGTTGGGAATCAGCAGCAGATCCCGGTCGATGTCCACCAGTCTGGTCTCGATGCCGCTGTCCGTCTCCACCGCCACCCGGCCGGCTACGGACAGAGGCCGATCCAGCCAGGTGAAGAGCAGCTGGCCGCCGTAACGCTCCACCGCCATCCGGTTATAGGTGCCGGTGAGCTCAAAATTCTCCTTGACCTTGAAGCAGGGGCGGTCGGCGTGGCTGGCACTCATGAGGAAGCCTCTGGGGTCTTCCTCCGGAATCCGGAAGGCGATCAGCGCGGAACCGCCCCGATTCACATAGTACTTCCCTCCGCTCCGAAGCTGCCAATTCCGGTACTCGGGAAGGCTCTCATAGCCGGCCGCTTCCAGCTGCTCCCGCAGCCGGGCCTGGGCATGGTAAACGCTGTGGGATGCGTCCAGAAACGCGCACAAATCATTGATCCGATTTTCCAATTCGGGTCCTCCTTTGCTCTTTTCCGGTCAATACCGGCTTTTTTCTTATTTTACACCAGAACGGCTCCCCCGTCAACCGGAGAGATTTGGCCCAAAAACCGACATTATCCGGCCAATTTGTATCATTTTCAATCTTATCTGTGCTGATTTGTCGAATTGCGGCGAACGATTGTTCCAGATTTGTCTTGCAAAATGAAATCAGCCATGCTATCCTTTAGTTGTCGCACACGGGAAGAACACCGTGTTCTGGGGAGAATTCTACATGATGAGGAGAGGAAAGTATGGAAAAAACAACTACGGTATTCATTGCCGACAGCGCCGAAGACTTCACCTCCGGGCTGAGTGCCGCCCTGCAGCGTGCCAACGGCTTTCATGTTTTGGGGACTGCCGGCGACGGGGAGCTGGCAATCCGCATGATTGAAGAGAAAAAGCCGGACATTCTGATACTGGATCTGATGCTCCCGAAGAAGGACGGAATCGCCGTGCTGAAAGCCATTTCCGCCATGGAGCGCAAGCCCATCGTGCTGGCCACCTCCGTATTCATCACGGAGTACGTCTCAAATGCCGCCGCAAACCTGGGCGTCCGCTATCTGATGCTCAAACCCTGCGATATGGGGCTTCTGGTGGAGCGGCTGGAGGAAATCCGGGCTGGGGAGAGCCTGCGGTTTCCTGCCTCCCGGCGGCCGGACAAGAACAGCATCGAGACCATGGTCACAAACATCATCCATGAGATTGGCGTCCCCGCCCACATCAAGGGCTACCAGTATCTGAGGGAAGCCATCATCATTGCGGTGAACGACATGGATGTGATCAACGCCATCACCAAGGTGCTCTATCCCCAGGTGGCCAAGGCCTTCGGCACCACGCCAAGCCGGGTGGAGCGAGCCATCCGTCACGCCATCGAGGTTGCCTGGGACAGAGGGGATCTGGACACCTTGCAGCGTTTCTTCGGCTACACCGTGTCAAACACCAAGGGCAAACCCACCAACTCCGAGTTTATCGCGCTGATTGCCGACAAGCTTCAATTGCAGCTGAAAAGTGCCGAGGCCGCCCAGTATTGACCCGAAATACTAGAAAAAATCACAGTCACAAGGAAAAATCACAGCCACGAGAAAAAAAGTGGCTGTGTTTTTTTTGCATATTTCAACTGAGTTTTGATTTTTCCAAAAATCTGAGTTTTCACTCAATTTCGATATGTTTGATACCATAATCGAGTATCAGGTTAATGAGTTCATTTCGGGAATAATTGCTCTCTCCGGCAATCTTATCCAGCTCTGTGAGAATCTCTTCCCGGATGCGCACGGAGATAATCCGGTTGCCGTCCTCCCCGCGCTTTTTGATTTTCAAAGGCTCGTTGTTCATTGCTCCCACCTCACATTTTAACATAATTATAGGTTGACAGAAGCAATTATTATATGCTACAATCACATATGTAATATAATATCTAATTGTATTACAACTATTAGAAGAGGAGTTGGTCTCATGGCAACAATACGATGTGGATATTGCGGCAGATACTACGACGATGGGTATACGGGCGCACTCGATAACGGTTCGCCTGCCTGCCCGGAATGCGCGGCCTATGAAGAAGCGGCTGAGAAGGACAGTCCTTGGCATATTCCGAAAGATGCGGTGTGCCCTAAAGAAATCAAAAAGAAAGAGGCAACAAAGAGATGCTGATAGTATATATTTGGATGTTTGCAATGCTACTTGGAATTGCGCTAGTAATGTGTGCCGATATGGGCATGGGCTATGTGGTCTTTGGAATTTTTCTTATTTTGGGTTGTTTAGCAATACCAGCCCTATTTTTCATAGAGCATATGGAGGAAGAAAAAAGAGGCCGCCAGGCACTTGAGGAAAAAACAAGGAGGGAAAATGAAGAGCGCGAAGCAATTCAGCAGTCAGCTAAGAATGGTACATGGGTGTTTCCATCCGAAAAATTTTACCAGCAGTGTACTGAAGAAAAGATAGTTAATACTTTCGGTGAATATGGATTCAAGAAAGCTAAAGCAATTGCTGAACAGTTGATTCGGGAAGCGTGCCCAGAGGCAGATATGTCCTGTTTTCAAAACTATCTGACAGAGGAAAAGCTGCAAGTGTTCCTGGAAACCGGTAAGTCACAGGCAGAGCAAACCGCAAAAAAGAAGCTGGCGGAATCCAAGCGAGTCCGCGAAGCGGATGCGGATTCCTACGAGGCAATATTTATGCAGCGTTCGTCTGTGGTAGCCAGGCTAACCGGATGCCAAAAGCGTGTACAAATGCTGACCGATCTTATTAGCGACTATGGCGAGGAAATCCAGAAGCTGAAAGACGGCGAAGAGGCAATGAAACAGCTGGCAATGATATATACGGGTGCCCAGAAAAAAGAAAGTGATTGGGCAATTCTGGGCGGTGCTGCCAATGGTATTGCCGGTCCCGTTGCGAGTGCAGCCGTTATCTGGGATACTATGAAGAAAAATGGAGAGATTGCGAAGTATAACGAAGGAATGCGGAAAGCCTCTATGGATGTTTTGAGCGGAACATTTTCTGTCGCTGGAAACCGGATAAAGGCTGAGGAGGAGCGGGAGAATATAAAGGTCAGGCTGGAAGAAGCCAAAGGTAAAATTATCCTTTCCAAACCGGACGCTAACGAAATATGGAATAATATTCACATCGGCCGAAATTATTCGGTCAAGAGATACGATTCCGGCGTTCTGCGCATTTCAATTTCCCTTGGCTTTTGGGAATCGTTTGCTCTGAACATTCCACAGGGCGTACATATGGTTGTGGATGGTACAATCCGCGCAAATGTGACAATGGACGGAATTGACATTGGAACAGCTGAATTTCCGCTTCCTCTGTACGGAATTCCTTGCGATGCTGACGCAAAGGTTACGCTGGATGGTATGTGCGGATGGTCTACTGAATTCCAAGGCAAGTATAGCCTGCGTTTTGCCGATCAGCAGAATCTATGGATTATGGAGGCATAAAATTGGATATTCCTATCATTGTTCTCACTGAAAGGTATCTGCTATGAAGCAGGTAAAGAGCAAAGCAAAATGATAATCACCCCCAGAGGGCCGTACGGCTCTCTGGGGGCGTTTTCTGTCTGAATGAGAGGAAATTATTCGGTTGAATGGAATGCGGGAAGGACAACGTTCCAAAGCCTTCCCCTCCGGGGAAGGTGGCTCGCGCGTCTCACGCAAGCGCGAGACGGATGAGGGCTTTCTTCGCACCGTGTTTTCCCTCATCCGCCCGCTGCGGCGGGCACCTTCCCCCAAGGGAAGGCAGGAGTTACAGATTGCCACACCAGTGACATCGGTCACTGGTTCGCAATGACGTGCGTGATACGACGGCCTTTCAAAAATTCGTAGGGGACGATGCCCTCATCGTCCCGCCGCATATGCCATCGACATGCTATAACGGGGCGATGAGGGCATCGCCCCCTACAGATTCTCGTTTGGTTCTCGGATATTATTCCACATCGCACTGGCCGTAGCCGTCGCTGCCGGTGACGACGATGGTGCCGTCGGAACGCATACCCACGGTATGGAACCGACCGGCACTGACGGCTACAATGTCCGTCCAGCCGCCTACATTGCACTGACCCATGCCGTTCTCTCCGGCGGCAATGACCGTGCCGTCGGCGCGCAGACCAACCAGGTGATTGCTTCCCGCGGCAATGGCGGTAATGTTCTCCCACTCATCCACATCCGCCCGGCCGGAGAAGCTGTCTCCCTTGGCCGTTACGGTGCCGTCAGTGCGCAGACCCGCCACGAAGTGATTGCCTGCGCTGATGGCGGTGATGTCCCGCCAGGTGGAAACCTTAGCCTGTTTGGTGTAGGGGTTGCCGGAACAGACCACCGTGCCATCCTTTTCCAGGCCGTAGAGGTTGCATTCCCCCACGGCCACCTGCTTTACCTCCGTCCAGTGGGAAATGTCGCACTGGTGATACTGGTTGCTCCCCGCTGCCACCACCGTGCCCGCGGCGGTGACGGCGGCGATGTTCTTCTCCCCGGCGGCCACGTCCACAATGTCCGACCAGCCGGAGATCACGCCGTAATTATATTTGTTGGTATTGTCCCCGGCCAGCACCACCTTGCCGTTCTTCCGGACGCCGATGGTCAGGTTCCAGGCGGCGACCTTCGTCACATTGTGCCACTTCTCCGCCCCGGAATAAGCCCCCACCTTGCCCACGGCGTTCACCGTGCCATCAGCGGAAATCCAGACGTTGTGGAACTCGCCCGCGGCCAGACGGTCAGCGGGGTTCGGCGTTTCTTCCGGCTCCGTTTCGGCAGGCTGGGTCTCCTCCGGAACGGTCTCCGCCACAGGCTCCGTTTCCAGGGGTGCGGTGGTTTCGGGGACGGTTTCCGCCTGGGGAAACTCCGTAGGGTCAACGTAGTCCACCGCCGGAGGCTCCGTCTCCCGAACCACCGTAGCTTCCGTGGTGGGCACGGTCTCTTGGGCAGTGGTTTCCGGCACGGCGGTTTCCGTTTCCATCTGGGCGGCGGCTGGCAGAACGCAGACATTCAGCAGCATTGCCAGCAGGCACACCAGGGTGATTTTCTTTCTGAGCATGGGTAACGACCTTCTTTTTACCATTTTGTTTCTTTTGTTTCCTTAATGTAACTAATTGTAAATAATTTCACATTTCTACAACATTCTGTAATAAGTATACCGCATTCCGTCAAAAAGTCAATCATTTTGGCAAAGAAAGCAGGGGACGATGCCCCATCGTCCCCTGCAAGTTCTAAGTTGGTTCTCCGGTATTGGAAGCGAATTGCCGCACCAGTGGCATACTACATTCCAAGATAGGCATCCCGGCGCATAACTGCGGGGGCGCACTTGCGGCAGTAGAAGTTCTCCCCTACCAGGCTGCTTTTCGACTGGTCGCCGCACCGGGCGCAGCCGGGAATCCGGGTGATTTTATAGTCAAAAATCCAATAGCCGGAGCCCGCGCTGGTAATGCTGGCCCAGGTGTGCTCGTCGTTGACGTGGGCGGGCACCCGGACGTAATTGTAGATATTGGAGTCCCGAACCCGGACGTTTCCGTCCTCGGTGATCTCCTGGAGGGCGATGTAGTGGCCGCCACGGGTCCAGTAGCCCTTATGCTGGATGGATACCACCAGATGGTGGTTCTCCAGTCCCTCCCAGGCCTTGGCAGGCTCATAGGTCTTCTCCACCAGGTAGAAGTCCATCACCGGCGGCTCCTTGACGAAAATCATGCCGTCGGTACCGTTGCGGTGGCTGTAGCCGCCGTACCGGCGGCACATCTCCGGTGGGGTCAGCAGCTCATCGGACAGATAGGAGGCAACCATGGCCATGGTGGTAATGCCGCAGCCGTTGGTACGCAGCAGGAAGCCGCCGAACATGACCCCGGGATAGTCCTGCTGCAAATACAGGGGGATTTCCGGGAACCGCTCATGAGCAATGTCGGGATACAGAAGGTCAGAGGTGGAAACCGCCGTCTTTCCTTCCGGCAGGGCGATCTGGTCATAGGCAAATTCCACGGGATAGGCCGTCCGGGCCTGCTCCAACAGGTCTGCCTCCTGGGCGGCAAGGGACTCGTCCGCCGCCGCTACCTGCGCTTCCTCCAGGCGTCCGGAAAAATAGAGGATATGCACGCCGTCGTCATCGGTAATGGCCGTGGTATCACCGCTCTGCCGAGCCGGGTCGAAGCACCAGGCGTCCAATTCGGCAGGAAGCTCCCCCTTCTTCACCCGGTTATAGCCGCCGCCGTCCAGGGCTGAGGCCTCGTCCTGAGAGTAGAGGTGCGCCAAGTCCTTGAAGGCAGCCTCGGACTTCTGCTCCGTCTGGGTCAGGGGCTGCAAGCGGGTCTTGGCCTCCTTCCGGAAAGCCGCCAGGGTCTCTTCGGCGGTTTTGCCGTCGGTTTTCAGCAGAATGTGCTTGATGTTTACGAGGTAATCCCCGTCGGTGCTCTCCGTATATGCTACCTCCGGCTGGGACAGGTCATAGGTCAGGGTGGTAAAGTACATATAGGCGCGGTTCAGAAGCTGAGCCATGTCGGTCAGTGCCGCCTGGGTGGTGCCGAAGGCGTCCTGAGCCATGGCCGCCGTGTCCCCAAAGCCCTTCTCCCCTGCCAGGGCTTTCAGGGTGTCCGGCAGGGAATCCAGATAGGCCTGGTGCATGGTGTTGGGGCTGTAAAAACGGTTGTAGCCGTAGAGGAATTTGGTCGCCGGCATACCGTCCATGTAGGTGGCATACTTTTCCGGGTCGGGCTGATACTCCGGCTCCAGATTCAGGGGAACCTCCAGGCTCTGCTGATTCAAAGCGGCGGCGGTGTGCCAAGCATTCAAAGCCTGCCGGAGAAAATACTGCTGCCAGGAGCCGACAGTGCCCTCCGCCTCGCAGGGCTGGCTGTCCAAAGGCGCGTCAAAATCCGGTGCCGGGGTTTTCCCGGAGGCCTGATACTGCGCCGCTGCCGCCCAATACCAGACGGCAAGAGCCTCATTGGTCAGCTTGGTGTCCCCGATCTGGGCGATCACCGCCGCCGGGTCTCCCTCCCGGGTGTAGGTTCCCTTGCAGGTCACATCCTTCGGATTGCCGTCGGCGGGAACGGTCGCCCCTGCCGATGGCAAGGTGGTTTCCGCCGAATTGTCTGCGTTGCTGCCCGCCGGGGCACAGCCACACAAAAGCAGCACCGCAAGGGCTGCCGCTAACATTCTCTTCACACAAAAAACCCCTTTCGGGAAATGATTTGCTATAGTATAGCACAAGCTCCCAGGATTTTCAATTGGATGCGACGCAATTTTCCGGATTTTCCCCGCGGCTTGACTTTTCCCGGAAACCGTGATAATGTTAAGGGCAAATACTTGACAGGAGATTTATCATGTTTTCAAAGCTGCCAAAGCTGAGACCTCGGCACTGCGCCGTGGCCTTTTTCGCCTCTGCCTTTCAGGCCTTCGGCATGTACAATATTCACGCCCTGTCCGGGGTGACGGAGGGGGGCATTTTCGGACTGATTCTGCTGCTGAATCACTGGCTGGGACTGTCTCCCGCCTTCAGCAGCCTGATTCTCAACGGGGGCTGCTATCTGCTGGGCTGGAAAACCCTGGGGAAGGAATTCATCGGCTATTCCGTTGTTGCCACCCTGGGCTACTCCTCGTGCTACCGGATCTGCGAGCAGTTTCCGCCGCTCTGGCCGGGAATCGCCCAGCTTCCTCTGCTGGCTTCCATCGCAGGAGCTCTGTTCATCGGCATCGGAGCCGGGCTCTGCGTCCGGGTGGGCGGAGCCACCAGCGGCGACGATTCCCTGGCTATGAGCCTGACCCACCTGACGGGGATTCCCATTCAGCGGCTGTATCTCATCAGCGATCTGATCGTGCTTTTGCTGTCGCTGAGCTACATTCCCCTCCGGCGCATCGGCTATTCCCTGCTGACGGTAATTATCTCCGGGCAGATCATCGGCTGGATGCAGAAGGAAAAAAAGTAAAGGCAGCCCTGCAACACTGAAAACTTCCTATTAAAAATTATGCTGTCATTGCGAACCAGTCCGCAGACTGGTGTGGCAATCCACTTTCCAAAAAGCAGCAAAATTCGGGATATTATTCAAGAGAACGGATTGCCACACCAGTGACATCGGTCACTGGTTCGCAATGACAATTTCTTTTGTGCGCGCATTCAAGAAACGACTAAGGAGCCGCTGCAAATGCTTGCAGCGGCTCCCAAACTTTATGCCTTTTTCGGCTTCTTCTCAATGGCATCCCAATTGGCTCTTCCGGTGCGTTTGACCAGAGCCAGCATTTCTTCTGCCAGCATATCCGTCAGCTGGCCTGGGGTCAGCCGCCACCGCCAGTTAAAGCCAACGGTGCCGGGCTGGTTCATCCGGGCCTCGTTGCCCAGACCCAGATAATCCTGAACGGGGATGATGCAGTCCTTGGCAACGGTACGCATGGTCAGGGCAATGAGCACCCTGTACATCTGATTGTCCGGGGTGTGATAGTCACACAGATAGTCCCGCAGCTGCTGTTTGGCCTCCTTGCTCAGTCCCCGATACCAGCCGGCAACGGTCTCATTGTCGTGGGTTCCGGTGTAGACCACGCAGTTGGAATTGTAATTGTGAGGCCAATAGTCGTTGGAACCGGCCACATCCGCCGGATCCACAGCAAATTGCAGCACCTTCATATTGGGGCATCCGCTGTCTCTCACCAGCTGCCGGACACCGTCGGTCATAAGGCCCAGATCCTCGGCAATGACGTTCACGTCCCCCAGCCGGGTATATAGGGTACGGAAGAAGTCCATGCCAGGGCCCTTCTCCCAATGGCCGTTTTTCGCGGTGGTATCTCCCGCGGGAATGGAGAAATACTCGTCAAAGGCCCGGAAATGGTCAATACGCACCACATCGTAGAGCTTGAAGCTGTACCACATCCGGCTGATCCACCAGTCATAGCCCGTGGCCCGATGATAATCCCAGCGGTACAAGGGGTTGCCCCAGACCTGGCCGTCGGCGGCGAAGGCATCCGGCGGGCAACCGGCAATGGCGGTGGAGCAATTGTTTCCGTCCAGCTGGAACAGCTCCGGGTGTGCCCACACATCCGCTCCGTCAGGAGAGACGTAGATAGGAATATCGCCTACGATCTGGATATGCTTGCTGTTTGCATAGGCCTTCAGCTTTGTCCACTGCCGGTCAAACTGGAACTGGAGGTACTTCTGGAACTCGACGTCGAAGTACAGCTCCCGGTTGTAGTAGTCCAGGGCGAAGCCCCAGTGCATCCGGATGTCCTCCGGCCACTGGCGGAAGGACACGCCGCCGAAGAAGGTTTTCAGAGCCATGAACAGGGCGTAGTCATCCAGCCACCAGCCGTTTTCCCGGCAGAAGGCGTGGAAAGCCTCATTTTCCCCGATATGGCTGCGCTCATAGGCCTTGTGCAGCAGCGTCAGACGGTTCTGGTTCAATGCCACAAAGTCCACCTTGGCAGGGTTTTTGCCAAAGTCCAGTTCATCGCATTCCTGGCGGGTCAGCGCTCCCTCCTCGATGAGACTTTCCAGGCTGATGAGATAGGGGTTACCGGCAAAGGCGGAACAGGCCTGATAGGGGGAGTCATCAGAGCCTCCGTGAGAGGTTGCCCCCAGAGGCAAAATCTGCCAGTAACGCTGACCGGCCTTTTCCAGCCAGTCCACAAAGTCGTAGGCCGCCCGGTCAAAGCAGCCGATGCCGTACTTGGAGGGCAGGCTGGTTACGGACAGCAGAACGCCAGCATAACGATTCATAGGATGTTTCTCCTTTTATCCGTAGATTTGGTGGGATTCCAATGGGATTTTCAAGATTGGAAACGTTTCTCTTTTCCTAATCAGTATAATCCATTTTTGCCCGTCCGTCAATCCCCCGAGACATATCCGAAACAAATTGACAATGTGCACAAAAAGTAGTTGCTTGATTTGGATAGCACTTATAGACACAGAGGCCGTTTTCATCATATGTCAGTGGGCTCTCATCTACCCGAAAGCTTCTGATAAACGCGCCCATAGCAGTCAAAATATTTGACGCACTTTCGGCGGAGCGGCCGGGGGATACTTAAGGGGGCGGCTTTTCGGCAGCGCCCCTTAA
>OLPV01002872.1_pt1 | contig 10839 bp, 13 predicted proteins | sample 1671961 | NCBI WGS metagenome assembly OLPV01 (sample SAMEA3136630, study PRJEB25190) | human gut metagenome | biome: human gut; feature: human-associated habitat; material: faeces | place: Austria | collected 2013
GCAGTGGGCAGACATCGCCTACTGCCTGCGGGTGCTGACCGATTATCTTGACCTGCTGCACGACTGGCAAGAGCGTTACAAGCCTACCAGCCCGGAAGAACCGCATGACCCACGGTTTGAAGAAGCCCTCCACACGACCGAGACCATCGAACACCTGACGGACTGCGTTGCATTTGGAACGCCCCAGCAGAAGGCCGATGCCGCCGCACAGCTGGACAGCCTGCGGCAGCAGGCGGATCAGCTGCAGACCGCCATCGACAATGTGGAGAGCGGCAGCTTTTATACCAAGGCCGAAGCGGACGAACGCTTCGGCTCTTCCTACGCTCTGCCGGCGGCTACCGTCAGCACGCTGGGCGGCATCAAGGTGGGCGATAACCTGACCATCGATGCAAACGGAAGGCTGTCCGGTGCCGCACCCTACGCTCTGCCGGCGGCTACCGTCAGCACGCTGGGCGGCGTGAAGGTGGGCAGTGGACTGAAAGTATACAGCGACGGTACCATTACTGTGACCAGCGTCAACGGCTTTACAGTCAAGGCGCAGACCACAGACCCCGGCGCGGGCAGTGCCCTTACCACCGGCACCATCCTGCTGGTGTACAAATAAGGAGGTGGGCGCATGAGCATCTATCTCGGTGCCGGTAGCACGGCACACACAATACCCAAACTCTATGTGGGGGTGAGCGGACAGACCCGGCAGGTGCAAAAGGTGTACGTCGGCGTTGGTGGACAGGCTCGGCTTGTCTACCAAAGCGGGCAGCCCATCGGAGGGCTGGCGGTGGGCAGCATTGTCAAAATCAAGGTCAACGGCGCGGCCAAAGATTTTATTGTTGTGCAGCAGGGCAATCCGGATACCAGCACCTATGATTCGAGCTGCAACGGAACGTGGCTACTGATGAAGCACATCTATACCACGATGAAGTGGGACGGTTCCAACAACGACTACCTGAACTCCGACATGACCGCGTACCTGAATGGTACGTTCATCAGCCTGATCGATGCCGATATTCGCAATGCCATCAAACGGGTCAAAATTCCGTACATCGAGTACTCGGGCAACAATGTGATGAGCGGTTCTATCGGACTGAACTGCAAGGTGTTCCTGCTGTCTGGCACGGAAGTCGGTTTCAGCGGCGTAAGCTACATGAACACCGAGGGTGCAAAACTGTCTTACTTCGGCAGCGCAAGCAAGCGCGTTGCCTACAACGGCAGCAGCGCTGCCGAATGGTGGCTGCGATCTCCGGATACCTACTACATCGACCTCGTCTGGACTGTCAAGTCTGATGGCTCCAGCGTCGGCCGGTACTGCCGCAAAACCTATGGTATTCGCCCCGCTTTGATTTTGCCGTCCACCACACTGGTGGATGAGAGCGGCAATGTGATCGGATAAGGAGGCACTGTATGGACAATAAAATCAAACCCGGCTACACCGCTCTGGCGGCAAAAGCCGATTACACCGCCATTGCGCAGGCTGTGAGTGAGCACAACGATGCTGCACAGCCCGGCGAGCACTACTGGGGCATCGCCCTGGCAGACGGCAACTACATGGTGTACGAGTCGGGCACGGTACCACCCCCACCGACCGCCGAAGAGCTGGCCCAGCGTGAAAAGGAAAAGCAGGAAGCCCAGCAACGGCAGGAAGCGCTGGACAAGCTGCCTCAGACGTTGGAAGCGCAGAAAAAAGAAAATGAGATGTTTCGGCAGTGCTTGCTGGAAATGAGCGAAACTGTCTATGCATAAAATCACACAAAAAATCGAAAGGATGGTATTTATGATGGCTATGTTATGGGCGCAGGAAATCATGTCTGCTGAGACCGTGGAGGACGCAAAGGCTCTGTATGAGCGCTGTCCCCGCCTGCTGAAGGAGAAGGTGAAGGCAATTCTTATCAAGAGCGGGTTTGAAGAGATCGTGGAGGAAACCGCTGATGAGTAAAACCATCATGGATGTGTCCCGGCATCAGGGCACGATCGACTGGACAAAGGTCAAGGCAAGCGGCAAGGTGGACGGCGTGATGATTCGCGCCATGGGCAACAGCGCAGAGGGCAGGCCCAGTGCCCCCTACACTGACCCGCAGTTTGCCCGCAATTATGCAGAATGCAAGCGGTTGGGCATCCCCTGCGGCGTGTATGGCTACTTCAAGGCAGTCAGCCGGGAGCAGGCCGACAAGGAGCTGGCCTACTTCAAGAAGCTGCTCACCGGCAGGAGCTTTGAGCTGCCGGTGGCCGTGGACATCGAGGACGAGGTGCAGCAGCCGCTGGGCAAAGCTGCGCTGACCGACCTGACAGCTTACATGCTGAGCACGGTGGAAAGCTGGGGCGTGTACGCTCTGCTCTACACTGGCCTTTGGTTCGGCAACACCTTCCTCTACATGGGCGGCGCAGAGCTGAAGCCTTACGACGTGTGGCTGGCTGCATACCGCACAAAGAAGCCCGCTCCCAGCTGGTCATTTGGCATGTGGCAGTATACCCGCGCGGCCCGTGTATCTGGTGTGACCACCAATGTGGACATGTCCCACGCATACAAGGACTATGCGGGTATCATCCAGCGGGCCGGGTTGGGGCAGGTCAGGGGGTGAGACCAATGCAGCAAGTTTTTGCCTACATCTCTGCCCACTGGATGGAGGGAGCCATCTGGCTGTTGGGCATCGGCTGGGGCTACCTGATCAAAAAGGTCACCGAGTACCGGACCATCAAGGACGGCCTTCTGGCCATCATGCACGACCGGCTCTACCAGTCCTGCACCCACTACATCCAGCAGGGCGGCATCGACACCGCAGGCCTGAAAAACTTGGAGTATCTCTACAAAAGCTATCACGCCCTGGGCGGCAATGGCACGGGCACCGAGCTGTACAACCGCGCCAAGGCCCTGCCCATCCGTGACTGATACACCCACACAAGCCCGGCAACGCCGGGAGAAAGGACAAACCATGAATAACCTGAACAACAAGATCTCCGCCGGTACCATCGCCCGCACCGCCGTGCTTCTGCTGGCCCTGACCAATCAGATTCTGAGTGCAATGGGCAAGCCCATCCTGCCCATTGACAGCGCACAGCTGGAGCAGGCTGTCACCGCTGGCTGCACCACCGTGGCGGCACTCGTCAACTGGTGGTACAACAACAGCTTCACCGCCGCAGCCATTGAGGCCGACAAGACCTATGACCGCCTGAAGAACAGCGTGCACTGAGGTTGCTTGCATTTTGTAAGCAGCTGCACATGACTTAGCCGCTGCGGCGGCAGGGTGTATGCCCATACATAGCAACAGCCCCGGGAGCCGTCTGGCCCTCGGGGCTGTTTTTGTTTGCGCTTGCGACTTATTTTGCCGCATTCCAACAAGTTCCGACGCATTCAACACATTCCGGCACTTTTCAGTTAGAATGGCACCGGAAGGATGTGGAAACAACATGATCGCTGAAGAAATCGACGTGCCTGCCCGGCTTCATGAAGTCCTGCGCCCGCTGGGCATCACCCGCAGTATGAAGGCGCACCGCGTGCTGTGCGGCTGCGTGGAGCGCATCGCGGCACAGGAAGACCGGCTGGAAGCGGTGCAGAAGGAGCTTTACGAACCGCTGGCCGAGCAGTACGATTGTGAGTGGACGGCCATCCAGAGCATGGTTCGTCGTGCGGCCAAGACCGCATGGATGGTCAATCCGGAACGCGTGCAGCAGCTGGCAGGCTATCCGCTCACCGGCTGCCCCAGCGCGGTGCAGTTCTTGGAAATGGTGTATAATGCTGTGGTGAGAGGGTGACGAAAAAGCCGCCGTGGAGAGTGATTCCACGGCGGTTCCTTTTTGTAGCGCTAAAAGTGGGTTACAATGTGGGTTTTCTCAAAAGAAAAACACCCAGAAACTTACGTCTCTAGGTGTTATTTCTTGGTGGGCGCGGGTGGATTCGAACCACCGAAGCTGAAAGCAGCAGATTTACAGTCTGTCCCCATTGGCCACTCGGGAACACGCCCTCATATTCTCTTTGCCGTCTCGCGGACTGCTTGTATATATTACCACTGCGTTCGTAGTTTGTCAACTACTTTTTGCAATTTCTGCAGAGGGCATCGGTCTCTTTTCTGAATTTTCCCTGTAAAGACCTTCCTGCGCATTTCTTTTTCTCATTTCTTACATCGTTTTTGTTCTTTGTCCGCAGAAATCCCCGGAAACATCCACTGAAATCCACTCGCAAATTTGCCCGCCTGCTGCAGCCGCACAGGCAGTTTCAGACGCTTTTTCTGCAAAAAGAAAACGCACAGGCGATTTGTTTTCATCGTCTGTGCGTTTATTTTTGGAGCTGGTGACAGGAGTTGAACCTGCAACCCACTGATTACAAATCAGTTGCGCTGCCATTGCGCCACACCAGCAAACACTGCTTGATTATTATACCACTGGTGTGCGTTTTTGGCAAGAACTGTTTTTACTGGGCGTTCTTCCCGGCAGCGAGCGTCTGCTGGATCTTTGCGAAGTCCTCCAGCGTGAGCGCCTCCGGGCGGATGCGGGCATCGAAGCCTGCCGCCTCAATGGCGCGGATGACCTGCTCCTTGGGCAGGCTCAGACCGCCGGCAATGGCGTTGGCGGCAGTCTTGCGGCGCTGGCCAAAGGCCGCACGGATCAGGGCGAAATAGCCCTCCTCATCCTCTACCTGCACAGCGGGCTGCGGGCGGATATCCATGCGCACCACCGCGCTGGTGACCTTGGGCGCCGGGTAGAAGCTGCCCGGCGCAGCGGTGAACATCAGCTTCGAGGTTGCGTAGTAGTTCACGGCGCAGCTGATGGCGCTGGACGCCCGGGTGCCGGGCACTGCGGCCAGGCGGTCGGCAGCTTCCTTCTGTACCATGACGGTCAGGCTCTCGATGGGCAGACGGTCGCCCAGCAGCTTCATGACGATGGGGCTGGTGATGTAATACGGCAGGTTCGCACAGACGGCCACCGGCATTCCGGGAAACTCCTCTTCAATAAGAGCTTTCAGGTCTACCTTCAGCACGTCCTGCAGGACCAGCTTGAAGTTGTCCACTCCAGCCATGGTCTCGGCCAACAGGGGCGGCAGACGTTCGTCCACCTCAATGGATACCACTTTGGCTGCACGCTTGGCCAGCTCTTTGGTCAGCACGCCGATGCCGGGGCCGATCTCGATGACGCCGCAGCGTTTATCCACACCGCTGGCGTCCACGATCTTGGTGGGGATGCCCGGGTTGATGATAAAGTTCTGTCCAAAGCCCTTGGAAAGCGCAAAATCGTATTTTTCGCACAGGGCGCGGATCACAGAGAGGTCGGTCAGTTCGGGCATGGATTCCATCCTTTCTCAGAAAAAAGGCTGTTGCAAAATTTGCAGCAGCCTTTTAAAGTTTTTTTGCGATTTCAAACGCCCGCCGCGTTTGCTCCGGGCATCTTCAATGGGAACGGGTCATTCCGCACTGGAAGAAGCAGCAGCTTCGCTGGAAGCACTCTGCTCTCCGGCGTCACCGGTCTCCTCCGAGGAAACGGCTTCCGGCTCGGCTGTGCTGTCCGCTGTGTCGGCCGGCTCACTGTCGGCGGCGGCAGAGGAAGCACTGCTGTCGTTGGCAGCACCCACGGTGGATGTACCGCTGAGCTGCTGAGCCGCACTGACGGCACGCTGGATCTGCGGGTCGGTCTTCGGGGTGTAATCGTAGAAGCTGCTGGCTTCATCGGCGCTCAGGGCACGCTCCACGTCTACACTCAGGCCGGTGCCGTCAAAGCAGGAGCCGTCGCCGCAGACGAGCTTTGCCACCGTGATGCTCACGGCGCTGCCATCGGACAGGCGCTGGGGGCTGCTCTGGATGGTGCCCTTGCCATAGGTGGTGGTGCCCACCAGGCGGGCGCCGTTCAGGGTGCGCAGGCTGGCGGCGAACAGCTCGGCCGCGCTGGCGGTGTTGCCGTTGACCAGGCAGACGATGGGCAGGGTGACCTGGTTTTCGTCATCGCTGCTGCCGATGACCGTGCGGTTTCCGTTCTTGTCCTCGGCATAGGCCACGGTGCCTTCCGGGGCGATCAGGTCGATGCAGCTGATGGCATCGTCCAGGATGCCGCCCGCATTGTCCCGCAGGTCGAACACCAGGCTGGCAGCCCCGCTGCCGGTCAGGGCGCGGATGGCGTAGTCCAGTTCACTGGGGGTGGTGGCGTCGAACTGGCGGATCTTGATGTAGCCCACATTGTCCAGCATCTGATAATCCACGGTGGTGCTGGTGTAGCCGGAGTGGGTCAGTTCTGCCGTATGGGACGCTGCCTCACTGTCCAGCCAGGTGACATTGACCGTGGTCCCGGCCTCGCCCTGCAGACGGGACTGCACCGCATCCACGGTGGTCAGGCTCTTGACCTCGGTGCCGTCGATGGCGGTGATGTAATCGCCCACCACGATGCCGGCCTCCTGGGCGGGAGAGCCATCGTAGACCTTGGTCACCTTGGCATAGCCGGTCTGATCCAGGCCCAGCTCCACGCCGATGCCCATGATGGTGCCGTTCTGGATGTTCATCAGTTCCGCGTAGCCAGTGGCGGTGTAGTACCGGGCGTACTTGTCGCCGGTGCCCAGCAGGTAGCCGGCGGTCAGGCGGTCGTACAGCACCGTCTCGTCAATGGTGTAGTAATCGTTGCTGCGGACATAACGGTCCACCTCCGCGATCTTGTTGTACATACTTTCCTTTTCCTTGACACTGCTGACCGTGCTGTCGAACAGCCGCATCGCCACCAGCATGGTGATGGAAAAGGTGACCGTGATGGCCAGGATCACAATGGTGACTGCCATGCCCACAGAAATTTTACGGTTCATAGGGTGTTCCCTCCTGTTACAGCAGCATCAGCAGGACGCTTGCCAGCAGCGAGATCACAAACAGCCCCGCCATCGCCAGGCAGGCAATGCGCAGTGCACGCTTGCGTTTTTGTTCTTTCATAAAAACCAGACTCCTTCATCAGTTGTGCGGAATGGGAATATAATTGCGGGGATTCACAGCATTGGCCTTATTGCCGCCCTGCCACACTTCCAGATGCAGATGATTGCCGGTCGAGTTGCCGGTGGTGCCCACATAGCCGATCAGCTCTCCCTGCTTGACATACTTGCCTGCGCTGGTGGCCACCGACTTCATATGGCCGTACAGAGTGCTGTAGGTATTGCCATCCGACATCTTACCGTGGTAGATGATGACGTAATTGCCGTAGCCGCCGCTGGACCAGCCGGCCACCTGTACATAACCGCTGGCCGCTGCGTAGATGGGCGTGCCGCTGGCGGCTGCAAAATCCATGCCGGCGTGCAGGCGGTTGACGCCGGTCACCGGGTTCTTGCGCCACCCGTACTCACTGGACACGCGGCTGTAGCTCTTCAGCGGGCACATAAAGCCGGTAAAGCTCAGCTGCGGCTTCGCAGCGGCGGCAGCGGCGATCAGTTTCTGGATCTCCTTCTTGACGGCCTGATAATTCAGTTCGTCCGACTCAATGGCCGCCTGCGCATCCTTCTGCGCCTGCTGGGCTTCCGCCGCAGAAAGCTTTGCGTCCGAAATGCTGTTGGTCAGCTCGGTCTGCTTGGCCTTCATCTGTGCGTTCTGGCTGTCCAGATCCGCCTTCTGGCTCTTGAGGTCGGCGCGCTGGGCTTCCAGCTCGGTCTTGTCGTCTTCCAGGACCTGCTTGGCGTCTTTCATGTTGTCCATGATCTCGGTATCCTTTACCGAGATGTCCTGCATGACCTCATTGAAGGTCAGCAGCTCGTACAGATCCTTGACCGAGCTGAGCATGGCAACGCTGCCGCCGTCCCGCAGTTCCTGCATGGCCGACATATGCTTTTTGAACGCATCCCACTGCGCTTCGATCTCGGTTTCCTTCTGGGCGATCTCGGTCTCCTTGTCGCTGATCTGCTGCTCCGTCTGGCCAATGCTGTTCTGTACGGACGCGATCTGGCCGCCGAGCACAGTGATCTGATCCTGCAGGACCGTAACCTTTTCTTTCAGCTCCGCTTCCAGCTTGTTGGCTGCAGCTTCCTTCTTTTTGGCATCCGACAGTTCCTGCTGGTGCTGCTTGATCGACTCCGACAGCTTGTCCAGCTTGTTCTGCAGCGCCGACATACTGCTGGAGCTGCTGCTCGCTGCAGCAGACGCTGCCGGATAGACCGCCATAGCCGTCAGCAGACAGGCACAGGCCAGGCACAGGCTCACCGCCCGCACCAGCCGGGTACGGCTGCTTTCCGGTTTGGCGTGCCGGGGCGTATAGCCGGTCAGCTTCCACTGGAACGGCTTTGCGTGCATTGCTTTTTTCACAGAGGGTGCTCCTTTCGATCAGACATTCAGATGCTTCCGGAGGGAGAACAGGCTGCCCAAGCCGCCCACAAGGGCACCGCCTGCCAGGCTGAGGGTCAGGATGGTCGGCCAGACGTTGGCCACCGGCACCAGCGCATGACCCATGAGCAGCTTCCAAAGACCGCCCAGGGTGCTGGCCGCGCTGACCGTATAGGAGTATGCCGCCACGCTGACGCCCGCCGTGATGCCGCCGGAGATCAGGCCGATGGCCAGACCCTCGATGACAAAGGGCAAGGTGACCAGCGCATTGGTCGCACCCACATATTTCATGATCTCGATCTCACGCCGCCGGGCGAACACGCTCAGGCGGATGGTGCTGCCCACGGTGATGATGCTGACGATCATCAGCACCAGCACAATGGCGCGCCCGCCCCGGGTCACGGCTTGCTGGATCTGCACAAAGATGTTGGTCATTTCCACAGGCGCCGTCACACTGTACACGCCCGGGATGGCCTGCATCTTCCGGGTCAGTGCGGACAGACGGCTCAGATCCCCCACCGTCACCCGGTAGTTTGCCTTGAAGGGGTTGTCCGTCTCAAACTCGTCCCACAGGGAGGAGTAGTCTTCCATGTAGCCGCGGTAGGTGTCCAGCACATCCTGCTTGGAAACGTACTGCACCCCGCTGATGCCGGGGATCGCGGCCAGCTTCTGGCCGACTTCTGCGGCGGTCTCCTCGTCGCAGTCCGGATCCAGATAAACGACCGTTTCGTTCTGGGTGCCCAGATAGCTCACCAGACTGTCCACGTTGACCTCCGCCAGACTGGCAAAGGTATTCAGGGTCATGCAGACACTGAGCGACGCAATGCAGGCGATGGTCATGGCCCAGTGTTTGCCCAGGTTGCGCAGACCGCGCCGGAACAGAAAAAAGAAGGTGGAGATGTGCATCATACCGCTGCCGCCTCCTTTTCTTCTTTTTCTTTGCGGCGCTTTGCCACAGCCTCAGGGTCTGCGGGCACGTCCGAAACGATGCGGCCCTCTTTCAGGGTGACCACCCGCTGGTGGAACTGATGCACCAGCTCGTGCTCGTGGGTGACCACCAGCACCGTGATGCCGTTCTGGCTCACCCGTTCCAGCAGCTCCATCATTTCCAGGCTCAGTTCCGGGTCGATGTTGCCGGTGGGTTCGTCCGCGATGACCAGCTTGGGGCCGTGCACCAGCGCACGGGCCACCGCCACACGCTGCTGTTCGCCGCCGGACAGGGTATCCGGATAGACGTTTGCCTTATCTTCCAGATGCACCAGTCCCAGCATATACTGCACCCGTTCCCGGATGAGTTTGCGCTTGACGTTGGTGACGTGCATGGCAAAGGCGATGTTCTCATACACCGTCATGGAGGGGATCAGCCGGAAATCCTGAAAGATGATGCCCATCTGCCGGCGCAGATACGGCACCTTGCGGCGGCGCAGACGCCTGACGTCCTGCCCCAGCACGGTGACCTTGCCGGAGGTGGGCAGCTCTTCCCGCAGGATCAGCTTCAGCAGGGTGGATTTGCCCGCACCGGAGTGCCCCAGCAGAAAGACGAATTCTCCGTCATCCACATGAAGGTTGATGTCCTCCAGCGCCAGACGGCCGCCTTTTTTGTATTCTTTGGAGACGTGTTCAAAATCTATCATCGAATAAAATAGCTCCTGACATCAAATTTTTTTGATGGTCATACCCGCTTTGTTCAGCCGCTTTCCCAAGCGCGTTTTCTGCGTCTGCCGGACTGCGCTTCCCGCTCCGGAGAAGGTTTCTCTGCAAGCAAAAAGAACCGGCCAGCATCGGTTGCGAGCGGCCGGTTCTGTGCCGCCAGAGGAAGCTGTGCGGCAGCTGCATCAATATTTGGCCGGGTTGTTGGACAGGTACTTCTTGACCATCAATGCCACCTTGAAGACGATGGCATCGTCGAACTCACGCAGGTCCAGGCCGGTCAGCTTTTTGATCTTTTCCAGACGATACACCAGCGTGTTGCGGTGCACGAACAGACCGCGGCTGGTTTCCGAAACGTTCAGGTTGTTCTCAAAGAAGCGCTGGATGGTGAACAGGGTCTCCTGATCCAGGCTCTCGATGCTGCCCTGCTTGAACACCTCGCGCAGGAACATCTCGCACACGGTGGTGGGCAGCTGATAGATCAGGCGGGCAATGCCCAGGTTGTCGTAGCGGATGATCTGCTTCTCGGTGTCGAACACCTTGCTGACCTCCATGGCGATCTGGGCTTCCTTGAAGGAAGTAGCCAGATCCTTGACGTTGGAGATCGGGGTGCCGATGCCCACGACAGCCTTGATGTAATGCTCGCCGGACAGGGTATCCACAATGCTGGCCGCCAGCTTTTCCATATCCGTGCGGTCGATGCCCTTGCGGATCTCCTTGACCAGAACCGTGTCGGTCTCGCTGATGTTGAAGACGAAATCCTTCTGCTTGTCCGGGAACAGGCTGCTGACCACATCGTAAGCGGAGATGTCGCCGCCGCTGGTCACCCGCACGATGAACACCACACGGGACACGTCGGTGGCAAAGTGCAGCTCACGGGCCTTGGCATAGATATCGCCGGGCAGGATGTTGTCCAGCACCACGTTCTTGA